>PVMK01132806.1_pt1 | contig 88001 bp, 79 predicted proteins | sample 1853481 | NCBI WGS metagenome assembly PVMK01 (sample SAMN08533507, study PRJNA380276) | Marine sediment metagenome, whole genome shotgun sequencing project.
GGCTTGAAGAGCTCGAGTGCCATCTTCTTCGGGAGGCCGCACTGGTGCAAACGCAGCGTGGGACCGACGACGATGACGGAGCGGCCGGAGTAGTCGCCGCTTCCGTCAGAACCTGCTCGGTAAGCGCGTCGACTACTCCGGCCGCTCCGTCATCGTCGTCGGTCCCACGCTGCGTTTGCACCAGTGCGGCCTCCCGAAGAAGATGGCACTCGAGCTCTTCAAGCCGTTCATCTACAACAAGCTCGAAGAGCGTGGGTACGTCACCACGATCAAGAGCGCGAAGAAGCTCGTCGAGAAGGAGAAGCCCGAGGTCTGGGATATTCTCGAGGAGGTCATTACCGAGCACCCAGTGATGCTCAACCGCGCACCGACGCTCCACCGCTTGGGCATTCAGGCCTTCGAGCCCGTGCTCATTGAAGGCAAGGCCATCCGGCTCCACCCGCTCGTTTGCACCGCTTTCAATGCGGACTTCGACGGTGACCAGATGGCGGTCCACGTGCCGCTTTCGGTCGAGGCCCAAATGGAGACTCGCGTGCTGATGATGAGCACGAACAACATTCTGTCGCCCGCGAGCGGCCGTCCCATCATCAATCCGACGCAGGACATCGTTCTTGGCCTCTACTACATGACGCGCGAGACGAAGTTCGGTAAGGGCGCGTACCGTGAGGGCCAGGAGAAGGAAGGCCGGTTCACAGGTATCTTCGCTTCGTCCGACGAGGTGCGGATGGCGTACGACCAGGACATGGTCGGGCTGCATTCCGGTATTCGTTATCGCTACAAGGGCGAAATCTACGACACCACCGTCGGTCGCGTGTTGGTGAGCGACGTCTTGCCCCCGGGTATGGAGTTTCCGTCGGTCAACAAGGTGCTCGACAAGAAGTCGCTCAGCTCGCTCATCGACGAGTGCTATCGTGCTAGCCGCAACAAGAACACGGTCCTTCTCGCAGACCGCCTTCGTACCCTGGGCTTCGAGATGTCGACCCGCGCGGGTATTTCGATCTGCATGGATGACATGATCATCCCAGACTCGAAGAAGGAGGTGCTCGCGGAGGCGCAGCAAGACGTAGCCACCGTCGTCGAGCAGTACCAAGAGGGTCTGATCACCGACGGCGAGCGGTACAACAAAGTCGTCGACATCTGGGCAGAGGCTTCCGATCAGGTGGCTCGCGATCTGATGGACGCCATCGGCAGCGATGAGGTCACCGATCCTGAGACCGGAGAAAAGACCACGCAGCCAAGCTTCAACTCGATCTTCATGATGGCCGACTCTGGCGCTCGTGGCTCGAACCAGCAGATTCGTCAGCTGGCCGGCATGCGTGGCCTGATGGCCAAGCCCTCCGGTGAGATCATCGAGACGCCCATCACGGCGAACTTCCGTGAAGGGTTGACCGTGTTGCAGTACTTCATCTCGACACACGGTGCGCGTAAAGGTTTGGCCGACACCGCCTTGAAGACGGCGAACTCCGGTTATCTGACGCGCCGTCTCGTCGACGTGGCACAGGACGCCGTCATCACCGACTACGACTGCCAGACCCTCGATGGGATCTGGATTAGCAAGCTCGAGGAGGGTGGCGAGGTCGTTACGCCACTTGGCGAGCGTGTTCTCGGCCGCATAGCGCTCGAGGACATCACCGATCCCGTCACCGACGAGGCCCTCGTCGAGGCCAATCAGGAGATCGACGAGGTTCGTGTCGCTCGCATCGAGGCGGCCGGCATCGAACGGGTGCTGATTCGCTCCGTATTGACTTGCCAGAATCGTCGCGGCGTGTGCGTGATGTGTTACGGTCGGGACCTCGGCCGCGGCTTCGAGGTGAACATTGGCGAGGCTGTCGGTATCATCGGCGCCCAGTCAATTGGTGAGCCTGGAACGCAGCTCACGATGCGTACGTTCCACATCGGTGGTGCGGCTGCGCGCGGTAAGATTGAGCAGAGCTCCATCGAAACTCGCTCGGGCGGCAGCGTCAAGTTCGACAACGTCCAGTTGGTCACTAAGCGCGACGGGACGGTTGTCGTCATGAACCGCCACGGTGCAGTGACAGTCAGCGATGAGTCGGGCCGCGAGCGCGAGCACTTCACCCTGACCTACGGCGCGTTCGTCAGGGTCAAGGAGGGTGACCACGTCGAGCGAGGCGCGATGCTCGCCGAATGGGACCCCTACGCCATTCCGATCCTCACCGAGGTCGACGGCCTGGTGAAGTACGGTGACATCGTCGAGGCGGTGACCATGGACGAGAAGCTCGATGAGGTGACGGGTCTCTCCCGGCGCGTCATCATCGAGTCCCGCGATCCGAGCGCGCGTCCCCGCATCTCCGTCAAGGACCCACAGACTGGCGATACGCTGAGTACGGGTCCGGGCCAGAACGTGGCTCGCTACTTCCTGCCGGTTGGTGCCAATATCATCCCCGCGGATGGCCAGACCGTCGAAGCTGGTGAGATCATCGGGAAGATCCCGCGTGAGACGACCAAGGCCAAGGACATCACTGGTGGTCTGCCGCGCGTCGCTGAGCTCTTCGAGGCTCGCAAGCCCAAGGACCACGCGATCATCAGCGAGATCGATGGCATCGTAAACTTTGGTAAAGACACCAAAGGTAAGCGCAAGGTCATGATCACGCCGGAGGTCGGTGAGCCGAAGGAGTACCTCATCGCCAAGGGCAAGCACCTCACCGTGAAGGATGGCGACCACGTGCGCGCCGGTGAGCCATTGATGGATGGTCCTGCAAACCCGCATGACATTCTCAAGGTCAAGGGCGAGAAGGAACTTGCAGCTTGGTTGGTCGACGAGATCCAGCAGGTCTACCGACTGCAGGGTGTTGCCATCAACGACAAGCACATCGAGGTCATCGTTCGTCAGATGCTTCGGCGTGTGCGGATCAAGGAGACGGGCGACACCCGGTTCCTCCCAGACGAGCAGGTCGAGAAGACGGTATTCGAGCGCGAGAACGAGCGAGTCATTGCGAAGGGCGGCCAGCCCGCGGTGGCAGAGCCGCTCTTGCTCGGCATCACCAAGGCGTCGCTGTCCACCGAGTCGTTCATCAGCGCTTCGTCCTTCCAGGAGACGACGAAGGTGCTCACCGAGGCGGCGATCAGCGGCAAGGTCGACGAGCTCCGCGGTCTCAAGGAGAACGTCATCATGGGTCGGCTGCTGCCAGCCGGTACGGGCCTTGGCGCGTACAACAAGATCGACATGGTCGTCGCGGACGACGCGGTGAAGCCGCTCGCTCCAGCGCCGGCCATCCTCGAGCCCGAGCCCGTTGCTGCGGCTGCCAGTGAAGAGTAAGCTCCCGCCACCTTGCTGAAGACCTATCTGTTCGAAACGGAGGAGCATCGCGCGCTACGCGAGCAGACGCGCCGGTTCGCAGCTGCCGCGATCGAGCCGCACGCGCATGCTTGGGAGGAAGCCAACGAGTTCCCCCGCGAGCTCTACCAACAGTCCGCCGAGGCGGGCTTCCTCGCGATCGGGTATCCGGAAGAAGTGGGCGGCGATGGGGGAGACCTCAGCCATGTCCTGGTGTCCGCCGAGGAAATGGTGCTCGCCGGGAAGTCGGTGGGCACCTGCGTTGGCCTTGGCAGCCACGGGATCGCGCTCCCGCCGATCGTGAAGTTCGGAACCGACGCCCAGAAGGAGCGCTACGTTCGGCCGACGCTCAGGGGCGAGAAGGTCTCTGCACTCGGGATCACAGAGCCCGGCGGCGGCAGTGATGTGGCTGCGGTGCAGACCAAGGCAGTCCGCGATGGTGACCACTACATCGTCAATGGCGCCAAGACATTCATCACATCGGGTACCCGAGCGGATTTCATCACCACTGCAGTGCGCACCGGGGGCGAGGGCCACGGTGGCATCTCGATGCTGATCATCGACAGCGACACCCCAGGCTTCAGCGTGGCAAGCAAGCTCAAGAAGACCGGTTGGTGGGCAAGCGACACTGCCGAGCTCGTCTTCGAGGACTGCCGCGTTCCCGCCGAGAATCTCATCGGGCAAGAAGGCGCCGGTTTCCTGATGATCATGACCAACTTCGTCACCGAGCGCCTCATGATCGCCGGCCAGTGCGTCGCGATCGCCGAGCTCGCCTATCGAGAGTCGGTCGAGTACGCGAAGCAGCGCCACGCCTTTGGCAAGTCGCTGTCGGGGTTCCAAGTCATTCGTCACAAGCTCGCCGACATGGCGACGCAAATTGCCGCCGGCCGCGCCCTCACTGGGGAGTGCGTCACACGCTTCCTCAACGGGGAACAAACGCCATCATTGGCCGCGATGGCCAAGAACACCGCCACCGATATGTGCTCGTACGTCTGCTATGAAGCCGTCCAAATCCACGGCGGCTACGGCTACATGCGAGAATACGTCGTAGAACGTCTCTACCGCGACGCCCGCCTCTACCCAATAGGCGGCGGCACCCGCGAGATAATGAACGAAATCATCAGCAAAGTAGAAGGCTACTAGGGGGACACTCTCCCCCCTCCCAACTTGCCGAAATCATTCCACTTCTCAGCGGGAGATCGCAGCGATCTGTTTCCAATGTATCGGCCAGCGCCATTGTAGCTCCCATTCCGTATCGGCGAAAAGGTCAATGATTCGCTGTTGCGATCTTTGGCGGAGAGGTTGTTTGGTTTCGGGAGGTTAGGGGGGTGGAGAGTGTCCCCCTAGGATGATGCCGCGTTCTATGAAGTCGGCGATCATTGCGGAGAGCTTGTCGATGAACTCGGGGCCGATCTCGGTGTCGTGGGCCTCGGCGACTCGTTGGACGGAGTCAGCGACGGTTTCATCGGCGCGCTGCCAGGCATCGAGGAGGTCCGCGGCGATCGGGTTGAGCTTCCGAGAGATCGGCTTGTGATTCTTGTCGCGGTACAAGCAGAGGATTGTTGCGTCCTGTTCGTAACCCTCGTCGGGCGTGGGCTCGCGGTGAACTGGGTACGCGAGTCGGAGGACCTTCACCGCCGTGGCGAGGACGGGTTTGCAGTCGAAGGCAAACTCAGCCGCGGGTGCGGGGTTAGGGGGCGCGTGCCGGACGTTCCACGCCGTGATCTCGTAGCCTGCGAGGTCCGCGACCCAAGGTGCCTCCGCGCTTTGCCAGATCAGAATCGCGAATTCGGCGAACTCACTTGGAACGTTGCGTAGGTATCGGGTCTTGGGGCTGCCTGCGCCGAGCCACTCGTCGACAGCGCGTCCAAAGGTTTCTTCTCCGATCGCCCGTTTGGTACGGGCGAAGGCAACTCCGATCACATTGTTGAGCCTGTTGCGCACGAGGTCACGGTAGATCAGCCATCGCTCTCGCGACCCCAAGAGCTCCAGGTCGGCCTCACTCGGCTCCGCGCCAAAGCAGACGCGATGCATGGCCTTGACGTGATCAGCTAGCATTGTCAGCCCCCGTTGCGCGGCGATAAATCGCCCATAGCTCATCGATCTCGGACAGGAGCTCATCGAGTGGCGGCACGTTGTTATCGCGCTCGAGCAGCACCGGCACAGGGCCTACCTTGCGCAGGGTGTAGTCGAGAAGCTCGTACACGTCGTCGGGGACCGGCTCGCCGTGGGTGTCGATGCGCAGGCCGTCCTCGCGGACGAAGTGGCCGGCGACGTGAATTTGCACGACGCGTTCCGCGGGGATTTTATCGATATATTCCTTGGGATCGAAGCCGAAGTTGCGACCATTCACGTAGATGTTGTTGACGTCTAGTAGCAACTTCGCGTCTGCCTTCTCCAAGACCTCGACCACGAAATCGGCCTCGGCCAGTCCGTTAGGCCCTTGCGAGGCGTAGTAACTCACGTTCTCGAGCGCTAACGGAATCCCGATGGCGTCGCGCACTTCGGTCAGTCGCCGCGACGCGATCTCCACCGCTTCATCGGTGAAAGGCAGCGGTAGCAAGTCGTGGAAGAAACGCTCATCGACTCCGCCTAGGCACAGGTGCTCGCTGTGCCAAGGGATTTCAAGGTCTCTCTGGAACGCCCCGAGCTCGTTCAGGTAGCCTGCATCGAAGGGCTCAACCGCGCCCAAGCACGTGCTCAAGCCATGCGTCACGATCGGCCAGTCTTCTCTGGCCAGCTCCAACATCTCTTGATACCTGCCGCCGCGGCCGATGTAGTTTTCGGGGTGGATCTCCAACCAGGCGACGCTCTTCGGCTGCCGCTCGAGGAGCTCGGTTGCTAGGTCGTAGCGAAGCCCCAGGCCGATTCCGTTGACGTCTCGAGTCATTCCAGTCTCTCAAAGAAAAGAGAAGCCGCGGCGACACACGCCACCGCGGCTTCCAACACCATGCTGCCCGATCCCGAGCAGCGTGACCTTTGTGGATTACTTCGCGCCGCCGCAGCTGCCTTCGCCACAGGAGGCTTCCGAAGCGTCGCCCTCCTCTTTGGCTTCGCCGCAGCTGCCTTCGCCACAGGAGGCTTCCGCGGCCTCTTCGGCTGCTGGAGCTTCGGCGCCCGTCGTTGCTTCGCTCGCCTCCGGACCATCATCCGACTTGCATGCGCCGGTCATGCTGAGTGCCGCGGTGGCCATTGCGATGATCGTGTGCTTGAGTGCTGAGTTCATGTGTCTTTCCTCTTTCTTGTAAGCGCATCAGGAGCGACAAGAAAGGCCCCGGTAGATGCAACGTGGCGTCAGGGACCAATCCCATTCCCCCGCTTTCGAATAACGCACGCTAGCCAACCCTTCGGAAGGTCGCAATCTAAAAGCGAAACGCGCGTCATGACATCGTGATACGTCCAGGGTCATGAGATGTTTCGCTCGAAGATCATCGGTCTACCACTGGCGCTCGACGGCAAATACCCCATAGATTTTCATGGTTTATGCCATGAGCCGCCTCTGGAAGATATCTGCGCTCCTTGCCGCCATCGGATGCGTGCACGCAGAGCCTGCCCCCGTTGTGCAGGCCGAGTCGGCTGTAATGGCTCACTACACAGTTACAATCTTTGACAACTTTGAGGGCGCTCGAGTCCGAGCGTGCTTCGACGGCACCGCGGTGCGGGAGTTGGTTCCCATCGACAGTGCCGCGGCAGGCGCCGTGCGCAAGGCCTGGGCCGATGGCCGGGACGTCTACATCGACGCGGGCCGGATTCGCCTGAGCGATCCGCTACGTAGTTCGTGCGTCACCTACGAAACACGCTTTAGGGGTCTCTTGTTTCGCGCCCCGGACTCCTCGGCGGTCGTCATGTCACAAGCGCAGTGGCTGTGGCGTCCGGAGCCATTCCCGCGCCAGCAAATCGCGGCGGTGCGCTTCATCCTTCCCGACGGCGGACGCGTTTCACTGCCTTGGCCCAAATCTGGCGATACGTACTACCCGGACGAGAGCGCTTTCTTCATGCGCGGCTACAACGTGCTTGGCTCCTTCGACCATCAGGTGTTCTCGGTTGACGGGACGAGCGTGGAGGTTGCTCGCATCGGGAGTGGAGTAAACCATGCCGAGGTCCAGCGCTGGCTTGGCGAAGCCATGCGAGTGAGCGCATCGGTCGGCGAAAGCTTCCCTCGTGACCGTCTTCATTTTGTGGTCGTCTTCGTCGACCCAGGGCATGAGTTCGCGGGCTTTGGGATGCTGCGACGCGGCGGCGGCGCTTCGGTGCTGCTCGTCCCATCACTCGACGCGACGGTCGAGCAACTCCAGGCGAGTTGGGTGGCGATTCACGAGCTTGCGCACCTTTGGCTTCCAAGGGTGTACTCCAAAGACCGATGGCTTTCCGAAGGCATAGCCACGTACTTGCAAGAGGTCCTGCGTGCCCGCTGTGGCCTTCAGAGCAGCGCGCGCGCGTGGACCCGCCTTCGCGAAGGCTTCGAGCGCGGACGTCGCTCAGGGACGGGACGTCGCCTCGCTAGAGAAAGCCGAGAGATGAACCAGACCGGAGCGTACCACCGTGTCTACTGGGCGGGTGCCGCCTTTGCGCTGGAAGTGGACGTTCGGCTACGCCGCGAGAGCAATGGGGAGATGAATCTGCTTCGCGCACTCGATCTGGCCCAAGGTGAATGGGCTGCTCAAACCCAGCCGGTCGGAGCATCGAAGGTGCTGGCCGAGCTCGAAGAAGCAAGCGGCGTGGCGTTCCTCGAAGCCCTGGCCCAAACCTACGCGGTTCGATCGGAGTTTCCAAGAAATCTCTACCTGGACGCTCCAGAGTATGCATCGCTCCGCGAGCAGATCACCTCGCCGGCCAAAAGCGGTTGTTCGATCAGCGCCGGATCGTCTCGATGAGCCGCTTACGTTTTACCGGACGTTGCTTCCCGATTCGCACGGCACTTGCTACCCGTCGTGCGCCTGTGTCTAGCAGTGCGCGCTTCGATGTGTATAGCGTCGCGACGTCGTCCCCCGCATGGACTCGATCGCCAAGCTGAATGTGCAAGCGAATGCCGGCACCCGAGTCGACCAGGTCCTCGGCGCGGCTACGGCCTGCACCTAGCGCCATCGATGCGTAGCCTAGCTGGAGCGGATCGAGGTTGGTGACGTAGCCATCGCTGGTTGCAGTGACCGTCGAGCGGTGGCGCGCCACGGCGAGTTGGCTCGGTGCGTCGACGACGCTCGGATCGCCACCTTGTGCTTCAACGATGTGACGCATCTTTTGGAGTGCAGATCCGTCGGCTACCGTCGCCTCGATGCGCCGTAGCGCTTGCGCCTTGGTCTTGCAGACCCTAGCGGCCCGCAGCATCTCGGCGGCGAGGTCGTAGGTGAGCTCCCGCAGGTCGTTTGGCCCTTCGCCATGAAGAATCTCGAGCGCTTCGGCCGTTTCGAGCGCGTTCCCGATGGTGTACCCGATCGGGGTGTTCATGTCGGTGAGTAGGGCGGAGACTCGCTTCCCGGCCAGCGTTCCGACTCGCACCAGACAGCGTGCGAGCTCTCTGGCGTCGGCTTGGGTCTTCATGAATGCCCCACGGCCGACTTTCACGTCGAGCACCAGCGCGTCGATCCCTTCCGCGAGCTTCTTCGATAGGATGCTCGCCGTGATCAGTGGGATCGATTCGACGGTTCCGGTGACATCCCGCAGTGCGTACAAGCGTTTGTCCGCTGGCGCCAAGTCGCCGGTTTGTCCAATCAGCGCGCAGCCGATCTTTCGAAGCTGCGCGCGAAACTCTCGCACCGACAGATCGACTCGGAAGCCGGGAATCGCTTCGAGCTTGTCTAGGGTGCCTCCCGTGTGCCCGAGACTACGACCGCTCATCATCGGCACCACCACCCCGCAGGCGGCAACGATCGGCGCGAGGCAGATGCTGACCTTGTCCCCGACGCCCCCCGTCGAGTGCTTGTCCACCTTCGGCGCATCGATGTCGTCTAGGTGCACGACCTCGCCGCTGTCCCGCATTGCGAGGGTCATTGCGACGGTCTCGTCGAAGTCCATGCCCCGGAAGTAGACGGCCATCGCCATCGCGCTCATCTGGTAGTCCGTGACCGAGCCGTCCATGAATCCGGCGATCAGGTCTTGAATCTCCTGCTCGCCGAGCTTCCCTCCCTCTCGCTTGCGAACGATCAGCTCCGGGACCGCCAGAGGTTGCCGCTTCTTCCGCGCCATCACTTGCGTCGTGCGCGTCGCGGCCGCTTTCGAGGTTCCGCGCGCCGTTCTTTTGGTGCAGTGCCCTGCTTCCTCGACTCATCGCGCCGTTTTTTCGGTGCTCCGCGCTCCTTCTTGGGTGCCCCATGTCGTTCCTTCGGTGCCCCGCGCCGTTCCTTCGGCGCCCCATGCCGTTCCTTCGGAGCACTTCCCTGTTTCTTCGATCCGCCGCCTCGCCTCCTCCGAGGCTGCGTCGGGGCGTCTGCTTGTTGGTGCGCCACCAGCGAGCCTACGACGTCACGAGCCTGGACGTTTGCATCCTCGATCCGCACGGTGACTGGATCGTTCATCGTGAAGATCTTCGAAGTGCGCACCCCGATCAGACGGATGCCCAAGTCGTCCGGCTCGTAGGTGTCTTCGAGCTGCTCGAACGGCAGCAAGACGCTCACGAAGGGATCCGGAATCTGAACGTAGATCCCGAAAGGCGCAAAACCCGAGATTCGTCCGTCGAGCTCGTCTCCAATGTGCTTCTGCATGTAGATCGCTCGGTAGACGTCCATGACGTCGCGCTCCACGATCATCGCGCGCCGCTCGGATTCACTTGCTTGCGCCGCCAAGCGTTGCAGACGTGGCCGCAGTGAAGCAGCGTCTAGGCTCTCATTCTGAATCATCCTCCGCAGGATGCGATGGACCAGCAAGTCTGGATAGCGCCGAATCGGAGACGTGAAGTGCAGGTAGTCCTTCGCGGCGAGCGCGAAGTGCCCCGTCGTTGGATCGGTGTCGTAGATCGCTTGCTGCATCGCGCGCAGGAGCAGGTAACGGAGCAACGATGCTTCGTTCGTTCCCTCGATCTGGCGGAGAAACTTGCTGAGCTGTTTGGGCGTGGTTGCCGATTCCTCTTCGAGCTCGTATCCGAAGGACTTCGCCACCTGACAAAACATCGAGATGCGTTCCGGATCAGGCTTGCCGTGGACTCTAAAGACTCCCGGCGCGGCGTGCCGTTTGATATGCGCTGCGACGGTCTCGTTCGTGACCAACATCATGTCCTCGACGATGCGGTATGCCTGTCGAATGCCGGGGTCCCTGCGCGATTGGATGATCTCCTTTGGCTCTCCGTGCGCGTCGAGAACGATCTTCCCTTCCGGCAGATCAAAATCTAGCGCCCCCCGCTTCAGGCGTCGCGCGCGAAGTCGCTGCGAAAGATCGAGGAGGATTTTCAGTGTTGGGATTCGTTTCTCCGCCGACGGCTGGTGAGGGCCATGCTCGGTGAGCCCGAGCGCCCGAGCCACGCCTTCATAATAGAGCTTCCCTTGCGACCGCATGACGGCCTCGAAGACGCGATGCGAGGTCACGTGTCCCTTCTCGTCGATGTCCATCTCGACTGCCATGCACAGACGGTCGCGATTGGGCACGAGAGACGCAAGGTTAGTCGACAGCTCTGGCGGCAGCATGGGGATCGCGCGGTCCGGCAGGTAGACGCTCGTACCGCGGCTGATCGCTTCGCGGTCCATTGCGCTTCCTTCAGTGACGTAGTGAGACACGTCTGCGATCGCAACGATGAGACGGAAACCGTTGCCTTTGCGCTCTACCCAGATCGCATCGTCATGGTCTCGGGCGGTCTCCGGATCGATCGTGACCAAGTCGACGTCTCGTAGGTCTTCACGGCTCCTCGCGACATCGCGGTCCACGCGAGCGGGCAGGGCAGCTGCTTCCTGTTCGACTTCATCGGGAAACGCTTCTCGTATGCCGTCGCGGATCTTGATCTTCTCGACCTCGATTCGTGCAACCCCCTGTGCGCCAAGCACCTCCAAGATGCGTACCTCTGCTCTGTCCTCGCGCCGCTGCGGAAAAGTCACGATCTCGGCGAGCATCACGTTGCCCTTCTTGGCGGCCTTCGGGACGTTGCCGATGACACGCATCGGCGAGCGCAGCCGCTCGTCGTCGGGCTCGAAGATCATCCCACGGCCTCTGGGATGCAGTGTTCCCGTGACTTCTTTCAGCCGCCGCTCGACGATCCCCACGATGTGTCCGTCGCGGCCCTTGGCCGATGCGCGGGCCCGAAGCTGGACCGTATCGCCATGAAGCGCCGCCCCGACCGCGTCGGGCGGGATGAACACGTCGGAGCTTCCGTCGTACACGTTGACGAAGCCATACCCTTGCCGGGTCATGGTCAGCTTGCCCTGGATCACGGGGCTGACGGACGGATCCCGCTGTTCCGTTTCTCTCGCCTTCCTGCCGCGCCCGCGCGTGGCCTTGCTCTTCTCGCGTCCGCGCTTCTTGTTTTTCGAACCGTTGAGAGCTCGGAAGCGCAAGCCCGGCAGTTCACCGACGAGGTTTTCATCGGCAAGCAACAAGAGGCGCCGGACGACTTCGTCCTTTGCGTTGCGCGAAACGTCGAGCCGTCCGCAGAGCTCTCCAACGTGCATCGCACGAGGGGCGTGTGCCTGCAGCACCTGCAGGATCTCTTCTTTCTCAGGAATGTCTTTTTTCATGCTTTCTATCGCAGAGCGTGAACCCCGCCGTCGTCGGATCCAAAGTACAGTGTTCCGTCCGACCCTATCTCCACCGTCGAGTCGACGTCCTGTCCGACGTTGTATCGCCAGAGCACCGATCCGCTGGGGTCGATGCAGTAGAGGAAGTTGTCTTGTGAGCCCACGTAGATGCGACCATCCGCATCGATGCGAGCCGAGGCTCGTACCCGGCCTCCGGTGGCGACCTTCCAACGAAGGGCGCCCGAGGGGCTTATCGCATACACGTTGCCGTCGTACGAGCCAACGATGACGGTACCATCTCGCGCGATCGCTGGCGTCGCTCGCACCTCGTCACCGGTCTTGAATCTCCAACGTACCGTACCGGCTTGGTCGACCTGTACGATTTCGCCGCGGCCCGTGCCCGTGTAGATCCGACCCTCGTCGTCGATCGAGGCTGCGCCTTCGATCGCACCGCCGAGAGGCACCTCCCAGGCGAGAGAGCCATCGGGGCGAAGTGCCATGAGCGACCCTTCGGTCGTGCCGATAATCACTAAACGGTTCGGGTGAATGACCGGCGCGCTCCGAACGTGATCGGCGGTTGGCTTGTGCCAGTGTAAACGGCCGAGCAGGTCGACGGCGTAGGCGCCGTTGGCCACCACGTAGACCCGTCCATCAGGGCCCAACGTGGCCGATGCATCGATCACGTCCTGAAGGGGAAGCTTCCACCGCGGCTGCCCCTGAAGTGAAAGCGAGACGAGCTCTTTCTGGTGGGTTCCGAAAATGATCGAGGTGCCCACGACGAGTGCGCTCGGGTAGATCTTTTGTCCGGCGGAGTACCGCCACTTCAATGAACCATCGGGATTCAACGCGACGAACTGCCCGTCGAGCGAGCCCACATACACCGTGCCGTCGTGTCCCACGACGGGTGATGCGAATACCCGGGCTCCGGTCTGATAGGTCCAGACCGGGGAGGGGTTCGTCGATGGGCCGCGGTTTTCACTCCGTCCCGTGTGGGCGGCATCGCCCATGAACCCATTCGCGCTACGCGGTACGGCGCCCAGCTTCTCAGCGTCTGCCGTGGAGGATGGCATCGCGAGGTCGGCAAGCACTTCTTCGACGAAGCGGCACTTACCCTCGTGACAGATTCGCTCCGCCCGGCACTCGGTATCCGACATGCAGGGAGTCGACGGACGCGAACGGGCGCCGCTACAGGCGGCGACTACCAACAGTAGGGCAAGTGCCAACAGAGGTTGCGGGCTGCAGCGCAATGCGCCCCGACTATACCATCGCGGATCCATCGTCACAGTCGGCGCTCGTTACCAGGTGAGAAGCCTGATCTCGCTGCCTTTTTGTAAGGCGACACGCCGACCGTCCGGGCTGATGGCGATACTTCGGAGCTCACCCGGGACTGCGTTCCAGTCGGCCGGTCGCAACCAGATCCCGGCCCCGCCTCCACGCCAGTCGCGCACGACGACGCCCTCGGAGTGAGGAATCACGTAGAGCGATCCGTCTAGAGTGATGCGGGCGCCGCGGATTGGCGCGGGCAACGGACTGCCGGCACTCAGGTCGATGGGGCGTCCAGCAGGCTTTGCGAATGCATTGAGCGGAACGACTCGCAGCAAGTCTCCCGATGCAGCGACCAATCCCTGTGGCGCCCAGCCGAGCACTGCCCACTCGAACACTGACGCCGGCCGATCGATCGGAGTCGTACAGGGGACCTTGCTCGAACGCCGGTTGATCAGAACTCGATGGGTGTGCTTGCTGCGAATGGAACCCACCTCTGCTTCGAATCCGACACAGGTCGCGCGAACTGCCCTGACCGCGTAGCGGCCGTCTGGATCTCGCACCGGCGGAACGAGGTCTGCCTCCGAGAGCCGCGTCTTGGCGCCGGAGCTCAGTTGGACCGCCCGGGGCGCTCTGCCGTCGATGACGAGCGTATCGTCGTCGCGAAAATAGAGAGAAACCTGGCTGCCTTCGCTGTCGATGGCGCGCCAAGTCGCGGTCGTGTTGGCCTTGGCCTTACGCCACGCGGCTTGGACGAGCCCCCGCTCTTCAGGGGTGGGCTGGGTCGCCGCCTGTTCCCACCAACGCTGTAGCTCGAGCGCCCGCACGAAGCTTCCGCGCCGAATCGCAGCCGTCGTAGCAACCGAAACCGCACGGGCCGTCGCCGGCGATCGCTGGCATTGCAAGCCCTGTGTGCCCGAGAGTCCAATCCGGGCCGAGCCGCTTTCGCGGCACAGGGCAACGAACGCATCGAGAACCGCGAGCGCACGTTTCGTCGCGCCCGGGAGATCAGAGTCCAGCGATTGCCACGCGCCGTCGGCGAGCCCTCCGAGGGTGGCTTCGGGCTCCGAGACATCCCTCGCGAATCCACCCGGCCTGTTCAACCATGCCAAGGGTATGTCCGTCTCGCCGATACGAACGTCCACAACGACGTCGTCGTAACCGTCGGCATCGCGATCCTCGACACGAAGATCGAGTGCGATCGCCGCAGTCGAACGCTCATTGGGTGGCAAGATGGTGATCCGCTCGCGTACACGCGGCTGCGCTTCGATCGTAAGGAGCCAGAAGTTCGTCCGCTTCCCTGTCTCACAGTTGTGCTCGACGCGCACGCCGACCAGCGACTTGGAAAGCTGCCGGATTTCCGCAGCCGGTTCGGTGCAGTGGCTCGGCACGAGGAACGAATCGATGTTGCGTGCGGCCACGTCCAGCCCGCGTGGGTATGCGGCCTGGAGCCGAACCTCCTGAGGGTCCGCGGACACGACCAGCGCGTCGATCGGCTCGTTGCCGTCGAGATCCAGCTGGAGCGCTGCCAGTGCATACCCCGCCTGCAAGACCAGAGTCGACTCCGCGATCTGGACCTCGACCTGGTCCGGCTCGAAGGTTTCTCCGACGGGCAGCTCGGCTTCGCCCTCGTCGGTCTCTGCCGCCGGCTCCGTCGAGGGCGTTTCTGCGTCTTCCAGGCCGAAGGGAACCTGCTTGCGGCCCGAGCACGCGGAGAGCAGCCCCCCGCCCAGAAGTCCTCCCCCTAGAAGTACTCCAGCGAGGAACATGACCAGCGCGGCAGCCCAGCGCTGCGATCGGCACACGTTCATGCGAGTGAGTTAGCACGCGTTCGGGCAGGGAGCCTCAAAAGCGTCAGTTGGGTCCAGGTACGCAAATCGCGTCGTTTTCGTCGATTGGGCAGGAGGGAGCGTCGATTCCGCAGAGGTCTTCGGCGTAGAGGCAACGGAAACCCACTTGGCAGTCCTCATCGAAGTTGCATGGCTCGAAACAGATGAGGGTGTCGTCGATGCCTCCGGCTACGCTCGATGGATAGCAGCTACCGAAGCGCCCAATGAAAGCCCGTGGGCATTCGGCTGAAACTGCGCCCTCGGTTTCGCACGTGACGGTGCAGATCGCGTTGGTCCACAGCTCGCCGCCAAACTCGACCGTCAGTTCTTCGCAGAGGGTCGCGGCAGGAACACAATCGTCGACGGTGTAGCAGGCGTCGTAGACGGGTAACAGGAATTCGGGACCGCTCGGACCGCTCGAGCAGCCGAGCAACGCCGAGAACATCAGCGCTCCGAGGATCGGCATGAGCAAGCGACAAAGCATAGTCTCAGTTTAGCCAGCGCGGCTCATCGGCGCGACCTCCTTGAATCACGTCGAAGTCGCTCTTCTTCTTGCGCCGCTTGCGCCGTCTGGGTCGACGGCGCCGTCCGGGTGGCCGCCTCAACCACTCGATGAACCCCATACCTCCGCCGATGGCGCCAATGTCGGCTGCAAGGGATACGGCATCGCCCGAGGTGATGAACATCAACGCACTCAGCGCGAGCACGAGATAGATGATGTGGACCGGCTTCATGTCGATGACGCCGAATAAGCTCATCCGGCCCTGGCCGCGGTAAGACCATGCAAAGGCCGCGATCGATCCCAAGATGATCGCCTGCGCTCCGTACAACATGGAAGGACTCGAGACGAGCAGCCCCATCATGAGCGCCAAGACTGCGGACGACAGGGCCGCGAAGACGCAAAGCTGAATGGTGCGCTTCTCCCCGAACCGCTGTTCGAATGGCGCGAGCATCCACCACAGAAACACCAGCGTGATCAGCATGGAGAATACGGCCTGGGGACCAGTTGGAAAGGCCAGCACGTGGGTCCCAAGCTGCCAGAGCGTATGCACCCCGGGCCTTGCAGTGTTGAGCGCGAGAAATTCGAAGATCGGCACGCCCGCCCAGTTCTGAAGGATGATCTGCAAGATCCAGGCGCTGAAGAGCGCGATCAGCAGCTTTTTCACGAACGGGGTTAGTGGGGGAAAACGAAACACAGTCTTTGTCTAGTTATCGTGGGGGAGATGCGCAAAAGATCAAGGTTGTGGGCAAACGACGCCGCCATCTGCAGTTTGGAAGTTCACCGTGCCCACGTCCAAAAGCAGCTGGGTGCCGCCGTCGATCGGTGTGATCTGGGTCGGTATAATCGGTGAGCAGTCGACGACGAACTTGAGGTCGGTAGTCGCGCGCCATCGGGACTTGTATTGGTCGCTGGGCGGTTTCTCGAGAATCTCACCGGTTCCACCGCATCGGTTCCGTGTCACGAGCATGGTGTCGAGGTACGCCCCGCCGTCGATGACCACCGCATTGGAGTCGCTCTGCGCATCGCACTTGAGGAGAAACTCAGGAGCAGCCCAAAACTCGAGCACCGGTTCGTCGATGATGGCGAGCTCGACCAACGCGATGTTGCCGCAGGTTTCGGCCGTCGGGTTTCGTCCATCCACGAGCCACCGGCCTCGGACCTGCACGTCGCATCCTGACGGATTGAAGCGAACATCCTCGACGCAGCCTGCCGGTAGCGCGCTACCCATTAGCGCCAACGCGAGCACGAGCTTTGAGACCCTCATCTGCAGGTAGCCTATCGCGCACAAAAGTGCAGTCAATTCGAGAGTTGACACCCCGGTTTCCATGCTTATTTTAGTTCAATCGTTGGAAGATGGCTGAGGCGCGATGGTGGCGTTGCAGCGTGTTTCAACCATTACCCGGCCTGCGCACGCAGGTCGACGCAGGAGTACATCATGTTGGTTCGTTGGGATCCCTTTGAGGAGATGAATCGCCTCCATGACCACTTTTTGAGTGGTAGGGGGCTTGCAAAGCAGGCATTTCAAGTCGCGGTCGACATTCGCGAGGAGGACGACGCGTTCTATGTAGATGCCGAGGTGCCGGGCTTGGCTGCCGAAGACGTCAAGGTCGACATCGAGAAGAACGTTCTGACGCTCAGCGGGGAGCGCAAAGTCGAGAAGGAGGAGACCGAAGGCACCTATCGTCGTGTCGAGCGCCAGTACGGCAATTTCACCCGGTCATTCACCCTTCCTGAAACGGTGGACACTGAGAACATCAGCGCTGACCTCAACGACGGCGTGCTCTCGTTGCGGCTTCCAAAGAAGGAAGCTCCGACCCCCCGTAAGATTTCGGTCAACACGTCGAAGTGAGCTTTAAAAACCCATCCCTCGCGGCTCTGTCCAAGGACGGGGCCGCTTTGCGTTGAGCTGCCGGTCGCAGCGCCAGCAATTGCGCTGCGCGACTGAGTCACCGGAGAACGGCTCGCGACGTGCCCCGTGCGCTAGCTATACACTTCGTCGACCAAGAGCTGCTGCTCGAGCTTGTGTGAAGCGCCGGATCCGGTGGCGGGGCTCGCGCTTTCCGGTCTGGCGATACAGCGCAGGGGCTGTTCATTGCCGAGGATTTCCGGCAACCGTGCGCGCATGAAGTACCAGGCGCCCATGTTCCACGGCTCTTCTTGCACCCAGACCAAGTCGACATCCCTGGGGTACGGGGCAAGGCGTGCCTGGAGCTCGCTCGCGCGAAGCGGGTAGAGTTGCTCGATGCGCATGATCCCGATGTCGCCGACCTCGTCCCGCTCTCGGCGTTCGAGGAGGTCGTAGTAGATTTTCCCGGTACAGAGCACGAGGCGTCTCACCTTGCTGGGGTCGATGGCCGGATCGTCGGGGATGATCCGTTGGAACGCACCCTCGGCGAGCTCGTCCAACGTGCTGACCGCGCGGCGGTGTCGCAGCAAGCTCTTCGGGCTCATGACGATCAGCGGTTTGCGCCATGGACGCAGCACCTGACGCCGGAGGCAGTGGAACAGTTGGGCGGGCGTCGTGAGGTTGACGACCTGCATGTTGTCTTCCGCGCAGAGCATCAGGAACCGTTCGAGCCTTGCGCTCGAGTGCTCCGGGCCTTGGCCCTCCATGCCGTGAGGAAGCAGCATCACCAAGCCGCTCAGGCGGTGCCACTTGTCCTCGGACGATGAGATGAACTGGTCGATGATCACTTGCGCGGCGTTCACGAAGTCGCCGAACTGCGCTTCCCAACAAACCAGCGCGTCCGGCGAGTCGAGCGAGTAGCCCCATTCGAAACCGACGACGCCCGCCTCGGAAAGCGAGCTGTCGTAGATCTCCAGTTTCGCCTGGTCGGGGCTCAGGTGGCCGAGTCGGGTGTACCGGCGGCCGGTCTTCGAGTCGAAGATCACCGCGTGGCGATGGCTGAACGTGCCGCGCCGCACATCCTGGCCAGTCAGCCTGCATCGGATACCATCGAGGAGGAGGCTCGCAAAGGCGAGGTTCTCTGCGGTGCCCCAGTCGACGCCTTCCCCGGTTTCCATGACTTTGCGTTGCTTGTCGAGGACGAAGCGCTGGATGCGAGGGTGCGGAGTGAACCAGTCGGGGTAGCTGGTCAGCTTGTCGAGCGCCTCGACGAGTTTTTCCATCGGGAAGCGCGTGTCCGCGTCGGGGACGTCCAGATCGCTGCCACCTTGGTACTCGGTCCAGAGCCCCAACATCGAGGCGGGGATGAGGTTGTAGTTTCCGTTCTCACGGGTGTCCTCGAGCGCGTTTTCCAAGTCTTGTTGGCGCCGGACCTTGATCTCTTCGGCTTGCTCGGTGGTCAGCTTCCCTGTCTTGACGAGGTGCTCGATGTACACCTCGCGTACCGTCTGCTTCCGGTCGATGGCCGCGTACATCTCCGGCTGGGTGAATCGGGGCTCGTCGCCTTCGTTGTGACCGTACTTCCGGTAGCAGAAGAGATCGATCACGACGTCTCCGTGGAAGCGCTGCCGGTACTCGGCGGACAAGGTCACGGCCTGCGCCACCGCCTCTGGATCCTCGCCGTTCACGTGGAACACCGGACAACGAAGCATTCGGGCGATGTCGGTGCAGTACGCGGTCGAGCGCGAGTCCTCGGGGTCGGTGGTGAAGCCAATCTGATTGTTGATGACGACGTGCACCGTTCCGCCCGTTTCGTACGCTTGCAGACGGCTCAAATTCAACGTCTCTGCGACCACTCCCTGGCCCACGAATGCGGCATCGCCGTGAATCAGCAGCGGCAGCACGGTCGTCCGGTCCTTATCACCCTTGCGATCTTGTTTTGCGCGCACCCGGCCTTCCACCACGGGGTTGACCCACTCGAGATGGCTCGGGTTGAACGCCAACGTCATGTGGATGCTGTTCCCATTCATCGTCTTTCGATCGAGTGAGTACCCGAGGTGGTACTTGACGTCCCCACGCCCAACGTAGGCTTCGGGGTCGTCGTCCTCGAAGCCAGCGAAGATCTGCCGGACGTTCATCTCCATGATGTTGACCATCACGTTGAGCCGCCCGCGGTGAGCCATCCCGATGACGACTTCCTCGACGCCGAGCTCCGACACGCGCTCTACGAGGATGTCCAGCATCGGAATCACGCTCTCGGCACCCTCCAGCGAGAAGCGCTTTGCACCGGTGTACTTCGTGTGCAGGAACTGCTCGAAAATCTCGGCGTCGGTGAGCTTCGTGAGGATGCGAATCTGTTGCTCGCGGCTGAGATCGATGTGGTTGCCCGTCAGCTCCATGCGCTCGCGGAGCCAATCGCGCTCCTCTCGGCTCTCGAGGGTGGTGAATTCGACACCGATCGTTCGTGCGTAGGTGTCTTTCAGGCGCTCGAGCATGGACCGCAGTGGCTCGGTTGCCGGGCCTGCAAAGTCACCCGTCGAAAAGATCGTGTCCGGATCGACGTGGGCGAGCCCGTATCGTTTCAGAATGAACTCGTCTTGGGGCGGCGCCTGACGCAGGCCGAGTGGGTCGAGGTCCGCGAATAAGTGTCCGCGCACACGATACGCGTTGATCAGGGCAGACAGACGCGCCTGAAGCTCGGTGGCCGCGAGCAGTTCCGAAGAGGGTGGAAACGACATGCGTTGTTCGGGGATGAGCGGAGCCAAGGTCGTCTCTGTAGTTGCCGGCAAGAACACCGAGTTACGCGCACCGTTGTCGTCATCGAGCGCGGCCGCCGCCGGCCCGGCCACTGAGCCGTTGCCGTCCGATGGCAGCGGCGCCGGGCTCAACATGCCTGAGGCGGTGACCGGCGCGATGATCGACCCCGCGCTCGAGATCTGTGGCCAGTCGGTTGGCGCGAGGCTCTCGAAGTACGCGCGCCACGCTTCGTCCACTGCAAGGGGGTTGTCTACCCACTTGAGAAACTGTTCTTCGACCAGGCCTTGGTTTACGCCGAAATCTGCGGTCATCTCCGAGTCGTGGCTCCAATAACCCCGGTCGTTCGCGTAGCCTAACCCGTTCGGTCGCGGGGTGCTAGCGAGCAGGCTGGTCGCGATGCAGGACTTGGCCCATCATGAGCCCGATGACCAGGATTTTTTTCATTCTGTCGGGGCTGCTCGGCTTCAGTGCCGTGGCTTTGGGGGCGTTCGGCGCGCATGGCTTGCGCTCGCGGCTAGAGTCGCTTCCAGACGGGATGAAGCGTTTGGAATGGTGGAACACCGCCGCCCACTACCATCTCACACATGCGCTGGCTTTGGCGCTCGCCGCTTGGCTCGTTGATCGCGGCGCTGGGACTTCAGCGGTGCTGGCTGGCTGGGCCTTCGTTGCCGGTGTCGCACTCTTCAGTGGCAGCCTCTACCTCATGACGATCACGGGGCAGACCGAGCTCGGCGCGATCACTCCCTTCGGAGGTTTGCTCTTCTTGGTCGGCTGGGGCGCTTTCGTGGTAGCCGGCTGGCGATTCGGCGCCGGCCACTAGGACGAGTACTATTGTTGCTGTTGCTGTTGAGCCCGAATCTGGTCTTGCAGTTGCTTCATGACTTCAGGGGGAAGCTGGGGTTGCTGTGAGCCTCCGGGCTGAGCGCTGGGTATCGCCGGTGTCGGCGGCTGTTCCGGCCCCTCGAACGCCTGCGCGTCGGGCTGCAGCCGGTCGGCTAGGTACTCGGAGATGACGTAGATCGTGAGATCGCCACTCCTCCGTAGGTAGAGCTCGCCTGATTGATCCGTGTCGTCGCCGAGCTCGAGAACGATGGCGTCCGGATCGTCTGCGACGGTCATCGTCACCGTTGCCTTGGGCTCCGTCACTCCGGCTCTCGCTGCAGACGTCTCCTCAGGCGCAAAATCGGACGCGGTCAAGCGCGCTGCCGTCGATAAGCGGCCCGTCACCTGCTTGGGATCGAAGTCTCCCAAGGCTTTTTGGCCCTCTAGAACCGCCCAGCCATCCCCTTTCCGTTGAAAATGAAAGGTCCCGTTGGCGCTTTCGAAGCGGATCGACTGCACGTTGGCGGTGTCGAGGGCGGTGACCTGTCGGTCGCGCCACGACTTGAGCTCCCGGTTGAATGCGTAGCGGAATGAACCGCTCACGCCGAAAACCTCCGTGCGGTCGTCGATCCGCACCATCGTCATACCGTTGCCATACTTGCCGACCATGAGCTGAGCGAGCGTCTCCTCGCCAGCCTTCACGATGACCTGGACTGCGCTCGTGTCGTCGACCTGCAGCCGCGCGTAGTTCTCGGGCTTGGTTGCTACGATGCGCGTGATCCTCAGCTCGGCTAGCCGATTGAGCGCGGACTCTACATTGTTCTGGTCGGCGGCGGCATCCATCGGTTCAGTCACGCGCCAAGCTCCACCGACCTTGGACAACACGACTCGTTGGTCCTCAGGCCGAATGATTTCGAGCGTCGTGATCGCGGCCTTGTCGAGCTCGATCGAGGGGATTTCTCCCGAGCCGCTCTGCTGCCGGTTTCTGCTGTTCACTGCCCAGAGCGTCAGGCCGAGCAGCGCGAAAAACGCCACCGCTCCGATCGCAATACGGTTCTTTCGCCATTCCATTGCGAGTCTTCCCCTTGCCTAGAGTTTGAGGGTCCTCTTCTTGTTCGAGCGCTGTCGCCATCGAAAGAGCCCGAACAACGCGACGAGAAACGGAATCCCAAGCGTGTTGACCCAGCGGTAAGCGCGTTTCTTGGCGTTCCAAGATTCAATTGCAGCCCTGCGCTCTGCTAGCGCCGATTCGACGCCCACCTCGTCACCTTCTTCAGCGGCGGCACGCGCGGTGTCTTCGGCCACGAGCACGGAATCTGGGATGTCGAGCGCCGGCTCCTCTATCGTCTTGGCCCGAATCGCAATCAAGTCTGAATCGGCTGCCAACCAGTCGATCGCATTGAGCGCGAGGGCCAAGGCCGCGTTCATCTGAACGTCACCCTGTTGCGGCCGTGGTGGCATGAAGCTGTCTTCGAGGAACGTGCTCGTTCCGGCGACCAACACACGGACGTCGCCTTCTGCGGTTGGCGGGACCTGAATGGCGTTCGGAGTTTCCTCGTTCATCGGTGCCACGTACGCTGAGGGCAACTTGCCCTCGATGGCGACCATCAAGTCGAATGGGCCCGCGTCTGAGGTCATCTGCCAATCCCGGGGGTTGCGCGGCTCGAGGGAGATCGTGGCTCCGGACATCGTCCACGAGTCTTGGGACGACCTCGCCAGAACCGTGATCTGCACGTCGGGCGGTGCGTCGCCGATTTCAAGAGGCGCAACAAACGGAAGCATCGGTGACGCGAGCCGGAACATGACGGGATGCTCCCGCTGCTCTTCGGTGAGCTGGAGCACGGGGATCGGCGGGTAGGGTACGAGCACCTGCAGGCCCATCGGGCCCCGCATCGGTGCGCGACTGCACTGCGCGTCAGCCACGATCTTCGACGTCAGTCGAACGCCCCAGGCGCTGAGCAGCCCGTCCAGGCGCGAGTCCACCGGTCGGGCTGAAGGCCCGGTTTGGCCCGCAAGGTCAACGGCAAGCGCCCCGCCGAAGATACCCAGTGAGCCTCCACGCATGACGAACTGGTCGATGCGCCTCAGCTCGTCCGTGCTGAACGGCTCCTGCGGAGCGACGACCAACAGCGCAGCCAGTCCGGTATCGATCTCCTGCGTCGCGTCGACTTCCCGGATGTCGTAGAGCTTCAAGACGGACTTCAGGCTTGCCAGCCCCTGATCGAGGGTGGGGCTGCCGTGCCCGCTGACGATGCCGATGGGTTTGCGTTCGCCCACCAGCTCCTTGATCGCGGAGGTGACGATATACTCGAGCCCGGTCGTATCCTGGATGACCGGAATCGTTCGCGTCTGGTCGAGGTAGTGCAGGACCATGCCTCGGTAGCCTTCGACGACCGAGACCTGGTCTTCCTCGATCTTTTGGTGTGCGACTGGCAGCACGCCATCGGTGCGTGCTGCTTGTTGCTTCGCCTCGTCGTTCGGATTGACGAAGCGAACGATGATCTGACCGTCCGACGCCGCTACGTATTCAGAGAGCAAGTCGCGCACGTGGCGCTCGGTGGCGTTGAAGGGAGGCGGGAGATTCTCGGTGAAGTATGCGGTGATCTCCAGACGGTCATCGAGGCTCATAGCAAGCCTTTCGGAGCCCTCGGCCAACGAGAACAGTCCGTTCTGAGTGAGATCCACCCGCGGTGAAGGGAAGTACGCGACGAGCACATTGAGGAGGATGAGGATGCCGCCCGTCAACAAGAGGAAGAGCAAGGACTCGCTAGCGGCGCGTTTCTGAATGTTCGATGACATCGCTCAGCTCCACCGCCGCGATTCCAATGCCCGAAACGCGAGTGCAAGCGCGAAGATGGTCACGGAGAAGAAGAAGAGAACGTCACGCAAGTCGACCACGCCGCGCGACATGCTTTGGAAGTGGTAGTCGAACGATAGCCACTCTAGCGCGGAGGCTGCGTTCGTTGGAAGCAGCGCCAAGAACTTGTCGAGCACCCAGAAGAACACGCTCAAGGTCAGCGCGACGAACAGCGCGATCAACTGACTGCTGGTCCAACTCGACGCCATCAGGCCGATGGCGAGAAGGGCCGACCCTTGCAGGAACAAGCCGAGATAACCGCCCCATACCGGGCCCCAATCGAGGTGGCCGAGGGTGGACACGCTGATTGGGTACGCCACGGTGAGCGCGAGGAGCACCGCATAAAGACCGAGGACGCCGAGGAACTTACCGAGGATCACCTGCGCCTCGGTCACCGGCATGGTGATGAGAAGCTCGATCGTGCCGGTGCGTTTCTCTTCGGCGAGAAGGCCCATCGTCAGCGCCGGGAGGGCGAACACGAGGATGAGGCCCAACCAGCGAAACATCTCGCGAGCACTCGCGCGGCCATAGAGGAAAAATGTGTTCCAGAAGAAGAAGCCCAACGTCAACATGACGATGCAGATGACGATGTAAGCGACGGGGCCGTTGAAGTAACTTCGGAACTGGCGGCCTCCGATCGTGAGGATGTGTCTCATGATGACGCCCCCGCATCGCCCGTCGTGAGCTGTCGAAAGATGTCTTCCAGGTTTTCGCCGCGCTGCTCGAGGCCGAGGAGCACCAGGTTGGCGGACACCGCCGCTTGGAAGATGTCGGCGCGCAGGTCTTGATCGCCTTTCGGCACGACCTCGATGACCACCTCGCCAGCTGCTGCACCGGCTTGCTCCTTCACACTTTGGGCATCCCCGATGACGGAAAACGCTTCACGGATGTCGGATACGCTGTGGCCGTTTTGCCTGAGTGTGGCCATGAAGCGCGGCTTGCCGGCCCGCGCAGCGAGCTCTTCTGGTGTGTCGTCCGCCACGAGCTGACCCTGCGAGATGATCAGGACGCGCCCGCAGGTGACCTGGACCTCAGCCAGGTTGTGGGTCGACAAAATGACGGTGCGCTCGCGGCCGATCTCGCGAATCAGCTCCCGGATTTCGGCGGCTTGGTTCGGATCGAGACCGCTCATCGGCTCGTCGAGGATCAGCACCGGGGGCTCGTGAATCAGGGCCTGCGCGAGGCCGACGCGCTGGCGGAAGCCTTTCGAAAGCTCGCCGATGCTCTTGCCGATGACCTCGCCCAGGCTGGTCTCCTCAACGACCTTGCGAAGCCTCGTCTGGAGTCCGGAGCCGCTGAGCCCTCGCATCTTTCCAACGAATTCGAGGTACTCGAGCACCAGCATCTCGGTGTAGAGCGGGGTGTTCTCGGGGAGATAGCCGATCGCCTCGCGGACCGCGATCGGGTCGTCGAAGATGTCGGCGCCACCGACGCGGGCCGTCCCGCTGGAAGGCGCGATGAAGCAGGTCAGTATCTTCATCGTTGTAGTTTTCCCGGCGCCATTAGGACCCAGGAAACCGACGACCTCTCCGCGGTTGACTTGAAACGTCGCGTTCTTGAGGGCGGTGACCGCACCGTAGTGCTTGGTCAAATCCCGCGCGTCGATCATCACATCGGTCATATTCTCCCTCGCATGTGATTCCGTTGCTTTTCGCGGGGCTGGCGGAGGGTAGCCTTGGCTCTAGGCGTGTCAAGACACTCCCGGCAGCCTAAATGGCCGTCGCGTGGCACGATATCGCGAGCATGAGGCCCCCGACAGCACTTCCCGGACCGGCAAAGGGGGCGATGGCGCGCGTTCGGCGTGTTGCACGCCGCGCTGCCGATCTGTGGCCTTTGACCGCGCTCGGCATGGCTTTGGCGACGGTAGCATCCGTGGCGTTGGTCAGCTTCGGCTTCAAGAAGCTCGATCTGATCTTGTTGGTGCTTGGCTATGGCGGCGCAGGTCTTCTCGCGATCTCGACCGTGCTCGTCGCGTCAACCGCACTTGGGCTTTGGCTGTGGCTCGGGCGAGCCCCATTTCGGTGGTCGACTTCGACGTTCGAAACGGGGGCGCCTTTGCCGACGGGGTTCTCCCTTCCGTCCTTGTGGTGGCTTCCGTTGGTGCAGGTACGGTGGACTTGGGTGTCACCTGACGCCGCCGTCGCCGATCACGTCGTGGAGCGGGGCCGGCTTCGAGAGCGGGTGACCCTCCGCCAGCGGGGTATTTTCCCGTCGGTCACGCGTCGGGTCGTGGTTCGGGATGCGTTCGGGCTGTCGCGCATCGCATTTCGGCATCGCCAACCGGGGCCCATCGAGGTGCTTCCCCACCTGGGCGGAATTCGCCGCTTGCAGGTTCTCACCTCTCTGACCGGTGGCGAAGAGTACCCGCATCCGATGGGGCTTGAGGACGGCGATCGGGTCGAGCTCAGGAGATACGTGCCAGGGGACTCTGCGCGTTTCATTCATTGGAAGGTCTTCGGCCGCACGCGCAAGTTGATGGTGCGCACCCCAGAGCGCGCACTGAGTCGGGCCCGCAGGACTGTCGCCTACCTCGTGGCCGGCGCAGACGACGAAGCGACCGCCGCGGCGGCACGGGCCGCCATCGAGGAAGAAGCGCTCGCCATGGACTGGCAGTTTGCGGCCGATGGTTCTTCGGATGCGACCTCCGATCGTTCCGAGGCGCTTCACAAGGTGCTGACGTCGTCGGGGTTCGCGGGGCGAAGCGGGAGCGGGATGAAGCGCTTTCTGGCAGAGGTGGATCCACGCGGGCCCGCCGCGCTCGTGGTGTTCGCCCCTCCGACGACGGGAAGCTGGCTCGACGAGATGCGCTCGCTCACGACCCGACGTTACGGCCGTGTCCGTGTCGTTATCGCGGTCGACGCCGTTTACGACCCGCATGCTCAGTCGCGCTGGCGGCGTTGGTTTTTCACGCCGGTCGGCTCATCAGGTGTCGCGCGCGGTGATCTCGAGCGCGTGGGTCGGGCGCTCGGTAAGCTTCGTTGCGAGGTCGTCATCATCGATCGGGTGAGCGGGAGGGTGCTCGGCGACGCGAGGCATCTGGACTCGCCCCGCAGGAGGGCTGCATGAGGGCAACCGCTCAGCCCGTGTCCGTCGGTGTCGTTGGCGCCCTCGCCGAGCTCGGAAGATCCACGATCCACGGTCTCGGTTGGAGTGTACTGGTCGCGACGATGGCTCCCTCCGGCTCCGTCGTTGCTGCTTTCTTCGGAGGTTTCGGTGGCTGCCTCATCGGAGCCAAGCTTGGGCGCACGCGCCTACGGACCTCGGCGGTCGTCGTCGGCGCGATCCTACTGATCGCGATGGTCGCGTTGCTTCGCTCTTCGCTGACCCACGGTTCCGTGTTGGCGGCCGCCTTGGGTCCGGTTGGCGCGCTGCGGTTTGCGGGCACGTTGACGGCACTGTTGTCGGCCACGATTGCTAGCGCGGCGATGCGGGCTTGCTCCACGCGGAGGGCGCTCTTCGCGGTATTCGAGCTTCTTCTCATTGCGGTCGCCTTCGCGCAGCTCTTCATTCCGCATCGTCATGGCGCGATCAACCGGCCCTTCTACTTGGCCGACTGGATCATCGCGCTCGGTTGGGACCCGACATGGCTCTTTCTCTTCATGGGGGGCACGGCGACGGTGTTTGGGTTGGTTCTGTTGCTGCGGGAACAGCGGTTCGGCCGCGCCGTCGTCAATCTCGGCGTCGTTGCGCTGCTGCTCGCGATGATCGTCGTGGCAACGCCAATGGTCGGCATGCCCCCCCCCGCCGGACGGAGGAGGGGGGCTCGGTCTTCGTCCCGATCAGTCCAAGGGCATGGATGGCAAGGGAGAGAAACAAGACCGAGGCGGGTCTGCCGCCAACGAGCTCCAGTTCCGGAACAAGTACAACACCGGAGGGTCTCGCGTTCCAGTCGCAGTCGTGCTCTTTCATGACGACTACTCTCCGCCGAGTGGTGTCTACTACTTCCGGCAGGGCGCGTTCAGCCAGTACAACGGCCGAAAGATGGTGGTGTCGGGACGTCAGGACATCGACGACGATCTGATCCCATATTTTCCGACACGCCTCATCCAGATCAAGAACGCGCCGCCGGCCAACGAGAATCGGGGACCGCTCGAAACGACCGTCGCGCTGATGGCCGACCACACACAGCCCTTCGCGCTCGAGGCTCCGCTCGAGGTCGAGCCGCTAGAAAATCCGTCGCCAAATCGATTCAGGCGTGTTTACCGCGTGACCTCCGGCGTGCTCACCGCGGATTACGCTTCGATGCTGGATGCCCGGCTAGGCTCGCCAGACTGGTCCAAAGAGCAGTGGGCGCACTACACCGAGGCTCCGCCCGATCCGCGGTACGTCGAGCTTGGAGCCGAGATCAGTGCAGGACTGCCGGACGGGCTCGCGGACAACCCAATCGCCAAAGCCTTCGCGATCACCGGCTGGCTCGGGCGCGAGGGCATCTACAGTCTAAAGAACGAGCACAGCGGCGCGGAGGATCCTACCGCGAGTTTTTTGTTCGGCGATCGAACGGGCTACTGCGTTCACTTCTCTCATGCAGCGACCTACCTGATGCGAAGTCTCGGCGTGCCTGCGCGGGTGGCGACCGGTTATGCGGTCAGCGAATCGGCGCGTCAGGGGGGTTCCTCGCTTCTCCTGTCCGGCGGAGCGTCGCACGCCTGGCCCGAGATCTACATCGATGGTTTCGGCTGGGTGGTGCTGGACGTGTATCCGGAGCGCGCGCTCGATCCGCCCGAGCAACCGATGGACGCCGATTTGCAGCGCCTTCTCGGAGAGCTTGCTCGAGGGGCGTCTCCGATCCCGCTCTCCGCAACCGATCTGCCGAAGCTCAAAGAATTCGCGCGGCGTCTGACCTTGACTGCCGGAACATGGTTGTTGGCGCTGCTCGTTTGTATTTTCGTGTTTCTCTACACCGTCAAGCTGTGGCGCAGGCTTGCTCCGAATTGGGCCCGAGCTGCCGCGCTGCCGAGGTTGGTCTACCGGGCCGAGCTCGATCGAATCGGCGAAGTTGCGATTCGAAGAGAGCCTGGCGAATCGCGCGAGGCTTTCGCGACTCGCGTTCGTGATCGGCTGCCCTCGTTCGAGCCACTGACGACCGCCCACGTTGCGGCCGCGTTCGGCGGGCACGAGTCTGATCCACGCCAACTGCGTGACGAAGCGGCGAACGTCCGGCGTGACATCCGCGACGGATTTCCGTTTTGGCAGCGATTCTTTGGGTTAATCACCCCTTGGTCTTGGTTACGTTCAAAATGATGCCATCCTCCACACACGGAGCTCGGAGCTGACATGCAGCAAGCGATTCAGTCACCCATCGAGGACACCTTGGCCGGCGCACGCGAGGTTGCGGAGCGATTGGGCGCTCGTTTGCGTGCGGCAATTCGAGGTCGGGATGAGGTGGTCGAACTGGTGCTCATCGCGCTGCTCGCCGACGGGCACGTGCTCCTCGAAGACTACCCGGGATCGGGCAAGACGACCCTCGCGCGCGCGCTAGGCGATGCGCTCGAAGAGGGTGACGACACGTCTGGAGTGGCCGCATTTCGGCGCATCCAGTTCACGCCTGACCTACTTCCGAGCGACATCACCGGCACGAGCATCTTCGACGTGGAGACCAGCCGCTTTGCTTTTCGCCGCGGCCCGGTTTTTGCGCACATCGTGCTGGCTGACGAGATCAACCGCACGTCGCCCAAGGTGCAGGCCGCGATGCTCGAAGCCATGGCCGAAAAGCAGGTGACCATTGACAACCAGTCCCATGCCCTCGACGACCTGTTCTTCGTCATCGCGACCCAGAACCCGCTCGACTTGGCGGGCACGTACCCGCTCCCCACTCCGCAGCTCGACCGATTCCTGTTCAAGATCGAGATGAAGCACATCGACCGCGCGTCCGAGCTGGAGATCCTGGACCAATATCCTCGGGCGAGCCTCGACCTGGCTCGCGATTATCCTGGGGTGACTCGAGATGAGATTCTCGCGGCGCGACGTCAGACCCGGGGCGCCGTTCATGTTGCGCCTGTCGTCAAGGAGGCGTTGGTTGATTTGGCGCGACTGCTGCGAAGTGACCCGCGTGTTCTCCAAGGCGCGTCTACCCGCGCGCTCGTCCTGATGCTACCCGCTCTTCAGGCGCGCGCGCTGATCCATGGCCGCGACTTCGTGTCGCCCGAAGACATAGAGGTCTTGGCACCTTACGTGTTCAAGCACCGGCTAGAATGCGCTCCCGGCGTTGAAGATGTCGATACGCTGATCGCCGAGGCTACCGCAGTCGAGATCGAAAAGCTTGCGCGCGTGAGCCTGCGTCGCGGGTGACGATGCGCCGATCGCCATCAGCTCGTTCCGTCGCCGTCGTGATAGCTGTGGTGCTGTGTGCGTCGCTGGCGGCGGCGGATGAGATGCTGGCACCCCTCCTGCTCGAGGGCGAGGAAGCGGAGGTCGAAGAGCTCGCCTTGTGGGAGTTAGTGGAACGCGAGCGTTACGTGAAAGCCCGGGAGGACGCCGAAAGATACATAAAGGAGCAGCCGAGCTCTTACGTCGCGCATCTCGTGTTGGGCATGGCGCAACACTACGGCGAGGCGAACTTTCCGATGGCGCTCTTTCACGAAGCGCGCGCCCTAGATCTCTTCGAGACTCGGGAGGGCGTTCAACCTGCGCCGAGTCAGCCGTGGCGCTGGCATGCGCGCATCTTGGTCGCCCTGACGCGCGCGCACGGAGATCTCGAGCATTACGACGAGCAGCTGGGGCTCATGTACAGGTACAACGACCTTTACACCCCACAGCTCAAGGCCGAGCTTGCCTGGCCTCTAATGAAGAAGCGCGAGTTCGACAAGGCGCGTCTGGCTGCCGAGGCGGGACTGGCCACAGGTGATCCCTATCAAGTCGAGCGAGCCAAGAACGCGTTGTGCGCGATCGAGTTCGAAGCAGGCGATGACGTGAAGAGTTACGAGGCGTGCGCCGAGGCAGTCGAATATGGGAGCACTCATTTTGGAAGCGCGACGGCGGCCGATCTCGGCAACTACGCGGAGGCCGCCAGGTCTGTGTTCCGATTCGACGAGGCGGAACGCCTCTTGATGGAGGCCTCGAAGAGTGGGCTTTCGTGGTACGGGAATCCCTGGCTCGAGCTCGCAGATCTCTACATGAGGGCAGGGCGCTTTGCCGAAGCGCTGTCCGCACTCAGAGAGGTTCCTCGTCATCGCGCCGCCAGGCCAGCGCACGTGCGCGACTCAGACCGCAACGAAGCGCGCCGCTCGCTTGCTGCGTTTCTGTTGTTGATGGGAAGGCCCGGTGAAGCGCTGCGAATCACCGACAAGGCTTCCGTCCTTCCGGACCGGCGCGCGCACAATAGCCGCGATCCGCAACAGGACCGGAGCATCGTCGCACTTCTCGATAGGCAAGCGCGTTTGATGTTGGCGGAGATAACCGTGGAGCGCGCCGTCGCCAAGCCGTTCCCTTCGCGCTGGTGGGCGCAGGGCAAGGCGCTTTGGTTGCGCTTTGAGGCATGGATGAGTGCGCGGCACGCGGCCCGTTTTCTCGACGACGAAGCGCGACTCGTCGGAACATTCGCAGTGGGGACGGCGCGCAGCGCAGTGATGCCTCCGTGGCTCTTGGGCGAGCTCATCGGCGTGCTTGGTCCAGGCGTGGTCAGGGCTGCGGTCGAGCAGATCGGCGAGGAGGATCCGAGAGAAGGCGCCTCCGCTTACTACGATGCCGTCCTCGCGGAGGTCTCGTTGGCGCAGGGCGACTACGAGGAAGCGATCGAGCGTGCCGGACGGGCACTCGAGGTGCTGCAACCGGGAGATGCGCTCTTGCGAGGACGCGTTCGCGCGGTTCTAGCGAAGTCGCTTTCTGATCCACGCGAAACAACCGCGCTTTACGAGGAAGTTCTCGCGACCGATCCAGGGCTCTTCCGTCGGCTGGGGTGGGCGCTTCCTGCCGAAGTGGAGTCGAGCAACGCCGAAATCGACCGTGCCCTCGCACGAGCGGTCATGCGCTCGCCGCGTTTCGAGAGTTCGAGCAACGGGCTTCGCATTCAAATTGACGGGGCGCGGATTTGCTTGTTCGGTCGCACCGGGGCCGCTTGGGGTTGCAGCGAAGCGGAGCTCGAAGAAGACGAAACGGGTGAGAGCTACACCCAGCGCATCGTCGACTCGTTTCATGAGGGCATCTTCTCGCCGCGCGTCGACCTGAGCCGCATCGACATCAACTCACTCGACGGCTCGAACCGAGTTACGCGCAATCCGCTCGATATGCTCCTGGCCCCCCCCGTAAAGTCTGCGCTCCGCGCCGACCACGGGGCTGCGCCCCTAGCCTTGGGAGCGGTGTTGTGTCTTACTGCGCTCCGTGAACAACACCTGGGTTCGCCTGGCGCTGCTGGCCGTGTTCCTCGTCGGCATTTACGTGATCGGGCGGACCACTGGTTTCACCGACGGGCTCACGGTCGATGGCATTCGAGAGTCGATGCGAGAGGCAGGGATCGGTGGGTTCGTCGTGTTCGTGGTGACGTTTTCCGTGGGTCAGCTGCTCTATATCCCCGGCTTCGTCTTCGTCATGGTTTCGGGGCTCGCTTACGGCCCGGTTTGGGGCGCGATTGCGTCGGTGATCGCAGCGACAATCTCTGTTGCCGTTTCGTTCATCATCGTGCGCGCCATCGGCGGTCAGCCCCTGCAGGACCTCAACATCAAACGGCCGTTCCTTCAGAAGCCCCTCGACCGGCTGGAGCAACAGCCGATTCGCTCGATGATCGTCATCCGCCTTTTCCTCTGGGCGATCCCTCCGGTGAACTACACACTCGCCATGTCCGGCGTAACCTTCCGTGACTACATGATCGCCGCCGTTATCGGCATGACCCCCCCTTTCGTAGTCCTATCAGTAGCCGCCGGCCTAGGCTTCGACCTCCTCTAAGAAAAGGGGTCTGACCCTGACCCTTTTTACTTGCGGCGGGTTAGGGGGATGTTTGTGTCGGGGACGGTTTCGTCGGCGGAGCCGGCTTCGGCCAGCGCGTCTTGCGCAGCAAAGGGCTTTGTTTCGGCGTCGTTCGGCGGTAGCTGGTCGAGTTGGTCGCGTGCCCAACGCACGCTTTGAGAGATCACGTGAGAGTCGGTGGCCTCTTCGGTGGTGCGCAGAAGGGCGGCGAGGTCGCGCGCCATGTCTCTGGTCGAGACGTACCGCTCGATCGGATTGCGTTGGAGCGCCTTGCAGATGATCTCTCGCAAGCGCCCGGGCAGATCTTCGCGAAACTTCGCCAGGTCGGGGATTTCCATGTCGCGGATCGTACCCACGAGCTCCAGCGGGTCTTTGCCCTTGAAAAGCTTTTCACCCGCGAGGACTCCCCATAGCACTGCTCCGACGCTGAATACGTCGGTCTGGGCGCTCGGCTCCGCTTCGTACGTCAACTCGGGCGCCAAATACGAGATCTTGCCCTTCACGAAACCGGGCTTCGTGATGGAGCTTCGATCCATTGCCCGCGCCAGGCCGAAATCCGTCAGCTTCACGACACCGCAGTTGCTCAGCATCACGTTTTGCGGTGTCACGTCGCGGTGGAAGATTGGCGCTGGCCTCCCTTCGGCGTCCTCTCGCGCGTGCGCGGCGTGAAGGGCTTCGAGGACCTCGATCCCAATAGCCGCCGTCAGATTCCAGGGGACATGATTGCCGTGTTCCCGATATGCTCGGCACCAGTCGGCGAGCGTCAGCCCCTCGACCCACTCGAGAACCAAGTAGTATTCGCCATTGCGGTCGCGATCGAAGTCGTGAATCTGCGCGATGTTCGGGTGGTCCAGCTCTGAGACGACGCGCGCCTCCTCGACAAACATCTTGAGGAACTCGGGGTTCTGACTGAGCGGTGCCAGAACGCGCTTGATCGCAACAGGTCGCGTAAAGCCAGCGGCCCCATGCGTCTGCCCGCGATACACTTTGGCCATCCCGCCTTCGCCGGCGAGCTCCAAGACCTCGTATTTGCCGCCGAGCAGCTCTGTCATAGGGCTGGCGCCTCAGTCTTCTTTAGCAGAAAGCACGGCCTCGAGTTCACCCTTCTCGTACATCTCGCGAATGATATCGCAGCCACCCACGAACTTACCGTGGACGTAAAGCTGCGGGATCGTTGGCCAGTTGGAGAACTCCTTGATTCCCTGCCGGATGTCGGGATCCTCGAGGACATTCACGTCCTGGAACTCGGAACCGGAGCGGCGCAGCACCTCGACGACCGTCGCCGAGAAGCCGCACTGCGGGAAGTGCTTGGTGCCCTTCATGAAGAGCACCACATCGTTGTTGTCGATGATGCCCTGAATGCGTTCCTGCAAGGTATCTTCCATCTTCTAACCCTCTTGCTTAGCCCAACTCTCGGGCGAGTAGGTCTTGAGCGCAAGTGCATGAACCGGTCCGGCCATCAGCTCGCCCAGAGCTGCGTAGACCATTTGGTGCTGCTCGATGGGGGTTTTGCCCGTAAAAGCCTCCGACACGATCAACGCTTCCCAATGATCTTTGGTGCCAGTCAGGTCCTTCACCACGAGGTGCGACACGTCGCTCACACCCTGACGAATGCGCTCTTCCAAAACTTCGGATTCAATCATCGAGTAGCCTCCACTCAACGCTCTTCGCTAAGGCCCCGTAGGACGCTTGTCAATCGCCGGGGTCACTCCACGCCGAAAAGCCGCTTCACGGAGGAGCGTGACAATACGATGATCGTGAAGATGCCGAGGATTGTCCCGAAGGGAAACATGAGGCACTCGCCCCAGCCGGTGAGGTAGCAGAAGGTCCACCATCGGCGTTGGCGGATCTTCACGCCAACGACTAGGAGGTGGACGGCGCTCACCACCCCTAGGACTACGAGGGCCACGATCATGGTGGTCAGCAGTGTGCTCAGGTCTTGAAGCATTGCGTCGGGGCCGCCCCCGAACGGGTCTGCGCCGGGTTGCCCCGGGATGTTCCCCATCGCCATCGACAGGTCGCTGCCAAACTCGTCCACGAGCTTCGCCCCAGCGACTCCGTAGATCAGTGTTGGAACCACGCCGAGAAGGGCGACTGCGGAAAGGATGAAGTGGCCGATCGAAAGCGCGCTCAGGTGCTCGGCATCCTCTGCGTTTGGTCGTTCTCCCAAGCGAAACCCCTTCATGATCGTGCTATGGACGCACGCGATGGGCAAGGTTGCATTCGTTTTCCCCGGTCAGGGCAGCCAGAAGGTTGGCATGGGCCGTGAAGCATTCGATGCCTCGGAGGCAGCGCGCGGGGTGTTCCAAGAAGCCGACGAGGCGCTCGGCGAAGGCCTGTCGCAGCTCTGCTTCGAAGGTCCCGAAGATGACCTCAAGCTCACCGCCAATACTCAGCCCGCGGTTCTGGCGGCATCAATTGCGGTCCTCCGCGCGCTCGATGAGACGTTCGACGTCGTGGCCGGCCATAGTCTCGGCGAATACTCCGCGCACGTTGCGGCCGGTACGCTGGACTTCGCCGATGCGGTACGGCTCGTGCGCAAGCGCGGTCAGTACATGCAAGAGGCGGTGCCTTATGGCGAAGGCGCAATGGCAGCGGTGCTCAAAGCCGACCGCACTCTCGTCGAGCGGATTTGCGCGGAAGTCCCGGGGCTGGTCGAGGCCGTCAATTACAACTCCCCCCAACAGATCGTGATCGCAGGAGAGACCGCGGCAGTGGGCGAAGCGGGGACGAAGCTCAAGGAAGCAGGGGCGCGTGCCAGCACCCTTCCGGTCAGCGCGCCGTTTCATTCGACGTTGATGGAGCCCGCCGAAGCGCGGCTGCGTGAAGACATGGAGCGGATCGCGTTTTTGGATCCCCGTGTGCCGGTGTATGTCAATGTGGACGCAGAGCCTGTCACCACCGCCGCAGCCGCAAAGAGCGCCCTGATTCGCCAGGTGAGCCGGCCGGTTCTCTGGGAGGAAAGCGTTCGCCGAATGATCGAGTCCGGGGTTTCGCTCTTCGTAGAAGTGGGTCCCGGCAGGGTGCTGAGCGGCCTTCTGGTCCGAATCGACAAGGGAGCGGGGCGGGTCAGCGTGCAAGGTCCGTCGGACTTCGCTGCGGCCAAGGAGGCCATTGCCGAAGCTAGAGCCAGCTAATTACGCTGGAATTTCAGAGGTCTGACCGAATCCCCTCCCCTGCGTTTGACCTCATTTTCAAATCTTGTAGAAACGCGCCGCCCGCCAGTGATTAACCGGAGTCGGGCTCAAATAGAGGTTCAGCGCATATGCCAAATCTGATTTACGCAGCCCCCGCAGCGGGCGTGCTTGCTCTCCTCTTCGCCTGGATGAAGGCGAGTTGGGTTTCCAAACAGGATCCCGGCGACCCCAACATGGTCGAGATCGCTGATCAAATTCAGGAAGGCGCCTTGGCGTTTATCCGGGCCGAGTATCGCGTCCTGTCGATCTTCGTGCTCGCCGTTGCCGCGATTCTCGGAGTTGCTTACTTTGGTGATCCGGAGCGCGGCTGGCAGATCGCGGGCGCCTTCGTCGTCGGCGCGGCCTCCTCCGCTGCAGCAGGCTGGGCCGGCATGAAAGTCGCGACGAACGCCAACGTGCGAACCACGATGGCGGCTCGCATCGGCCTAGCCCCCGCGCTCCAGGTGGCGTTTTCGGGCGGCACCGTCATGGGCATGACCGTCGTCGGCCTCGCGACGATCGGTCTCAGTGGGCTCTACCTCTTATTCAGCGACGTGCTCGGCTGGGAGCTCGTTCGCACGGTCAACGTCCTCACCGGCTTCTCGATGGGCGCCTCCTCGATCGCGCTCTTCGCGCGTGTCGGCGGTGGCATATACACCAAGGCCGCGGACGTCGGCGCCGACCTCGTCGGCAAGGTCGAGGCGGGTCTTCCCGAGGACGATCCCCGTAACCCCGCCGTCATCGCGGACAACGTCGGTGACAACGTCGGCGACGTGGCCGGCATGGGTGCCGACCTCTTCGAGTCTTTCGTCGGCGCGATGATTGGTGCGATGGTTCTCGGGCTGGGCTTCGACGCCGTGGTGAGCGGTAACGTCAACCCGATCATCATGCCGCTGGTCATCGCAGCTGCAGGCATCGTTTGTTCGATAGTGGGAACATTTTTCGTCCGCACCAAAGAGGGCGACAATCCTCAGCACGCGCTCGACATGGGTGCTTTCGGCGCCGCGGGCGTAATGGCAGTGGCGACCTTCGGAATCGCGTACCTCATGTGGCCCGAAGGTGGCGCGACGACCGCGAAAGGCCAGCTCGTGACTTGGATCGACGTGGGTTTGGCGACCGTCACCGGCCTGGGCGCTGGCGTTTTGGTCGGTCTAATCACCTCGTACTACACGTCGATGCACAAGGGTCCGGTCGATAGCATCGCGGAGCAGAGCAAAACCGGCACCGCGACGAACATCATTGCGGGCTTGGGCGTTGGCATGCAGTCGACCGCTATGCCGATCATCGTCATCGCCTTTGGCGTGGTCATCGCGGCGAATGTTGCTGGCCTCTACGGCGTGGCCATCGCCGCGCTCGGCATGCTTTCCACCACGGGAATTCAGCTCGCGGTCGATGCGTACGGCCCCATCGCCGACAATGCCGGCGGCATTGCCGAGATGAGCGGCCAGAAGCCTGAGGTGCGTGAGCGCACGGACAAGCTGGACGCCGTCGGTAACACCACCGCGGCCATCGGTAAGGGCTTCGCCATCGGCTCGGCGGCCATGACGGCTCTCGCGCTGTTCGCTGCCTTCGCGCAGACGGCCGGCATCTCCGGCATCAATATCTCGAAGCCGCTCGTCATGGCCGGTCTGTTCCTCGGTGGCATGCTTCCGTTCCTCTTCTCGTCGATGGCGATGAAGGCGGTCGGTATCGCGGCGATGGAAATGATCGAAGAGGTTCGTCGTCAGTTCCGTGAGATCCCGGGGCTCCTCGAGGGCAAGGCGAAGCCGGACACGGCCCGCTGCGTGAAGATCTCCACCGAGGCTTCGCTCAAGCGCATGGTCGCGCCGGGCGCGCTCGCCATTCTTACCCCGGTTGTCGTGGGCTTCACCATGGGTCCCGAGCCGCTAGGCGGCTTGCTCGCCGGTGTCACGGTGTCGGGCGTTACGATGGCGCTTTTCATGGCCAACGCGGGTGGCGCTTGGGACAACGCCAAGAAGTCGTTCGAAGCCGGTGGCTACAAGATGAAGGACGGCTCGGTCCACCCGAAGGGCAGCGACGCCCACACCGCCTCGGTGGTCGGTGACACCGTCGGCGACCCCTTCAAGGACACCGCGGGTCCGTCGCTCAACATCCTCGTGAAGCTGATGAGCATCGTGGCGCTCGTTCTCGCGCCGCTCCTCGTTTAGAGCTAGGTTTGGGTCGATGGTCGACCCTACCCGGACTGCTGCATGGAAGGCGCTGCTCGCGCATCACGACGAGGTCGCTGACCTCCAGATGCGCGAGCTTTTCCGCGACGACCCAGAGCGCGCCGCGCGCTTCTCGCTCACGCTCGGCGATCTTCTCTTCGATTTCTCGAAGAACCGCATCACGGATCAAACGGCCTCGCTACTGACACAACTCTGTGAGGAGTGCGGAGTCCGCAGTTGGATCACCCGCATGTTCTCGGGCGACCCCATCAACGAGACCGAGAGTAGGGCGGTCCTCCATACCGCTCTTCGAAACCGCGGCGAGCGCACCGTGACCGTCGACGGCGTGGACGTGATGCCTGATGTGCGGCGGGTGCTCTCGCAGATGCGCGGGTTTGCGAGCTCTGTCCGGGAGGGCACTTGGACGGGGTACACTGGGCGCGCCATCACCGATGTCGTCAACATTGGGATCGGCGGTTCCGACCTCGGTCCGGTGATGGTGACCGAAGCGTTGCGCCCGTACTGGCAGCAGGGGCTACGCGCACACTTCGTCTCGAACGTCGATGGTACGCACCTGAGCGAGGTTCTTCGCCAGGTGCAGCCGGAAACGACGCTATTCATCGTTGCCTCCAAGACCTTCACCACGCAGGAGACCCTCACCAACGCCCGGTCCGCGCGACGGTGGCTCGTCGATCGACTGGGCACCGAGGAAGCCGTGGCCAAGCACTTCGTGGCGCTGTCGACCAATCGCAACGCCGTGGTGGAGTTCGGCATCGACCCCGAGAACATGTTCGAGTTCTGGGACTGGGTGGGCGGCCGGTACTCCCTGTGGTCGGCCATCGGTCTTTCGATCGCGGTCGTCGTTGGTATGGAGCAGTTCGAAGAGCTGCTCGCGGGCGCCTACGAAGTGGACGAGCACTTTCGGACAGCTCCCCTCCGCGAAAACATTCCCGTGGTCATGGCGGTGCTAGGGATTTGGTATCACAATTTCTTCGGCGCCGCGTCGCACGCGGTCTTGCCGTATGATCAGTATCTTCATCGCTTTCCCGCGTACCTTCAGCAGGCCGACATGGAGAGCAACGGCAAGAGCGCGTCTCGCGACGGTGCGCTCATCACCGGTTACTCGACCGGGCCGATCGTGTGGGGAGAGCCGGGCACGAACGGCCAGCACGCGTTCTTTCAGCTCTTGCATCAAGGGACCCACTTGGTTCCCTGTGACTTCATCGTGGCGGCGCAGAGTCACAACCCGATGGGTCAGCATCACGACATCTTGGTGGCGAATTGCATCGCCCAAGCCGAAGCCCTAATGCGCGGCAAGACGGCGGACGAAGCGCGTGAAGAGCTCGAGAAAGCTGGTGCTTCCGCGGATCGGGTCGCTGCTCTCGTTCCGCACAAGACCTTTCCTGGAAACCGCCCGAGCAACACGTTCATGGTCGAAAGCCTCACCCCGCGGGCGCTTGGTCGCCTGATTGCGCTCTATGAGCACAAGATCTTCGTACAGGGGGTGATCTGGAACATCTACAGCTTCGATCAGTGGGGGGTCGAGCTCGGCAAGCAGCTAGCCAAGCTCATTCTTCCTGAGCTGAGTGGCGCGGATGGCGAGCACGATGGCTCCACGCGCCAGTTGATCGAGTACTACCGAAGGCACAAAGGTTCGGAGACATGACCACGCTTGCTGTCGACATTGGGGGCAGTAGCATCAAGGTCCTCGCGCTCAACGACCAGGGCGCACCGGTGACCGAGATCCTGACTCAGCCGACGCCTGCACCCGCAACGCCCGAGGTGGTGTTCACCGTGATCCATGACATGGCGGACACCTTGCCGCCTCACCGACGAGTGTCGGTCGGCTTTCCGGGTGTCGTAAAGAACGGTGTGGCGAAGAATGCACCAAATCTCGGCGACGAGCTGTGGCACGGTGTACGACTCAACGAGCGGCTGACCCATTTGCTGCAGCGCCCGGTGCGTGCGGTCAACGACGCCGATCTGCAGGGGCTCGGGGTCGTCCGGGGGAAGGGCGTGGAACTGGTGCTGACGCTGGGCACGGGGATGGGTGCCGCGCTGTTCACCGATGGCGTGTTGGTTCCAAACCTCGAGCTCGGGCATCATCCGCTGCGTGACGGGCAGACCTACGAGGATCTCGTGCGCGACAGCGAGCTCAAGCGCATCGGCCCGGTCGAGTGGACTGCACGCGTTCTCAACGCGGTCGAGCAGATCGAGCCGATCTTCAATTACGACATGCTGCACCTAGGCGGGGGGAATGTCCGGCATCTTCAGGCCGAGCTCCCCAAGAACATTCGGGTCTTCTCGCTAGCCGAAGCAATGCGTGGTGCGTTGAAGCTCTGGGACGGCGCCTAGGCTTTGCCGACGAACGGGTTCAAGCGGCGCTCTTCGCCGATCGTCGTGGTCGGTCCGTGGCCGCAGATCACCAATGTTTCGTCCGGAAGCGCGAACAGTTTGCGTCGGATCGAGTCGAGCAGTTGAGAGGTATCGCCGCCCCAGAGGTCGGTGCGGCCGACGCTGCGGGCAAAGAGCGTGTCCCCCGCGACCACGATCGGCCGATCACTTTCGATGGTGAGACAAATGCTACCCGGTGAGTGTCCGGGCGTGTGAACGACATCTGCTTCGAGCGCGCCCGCCAAGACCGTGTCGCCCTCGGAGAGAAAGCGATCGATCTCGGCCACCTCAGGTGCCCGGAAAGGCGCCCGAAAACCGTCGAGTTGCATCTGCACCCCTTCGTAGAGGAACAGGTCCTTCTCGTGGATCATCGTTGGAGCGTCGGTGGCCTCTTGAACTTCTTTGGTCGCGCCGATGTGGTCGAAGTGCGTGTGCGTGTGCACGATCGCCTCGCAGCTCAGTCCGAGCTCTTCGAGACGAGCGAGGATTCGCGGCGCTTCGCCACCTGGGTCGACGACGATGGCCTTCCCACGCTCCTCATCACCCAGAATCACACAGTTGCACCCCAGCGGAGCGACCGAGAAATGCTCGATGATCATGAGGGATGTCTTAGCGGGGTGCCGGTGGCAGCGCCACTGGCAGGGTCAGTGGCAGCGGCAGGGTCAGCGACAGGGGCAGTGACAGTGGCAGCGACAGGGCCAGCGCCAGTGGGCAGGGGCAGGATCAGGGACGGAACAGGTCTTAGACCTCGAGTCTCAGGCCGCGAGTCTCAGGTCGCGAGTCTTGAGGTCGCGAGTCTTGAGGCTGTGAGTCCTGCGGCCCGAGACCCAGGACCCGAGGTCTCCGCGCCAGTATCAGCGTCAGTGCCAGTGCTGTGCCCCGGCGCGGTGACACCGGGGCAAGGGCGTGGTAGTTCGGCGCTCATGGACAATGACGCGAAGAAGACGGCGCTGCGGATGATTCCGTATGGGCTCTATGTGCTTACCGCCGAGGATGCCGAGGGCAACGTCGCTGCGGCGACCGTCAACTGGGTGACCCAGACGTCCTTCGAGCCGCCGCTCGTTGCCGTTGGGGTGAAGGTCGAGTCGGGCGCGCATGCGCTCATCAAGTCGACCGGGACGTTTGCGCTCAACGTGCTCGGCAAGGGGCAGCAGGGGCAAGCGTATGCGTTCTTCAAGCCGGTCGAGCGCGACGGCGACATGCTGGGCGGCGAGCCTTGCCACACGGGCACCACCGGCGCGCCGATCCTCGACAATGCGCCTGCGTTCATCGAATGCAAGCTCGTCGATACCATCGAAAAGGGCGATCACTCGCTTTTCGTTGGCGAGGTGGTCAACGCAGGTGTGACCAAGCAGCCCGAAGGCCGCGCAGACGACGCGACGTTGTGGCTCAAAGACCTCGGCGAAAAAGTCTTCTACGGAGGTTGATACAGAGTTAGTTCAGCGCGCGGCTGCGCACGTAGTGGCCGTTTTCGAAGGCGTCGAAGAAGTCCTCGAGCAACGGGTGCTCGATCGGTGACCCAAGCACGTCTTGTTCGAGATTTTGCTCCGCAACATACGTCTCGTGAGACGCGCCGCTCACCAGTATCCGGTACCACGGCGCGTCTTTGGGAGGCCGACTCTTTGCCACCTGCTCGTACCACTGCTCACTCAGTGAGAATACCGGGTCCACATCGATGACGACGCCCCGGTAGTCGAAGAGCTTGTGATGAACGAGCTGTCCGACGCCGTACTTTGGTTCGATCAGGATCACTGGCTTGCGGGGTCTCTAGCGCTGGGTGGATAGGGGGTCCAGCGAAGCCCCGTGGACGACGTCATGCGTCGGCTTTGCGGGGTGGGCGTGGTCAGCGGCAGCGGCAGTCTCAGCGTCAGCGACAGTGGCGGCGCAGCGGTCGGTGCAGGCGCAGCCTCGGTCGCCGGTTGCTAGCGCTCTCGCCAGCCCTCCTGTATCAACCTCCCTCATGCGTCTGCTCTTCGTCTCCCACTCGTTTCCGCCGTACGATGCTCCGTTGAGCAATGTGGGCGGGATGCAGCGGGTGGCGACTGAGCTGCATCGTGAGCTCGAGGCGCGGGACGACTTGGCGATGCGGACCTTGGCGCTTCGGGCGAGCTGGAAGTGGGTGCATATCAAGGCGGTACCGTTTCTGGCTTCACTTGCGGTTCGATTGGGGTGGGAGGCTGCTGCTCACCGAGCCGACACGATTTTGTTCACCAGTATGACGACCGCGCTTCCGCTTCTGATCGCGGGCCCGGCGCTGAAGAAGAAGGGAATTCGCCTTGCCGCGATTGTGCATGGGCTTGACGTGACCGAGCCGAACCCCGTGTATCAGATGGCCGTGCGGCGTCTGTGCGGGTTGCTCGATGCCGCCATGCCGGTGAGCCACGCGACCGGGGAAGAGCTGGTCGCCCGCGGCTTGCCTCGCCAACGGGTGCACGTCGTTCCCAACGCCGTCGACCTCGATCGCTTCGAGGGGGTGCTTGCTTCACGCGCTGAGCCTGCCCGGATGCGAATCACCGGAATGCTCCCGCTGCCTAATGATGCGTTCTTGCTGGTGACGGTCGGACGTCAAGTGCGCCGCAAAGGGTTCGTTTGGTTCATCGAGAACGTGATGCCCAAGCTTCCCAACTGCGTGATCTTCTGGCTGGCCGGAGACGGTCCCGAGCGGGAGAACATCGAGGCTGCGATCGAGCGTGCCGGGCTCCAGCGACGCGTCCGTTGTTTGGGCAAGATCTCCGAGCAGGAGCTCGTCGAGCTGTACCGCAGAGGCCAACTCTTCGTCATGCCTAACATCGTCGTCCCCGGCGACATGGAGGGCTTCGGCATCGTGATGCTCGAAGCAGGCGCCTGCGGGCTGCCGACGCTCGCGGCGGACCTCGAAGGCATTCGAGACGTGATCGACGAAGGCGTCAACGGATGGTTCGCCCCCACCGAGGACGCCGATGCATTCGCCGCGCGGATCAAGACGCTGCTGGACGATCCAGACGCCCTCCGCGAAGCAAGCGAACGCACCGCGGAGTACGTAACCTCGACCTTCCGCTGGAACAGTACCGCACAGCGCTGCCTCGACGCCATGCGCAGTTGCTGACCCCGGCGCTGTTCCATGTGTCGATTTCTCCGGAGGAGGACTGCTCGGGATGAAGCGTGTTAAAGGGTCAGACCCCTATATGATTTCCAGCTTAACACGCACGCCGTCGCGGCCCGAGATCCGGGGCCCAGGGCCCCAGGCCCGAGGTCTAGGACCTGCTCCGTCCCTGACCCTGCCACTGCGTTGGCTAGGAGTCAGGGACCGAGACCGGTTTCGGGGCCGTGAACCGAGGCCCTAAACGTGTCCGGCCCTGGCACTGACGTACGTCGACTTCTACGGTGACTCAGTCGCGCAACACAGTTGCTGGCGCTGCCACTGACCGATTGACACCGCCTGTGCTCGGTGCTGATCTCCCTCTCCATGCAACTCCGCAGCGATAGTTTCAACGACGGCGATTACCTTCCCACTCAGTACGCGTTCGGCAAGACCAGTGCCGATGGGAAGATCGATCTTTCCGACAACCGGAATCCCCACTTGGCCTGGTCGGATTTGCCGGAAGGCACGAAGTCGATTGCGATCCTTTGCATCGATAGCGACGCGCCGACCAAGCCCGACGACGTGAATCAGGAGGGCCGGATGGTGTCCGCTGACCTGCCGCGCGCGGACTTCAGTCACTGGGTTCTCGTCGATCTGGCGCCCGACGCCACCATTGCCGAGGGAGCGTTTTGCGACGGCATCACGGCGAAGGGCAAGGACGGGCCAGAAGGGCCTGCGGGCACCCGTCAGGGCATCAACGACTACACAGGATGGTTTGCCAGCGATCCCGACATGGCCGGCGACTACTACGGCTACGATGGCCCCTGCCCGCCGTTCAACGACAGCATCGTTCATCACTACCGGTTCACCCTGTACGCGCTCGACGTCGATCGTGTTGCAGTAGACGGCAAGTTCACTGCCGCAGACGTGCTTGCCGCGGTAGACGGCCACGTCCTCGGCGAAACGAGCCTGGTCGCGAAGTACACGATCAACACGACCGCGAAAGAGCTGTAACCCGCAGCCGATGAACCGCCAGGACAAAGCCAACCGCATCGGGGAGATCCTCGACAGGCTCTATCCGGAACCGCCCATTCCACTCGATCATCAGGACCCGTACACACTCCTGGTGTCGGTGATGCTGAGCGCGCAGACCACCGACAAGAAGGTTAACGAGGTGACGACCGCGTTATTCGCCGAGGCTCCCGATCCCGAATCGATGGCCGCCTTGCCCGTCGACCGGATCCTCGGCTTCATCCGTACGGTCGGGCTCGCCCCAACGAAGGCCAAGAACCTCAGAGCGATGGCCGAGCTGCTCATCGAAAGACACGGCGGAGGGGTTCCCGACGACATCGATGCGCTCGAAGCGCTTCCAGGGGTCGGGCACAAGACGGCGTCGGTCGTGATGTGTCAGGGTTTCGGCCGTCCCGCGTTTCCGGTCGATACGCACATCCATCGCCTTGCTGCGCGCTGGGGGCTCTCCAACGGAAAAAACGTCGTCAAGACCGAGATGGATCTGAAGAAGGTGTTTCCCGAGGACACGTGGATTCGCCGCCATCTACAGATCATCTACTTCGGGCGTGAGCACTGCCCCGCGCGCGGTCACGACTTGAGTCAATGCGAGATCTGCGGCTGGGCGGCCACGAAGAAGAAAATTGCTGAAGAATCACGGCGTCGGTGACGGCAGCCACTAGCCGCAAGCCGGGCCGGGACCCATATTCCCCCCGATGAGCATCGAATTCCGCTTGTTCCGAATTCCAATCCGCATTCACCTGTGGTTTTGGCTGATGGCTTTGTGGCTTTGGACGCTGAACAGCGACCAGGGCTGGGCCGGCCTGTTGATTTGGGTCGCGGTGGTGTTTCAGGGGATCCTGATGCACGAGCTCGGCCACGCACTGGTCGGGCGCGCGTTTGGAAGGCAGCCACGGATCGAGCTCATCGCGCTCGGCGGCCTGACCTGGTGGGAGCAACACGAGCCGATGAGTCCGGCCCGAAGCCTCTTGGTGAGCGCCGCCGGTCCTGCTGTCGGCATCCTCATCGGTTCGCTGGACCTGGTGTCGATGGACGTGCTGCGCGTCCCCGATCCTTCGCTCGCTCGGTACGCGTTTCGCTCTTTGATCTTCGTCAATCTCGGATGGGGTCTATTGAATCTCCTGCCGGTGTTGCCCCTCGATGGCGGCAATATCGTGGCGTCGCTCCTGGAGCTCGCCGCTCCGTCGCGCGGGCGCTTGCTGGCGTGCTACGTCTCCTTCGCTGTCATCGGGCTGCTGTTCGCGGTGACGGTGATCTTCAAGCAGTATCCCGCAACCATTCTCTTGTTCTTGCTGGCCTTCAGCACCTATCAAGCCCTTCGGGCCGAGCAGCAGCGCCCCAGCTCTCAGTCACCGGAAAGGACCTCGCCCCAGGACCTCGTCCAGCAGGCATTTGAAGCGCTCGAACGGGGAGACGGCCAGGCTGTGATCCGCGCGGCTTCGGAGCTCGTCGCGAAGGCCGATGCAACCGCTGAGCTGGACGAAGCGTTCCACCTTCTGGCCTGGGGCAGGCTCATCAACGGCGAGCCGAGTGAGGCCCACCAAGCGTTGACGTCGATGTCGGGCGATCGGGCTGCCGATCCCGCTCTCGAAGGCGCAGTCCTCGTGGAGCTGGGCAAGCCCGCCGACGCGGTGCCTCTCCTCGAGGCGGCGCGTGAAAGGGGCGGGGCGTTTGCAGAGACATACTACCAGCGGGCCTTACGAGAGAAAAACGCGTGATTATAGCCGTTTGGAGGATTTCTTGGACCACGAGCTCATGCGCGAAAACCAGGCCGATCTCTGGCTTGGATTCGAGCGCGACGAGCTTTTTGGTTTCGCCAACTCAGTCGGGTTGATCAACCCCGAAATTTTTGTAATTCCCGCAGCGCGGTACGGGCCTGGTCCCGACGCCCATTTGAAGTGGCAGGTTCTCGCAGCGCGCCGCGGACCGAAAGAGGAGACAAGAACATCATGAGCCCAAATCCAGATCTGAAGAACAAGGTTGCCGATCCTTCGTTGGCCGCCTGGGGTCGGAAGGAAATCGCGATCGCCGAGCATGAAATGCCGGGTCTGATGGCGCTTCGCGCAGAGTATGGCGCCCAGAAGCCGCTTGCCGGCGCCCGCGTCGCGGGTTGCCTTCACATGACCATCCAAACGGCCGTCCTCATCGAGACCCTGATCGAGCTGGGCGCAGAGGTCACATGGACCAGCTGCAACATCTTCTCGACGCAAGACCATGCCGCGGCCGCCATCGCCGCGACTGGTGTCCCGGTCTTCGCCTGGAAGGGAGAGACCGAAGAGGAGTACGACTGGTGCATCCAACAGCAGATTCACGGGTTTGAGGGCGGCAAAGCCCCGAACCTCTTGCTCGATGACGGCGGTGACCTCACCGCGATCGTGCATGAGCAGTACCCCGAGCTGTTCGACGGGCCCGATCGCATTCTCGGTCTGTCCGAGGAGACGACAACGGGCGTTCATCGTCTCTACGACATGGAGCGCGATGGCTCGCTCAAGTGTCCCGCCATCAACGTGAACGATTCGGTCACCAAGTCGAAGTTCGACAACCTCTACGGTTGCCGCGAGTCGCTCGTTGACGGCATCAAACGAGCAACCGACGTGATGATCGCCGGTAAGGTCGTCGTCGTGGCCGGCTACGGCGACGTGGGTAAGGGCTGCGTGCAGGCGATGGCCCGTGCGGGTGCTCGCGTTCTCGTGACCGAAATCGATCCGATTTGCGCACTTCAGGCTTCGATGGAGGGGTACCAAGTCGTTACAATGGAAGAGGCGGCCCTGGTCGGCGACATCTTCGTCACGTCCACCGGTTGCTGCGACGTCATCACCGGCGACCACATGAAGCAGATGAAGAATGAAGCCATCGTCTGCAACATCGGGCATTTCGATTCGGAGATTCAGATGGCATGGCTGACCGATTCGGCCAACGGAGTCACCGAAGAGGAGATCAAGCCGCAGGTCGACCATTTCATCTTTCCGGATGGCAAGCGCATCATCGTGCTTGCGCGCGGTCGCCTCGTGAACCTCGGTTGCGCTACCGGCCATCCGAGCTTCGTGATGAGCAACTCGTTTAGCAACCAGGTGCTCGCTCAACTTTCACTGTGGATGGAGCGCGATCGCTACGAAGTGGGCAAGGTCTACGTGCTGTCAAAGAAGCTCGACGAGAAGGTCGCGCAACTCCACCTTGGCCAGCTCGGTGTCAAGCTCAGCAAGCTGACGCCCGCCCAGGCCGAATACCTCGGCATTCCAGTCGAGGGGCCGTTCAAGCCGAGCTACTACCGCTACTGAACCAAGATGGTCTCGCTTCTGATCGAGACTTGGCGCTATTTCGCGTCGCACGACGGGCGATTGCTCTCGGGGGCAATCGCCTTCTACGCGTCTTTGGCGCTCGCGCCGCTGGGCGTCGTTGCATTGCTGATCGCGTCGCTGGTCATGCCGGAAGCGGAGGCCCGCGAGGAGCTTGTCGGTCAAGTCGGGGCGTTTCTCGGCTCTGACTTGGCGACCTTCCTCGTCGAGGCGATCGTTCAGCTGAGCAACGAAGCGACGAGCTGGGCAGCACCGGTGATCGGCGCTGTCTTCATGCTGTACATCGCCGCACGCCTGTTCTCCATGCTGAGGCGCGCACTCAATCAGATGTGGGGGATTCGGCCCAAGCTGCTGGCTCACGCGAGTCGCTCCGAGATGTTTCACCTCGCGCGGAGGAGACTGCTCGCGTTCGCGATGGTACTGATTTTCGGCAGTTCCTTGATAGCCCTGGTGTTGCTTCACTCGGGCGCCGCGGCAGCGGCCAATTTCCTCGGGGATAGCGGCTATGCGTTGACCCTGGCGGAGTTTGGGAGCGCATTTGGGGTCTTGGCGCCGTTGATCGCCCTCGTGTACCGCTGGCTCCCCGACGCCGTCATCGCCTGGCGGGACGTCTGGGTCGGTGCGGCGGTGACCTGCCTGTTCGTCCTGGGAGGCTCCTTCCTGATCGGCATTTACCTGGGCTACGCGAGCCCGGCTTCGATCTACGGAGCGGCCGGTTCGTTGATCGTCCTGCTTCTGTGGATCTACTACACCACGCAGATATTCCTGATGGGCGCCGTGTTCACCCGAGCATGGGCCCGGCGTCATGGCAGAGCGATTGAGCCGCTCCCCTACGCGGACATCGTCGAAACGCGCGACTATTCTGCGAACGTTTCGGCCAACGACACGTAGTGAGGCGCCTGCGCCGGCGCTTCCGCGACGGTGCCGTCCATGTGCTTGTCCAGGAAATCAAATAGCGCTCCCCACTGTTCGCGCGCCGCGGCACGCCAGAGCAACACGTTGAACCCGTGGATCTCGCCTCGAAAGACGTGCAGCTCGCATTCCGTGTCGCGCTGCTCGAGCGCGTCGCTGAGGCGAATGGTGTCCGCCAAGAGCGGGTCGGCTGTGCCGACTGTGGTGAAGAACGGAGGGAGGGGCCGGCTTCCTGGAACGGCCGGCTTCTCAAACAGGCGCAACGGACTGGCCAACGGAAACTGAAGAGCTCGTTTTACGCGCCGGCCTAGATACGAGTAGGCGGTGCCTCGAATCTCGCCCTTGATCCAGCTCGCCATGCGCCGGCTCTTGCCCGGGTCGCGCCAGAAGCGTTGGACGTCGTGGAGGTCGAGCAGACCGTACAAGGGTGCAACGCAGGCAATGCTCACATCGCGCTCGAAGATGCTTTGCGCGAATGGCTCGGGTCTAGGGTGAGTCGCGGTGTAGGCGAGAGCAGCGGTGAGATTTGCGCCGGAGGACTCTCCGATGAGCGCCAAGCGGTCGGTATCGGCTCCGTACTTGGCCCCGTTGTCGAGCACCCACTCGAGGGCTGCCATCGCATCTTTGAGGGGCTTCGGGTAGGTGTGCACCGGGCCGAGCCGGTAGTTGATGTTGAACACCTGGTAGCCCTGCGCGGCCAGGACGTAGGCCATGATCCGATGGGTGTCCTTCGACATCATCGAGAAGGCCCCACCGTGGATGTAGATGATCGCCGGCAAGCGTCCAACAGCGTCCCGCGGCCGGTAGATGTCGAGCAGGTGGGAGCGCTTGCGGGTATTCAGATAGGGGACGTTGTGTTCCACGTGAACGCGGCGCCAACTTTGAATAACCCACGGCAGCACGCCGTACCCCAGCCTCGAAAGGCGGTTCGCGGCCTTGTCCACGCCATTGCGAACCAACGGCATGACCGAGTCACGGGCACGGGTCATAACGCACCACTATAGGGGATGATGCGGGCTACGAAAAGAAGCCAAGCTTCTTGAGTGCGCTCCCATAGATGAAGCGAATCATGCTGTCGATTTCCTCAACGGCTTTCGGTGTATGCGGGTACCACACACGCTCCTTCTTCGTGGCCCAGCGGTCGATGAAAATCGGCTGCTGATGGGTGTATCCGCGAAGGCCGCCGAGGCCGTTGACTTGCCCGACACCGCTGTCTTTCATGCCGCCGAATGGTGCCTCAGGTGCTCCGTATGCCATGGATGCGTCGTTGATGACGACTGAGCCGGTTTCGAGGCGCTTCGCGATCTCGATGCCCTTCTGGATGTTCTTCGTCCAGACGCTGCCGCTCAATCCATACTTCGAGTCATTGGCGAGACGGATTGCTTCCTCTTCATCGGCTACGCGCATCACTGACACGATCGGGCCGAACGTTTCTTCTCGCATCAGCTCCATCGTGTGGTCGACGTTACGAACGAACGTTGGCTTGTAGAAAAGGCCATCGCTCGTGTCAGCCTCTCCGCCGACTACGATTTCCGCGCCTTTGGCCCTGGCGTCCTCGATGTGCCGCTCGATGATCGGCATCTGCCGATCCCAAAATACCGAACCTATGTCGATATCTTCGCCCGTGCCGTATCGGAGCTCGCTGACGATACCTTTCACCCGTTCTTCGAACTCGTCGGCGATGCTCTCGACCACGTAAACCCGCTCGACGCCCATGCAAACGTGGCCGGAATTCAGCATCGAGTTGAAGACCGCACCGCCCGCCGCGCGCTCGATGTCGGCGTCTTCGCACACGATCATCGCGTCTTTTCCACCCAGCTCTAAGGTGCACGGAATGAGCTGTTCAGCGCATGCTATCGCGATCTTCTTCCCGGTACGCACGCTTCCCGTGAAGGAGATCTTCTGAACGCCGCCGTTGACGAGCGCGGCGCCGGTTTCGCCGTCACCGTGCAGCGTTTGCACGACGCCGTCGGGTACGCCGGCTTCTTTCAGCAGTCGAACCGCCCAGTCACCAGAGTAAGGCGCAACCTCCGAAGGCTTCAAGAGGACCGCGTTGCCCGCGAGAATCGCCTGCACGGTAGGGTTCATCGCCAAAGAGAACGGCCCGTTCCAGGGCGTGATGATGCCGACCACGCCGAGTGGTCGGTAGTGCATCATCAGCTTCTTGTACGGACGGAGATAACCGTGGAGCTTTCGCTTCTCGTCGGAGAGCTCCTTCGCCGCGCGGCCACACCAAAAGTTGATGTAATCGCAGCTTGGGAGGACCTCCATGATGAGCGACTCGAGGTGGGTCTTGCCTGTCTCATCGATGATCGTCTTCACCACTTCGTCGCGCTTTTCGACGAGAACATCGATCGCGCCCCGGACGATGCGTGCGCGCTCCGCGACCGGCACGCGCGCCCACTCTTGTTGCGCGTTGCGGGCCTTGGCGATCGCGCCTTGCACATCGGCTTGGCTATTGACGACGATCTCCCCGACCGGTTCACGAGTTGCCGGGCTGCGGATCCCGAGCCGGCGGCGCCCCTCGGAGGTTGGGGGCAGTGGTTCGACGATGGCCATCCATTCGCTCCTGTCGCTGCGAGGCCCAGGGGGCCTCGAGTGAAACATGTTCTACTGACAGGAGGCCCGAACGCAAGCAGGCTAGCATCATTGGCAATAGTGTAAGATTACACTTATATTGCAAGCGATGCGCAGCTCGTCTTGGATAGCCCTGGTTTGGATTGTCGTGGTTGGTTGTGGGGAAGTCAGTTCGGGGGGACCGGCCCGCGAGGCTGTCGACCCGATCTGCAATTGCCCGTTCGGAGAGGAGTGCTCCGACGACGGCTTGTGCGTTTCGATCTGTGGCGGGGTACCGGCCTGTGTCTTCGGGGGAACCGCCCAGTGCTGTGGAGTCGGTGCGGCATGCGAGAACGGAACTTGCGTCACCAATTGTGGAAGCGCTGTCGAGTGCAATGGGGTCTGCTGCGACAGCACCGATATGTGCTTCGAAGGGTCGTGCGTAGCCCAATGCGACAGACCCTCGCAGCTTTGCGGAGACGAGAACGAGCTCTGCTGCGCGAACCGCGAGGTCTGCATTAGTGGCGGCTGCACCCCGTTCGGCAACGAATGCGTCAGTACCGATGACTGCGAGCTCGACGAGCTCTGCGAGCAGAGTCTCGGCGTGTGCATCCCGCGTGACTCGGTCGACGTGTGCGAATTCCGACCACCCGTCGGTGAGTTCGCGCCGACCGTTGGCTGTCGATGGACACCGCCCCCGGCGCCAATGGGTGCAAGCGCCGAAGAGATCGAAATCGCTGGCATGAGCGAGGTCGTGATGACGCCCGCAGTCGCCAATCTCACAGACGACAATGGTGACGGGGTGACCGACGTGCTCGATACGCCGGACATCGTGTTCGTGAGCTTCAACTATGCGGCGGACGGATGCTGCACGAGGCGAGGCGTTCTGCGCATCGTTTCGGGTGCCTGCAAGAGTGACGGGATGATGACCACGCATGCCACTCTCAAGGGGTTCGACTCGGGCGATTGGATTGGGAATTCGACGGGCATCGCGCTCGGCAACCTGCACCCCGATCACATGATCGACGAACGGGTGCCAGAGATCATCGCGACCTTCAAGAACGGCGGCACCATCGCTTGGCGGCGGACTGCAGATGACGGCTCCGCCTGGGAGGTCATGTGGCAGAACGACAGTCTCCCCACTCGGCAGCACACCCGCGGTGGCGCCCAGCCGTCGATCGCCGACCTGAACGCTGACGGTAGGCCAGAAGTCATCGTCGGCAACGTCGTGCTCGATGGTCTCACAGGTAAGGGCCCGGACGACGTCGACCTACCGATGGAGGCGCTTGCCTGGGACGGGCGTGACCTCGAGGCCATGACGCCGGGCGCGAACCTCGGGATCGGCAACAACGCGTTCTTGGGCCCCGTGTCGACGGTGGCGGATCTCGATCGAGATGGTTTGCAGGAAGTTATCGCCGGAAACACGGTTTACAATTACGACGGCAGCGTGCGCTGGACCTATGAGTATACGACGACCAACTCCAGCTGCGGTGGCTCGCTCGACTGCGACGGCTACAACGCGGTTGGCAACTTCGATGACGACGACGAGGGCGAAGTCGTGATCGTTCGACTCGGGGAGCTCTTCATCCTCAACCATGACGGCTCACCGGTCCCGGGAATCCCCCTTCCGATTCGGATTCCTGGTTTTGAGGACGATGTCGCTGAGCCGACGTACTCGCCCGCGGCGTACATGCCGGCCGCTCCGTTATATGACGAAGACGGAGACCTCTTGCCGCCAGAGCGAATCCTCTGCGGAGGGGCACTGGACCTACTTGCCTACGATGCAATTGGAAATCCCATCATGAGCGGGGAGGCCCAGCTCGTGGTCCACACGGCCGGCGTTAACGAGAGCGGGCCGCCCACCGTCGCGGACTTCGACGGTGATGGCTTTGCTGAGATCGGCACTGCGAGCTCGACGGCCTACGTGGTCTTCGACTTCCAGTGCACGGGGGACCCATTGCCGGCGGAATGCGAACGCGAATGGGTGCGTTGGATGGTTCAAAACGACGACTGTTCGAGTCGCGTCACCGGATCGAGTGTGTTCGACTTCGAGGGCGATGGTTCGGCCGAAGTGGTTTACGCGGACGAGACGAGCTTCCGGATCTTCAACGGCTCAAACGGCACGATCCTCTACGAGGACGCAACGCACAGCAGCAACACGCGCTTGGAGATGCCGATTGTCGTGGACGTCGACAACGACGGGAAGTCGGAAATCGTTGTCCCCGAGCCGAACCGAGACCCACTCCGCGGTGGCATCGAGATTTGGGAAGACTCAGACAACAACTGGGTTCGCACGCGGCGTATTTGGAATCAGCACGCTTACAGCGTGACCAACGTGACCGAAGACGGCCAGATTCCGCGCGTGCCGGAGTCCAACTGGATGCGCTCCCCGCTCAACAACTTCAGACAGAACGTTCAACCGGGCAGCCTGTTTGATGCACCGGACTTCTTGGTGCGAGAGATCTTCAGGCTCGATTGCGACGAGAGCCAATTCACGTTGGCGGTGGTCGTTGGCAACGACGGAGCGCTCAGCGTCCCACCGGGAATTGTCACGCACGTGGTCGTCACCACCGACGACGCTCAGGTCTTCGACCTCGGCACGGTGCCTACGAGCCACTGGCTCTTGCCTGGGCAGTCAGAGCAACTCGAGCTGGTGTTTGAAGTTCCCGACGGGCTCGCGGGCGCGAGGCTCGTGGTCTCGGCGATCGTCGACGACGATGGGACGGGCGGCCAGCAGTACAACGAGTGTAACGAAGACAACAATGAGGCCACGTCGAACCCGATTAGCTGCCCTTCGGTCCAATAGCCCCGTAGACTGTCCCCTGTCTGTGGGTCCCGATTGAGGGGATTGCCTAACCGAGCTACCAGGGGATATACCCAAAAGTCCGGTGCTTCAGCCGTCCACGATACCGCCGACAAGTCGGCTACTCATCCGCCAGGGCGGGGTTCCCGACCTCGGAGGCGTGCTCCGGGTTTGCGAGATGCACGCGGCGCACTGGGCGCACTGGGACGGCCAGATTCCGAGCGAGCTTCGACTAAACGAGTTCTTCGAGCGAGCGCTGCGGTTGCAAGATGATGTGTTTCAGTTCTGGGTCGCGGAGAACGCGCACGGATCGATACTTGGATGGGAAATGCTCTCCCCGGCCAGCGCTAATCCCGTGAATCGACGTCTGACAGCCGAGGCTACGACGTGTCTGTGCCAGCCGAGCTCCGGCCTCGGGCGCACCTTGGTGACCCACGCAGTCCGTCATGCAGCTCGCACGCCGCTTCAGCATGTGTTCGCGCGGGTGTCCACCAGCGATACGCTCATGCTCCGCGTGCTGGAGGCGGTAGGTTACCAAGAAGTCGGTTTGATTCCCGAGGCGATCAAACCGCCCGCGCGACCGGAGCAGCTCGAGTTCGTCTACGTCGTCGAGCACTAAGCGCGTCGCACGAGCTTGCCCTCGGCGATGTTTGGGATAAGGTGCCCAATCCGGGAGGCGCCATGGCGACCAAGCGAACGCCCAAGAACAAAACTGGATCTGCAAAGAAGGTCCCTAAGAAGCGTGCAAGCAAGGCGCCCGCCAAGAAGGTGACGAAGAAGCGCGCCAGCAAGGCGCCCCGTAAAGAGACCGCGAAGCGCCCTCCACGGGGCCAGGGGCCGGCGAAGTCGAGTAGGCCGACGACGCCCGCGAAGCGACGGGCGAAGAAGGCAGCGTCAGTGCCGGTGTCAGTGCCAACTGCAGTGCCACCCCGTAAAGTCGAGGCTCCTTCCCATCCGGCCTCTTACCTCGAGGGTGTGCCCCATGATCACGCTGAGCTCGTTTCTGGGCTTCTTCAGGTAATTCGGGGGGCAGCGAAGGACCTCAAGACGCTTGTCACGCAAGCGATTGAGATGAGCAATCAGAAGAACGACCGCTTCGGTCGATGAGCGAGATCAACCGGATCGCCGTCGTCGGCGCGTCCCCTGCTGGGCTGCGTGCCGTGGAGTTCATCCGGCGTGCTGTCACGATAGATCCAATAACCAAAGCGGATCGAGCTCTGCACCGTGCCTCTCGATGGCGAGGCGCGCCAGGTTCACCCAGTCGCCGCATCGGTCGAGAATGGCGCTGTCGGCCGTGGCGACCACGGCGGTAGATGTCTTCAGGGTTTCGTCGACGCGATCCGCGGTCATCGCCTCGAGGCTCGATTCATTCTCGGCCGCGGTCGTTCGAATGATCTCGGCAAGACGACCGGAGTTCGACACGGGACGGTCGATGTAGACCATCGCCTCCGAGGGTTTCATGGATTCGACGAGATCAACCAAAATGGCGACGGCCCGCTCGGTCTCCTGCACCAGGCGATAGCTCCCGTGAAAGCTCGCCATGTCGCGAATGCAGGTGTCCCGACCCATCAGCAGAACCCCGCCTGCCAGCGCAACTTCGATAGTCGTGATCACATTGAGGCCATCAATCACCAGGGGCCGGCCCATCATGGTGGCCGGCTCGCGCTGCTTGGACGCCCGATCGTCTCTGGCCGAATCGGAGCAGGCACACCTGCCTACCGCCACACGTTGGCGTCCGCGCAACTGATAGCGGTCCCCTACCAGCTTGGTCGCCGAGGCATTGGCGTATGCTCGTGTCCGCAGCCAGCTCAAGTCGCTCACCGCGTCTTGCAGAGCGGGGAGCGCCTCCTTGGAGAAGAGTTGCGCATCCAGTGGATGTGGCCCGCGGTGACGCCGGGAATCACCCATGCTCGCCAGCTTAACCCTTTCTAAAAGGGGACTGACCCCTTTTCGGCCAGCTGGGAGTTGGCGGCGCAAGAAATGCGTATTTGGGGATTTGTCTGCAAGTCTTGCCGAACGGCGCGGCCCTCTATGCGCAGTCTTCAAGGATTTTTGGTATGGCACGCCCCTTGCTGCACTTCGTTCAAGCTTTGAGGAACAACATGGTGTCCACCATTCTCGCCATCACCGATCTGACTTCTGCGAGCTACAAGCTCGTAGGCTTTGCTGCGTTCGTGGCCCGTCCCACAGACGGCGAGGTCGTCTTGGTTTCCACCTACGGCGGTGGTGGTGGGAGCCGGCTCTCTTCTGAGCCGCCCTTGGCTCTGAGCGGCGATAGCGAGGGTTGGCGTGAGCGGGTCGAGGCGAGGCTGCGGCAAGAGGGCCAGCTTCTAGAGCGCCAGCGGCAATGGTGCGCCGACCGCGGCGTCCGTTGCCGAGCGGAGCTCTACGAAGAGGGGTGCTGGCCGGATAACGTGTTGCAGAGCGCCCAGCGTTCCAAAGTGGACCTGATTTTGGTCGGCATTCAGCTGATGGCAGGCACCGACCAGGTCGACGCCGAGGACATCAAGAGACTGGCCAAGGACGCTCCCTGCCCCGTCAGCATGGTTCGTTTGCCCGCACTTTCGGCCTTTTAAGGGCGGCGACACAAGGGCCCTTGACACACAGGACACAGTTTTCTAGGCACGCGTGGTGGCCGACGCTAGCTTGCTTGCTGTACTGAAGGACTACGTGGGGTTTGGCGCCGAGTCTGCCCGCCGCCTGCACGCGATGGGTCCACGGATGCGACCGTACTATCGCCCCATCGTCGACAGGTTCTACCAGGCCATTCTCGACGACCCCGGCGCTCGTACCGTTCTGCGGAGCGAGGCTCAGGTCGTGCGGCTCAAGGTCTCCCTCACGCAGTGGCTCGAAGAGCTGTTGGCCGGTCCGTACGACGACATATACTTCGAGAAGCGAGCGCGGATCGGCCGCGCTCACGTGAAGGCTGGCCTCGAGCAACGTTACATGCTCGCCGGGATGAACGTGATCCGGCTGGGGCTCCATCACGCCTTGGCGGAGGCCTCCGGAGATGGCTTCGGCGCTCTCGAGGACCACTCCGCGATCGACCAGATCTGCGATATCGAGCTCGCGATCATGCTCGAGACCTATCGCGAGGACTATGTGCTCAAGAAGACCGCCGAAGCGGAGTCGCTTGCGGTGATGGGGAAGCTGACCGCCGGCCTGGCTCACGAGGTGAGGAATCCCCTCAACGCTGCCCAGCTGCAGCTCGAGGTCCTTCGTCGCACCGCTGCCCGCGTGCAAGACGCATCGACGCGCCGGAAGATCGAGAGGCGCACCAACGTGGTTCAGGATGAGCTCCGAAGGCTGTCGCTCTTGCTCGACGACTTTCTCAACTTGGCGAGGGCGCGAAAGCTCGAGCCGGTCCGCTGTGATGCCCGTGCGCTACTTGAGGAGGTCGTGGAGCTTCGCCGTCCGGAGCTCGAATCGCAGGGGATCGAGTTTATCGAAGACATCGACACGGCAGCGTGCGTGCTCGTCGGGGAGCGCGATCGCCTCAAGCAAGTCGTCAACAATCTGATCACGAACGCGGTCGAAGCCTTGGACGGCAGCCGTCAGCGAACCATCCAGCTCGTCAGCCAGAAGCTCGGCGACGGCACCTGGGAGGTCGCCGTCATCGACAACGGTCCTGGGATCTCGCCCGAGATCGCGGAGCGGGCCTTCGAGTCGTTCGTCACCACGAAGGACGCCGGCACCGGGCTCGGTCTTGCCATCGTCAAGCGAATCGTGAACCTGCACGGGGGCGCGGCGAAGCTGACCCAGCTTCCCGAAGGCGGCACGCGCGCATCTTTCTGGATCCCGATGGCGCCCTAGTCGATGGTCGAGGACTGGTAGCCCCATTCCTTCACGCGGTATTGGATCTTACGCTGGCTAATCCCGAGGATCTCGGCCGCCCGCGCCGTGGAGCCATCGACCGCGTCCAAGGTGCGGAGAATTGCCATTCGCTCGAGCTCGGTCATGGTGATGCCCGGAATCAGCGCCATCACCGAGCCGTTCTGCAAGTCGCCGTGGGCGGAGGTCGGCAGGTCGTCGAGGTCGATCAGATCGCTTTCGCACATGACCACGGCTCGTTCGATGGCGTTCTCCAACTCGCGGACGTTGCCGGGCCACGGATAGATCATCAGGTACTGCAGGGCCTCTTCCGTCAGGCCCTGTATCGTTCGCTCGTTCTCTGCGGCGTACTTGCGAAGGAATGCATGCGCCAGCAGTGGAATGTCGCTCCGGCGGACGCGCAGCGGAGGCACGTCGAGCTGGACGACCTTGAGCCTGTAGAAGAGGTCTTCGCGGAATTGGTTTTCGTCCACACGTAGCTTCAGGTTACGGTTCGTAGCCGCCACGACCCGAACGTCGACTTTCAACGTTTCGTTGCCGCCGACCCTCTCGAACTCCCGCTCCTGTAGGAAGCGCAGGAGCTTGATCTGGACGCTTAGCGGGATCTCACTCACCTCATCGAGGAAGAGCGTGCCGCCGTCGGCTTGCTTGAATCGTCCCTCACGCCGCGCCACCGCGCCCGTGAACGAACCGCGCTCGTGTCCAAAGAGCTCGGACTCGAGCAAGGTTTCGCTCAAGGACGCGCAGTTCAGCCGGATGAACGGCTTGTCTTTTCGCTTCGAGTTCTGGTGAATCGCTGCGGCGATGAGCTCCTTTCCGGTGCCGGTTTCGCCATGGATCAGCACCGTGGCTCGGCTTTGAGCGACCTGCGCGACGCTTTTCATCAGTCGCTGCATCGAAGGATGCTCGCCCAGGATCTTGCCGAGCTGGAACCGATCGTCCACGCGCTCACGGAGCTGGGCCGCTTCTCGCGAGAGCAGCGTCCGCTCGAGCGCACGGTCGACGATTGCAATGACCGCGTCGACCTCGAGAGGCTTGGTCAGGTAGCTCTCCGCACCGAGTTTGATCGCTTGGACGGCGGTATCGATCGTCGCAAACGCCGTCATCACGATGAAGGTGGTGTGAGGTGACATCGGCCGTCCACGCTCGATCAACGACAATCCGTCCATTCCGGGCATCTTCAGATCTGTCAGGACCACGTCGGGGTCGACCTGCTCTATCTGCAAGAGAGCCGTGCGTCCGTCGGCCGCGGTGCTCACCGAGTACCCGGCGTCGTCTAGGAGCTCTGCCAGCGCATTGCGCGCGTTCGCTTCGTCATCGACGACCAAGACCCGGCCCTTGGAGCCCTCTTTGCCCCGTTGATCGCTCGTCTCGGGGAAGTCGGATGCGGTATTTACACTAGTCATAGTTACTTTGCTTTGCAGTTGACGTGCCAACATTGGGCACCGTGGTTTTTAGGCGCGTGCCGGGGCATCGTCGCCTCCCGACACTTGGGCTGTGCGCGCAGTAGCGAGTTCCTTGTATTCCGTGAACGAAGCCTCGAGATCCTCGACGAACTCGTGAACGTCGGGGAAAGACTCCCAGTCCGCGTTGAAGCCCCAGTGCATCCGGCCGTTGTAGCTGAAGAGCGCGATGCCGAGGTTCTGGTTTTGCATCAACGGGACCATTGGATAGATGGTCTTCATCTGCGCACCGAGCATGTAGAGCGGGAATGGCGGGCCTGGCACGTTGGTGATAATCAGATTGTACGTGCGCAGCCGCATGGCAGTTCGATAGAGCTCCGACACGAGACGTTTGGTCGTGAGGTCGGCTATGTCTTCGATGAGCTCCGTTCCACCCGTTTGGTTCGATTCTTTCTTCAGCGCTGTCGTCACGCGAATGACCTTTCTCAGTCGTTCGAGGGGGTCGCGCTCGGTCACGGGGAGATCCGCGAGCAGCATGGCCACGTGATTGCCGACCGACAGGCCACCAGCTTTTCTGGTGTTCACGGGCAGGACCGTGCGGAATCCTTCCATCGAGTCGACGTCCGAGCCTCGGCGCAGAAGGAAACGTCGCACCGCGCCAGTCGTCGCAGCGACCACCACGTCGTTGATCGTGCCGCCGAGCGACTTCTTGATCGCTTTCACTTCGTCGAGCTCGAACGAGGTCCAGTCGAACCGGCGGTAGGGGCTGATGTCGTGCTCCGTAAAAGGCGTTCTCGGGGCTGGCTTCATTCCAGAGCGAAGCACGCTCGACAGGCCCTGGAAGTTCTCCCGGACGCGCGGCATGAAGTGGCTTAGCTTACGAAGACCATCGACGCGGTGGTTCGTTTCGTTCAGGACGAGCTGCGTGCGGCTCGGAGCGGGGCGTGCCTGCCATCGCTTGGGCTCGCGCTCCACGGCGTCCGGGCTCATTTGCAGCAAGGCCTCGAGAAGTTGAACGCCCGCGACGCCGTCGACCATGCAGTGATGCACCTTGATGATGAGCGCGAAGGTGTCGTTCTCGACGCCTTCGACAACCCAGAACTCCCACAGTGGCCGGCTCCGATCGAGATGCTGCGAGAACAGCCTCCCCACCAAACGCTTGAGGGAGCGCTCGTCGCCAGGAAGCGGCAGCCGCGTGTGGCGCAGATGGAAGTGCATGTCGAAACGCTCATCGTCGACCCAGACCGGGTGCCCAAACGCAGGTATCCATTCCACCCGCTGCCGGTAGCGCGGAATCGAATCCAGGGCCGCCTCGACGTATCTCGTGAGGCGTTCGATATCGAGGCCTCCGTGCTCCAGCATCAGAGGCTTCGCATCGAAAATCAGCGCAGCTCCCACGTGCATCGGAGCTTCTTTGCTCTCCACGTCGAGGAAGCTCGCGTCCAGGGCGCTTAGGCGCTCGTAAAACGAGTCCGGCATAGTGGTGCGATTACTAGCAAAATGTGAGCCCAATGACCTTGCGGCCAATAACCAGATACTTGAGCTAAAAGAGCCTTTGGGCGACGCAAAATTTGCGGCCATGGTTTCAATAAGTGCAGAATATGCACTTCTTGCCCTGCTGACCAGCCCTAACGTGGAACATCCGCTGGCATGGAATGTGCGACAGAGACAGAGCATGTCGCAGCTTTTGGTCCGAGACCTCATGACGCAGCCCGCGGTGGCAGTTGGCCCGACCAGCCCGCTGCGCGATGTCACCAAACTGATGGAATCGAAAAACATCCGTCATGTCGCTGTAGTGGACGCCTCTGGCGGCTTGCTAGGCCTGATCTCACACCGTGATGTACTGCGCAGTCAGGAGGGAAGCCTGTCGGGAGCCCTGTCTAGCGAACAGGCGAACATGAACCGCTGGATCGAAGCGCGATGGGTCATGACGAAAGAAGTGCGCACGGTTTACCCGGACACTCCCGCCTTGGACGCAGCACTCACCCTGCGGTCGCACGGCCACGGCTGTGTGCCTGTCGTCGAGCAAAGGCGGCTGGTGGGCATGCTGACGGACTCGGATTTCGTCGAATACGCGATCCAGCAGCTTTCTGACCCGGGCGTGTGACCTGGCACGGTGCTTGCTCCGAAAGTAAGCCATGGCCATCAAGACCATCGTTGTGGGAACCGATCTCGGTGAGTCTGGCCACCGCGCGATGCAGCTCGCGATAGCGACCGCTCAACCCATCGGCGCAACACTGTGGTTGGTGCACGCGAGCGAAGTGGGTTTGGAGCATGCGTGGCACGATCTGCCCATCGGCGCGAGGTCTGCTGCTCACGCGCTTCGTGAGCGCCTCAAGGGGCGCTTCGAGAACTCGCTGCAAGAGCTGGAGAGCGAACGCATGCGATGCGAAGAGCTTGGCTTGAGTTGCCAGACATCATGTGAGGAAGGCTCGCCCTGGGAGACAATTCTGCGGACTGCGGTTTCGGTGAACGCCGACTTGATTGCCGTGGGCGATCCCGTGGGTGCGATTGGCCTCCCGGAGCGCTTGCTCGGCTCGACCTCGGACCGCGTGGTCAGGCAGGCGCCTTGCTCCGTCCTGGTGTCGTGCGGGCGGCTTCGCAAAGACTATGCAGGCGCGCGCATCGCCGTAGGGGTCGATTTTTCTGTGCACGGGATCGAGGCGGTTCGGTGGGCGCGTGACGTGGCCAACGCGATCGACGGCCAGGTGTCGCTGCTCTACGTGGTGCCTCATCCGATCATCGAGACCCTGATGTCGAGGGAGTGGCCGAGCGTGCTCGAAGGCCTCGCGTCGACGGCGCGGTCTCGTCTCGAGCAGCTCATCCTGAGCGAGGGCTTGAAGCCCAACACGACGGTACAGGTGTTGGATGGGCCGATCGGCAAGATGCTCTGCAACGCAACCGCCGCCATCAACGCTGACCTCCTCTTCGTCGGTTGCAGGGGGCAAGGCCGGCTACGCGGGATGATGCTTGGAAGCGCCTCGCAGTATTGCCTCCGGTACTCGCCGGTTCCCGTCCTCACGGTTCGTCCATGAGGTAGAGGCTAGCTCTCGAGGATCGCTTCGAGCCGCATTCGGTTTTCGTCCTGAGGGCGAGAGGTGTCTAGCCGAACGTGTTCGGAGGGCGGGAGCTCATCAATGGGCTCGAAGCGCTTTTCAAACTCGTCCAGCAAGTTGGTCCGGGCGTCGCTCTCGTGCGTGCTGAGGCTTTCGCGCTTGGCGAGTCGCTCCCGAATGAGCTCGCGAGGGGCGCTGCATTCGACCAGCAAGAACGGGACTCCGTGCCGGTCCGCCAAACGGTGGGCGGCGTCGCGCATCGCCGCGGTGCGAAAGGAGGCGTCGAGCACGATGGGACGCCCCGACGAGAGCACGATGTCGGCAAGGCGCCAAAGCTCGTCGTAGACCGCCTTGGTGGAGCTTGGCGAGTAGGCTCCCGACCATGCTTCGCTTCGCATCGATTCGGTTGGCCTGTGGCCCATGAGGCGCTTCCGCGTCCGGTCGGAGCTCAGCAGAGGAGCGGCGAGTAACTCTGCGACCGTCGCTGCAGCGTTGCTCTTTCCACTCGCAATCATGCCGCCCACCGCAACGACCCTCGGCGGCACCAGTGGCGGGCGTTCGTACGCCAAGGCCAGGACGAAATATCGCCTCGCCTCGCGCCTCGCGCGCTCCCTCGCACCTGGCGACGCTTCCGTGTCCGCTGCCAGCAGCGATGCAACCTTGCCCCTGACAAATGCGCGGTAACTCTCGTAGAAATTGACCACCGAGTAGAGCTCATAGTCGTTCGACTCGCGGGCGTACCGAGCCAGAAATCGTTCCGCGAGGTCTACGCGCCCATGCCATGCAAGGTCCATCGACAAGAACGCGATGTCTGCGCAGACATCGCCGTAGCGAAAGCGGTCGTTGAACTCGATGCAATCGATGATCGTGATCGACCCGCCCGTCCCGAAGTAGACGTGCTCGAGCCTCAGGTCACCGTGGCCGTCGCGAACACGGCCCGCATCGACCCTCGCCATGAAGCGACCTTTCGTCGCCGAGCATGTCGAGTTGCCAGGCTTCGATCTCGTGCGCTTGATCGGCGCTCAGGTAATCGCCGATCGAGTCCCGAGTCTGCTCGAAGTTCTCCTTCACGTTGCGGCGAATCGTGGTGGCGTCTCCGTGTCGAGACGTCTCCGCGTCGCACCGTGTACCTTCGTGAAAACGTGCGACGTGTGCGGCGAGCTCGTCGATGTGCCTCGGCTCGAGGAGGCCGGCTTGCAGTAGCTCGTCTGCACGTGTCTCGATTGGAAGACGACGCATGTGGACGGCCCAGTCCACGATCGAGCCTTCGCCTGCGATTGCGTGGACGCCCGAAGCGTTGACGGTGATCGGGACCACATCGATGTAGACCTCAGGCGCGAGCCGCCGGTTGAGGCGCAGCTCCGCGTCGCAGGCCTTGCGACGTTTCTCGAGGGTCGTGAAATCGAGGAAGCCCAGGTTGACAGGACGCTTGACCTTGAACACCTCCGCCGGTCCCAGGAAGACCCAGGAGATGTGCGTCTCGATCAGCTTCAAGCCGGCCGCTTCGAGATCCGCTTTCAGCTTTCCCATGACACTCCGCCCAGCGAGGCAGTTATCATACCAGCCAACGACGTGCCGCCCAGGAGCCAGGCGACTGGCGGCCACGCAATTCTGTCGTGCCGCGCTCGATCTGCGCATTGTTTGCGCTAATTCTCCTGACTTGTTGCGGAACCTGGGGCCTAGACTAGGCACGGGCTTTGCTACATGTGAAGCCCATCACTGGAGGAGACAATGACGACACGGAAGCTAGAACGTTCGGACTGGCAGCAGTACTTCGATGAGGTGGCAAAGCATCTCCCCTCGATGCGGGTGGCTGTATCAATCCTAGGGGACGACATCGGCGCACAGCTCGAAACCGAGAACAGCGCGCTGCTCGGAATCAGCTACGACTCAAATAACCAGGTTTTCGAGATAGCCACCCCCAACATCTCCCACCGGGTGGCTAACCCCAAGGAGATCTACGTCCGTGAGGAAGGGGGGACGCTTTCAAGCATCGAAGTCATTACCCAGGACGACACGAAGCAGATCGTCGAGCTCCGGCCGCTTCCCTCGTTGCCAGCCTCCTAACTTGCAGCTAGGGAGCCCTGATAATGGTGAAGACATGGATTTTGGTGGCCCACGACGCAGGCGCGCGTGTGTTCGAGAACCGCGGGCGCGGCAAAGGGCTGGACCTGGTCGAAACGATCGAACACCCCGAGGGCCGAGAGCGTGACCGGGACATCGTCTCCGACCGGCCCGGCCGTGCGTTCCGCAAGGACAGCGGAGACCCTGGCCGCGCTGCGATGAGCCGGAGAGAGGGCCCGCACGACCGGGCTGTGTCCGATTTCGCGAGAGCGCTCGCTGACAAGCTCCAGCACGCCCGCACCGAGAATCAATACCAGCGTCTGGTTCTCGTTGCGCCACCCCGATTCTTGGGATTGCTGCGTTCCTCGCTCGATGGTCCCACTGCTCAGCTCCTGATCGGCTCGGTCGACAAGAACCTTGCGTCTAGTAAAGAGGCCGAGCTCATCGAGCATCTTGGTGCGGTGATCGTCATTTGACCGAGCGCTCGTTCGGCGAGCGCCCGACACGAAGAGGTAGAAGAGATGGCTAACTTCGAAATGCCCGTGACCGAGTACATGACCAGCCCCGTCGAGACGATTCGTATCGGGGAAAGCTTGGTCGCCGCGAATGCCCTGTTTTCCGAGCAAGGCGTGTCCGCGCTTGCCGTGGTCGACGACACCGGCGAGCTCAAGGGCGTGGTGTCGCGCACGGATATTCTCCGCGCTGCGGTGTTCACCCACGGCGAAACGTTTCGCGTTCCAGATCGCCCTGTCGAAGAGGTCATGAAATCACCCCCGCTTCAGGTCTCACCGGAGGCGCGCTTGGCAGAAGCCGCGAAGCTGATGCTGAAGGGTCACGTGCACCGCATCTTCGTGACGAGTGGCGGCAAGCCCGAGGGTGTCGTCTCCACTCGCGACCTGATGCGTGCAGTTCGCGAAAAGCGTCTCAAGACCCCCATCTCGGAGATCGCGTCTGGCTCCGTGGTGAAGGTGCGGGCCGACGAATCCATCGCATTGGCTGTCGACCGGCTCGAGCTCTCCAATAAGCACGGCCTGGTAGTGGTCGAGGAAGATTTCCCGATCGGCATCTTCGATCAGGCCTGCGCCCTCGACTCCCGCCGATTGCCCCCGAACACAGCAGTGGAAAACGCAATGAACGTCCGCATCTTGATTCTTCCCGCCGGAATGGGCCTCGGCCGCGCCGCAGAGCAGGCGCTCGGAATGAATGTGCGGCGTATCTTGATCGAAGATGATCGCGGGGTGACCGGGATCGTCGGTGGGTTGGATTTCGCCCGCGCAATGGGCTGACGTCCCGCCGTGCCCCTCCATACGTCAGCATCCGCCCGAGAAGAGGACAGTCCCCTTTTTGAAAGGGTTAATTCTGCCAGTGTCAGTGAGAGGTCACAGCCACTTTTGGGTGTGCATTCCTAGGGCTGCCGGTCTTAGTGGGCTTCGGTCCCTTGGTCGGACTCGGAATCTCAGTTCGTGGCCGCCGCTGGCTTGGACGGTGAAGACGCCTTGCCAGGTGCTTCGGTCCTCGGTGTCTTCTGTCTCGAAGGGGACGACGATTCTCGAGGAGAGGTCGGGCAGGCGGCTGCCGAATGTCACAATGGCTTCGACGTCGAGGTCCCTCGCGTCGAGTCCGGGGTGATGCACCGACAACTCGGCCGAAACGGTGGTGCCGACGATCAGCTCGTCGCTACTCAAACCGCCGAAGCGGACGCTCTCCAACGCGATTGCGTCCCAGTGGGTACGGATGGCTTCTGCCAAGTCCGCCAGAGCGAACAGCGGGCGGTAGTTTGACTCGCGCAGCGCCACCGCGTCTTGCATCGCGGGCTCGTAGAAGTTGTCGGCGTAGTCGGTGACCATGCGACGCGCAGAGAACTTCGGAATGATGCTCGCCATGCTGGCCTTCATCCGGTTCACCCAGGCCACGGGCACGCCTTCGTCGTTGCGATCCATGTAGGTCGGCAGAATCTCGCCTTCTAGCAGCGCCATCGTCACTGCGCGGTCGTAGGCGTTCGGGTCTTGCAGCGATGTCGCCGGCAGGTCGATGACCCATCCGTTGTCCTTTTGGTAGCCTTCGAGCCACCAGCCATCATCGACGCTGAGGTTCAAGCAACCGTTCATCGCCGCTTTCATGCCCGAGGTGCCGCTTGCTTCGAGAGGACGGGTCGGCGTGTTCAGCCAGACATCGCATCCGGCCTCCATTCGGCGAGCCTCGTCGATGGAGTAGTCCTCCATGAAGATCACGCGACCTGCGAGGTCGGGATGTTTCGTGGCCTGATAGACCCGTTGCAGCAGTGCCTGGCCGTGGCCGTCGGCAGGATGCGCCTTGCCGGCGTAGATGATCGTCGCGCCCGGGTTGCCGTTGAGTAGCTTGGCCAGCCGCTCGGGTTCGCTCAAGAGCAAGTCGGCGCGCTTGTATGGTGCGAACCTCCGAGCAAAACCAATGAAAAGGCTATCCTCGTCGAGCCGGGCGAGGATGTCTCGGAGCAACGAGAGGTCTTCGCGCCTCCGTGTCCATGTCTCAGTGAGGTGGTCTTTGAGCCACTTGACGTAGTCTGCGCGCAGCTCACGATGGATCGACCAGATCTCGGCCGGGTCATGCTCGCGCAACCACTCCCAGTGGGAAGGATCTTCGAGCTGGTCTCGCCAGCCGTGCCCCATCTCCCGCTCCATCAATCGTTGCCAGCGTGGCGCGAGCCAGGTCGAGACGTGCACGCCGTTGGTGATGCTCGTGCACGGCACGTCGTCCGAGGAGTCGAAATCTGGATAGAACTGCAGGAACATTTCCCGCGCAACGTCGCCATGTTTGGCGCTGACGCCGTTGATTCGGCCCGCGTTTCTCACGGCGAGTGCGGTCGTCCCGAACTTGTTCGGCGCACCGTCTGGCGTGTAGCCCATCGCCATCAAGCGGGGCCCGTCCATTCGAAGCAGGTGCTCGAAGCGCGCCAAGTACGGGCGCACCATCTCCTCGGGGAAGTGGTCATGCCCTGCGGGCACCGGCGTGTGAGTCGTGAACACGGTCGTGTTTCGGATGTACTCGAACGCCTCCTGCGACCTGAGGCCGTGCCGCTGAATCAGGTGGGCCGCCCGCGCGATGAGAAGGAAGGCGCTGTGCCCCTCATTCATGTGGAAAACGTCGGGGTCGATATCGAGCTCGGTCAGCAGTTGATAGCCTCCGAGGCCCAGGATCATTTCCTGCCGGAGACGATGGGCTGCGTCGCCACCGTACAAACGATTAGTGATCGCGCGGTCCTCAGGTCGGTTTTCCGGCACGTTGGTGTCGAGGAGGAACAGCGGGACGCGGCCGATCTTGAGTTGCCAGGCCCGCACCTGCACGGGGCCGGTCGGCAGCGGCACGGTGATCCGTAGCGGCGCGTACCGCCCCACCATCACCGGTTCGAATGGAGGGCTCTCGAAGTCGTTCGTGTCGTCGAGAGCCTCTTGGCGGCCTTCACGATCGATGATCTGATGAAAATAGCCCTCGTGGTAAGCGAGTCCCACCGCGCACAGAGGCAGGTTTAAGTCGCTCGCCGCTTTGAGATGATCGCCAGCAAGGATTCCGAGACCGCCCGAGTAGAGCTTCAAGAATCCGGCAATCCCGAACTCCATGCAGAAGTACGCTATGCGCGGGTCCTGCATTTCCGTTGACTCGACCATCTCTCGATGGAGCCGTGTGACGTCCCCGACGTACTGCTTGTCCATCGCCAAGCCGAGGAGCCGAGCGGGCTTGACCTGATCGAGGAGCGCGTGTGGATTCTCTTCGAGCTTGAACCAGAGGCTCGGGTCGATTCGCTTGAACAGCGAGGCCACTTCGGGATGCCATCGCCACCAGAGGTTAGACGCGATCTCCTGCAGTGGCAGTAGCTCTTCGGGAAGAGCATTCGTCACCATGAACGTCCGCGTGTACGGAGCGGCCTCTTCTCCTTCCTTTGCGGGAGGCTTCACGAACAGCCCAAAGACCCCCGAGGTGTCCGACGACACCGCGGGCATGGAGGTCACGCTCAAGCGCTCCATGGGCAGCTCTTTCCGCCGCGCCGCGCCCGCCGCCAGCGCGCGCTCATGCGCGTCTTCGTAGTGCTCCATGAAATTGGACCAATCGGTCAACGCCGCAGTCCTGAGGGAAGCTTCTCGGAGCGACTCCTTGTCCGCCGGAGAAAGGTCGACGAACTCGAGCAGAGCCGCCTTGAGCGAAGCCGTGACCTCGTGCACAAGCACACCCCCGCGCTTCAGCACCCTAACGCCGGTGCGCTTTCGATCGCCCTGCTCCGCAACCCAGCGGCCGAACCCAGCGCGGTCGGTCGTGATCGCAGGAACCCCAAACGCAACTGCTTCGAGCGGGGTGTATCCCCAGGGCTCGTAGAATGAAGGGAAGACGCCAAGGTCGGCTCCGGGAAGCAGGTCCCAGTATTTGTGGCGGATCAGTGGGTCAGTTCCATCCAGATAGATTGGGACGTGCACTACGTGGACGGGTGCGCCCGGACGATTCTCAATACCAAGCGCATTCAGCTGATTCGTGATCGGGTCATTGGCCTCGTCGACGAGGTCGTGAGTGCACCGCAACGGGGCGCCTGCCGAGGCGCCATGGGCTCGATCCCAAAGTTGACGTTTGGGCTCGGCGTGCCCGGCCGGCAGCATCGCGTAGACGATCACGCGTTTGCCGTCGCGTGATTCCAGTTCCCCGGCTAGGTCAGTGGTGGCATCGAGGTATACGTCTACGCCCTTGTTGATGTACTCGTAGCGTCCCGCGAGCGCGAAGATCAGCGTGTTTTCTCGATCGTACTGGTCACCGGTGGTGAGCTCGGCAAGCTTGAAAAGCTCCTCGCGGGCCCGTTGCCGTTGCTCGGGCGAGACCGGCCTCGCCCCAAAACCATTCGGTAGGATTACGTCGGGTCGTCGACCAAGAAGATGCTCGCATTCGAGCGCGGTAATCTCACTGACCGTGGTGAACACGTCGGCTTCGCGAGCCGCGACGGTCTCCATCGAGTGCTTCGACGAGACGCTCAGCTCCTTGGCCGCGGCCTCGGGGTCGACGCTGGGAAGCGATTGGTAGAAATTGGGGTCGGCATGCCTGCCCGCAAGCGAACGGCCAAGCATCGTGGCGTGTGTCGTGAACACAGTCCCGATCTCAGGAGCGGCCGTCTGCAGGTGCAGGATTGCGCCAGCCGACATCCACTCGTGGGCCTGGACGATGGCATTCTGCCGAGCCGGCAGCAGGAAGCGGTCACGGATGTGCTCGATGATCATGCCGGCGCCATGCGCGAACAAGACCGGGTCGTAGTAGTCCCACGCCCCAAACAAGGAATCTGGTGTTCGCCGAAGGTCTCATAGTCCATGAAGAGGTTGATCACGTCGCCCGCGCCGCTGTGCCCGTGGATCCACCTGGCGAACTTGTCTGCGGTGAGGGGATATTCGTTCCAGGCCTGGTTCGAGAATCGGAATGCGATGTCGTCGGACAGCTTGTAGTTCTTGGTGAGTAGCTTCGTGTCGCGGTCGGCCACGCGATACACGAAGTTCGGGCTTCGCCAGTCGAGGATATCGTCCGCGCCCTCGATGAGCATCGCCTCGAACCCGAGGTCCGAGATGAACTGCCCGATCTCGTCATTGTAGATGAGCTCGGTATTACGGAACACGCGCGGGGTTTGTCCGAACTCTTTCTTGATGAGCTTCATCTCGAGGTCGATTTGTTCGCGGTATTCGTCCTTGTCGTAGAGGGCGGCTAGGCTGTGGTAGTACGTCTCCGCGACGAACTCGACGGCGCCGGTCTTCGCAAGCCGCACGAAGCTATCGAGCACCTCGGGCGCGTAGAGTTTCATCTGCTCGATCGCTACACCGGTCACCGCGTAGGAGATGCAAAAGCGCCCGTCGGTGCGTTCGATGAGCCGCAGCATCGACTCGTTGGCTGGCAGGTAGCACTTGTTGGCCACCTTGCGCAGGACTTCGGCGTTGAGCTTCTCGTCGAAGTATTCGTGGTCGCGACCGACCTGAAGCGCGCCGTATGGCTTCAGTCGATACGGCTGGTGTACCTCAAAATAGAAACAGACCGAAGGCATGATTCACCTCAACTACGTAGCACCGACTCATAGATCGGAATGAGTTTTTCTGCAGCGGCGTCCCAGTGGATGTGCCGGATCTCTTCGCGAGCGCGCTCGACGATGACCCGCCTGAGCTCGGGGAGCTCCAAGAGCGCCACGATTTGGCTCGCGATCTTGTCGACATCCCAGAAGTCGACCTTGAGCGCATTGCGAAGGACCTCCGAGACGCCGGATTGCTTCGACACGATGACTGGCCGATCGTAGCTCATCGCCTCCAGGGGAGCGATGCCAAAGGGCTCCGAGACTGACGGCATGACGTAGACGTCGGCCGTCGAAAAGGCCCGCTCGACCTCCGCCCCGCGCAGGAAACCAGGAAAGCGGAATGATTTGGCGATGCCCAGGTCTTCCACCAAGGCCTTCATGCGTGGAAGCATGTCGCCGGACCCCGCCATCATGAACACCGTGTCGGGCACGTGCTCGAGGACTCGCGCGGCGGCTTGCACGAAGTATTCCGGCCCCTTTTGGAAAGTGACTCGGCCCAGGAAAAGGACGACCGGCCCAGTGGACGTGCGCTGCTCCGTGTATGCCTCGACCGTTTCGCGCGCGTACACGCCGTTGTGCACGACCGAGATCTTGTCGAGAGGCGTATCGTGAACGCGGTTGATCAGTCCGCGCGTGTAGTAGCTGACCGCGATGATGCGCGCCGCACTTTCGAGCCCCTGATGCTCGACTGCAACGATGTCCCGATCCGCCCCATGGCCGGCCCGGTCGTACTCGAGGCTGTGAACGTGGACCAGGAGCGGCGCGCCTGCGCGACGGGCGATCTCGATCCCGGCGGGGAAAGTCATCCAATCGTGCGCATGCACCAAGTCGTATTTTCGTTTGTGGACCCGGCGAGTCGCCGACATCGCGTACCGGGCCACTTCAGAAAAAAGGTCCTCGCCGTAGTGCGCTCCGGTTTCCGCCTCTTCGGCGAACGGCAGCTCGTCTCCGGGAATGTGGACGTGTTCGAGCCGCGTGACCTCGTTGGGCGGTTCAGGAAGCGGATGGGCGATCTGCGAGCTGGCAAGGTCGGCAGCTGCGCCTTGTTGGAGCGCACCGTTCGTGATGAGCTCCCGGTAGGTCGCCTGGTCCAAATAGGGTTTGAGCATCGCCGGCACGTGCAGCATCCGGACGCCGGGCTCGGCGGCCTGCGCATGAACGGCCTCGGCTGCGGCCGTGAGGATGGGGTCGGTGGCAAGCGCCGGCTCCGCTTCAAGCAATGCGGCAAGCGGATCGGGGGCCTGCACCGGAATCTGAGCCGTCGGCGCTGCGGAGGCCGCCCCCAGCAGGTGCATGTGTGGCGCGTCCTCCTCGCCGTACAGCTTCGGCAGGAGGAAGTCGATCTCGATGCCTCGGCGCGCCAGGGCGGTCGTCAGCCCTTCGCAGGCTGTCCCGAGCCCGCCGCTGATATGGGGAGGATACTCCCAGCCGAGCATCAGGACTCTCATGGGCCCGCCATCTTCGCGACCCTGAGCACCTCCGAAACGCTCCACGCTTGCGCGGGCGCGCCTCCGGGACGGTGGGGCGCGTCCCCGTCAAATACTTCACCGATCTGCCCGATGCAGCCTTCCGTTCGGAAGTGCGCGCAAAGGGCTGCGAGTACCGGCATCATTTCTTCCGTTGCTGCATCGGGACCCTCGATAGCCTCCACGGCATCGGCATAGAGCCCGAGAAGCCACGGCCAGACCGTTCCCTGATGATAGGCCCGATCCCGTTCGGCCTGTCCGCCGCGGTAGAACCCTTGGTACGCCGGGTCGTCGGGCGAGAGCGTCCGCAAACCCACCGGGGTGAGGAGCTTGTCGCGCACTGCCGCGAGCGCCTGCTTCCTGTGGGCCCTGCCGATCGGTACGCCCGGGTAGCATGAGAGCCCACAGCTGATTGGGTCGCAGTTGTCCGTCGGGGTGGTGTCCATCGTGCGTGTCGGTCAAGAAGCCCTGATCTTGGAGCCAGAACTTTTCCTCGAAATGGTCGGATAGTTTCTTCGCCGTTTCGCGCCCACTTTTCGACGAACTCCGGCCGAAGCTTCTTTGCCCACCGAAGGGCGTTCCCCAGCCCGGACAGCCACAGGGCGTTGAGGTCGACGGCATAGCCCTGACGGGGGGTCACCGGCCAACCGTCGACGAGCGCGTCCATCCAGGTCAGCGCCCAAGGCCCGTGATCGACGAACAGGAAACCCTGCGCATCGACATGCACGCGCGGGTCCGCCCCGTCTCCGATTCGGTCGATCAGGTCGAGGCACGCCTCTTGGAGAGTGGTGATACGGCGGCTTCGCGTCCGTTTTGCGGTGAGCGCGGTCGCTCGGATGAAAAGAAGCGAGGCGTCGAGCGACTCAGCGTTCGACGGCACGTCGCCACTTTGCGGGATATTGGGGACCAAGCCGTTTTCGAGGCGGTTCGCCAGCGACTCGAGAACTCCGAGTGCCTTGTCGACTTCGTCTCGGGCCAAACAGAGGCCGGGCAGGGCGATCAAGGTATCCCGCGCCCATTCGCCAAACCAGGGATACCCGGCGATGACGCCGGTGCGCTTGCCTCCGAGGTCGACCAAATAGGCGTTGGCCGCGTCGTCGAGCTCCTTTACGAAGGATCGGTGTGAGCTGAGCACCGAGCTGAGCACTTGGGGGCCGTGGCTGGCGGCTGGCGTCGTTCCTAGCCGGATGCAGAAGGCACCGTCGTGCTCGAGGGCGAGGCGAAACTCACCAGGTGTGAAGAGGTCCTCTGCGTCGTCGTAGCCGCGCTCACGTTCCCATTCGTAGTGAACCCCCTCGTACCAGTGGCCGTCCGCCCGGAATGTGCCCGAAGCGCCGTGCAGGCTCGTGATCAATGGCGGAACGTCTTTGTAGGGGTGCATGACCACGCGAAGCGATTCGCGGTCCTCGATGTCGATTTCTCCGTTCATGAACGGGTTGGCGAACGTCAGCTCGTGAATCGGACGGCATCGGATCAGCGGACGGAGCCTCAAGTGGACGGGCTTGGTCAGCCCCTCGATCGAGTACCGACCCAGACCGCGTCGGCGTGATCCTCGAGCCAAAGCTCGCGAGTCACCGTGAGCCCGAAGAGCTGGTAGGTCCAACGGGGTAGCGGCTCGAAGCGGGTAAGGTAATCGACGCCGTTTGGCTCGATTGCGTTGCCCCAATTGTAGCTGTGCAGGGCGATCGTCTCGTCGCCCACCTCGAACCACTCCTCCACTTCAGCGACCATGTTGACCGGTCCGCCGACGCCCGGCTCGCGGACGGTGAGAATACCGTGGTACTTGCGGCGAGGGCACCGATCGATGGTTCCCATTGCAAACGATCCGCCTGCGTTGCTGGTCAACCACTCAGCGTCAGGCCCAGTCGACACGGTCGACACAGCGGCGCTGTCTTCTTCACTTCCCGGCGCTCTCGTGAGAAGGCGCACCCCGGATGCGCTCTCGGAACGGGACGGAAACCAACTCGGCAGAATCACAATACACTCCCCTTAGGCCCAATTCGAGGTTGGGTTGAACGTCCCTTCCAAGCAGGAGGCGTGCCAAAGTCTGACACCGATACCCGCGTCGTTCCGTCACAACTCGTCAACAATATCATCGTTCAGACGCAACATATGCAGGCATGGGGGGCCGTTGCGCAACCAATGCGCGCTGACTCTAGACCCGCGCGTCGTACCAAGCGCGTTCCAGAGCCTCTTGGTCGTCGGGGTGAGCTATCGAGATGAGCAATTGAGCGCGCTCGTTGAGTGTTCTCCCGTAAAGGTCGACGGCGCCGTTCTCTGTAATAATGAAGCGAACGTGTGCCCGCGTCGTTACGACGCCGGCGCCCGGGCGCAGTGTGGGTACGATTCGGGGGACACCCTTTCGGGTGCGGCTGGTCAGCGCGATGATCGGTTTGCCTCCCTTCGAGGTCATCGCGCCACGAATGAAATCCATCTGCCCGCCGACCCCGGAGATCACGCGGTGGCCGATGGAGTCGGAGCAAACCTGCCCGGTGAGGTCCACTTCGACCGCAGAGTTGATGGCGGTTACCTTGGGGTTCCGGTTGATGACCGCGACTTGGTTCACGTACCCGATGTCGTACTGGACGACAGTCGGGTTGTCGTCGATGTAGTCGTAGACGCGGCGCGTGCCGATGACGAAGCCCGACACGGTCCGGCCTGGGTGCACTATTTTGCGGCTGTTGTCGACGGCTCCACACTCGAGCAGAGGCAGCAACCCGTCGGACCACATCTCGGTGTGAACCCCCAGATGACGATGGCCCCTGAGTGCAGCCAGGACGGCGTCGGGGACCGCCCCAATTCCCATTTGAAGGGTAGCCCCGTCTTCCACGAGCTCGGCCGTATGATGTCCAATCGCCTGCTCCTCTTCGCTGGGAGGCATGACAGGAACCTCGGGGAGGGGCTCGTCGTGCTCGACTAGCCAATCGAGTTGGTCGATGTGCACGAAGCCGTCGCCATGGACCCGCGGCATGTGACGGTTGACCTGAGCGATCACGACCTTTGCGGAGTCGACTGCCGCTCGAGCCACGTCGACCGACACGCCGAGGCTGCAATACCCGCGCTTGTCGGGCGGCGACACCTGAACGAGAGCGACGTCGAGCGCGCGCCGTCCCGAACGGAACAACTGAGGGATCTCAGAGAGAAAGCAGGGAAGGTAGTCGACGCGGGCCCCGTCGACGTAGCGGCGCATGTTGTGGCCGACAAACAGATTCGCTACGCGAAACGAGCGCGCGTACTCCGGCTTGGCGTAGCTCGCTTCCCCCGAGGTGTGCAGGTGGATTAGCTCGACGTCGCGAAGCCGGCTTGCTTCTCGGACGAGGGCGTCCAACAGCCCGATGGGGGTTGCAGCGCCTCCATGCACGAACACCCGTTGGTTGGAGTTGATGTGGTTGACCGCTTCGTCGGCAGAGCAGAGCTTGGACATCTCACTGTGGCTGTTCTGGGTCGTGACCCGGTTCGGGTTCCGGCTCGGGCTCCAGCCCGGGTCCGACTGGTTGGCGACGGCGTTCGAGATCGATTTCGAGTACCGGGGGCGGCGTGGGCAGATCGAGCGGTCCTGATGTTCGGTCGATGTTGCCTTGGGGGGGATTGACCTTTGTACCGGGCTGGTACTCCTCCGCTTGTTGCATTTCGGTGCCCTGGCCGCCGCGTACCCGGCCGCTCGCGCAAGCACTCACGAGCCCGACAACACAAGCGCCGAGGAGCAAAGCGTGGGGTAGGGAGCTCACGGCGTGGCCCTTCTGCGCTCCCTGGGCGTTAGATTCGGCTTCACGTCGACCAGTGTATGGCACTGGTTGCACGCCGATAGAAGGCGCCCGAAGATCTCCGCTTGTCCTCGTGTGGTCGGTTTGCCCTCGACCGGCTCCCCCGGCTTCGGCACGTATTCGTCTTCGCGTGCTTTGCCCTCGACTGCGGCGGCGAACGCAAGGTCGTGAACCTCATAGCCGAGACGCGTGGCGCCTGCGTGGCTCTCCCTGTCGGGTTCACGCGACCCGTGCAGCGGCGCATCGGCCAGCATCCTGGCTGCCATTTGGAAGGTCTCCGGCGAGTCACTCAACAGCGCCTCCCACATCCGCCCGATCGCCCAATAGTGCCGTCGCATATGCATCCTCAGGTCTTGGCCTTCCGGCACTGGGTCGAGCTTGATTGGGGGTCCACGGTCCAGTGCGTGGTGGCATTGCCCGCATGCGTACGAGAGCCGGGCGAACGCCATGCATGCCTCTTCGAGGTCGCCTGCTTCCCGCACTTGGCCCGCGAGCTCTCGGGTGATGCGCGCGTACTCCTTGCCTTGTTTGGGGAAGGGGACGTGCTCCATGAAGAAGCTCAGCTTGCGCATCGCTTGCTGCGCGACCGGGAGATCGCCCCGAATCAGAGCGTTTCGTGCCACGACCGAGAGCGCGGCGTGGTCTCTCATGACGGCTTCAAAGCCCTCGGGCGTTGCTCCCTCCTGAGTTGGGCGCTTCGGCTCGCAGTCGCAACCGCTCCACAACGCGATCGCCAGCCCCACTACGATGACCCGCCCGACCATGACGCTCCCGTTATGCACTGTCCAAGCGCTCGTTCAAGACACGGCGCTTTTAGCCATCGTCGTGGGTGAGAAGCAGGGGTACCTTGGCGTCGTGAAGGAGCCGCCTAGCGACGCTTCCGATGAGGAGGCGCTCGATGCCGCTCTTGCCCGTGGTGCCGGCGCAGATCAGCGTCGCGCCGACGTCGTCAGCGACCCGGAGGATACCCTCGGTCGGGTCTCCCGTGACTAGGTGCGTCTGGATCGCTTGTGCGTCGATCGAGAAAAGCTCCTTGGCGTCGGCCTGAAGCATTTTGTCGAGCCCGAGGTGTAGCGCCTCGCGACGCTTCTCCGCGGCTTCTCCGACCACGGCGCCGCGGTCCGTGTACTCACCCCAGACGTCGAGGTAGCAATGCACCATGTGCAGCGGCCCGTGGAAGACACCGTGGATCGCGCGAGCAACCTCCGCAGCGCGCCTGGACGGAGCCGAGAAGTCGAACGCCATCACGATCGAGCTCGGCATCACGCCGCCCTCGGGTGGGACGACGATAATTGGCGTGTGGACCGTCTTGACGACGCGCTCCGTCACGCTGCCGTACATCAGCTTCGAGACACCGGTTCGGCCGTGAGTGCCTACGATGACGAGATCCACATCGTGCTCTTTGGCGTAGTCTCGAATCACCTCGTGGACCGTTCCCTCACGAATGGCCGTGAAGTGCTCCACGCCGGCGGCCGCCACGAAGTTGGCTTGCTCATCGAGGGCATCCTGCGACTCGTTGAGGATGCGAGTCACCGCCTCCGGGCCTGGGCTATACGACAGGTCCATGAGCAGGTACGTCGGAATCACCGGGGTGTGGAGGAGGTGGAGCTTAGCGGAGCATTGCTTGGCGAGCTCGACCCCGTAGCTCACCGCGTGTTGAGCGTTCTCTGAGAAATCTGTGGGTACGAGGATCTGATTGATCTGCATGTGGTGTCCTCTGCCTCTAGGGTGAGCGGCCGGCTAGCCGCCGAAGGTGTCGGTTGGGATGATACTGTCGCGAAGGAGCTTGTCGGTCACGTACTCGCGCTCTTCTTCTTCGATGTCGATCCGCAGCATGGCGGCGAGCTTGGTCACGCCCGAGGCGAGGTCGTCCGACGAGCCCGCCTCCCGAATTGCATCCACCAGCCTATCTAGCTCTTTTCGCTGCGCGGCATGCTCGGCGTGCAGGTGCCGGACGCGCTCGGGGCCGAAGCCGTCGGCCTCTTCGATGGCGGGCGCCAAGTGAGCTTCTTCGAAAGTCATGTGAAGCTCCAGGATGCCGCGCAGGGCGTGCGCCGCGCGCTTGACCTGTCCGGCATCCACGGTTCCCGCACCGAGCTGGGCGACGCCCGTTTCGAGCTCCGAGAGCATTTGCTCGATTTCCCGGTGCTGGCTCAGCACCTTTCGTCGAACCTCGGAGGGCATCAATGGTTGGTCGTTCATGATCTGATATTCTGCAAGGACTACGCCAACGGTTTAGCAGCATTTTGCTTTGGCGTGCGCGCAAGTTCTGCGCCGTGTCGGAATCTTTCGCAGAACCTGCGTTTTCTTCGCTATGCTTACAGCCTAAAAACCGTGTCAGTCGCCTGGCACGAAGCTTGATGTAGAGGGGTACAACCATGGATCAGCCACAAACGATTCTCGTCGGTACGGACTTCTCGGATATCTCGGACGAGGCGCTTCGGGCCGCGGCCCTCTACGCCAAGATGTTCAACGCTCGCGTGCTCGTTACTCACGTGTTCGACCCAACGCCGAACGTCCCGCCGGTCGTGTGGTCGCGCCCAGACCTCCTCGAGCGCAGCGTTCGCGTCGAGATCGAAGACGCGATTCGCGAGACTCTCACCGGCAAGACCGCCGAGCTTCTCAAGGGCGTTCCAGAAGTGGAGCTCAGCGTGATTCAGCATCCGTCCCCTGGCCGGGCCCGGGTCGAGATGGCCGAAGATGAGAACGCCGACCTCCTCATCCTCGGCTCTCATGGCCGCGGCGGGCTCTCCCGAGCGTTCCTTGGCAGTGTTGCCGAGCGAGTCGTGCGCCACGCGCCGTGTCCCGTATTGGTGGTGCGCGGTCGATGTGACAACAAGCCCAAAGATGGAGACTAGGCCATGTCGCTTATTCCACGTTTGATTGTGGCTTATGATTTTTCGGACCCTGCACGGAGGGCTTTCGAGCTGGCGGTGTTCATGGGACGGCACTTGAAGGCCGACGTTCATGTCGTAACGGTGCTCGACTCTCGAGAGTCCGATCCGTCCGCGGCAAGCAAGGAAATCGAAGACCTACGCCAGCTGCTCGAGATGCGGACCTGCGGGACCATCAAGACAGACGACCTCTCGATGCAATGCCATGCGTTGCGCGGCCACCCGGCGGACACGGTCGTTGCGCTGGCTCGTGAGATCGACGCGCCCCTGATTCTCTGCGGCACGACGGGGAAGGGCGCGGTCGCCCGAACTGTCCTCGGGAGCGTGTCTCATGAGCTCGTGCACAAGAGCGGTGCGATCGTGATGTCGGTGCCCTAGCGAATCGGGCCAACGAATGGCGCTTCGACTAGGCGACTGGCTTTGCTGTCGTCGCGCCCCTCCATGGAGATAGTGACCTGCACCTGGCGCCGTACTTGTCGTTTGGTCGTTGGTGTGCAAGGGCCTCAAACGACCAAACGACAAGTACGGCGCCAGGTTTGCCGGCCAGTATGCCAACTGGAGCGCAACGATAAGCCCAACCAGCATGCCGACAATGCCAAACAGCACCGACGCCCATAAGAACTGGCGGACAACCTTGTCGTTATAAACGATCCGCTGAGTTTCCATCCTCGTCGTCTTCCCTCTCCGTCGCTGGGGTCATCGGCTTTTCGTCCTCGAGCGGTAGTAGGGCAAGGCGATCGGCTTGATCGAAAGTCCCTTGCCGCACAGTCCACGCGAAGAACGCCACTGCCGAGCCCACGAGTATCACGCTAACGAAAATCAGTAAGATCAAGATCTCCATTGAAGCCCTTTTTGCGAAAGCATCATCACGGTGTAGGCGATCGTGACGAGCGAGCTGAGCGGCATTAGCACAGCTGCGACCCATGGCTTCATCAATCCACCCATCGCGAGCGATACGGCGACCAGGTTGTAGGCGATTGCGAACGCAAGAATGCGGCGAACGACACGCGCGAGCATATCAGACGCGCGCAGAACTTGCGCCACCGGGTGCAACCCCGGGGACACGAAGTAAAAGTCACATCGTGAGGCCATGAACGGTCGATTCACTGCGGGCGTGCCCGAGCAAGCTGCCTCTCTCATGGCGACCTGATCGTTCAACCCATCCCCCACCAGCAAAGTCCGTGCCGGATCGTGCTCTCGGACGTATGCCGCCTTTTGTTCGGGGTTGTGGCCCCCCATGCACAGGTTCTCCTGCATGCCCAGGCTCGCACCCAGAGACACGACCCGCGACGGTGTGTCACCGCTCAGGATGGCGAGCTCGTAGCCGTCACTTTGGAGCTTGGTGATTTCGGCACGCGCGCCCGGACGCAGCTGTTCGTCGGTATGTAGGCTGGCCAGGGGTTTCCCGTCGACCGAGAACACAACGTCACCGTCCGCGATCGATGTGGATGCGGCCCAGGTAGGCGCGCCAAGCCTGTATTGGCGCCCACCATCCTCCGCGTGCATCCCGTAGCCCGTCTGCTCGTCGACCCCGAGCTCCTCGAAGCGCGCGGCCGCGTGTCCTTCGAGGGCGCGTCGCACCGCCACGCTCTTCGGGTGAGCGCTGCGAGCGACCATGTTGTAGAGCAGAGTGATCTCGCTATCAGACAGGGCTTCGAGCGCAGCCGGGTTGACGACTTCGAGCATGCCGGTGGTGAGCGTGCCCGTCTTGTCGAACACGACGCGCGTCATAGTCCGCGCACGGTCGAGGAAATCGCCGACGCGCACGAAGATACCCGCGCGCCGCAGCCGTGTGAGCACGAGCTCGTAAGCAAGCGGCGCTGCGATTCCGAACGCACAGGGGCAGGTGACGACCAACACGGCCGTGCCGATCTCGATGGCCCGGAGCGGCTCCCCAGTTCGCAACCACCAGTAGCCGATCCCAGCTGCGGCGAGGGCGACGACGCCGATGACGTAGTATCGTGATAGCTGCGACCACCACCGCGTGGTCAGCGGGCCGTCTCCCTTCGAAGCTGGGTCGCGGCCGAGCAGGCCCACGAGCGACGAAGCGGCGAAGTCGGTCGTCGCAATTCCTGAGAACGCGCGTGCGCCGACATTGAACGCGCCGGCGGGCACCGCGTCGCCCTCTTCGAAGCGGCGTGGCCGGCTTTCGCCGTCGATCCAGTCGAGAGAGCAACTTGCTGCTTGATCGAGCACGCGAAGCTCCAACGGAACCAAGTCCCCTGGAGCAATCAGCAGCCGATCTCCCTTGCGCACACCGATGCAATGGACGATGCGCACGACCCCGTCTCTGACCTCCCGCGTCAGCAGGCTCTCTGTGCCGTCGTCGGCGAGCAGTTGCGCGCGGTTACGCTCGAGCATGCGTTGCTGGAGCCAACGGCCTGTCAGCATCAGCGCGACGAAGACGGTGAGCGTATCGATGTACGCCGCGTGTCCCGACGTGAAGAAGAAGGAGTAGGTCGAACCCGTAAAGGCCAGAACGATGCCCAACGCTATCGGAACGTCGAGATGAAGGACCCGTTGCCGGATGGCCTTGAGTGCGGATCCGATGAAGACCGAGCCACCGATGAGGACCGCAAGGACGCCCGCGGCGTAGCCGAGTTGGTTGAGTAGCTCGTAGACAGGCCCGTCGCGCAGACCGAGGTAGATCGCAGCGGCGAACAACATCACATTGCCCGCTAGCGCGGCGCAGATGCCCACGCGCAGCAGCAAATCATCGGAGGGCCTTGCGCTGGTTGCCCGCGCGGGACCCAGCAAGTACCCCAGGTCCTCGACGGAGTCGACCCAATCCGAAAGCCGAAAATCGGGACCGACTCGGAGGTCGATCCGGCCGAGCGCTGGGTTGATCGACATGACGCCGGCTCGCGCCCCGCCGTGCCGCCGGAAAAGCTCCTCGATCAACCACACGCACGCGGCACAGTGAATGCCCTGAATGTCGAGCCCCACGCGGGTGACGCCGTCGTCCGCAGCACGCGTTTCTTCGATGAGCTCGAGCCACTTGTGATCGATGCGTCGGGAGTCTAGGTCCGCAGGCGGAAGCCCCGGGCCGCGGCGAAGATCATAGTAGCGGGTGAGGCCAGCACTGGTGAGGATGCCGTGCACCGCGCGACAACCCCGGCAGCAGTACGGCGCAAAGGTTTCACTGACCAACGGTTGTGCGCAGTGAAGGCAGCGAGACACCGACGGCAGTGATTGCCGCTGAGGAGCATCGCGAACGGCTGGCTGAGGCCCAGTCACGGTGAATCGGAGTGGTGCTGATGCGCTGGGTGTTCGTGTGGGTCGCCCGCCGGTGCGTGAGTAGCCGCGTGACACGACGATGCGTCACCAGTGCGCAGCGCGTGAACCGGACGGATGACAAACAGGATTGAGCCGAGCGCGAGGACGGCTGCGAGGACGCGCGCGGTACCTGCCTTCGGACGTCGAGCAAATCGTTCGAATATCCATGTTGCGGCTACCAAGCCGACGCCGCTCACCACTGCGAACGCAAGCATGCTCAGCGAGCCGAGTGCAGTGGAACCGGTTGACGCCGCGATCAGCACTGCCGCGGCCAACGCTCCGCAGGGAAGCAGAGCGGTGCCGAGACCTACGAACAACGGGTGGCGGCCTAGTCCCCCAAGCGCGCGGGACATGGCGGATGGCTTCGGGTCTTCTCGTTGGGTTCGAAGGGTCACCAGTGGTTGGCTAGGGCGGCGCCACAGGCGGACCGCAGCCAACCCGAGACCTAGAGCAAGCGACCAACTCAGAAGCGCGCTGCCCCAGGCGTGCGGAAGGCTCACTGCCGTTGCACCCCCGACCGTGCCAGCGATCGCACCAAGCACCGAGTAGCTGATGAAGCGTCCGAGCTGGTAGCGGCTCTGTCCGGACGCACCCGGCTGCCCACTGCACGCATATGCAGCCAGCGGTCCGCACATGGCCGTGCAAGGCGGAACCGATGCGAGGCCTGCAGCAGCCCCGGCGACTACGGCCGTCCACATACGGCCTCCATAGCGTCGAATCTCCGATCGGTCACGTTGCAACCGGTTTGCCACGACATCGCGGGCCCAGTTATACCCGAATACGCAGCCATTGCGCGAAGCGCTTTCTGGTATGCGCAAAATGCGATGGATCGTGCGGCATCGGGTGCTATCTCCAAGAACCCATGGGCACCGGACAACGCAAGATGATCCCCCGCGAGCACGGCGCCTACGCGGAGCTTTTGTTCCCGATTGCCACCGTCTTTCTAGGCGGCTCGCCGACGACTTCGACCTGGCTCCTCGCCATCGGCGCCATCGCGTGTTTCCTCGCGAACGAGCCGCTTCTCGTACTGTTCGGGCAGCGAGGGAACCGCATGCAACGCGAAGAGAGCGACCGCGCCAAACGCGCGCTCCTGGTCTTCTTGTTGGTTGCCTTCGGCGCCGGCGTTGCAGGGCTCCTGCTTGCAACGATGGCGGTTCGATACGCCGTCGGCATGCCACTCCTCCTCGGCGGTGGGCTGATGATGCTAGCGATTCAGGGGCTCGAACGGAGCATGTTCGGCGAAGTGCTCGCGGCATCGACGCTCTCCTCGATTGCAGTTCCCTTGGGGCTTTCGGCGGGCCTTGACCTGGCTCCGACGCTAGCGGTGGCCCTGATTTGGTTGGTAACTTCCCTTTTGGGGACGGCGGTGGTGCGACTGACCGTCGCTCGCACCAAGGCGAAGACCGATGAAGATCTCGCGCGTGCGCGTTTCAAGCGCCTGCTGTTGGTATTGGTGAGCCTGGCGGTGATCGTCGTCGGGGTGGCAGCGCCCTACGGATCTCGGGTCGGCCTTTGGGTCCTCGCTGCGGCGGTGCCCGTCGCAGTCGTGGTGCTCACGATGGCAATCCTTCAGCCAACGGCCCGTCGACTGCGTCTCATGGGGTGGACTCTCGTCGCAGCAAACCTTTGTTCGCTGATAGCGGTGGTCACCACATTGAAGATCATCCAGAATTTCGATGCGGTGGAACCAACTCTGCCGTTCCCCATGTTCTAGCTTGGTAGCGGACGACTTGGAAAGGAGAAGCTTGTGCGTGTAAAAGACATCATGACAGAAAACCCCGTGACCGCGACCGAACTCATGTCGGTAGCGGAAGCGCTCGGACTGCTTTATGAGCTCGATGTTCGGCACCTTCCGGTGGTCCGTGGTCGAGAGCTCGTCGGCATCATCAGCGACCGCGACCTTCGTATCTTCTCGGGGCCATCGGAAGACGATGCGATTGACGCCGTTGAAGACGCGCGCTCCTCGACCGTTGGCAACATCATGAAGACGAGCCCGGTCAAGGTCGAACCCGAGGCTGGCATCGGAGAAGTGATCGAGCTGATGCTTCTGCATCGGGTCGGGGCGATTCCCGTCGCCGACCTCGACACCGGTGACCTGCTCGGCATCGTGAGCTACGTGGACTTGCTGCGCGTGCTCCAGGAGACGTTGGACTCTGCGACGTGAAGCTAGTTGAGCGATGGGTCGTTCACCCGCCCGAAGGTGCCCGCCCGAAGGTGACCTCATACCCGGCTCTGCAGCTGCCTTGGACCACCAGAGTGCCAGTCATCTGCGCCGGGGTCTCGCCGTCAGCGGCGGCGTACGTCAGAACGTTGCCCTCGGCTTGGATTCCCACCTCTTCCGCCGAGTCGTCGTCGTAGGTGCAGCCCCCCACGTCCTCGTCCACGACAGGCAACCACCAGCCACCGCGTAAGTGCAGCTCGTCACCGCAAAGCCTGCCTTCGATCCGGTATTCTTTGTCGACGACGATGGTGACGTCGTTGCCGTCTTGCGTGAATGCCCAGTTGAGGGCGCAGGACATGAATGTGTCGTCCGGCATCGCCTGGTCGCAGCCTGCTGTGCGAATGGTGACGATTCCTTGGTCGAACCAGAGCGTGCCGTCGAGATCGGTGCTCGGCGCTTCGTTACAGTCCGGCAACGTTCCGGTGCCGGGAATGAAATAGAGATCACCCTTGCAGGCCCCAAGGGCGATCACGATGCAGATACAAGCGACCCACCGCATGCCCGATCCGTACCACGTTTGGGACGCAGGCACAGCTCGAAGGTAGACGCATATCTTGCGCTTACCGTCGGCTGTTCTTTGGTCCATGGATCGGGCTAAACTCCGCCACCTCGGATGCTGATCAGGGTTCGAAAAGGGTTGGACATTCCCATCACCGGTGCGCCGGAGCAGCGCATCGACGACGCCAACACGGTCGGCTGGGTAGCGTTGGTCGCGAAGGACTACAATGTGCTACGCCCGCAGATGCTGATCGAAGTCGGCGATCGTGTTCGACTGGGACAAGCGCTGCTGACCGACAAGAGCAATCCCGACGTCATGTTCACGTCGCCTGGGTCGATCGCAGTATGGCGGTGATCGAGCGCACAGCTGTGTGTGTACGCGCGCACCGCGTGCTTGGTTGCGCTGTACGCGGCCAAATCGGGAATGGGCGAGAAGGCCGCCATACTCGCTACGTTGATCACATGGCCGCGCTTGCGAGCCAGAAATCTCGGAAGCACCGTACGCACGCCGTGCAGGACACCCATGAGATTCACCTCGACGGTCAGCCGATCCTCTTCCGCGGAAACCTGATCGCAGGGCCCGGGCAAGCACACGCCCGCGTTGTTGATCAGTACGTCGATGGGGCCACCCTGCGTTTCGGCCGCTTCCACCACCCGCTCCCAGGCCGCCAGATCGCGCACGTCGAGGATTGCGGTTTCGATGCCCGGAAGCTCTTGACGGAGTCGTGACAACCCCTCCCGGTCGATGTCAACTGCCACGACCTGATGCCCCGCCTCGATGCAGAGACGAATGATGGCCGCGCCGATCCCCTTTGCGGCTCCGGTGACGAAAACTCGCTTCGGTCCCTGGTTTGCAGGCCGGGCGCTCATGCCCACGGCCCCCACTTGTACATCTTCAGCAGGAGCCGGTCCGCGAAGCGGTCGGGCAGCGATCCGAACATTCGCACCGCCGTCCGCGCCGACCTGGGGACGAAGTATCGCGTTTTTGGCGAGTCCGCGGTGACCGCTTTGACCACCGCTTTGCCGACGTCCTCTGGAGGGACGGCGCTCTTTAGCTGGTCGGTGGCAAAGGCGTCGAGATCAGACATCAACTGCCGGTAGGGGTTGCTCGGGTCGTCCCGCAGGTGCTCCCCAGCTTGTCGAGACTTGTCGAACGTCGGCGTGTCGACGAACCCGGGCACGATCACGCTCAACTGAATGTTCCACGGCGAGAGCTCGAGACGCATGCACGCGTTCATGGCTTCCATGCCACCCTTGGTGGCCGCGTACGCTGCAGCGAGGGGGGCCCCCACGTACCGGGACAGCGAGCTGATGTTGACGATGCGTCCGCCGCCTTGTTCGCGCATGGTCGGCGTCACCTCCGCAATCAGCTGCATACCCGCCAGCAGGTTCACGTCGAACACGTGGCGCATGGCGGCGCGGTCCATCTGCTCGAGCGCGAAGGGTGGCCCGTACCCCGCGTTGTTGACCAGAACGTCGACCCTGCCGAAGGCATCGAGTGTGGTCTTCACGAGTGCAGAAGTCTGCTGGGCGTCACTCAGATCGGTAGGCACACTCCGTGCCGTGCCACCGTTCGCGGTGATATCTGCGACGATGCTATCGAGCAGGTCCGCCCTGCGCGCGGCCAACACGACCGTATAGCCTTCTTTGGCCAGGCAATGCGCGGTGGCCTCCCCGATTCCGGACGATGCGCCCGTGACGATGGCAACTCGCTTGGCTTTCTCGCCGTCACTCATGCGTTCTCCACATTTTGCCGGCTATGGAGGCTCGTGCTACTCGACGCAACGCGACGCCATGCCTGCAGCACCCCCGCATCGAAACCGTACCATGCGGGTCCTCAACCGCGTGGGTCCCGTCTTGGCGCCCCGGTGGCCGTCCTTGGATCCGGACAACATCGTTCACGCCGCGGCGCGTGCGGCCAAGTCCGACCAGTTCGGCGACGAGAGTTTCCGTGACGCGCTTCCGGTGCTCTTCGATGCCATCGCGCGCGAGGCGGATCTGAACTGGTTGGGCCGGGTGATGTGTCGCCAGTCGTTGCTCGGCTTTCTTCAGAATCGCTTCAGTGTCTATCGGCACCGCGCGGTCCACCCCGAAGTGGTAGGGGTTCCGATCGAGCGGCCCGTGTTCATCGTGGGATTCCCACGGACCGGGACGACGATCCTCTTCAACCTGCTCGCGCAGGACCCCGCGAACCGGGTGCCCCTCGGCTGGGAGGTGCAGTTTCCCGACCCTCCGCCGCAAAGCGCGACGTTCGCCACCGACCCGCGAATCGCGAAAGGCAGGACGTACTTCGGGCACATGGACACGATGGCGCCATCGCTGGCGTCCATTCACGAAGTGGGCGCGGAGCTCCCGCAGGAGTGCATGCCGATCCTCGCCCAGACCATGCTCGGGCCTCAGTTCAACGTGACGTTCAACGTCCCGAGCTACCAGGCGTGGGTGGATGAGCAGAGCGATGCGCCGGCATACAGGTACCACCGGCACTTCCTCGAGCACCTGCAAAGCAAACACATGAAAGACCGTTGGGTGCTCAAGAGCCCGGTGCACTTGCGCTCGCTCGACGCGCTGCTTTGCGAGTACCCGGACGCGCGGATCATCTTCACCCACCGAGACCCCGCGAAAACCGTTCCCTCGTTGGCTAGCCTCATCTACGTGATTCGTGGTCTCGCCAGCGATTCGGTTGATCCGCATGCGCTGGGAGAACAGCAGCTGCAATGGTGGGCCGACTCACTCGACGCGGCCACGACGGCCCGCCGCAAGCATCGCGACAAGTCCGATCAGTTCATGGACGTTCAGTTCGAAGAGGTGGTCGCCGATCCGGTGGCTGTTCTCGGCCGCGCGTACGAGCGATTCGACGTCCCGTGGACTGTCAACATCGAAGCCCGCATGCGCGGGTTCTTGGCAAACAATCCCCGCGGTAAACATGGCGCCCACCGCTACGAGATCGCGGACTTCGGCATGACCCTCGGTCGCATCCGAGAGCGCTTCGAGGGCTACTGCGACAGGTACGATATCCCGCTCGTGCTCTAGGCTACTCGAACTCCGCGGCCCAGATGTCCGGGCCCTCGCGCCACAAAGGGAGCCGGGCAGAGCTAGTGCATTGCCGGAAAGTCCCGGACTTTGAGGACCAGCTGCCCCCGCGTCTGCACGTTCAGTTTTCGCATCGCGCCGCGTAGGAGCATGGAGACACGGGACTTCGAGAGACCTAACCGATACGCGATCATCTTGTTGGTCTGTCCCAACACCGCGTACCCTACCACCTGGCTCTCGCGCTCCGTCAGTCCGCGTGGGTCCATGGCCCGCGGCGCGTTCGGAAGCGCCAGCACGAAGCGTCTGCCGTCCGTATCGA
>PVMK01149758.1_pt1 | contig 87903 bp, 83 predicted proteins | sample 1853481 | NCBI WGS metagenome assembly PVMK01 (sample SAMN08533507, study PRJNA380276) | Marine sediment metagenome, whole genome shotgun sequencing project.
GGTGCCCTGGAGTATATTGAGATTCAGCGCAGAGCCGAAGCGCTGTATCAGCGACACCGCACCAGTGGCGCCCGCCTTACGCTTGAAGCCGGCCTTGTGTATCAGGTGAGTGGAAATCGCCCGGTATACGATGCCCAGCACTTTAGCCATTGCCTGGGGGTGGGCGGCGAACAGAAAGCGCAGGGGAAAGGGAAAGCTGATCACCCACTGGCGCAACGGCACATCTGGAAAGACTTCATCGGCCAACAGGGCTGCCGTCTCGGTCATACGGCGTGCCCCGCAGCTGGGGCAAAAGCCTCTCTTTTTGCAAGAAAATGCCAGCAAGCGCTCGAAGTGGCAGCTGTCGCAGCGCACCCGCAGGAAGCCATGCTCGAGGCGGCCGCACTTGAGATATGCTTCGAATTCTTGATGAACGTGGATGGGTAGGCTCTTGCCCTGAGCATCCAACTGCTCAATCAGGGCGGGGTAGTGCTTCTCTACGAGTTGGTAGAGTAGTGTTTGCTCAGGTCGATGGCGCTCGTAGGTGACCTGGCCCAGGGCATCCTTGCCTGGAGACAGCATACTGGGTCGACTCCAACATCCGTAGTGTTGAAGTCACCTACCGTGAAGCAGTCGGTGTAGATTTGGAACATCTAAACCAGGCAGTGCCCTGGAAAGATATGATCGAATCTCGTCACACCCGCGCCGCGCAGCGAGGTTCACGTGGCAGCAGCCGTTTATTCCGGTGACAGCACCAGGGTATGGCGAGTGTGCTCGCTGATCGCTTTATCGCTGAACCACCAGTAACCGGGGCTGCCGTCCAGCCATAGTGCCAGGGAGTCCTGCTGGTGCGGGTCGAACAGGCGTTCACTGACGCCGCCGGGAATATGTGCCTCCAGTTTGTCGGGATCTGACAAGTCGATTACCATACGGGCGGAGGGGATGATCTTCGCGTTCTGGGGGTCATCAAACATATAGAGCGCCCGATTCAGGGTTTCACCAGAGCATGAGAATACATTCATGAATAAGTACAAGCAGATTTTTGTCGTAGGGGAGGCCCAGTGCCTCGGCACCATTGCGGGTCGAGCATGATGCAAAGCCCCTTTGAAATCCCTGCCTCCTGGAAAATCTGGGACAGCAAGTACCGGTATCGCGAAGGATCGCAGGTGTTCGACGATACGATAGAGGATACCTGGAGCCGGGTTGCAAGGGTCCTGGCCCGGGTCGAGGGAGGCCAGCAGGAATTCTGGACCCGGGCATTCCAGGACATCCTGCAGGATTTTCGCTTCCTCCCCGCCGGGCGAATTATGGCCGGTGCCGGCACCGGGCGTCGCGTGACGCTATTCAATTGCTTTGTCATGGGAACGCTGGAGGATTCCCTGGATGGCATCTTCGACGCATTGAAAGAGGGCGCTCTGACCATGCAACACGGGGGTGGTGTGGGTTATGACTTCTCGACACTGCGTCCCGCTGGCACCCTGGCAAAGAGCGTGGGCGGCATTGCCTCCGGGCCGGTATCCTTCATGCGCATCTGGGACAGCATGTGCGCCACGCTGCTCTCCACCGGTGCGCGGCGCGGTGCCATGATGGCCACCCTGCGCTGCGATCATCCAGACATCGAGGATTTTGTCACTGTCAAGCAAGATTCCCGGGAGCTGCGCCACTTCAATCTCTCCGTATTGGTGAGCGACGCCTTTATGGAGGCGGTGACGACAGACGCAGAATGGCCTCTGGTATTTCCCGCCAGACAGTTGGCCCCGCCTGCCGCAGGCACCCATAGCGTTGAACGTGACTGGCCGGGGGCGGATGGCCCGGTTCCCTGTCGCATACTTCGTGTCGTGCATGCACGCGAACTCTGGGATCGCATTATGCGTGCAAGCTACGACACTGCGGAGCCCGGCGTGCTGTTCATTGATCGGATCAATCGGCAGAACAATCTCGCTTACCGGGAACACATAACGGCTACCAACCCCTGCGGCGAGATTCCCTTGCCACCCTATGGCGCCTGCAACCTCGGCTCCCTGAACCTGACCCGATTCGTGCAACGCCCCTTCACCGGGGAAGCTTCACTGGACCTGGCTGGCGTGCGCGAGGCCGTCAGAACTGCCGTGCGAATGCTGGACAACGTGATCGACGTGTCGCACTTTGCCATGGAACAGCAAGCGGAGCAGGCCCGCGGATCGAGGCGCATTGGGCTGGGATTCACAGGCCTGGGAGATGCATTGATCATGCTGGGCATCCGCTATGGGGGTGAAACGTCCTACCGCGTGGCTGCGCAGCTGATGCAGAATATTCGCGATACCGCCTATCGGACATCGACGGATCTGGCCAGGGCCAAAGGCGCGTTTCCTTTCTTTGAGAAGGATGCTTACCTCCGTGCTCCCTTCGTCCAACGGCTGCCCGAGGACATTCGCAGTGCTATAGCCGAACACGGCATTCGCAACAGCCACCTGACCGCCCTTGCACCGGCGGGTACCATCAGTCTTCTGGCCAACAACGTCTCAAGCGGCATCGAGCCGGTGTACGAGTTCGAGTACCGACGGCGGATAATGCAGGCGGATGGCAATTACACTGAGAGTGAGCTGAGTGATTACGCCTGGCGGTTGTGGCTGTCCTCGCGGGGCGAGTGTGCGCTCGGGCCGGCTTTCATACGAGCGCGGGACCTGGCGCCCTCGGCACACCTGCAAATGCAGGCCGCTCTGCAGCCGTTCATCGACAATGCTATCTCCAAGACTGTCAACGTGGCTGAGAACTTACCATACGCCGATTTCAGGGAAATTTATGACGAGGCCTGGCATCTTGGGTTAAAAGGCTGCACTACGTTCCGTCCAAATCCGGTCACCGGTGCCGTGCTGTCGGACCCAACACATGGTATCGGCGCCCATTGCTGTGATATTGACCGGGAAAACGACTGACTGCTAATTTTTTGAATCATTAGAGAACAATAGTTCTGGTTGTTCATCCGGCAAATCAGGTTCACCACAGTAACGTAGAATATGCTCTCTAGCTGCATCACGAAGTTGTATTGCCTTTGTCCAGTTATCAGTATCTTCATGGGCTTTTATTGGTTTGCCTATAACGACACTAATTGATCCATGATGCACAAACCAACTACCCGGTCTTAAGATAGAACGTGAACCACGGATGGCAATAGGTATAACAGGCAAATCAGATTCAACGGCTGTTAAAAACGCGCCCATTCTAAATGGCAATAATCCTGGCATACGTTGGAATGTGCCCTCGGGGAAAAATAACAAAGATCGTCCTTCTCGTGCTGTTTTTATGACTTGTTGAGCGTCATTCAAACTTTGTTGACGATCAAAACGATCAACATAAACTGTTTTAATGCGATCGAGATACATTCGCATTGGTACGATTTCTGTCAGTTCTTTTTTAGCGACAAAACTAAAAGCTCCAGGTATTGCTGCTGATATCAAATAAGAATCCAGATAGCTGGAATGATTAACCACATAAATACAATTTTCTTCTGCTTCGGGGATATTTTCTGAACCTTTAACATTAAATGGCGTCGCAGTTAGTAGTGAAAATGATTGTGCCAACCTTCGAGCAATACGCCAACGCCATGAGTAAAAAGGTGCAAGAAAAACCAAAAGCCAGTCAATAAGGCCTAAAATAATAAACACGGCCCAACTATAAGTTGAATAGGCTGTTGCCATAAAACTATGAAAAAAGCGCCGTAATTGTGGACCCAAAGATGTTAAAATTAATCGTCCAATTTGTCGCCATACGGCTCTTTCTGATTTACCAATAATGCCATGCTGATATAAATCACGGCTGGCAGTTCGACGAATCTTTCCACTGGATGTTTTAAGAATAGTGCCGGGTGGTGCTAATACAATATCGTTTGGTGGTTCCCCAATAATGTCATTAACCTGTGCTGTAATTTCCGCCTGCAATTGACTGATTGCAGTCTCTTCGGTCGCTCTTGTTTCTGCCATTACAACTAAACTTTCCGTGCCTTTTTGTTCATCATGGCTACCGAAGACTGCGACACGTCCTTTTCTTATACCTTCCAAATTACCTACAGCTTCTTCCAGTTCTTCAGGATAAATATTTCGACCGCCATGAATAATAATGTCTTTCACTCTACCAGTAATGAAAACATCATTGCCGACCATATAGGCTAAATCACCAGACTCTAACCAGTCGCCCTGGAACAATTCTCGCGTTTTTTCCGGGTTTCGATAATACCCACTGGTTGCAGATGGACCACAAAATTGTAGCCGTCCCTGCTGTCTTTCAGGTAGCTCATGGCCCATGGTATCAACAATACGAATTTGATGGCCAGCTAGTGCATGCCCACTATATACAAAATCCAGAGTTTGCTGAGTATTATTATCCGGGGGAATTGCAATGCTTGACTGCATTAAAGCCTGTCGTTGAATTTGATCAATAACGGGGCCTTGATTTAGATCTGGGAATGCTAGACCTACGGTGCTTTCTGCGAGACCATATACAGGAAACATGGATTCTTTGTGAAATCCATAAGGCTTAAAACGTTCATAAAAACTTGTTATGGTTTTGGGGCTTACGCCTTCTGCACCATTAAAAGCCACACGCCATGAGCTGAGGTTTAATCCTTCAATATCTTCATCTTTTATCTTGCTTAGACATAATTCATAAGCAAAATTGGGTGCCGCAGATAGTGTGCCTTTGAATTTGTGTATTGCCCAAAGCCAACGTTGTGGACGACTCAGAAAAGCAAGTGGCGACATGATAATTAATAAAACAGAAAAATACAGGCTGCCAAACCAGGCACCAATTAAACCCATATCGTGATACAGAGGCAGCCAGCTTATAAAGACATCGTCAGGATTTGCTTGCACAGCATTACCAACAGCACGAATATTTGCCAGCAGATTTGTATGGGTGAGTATTACGCCTTTAGGACTGCCCGTGCTACCTGATGTGTATTGCAAAAAAGCAATATCATCCGGATTAACACTGACTGGCGTAAAAGGCATTGTATGTTTACGCAGTTCTTCAACGGTAACAATACTGTGCAAGCTTTCAACATGTGATTTTAGTATTTGAGCAACCATTTTTGCTTCTTGCTGAGTTATTAGTATTACCGCCTGGCAATTATTGAGAATATTGAATTGTCTTCTCAAATGATCTTCCAGCTGACTTCGTCGCACGGGTGGGTATATTGGAACGGGTATACCACCGGCCAGCAGAATGCCAAAGAAGCTATAAAAATAATCAGTGCTGGTGGCTAACATAATAGTGACTGCTTGCCCCTGCTCCAGGCCACTTTGTTGCAGACCTGCAGCTATTTTTAGTGCACCTGTTAAAAGTGTCCGATAGGTGATGACTTTTGCAGGTTTATCTTCACTGTAAAATTGAGTATGGGGTCGATCTGGGTGTGTGGCAACATGCCAGTATAAAACATCAACAAGCGTTTGTGCGGTATCAGGTGCTACTGCACCTTCACCCATAGTTAAATCACTGATAACTGAACTGGAATACTGCGATCTGGAGCCATGGGCGCGAGCAATAGCGCGTAATAAGTCACGAGGTGTCTCAACTTCAGCAAATGCCTGTTCAGGTAAATTAATATGAAATCTGGATTCAACGCGTGTGAACAACTCAACCCGAACAAGGCTGTCCATTCCAAGATCACGGCCAAGCGCGCTGTCTAAATTCACTACTTTGATAAACTTTTGTTGTGGGTGTAATTCAGCAATTAATTCACTAATAAGCTGAACCAAGGTTTCGGCCGTTTGATTTACTGAACGCTGGTCTGTATTACTCTCAGACATATAAAGATCCGTTGGTTCTGTCGCAATTATGGCTACAAGCAAGCTCCTGCATCAGTTCCTCCAGGTTGTGACATCGCCGGCTTTCTGGCCCAACCGCGAGTGAAAGGTCTCCTTCTTTGATGAACACCAGCGTGTTGAATCTGCATGTCGAATACTACCCTATTTTTAATATAGATATTATTACGTTAGTGTCAATGCACAACATTTTATCCGCACAGTAGTGATATATAATAGTGAAAAGCCGAGTTTAAACCTCGGGATTCAGATACTCTTAATCACACTAACAATCAACACCCGGCTATCAATGCATTATCAAGCAGATGTTCTCGTTATTGGCGGTGGTGCCGCCGGACTAAGTCTCGCGCTGCGCCTGGCGGATAACTATAAAATTCATATAATTTCCAAGGGTTTACTGCATGATGGAAGCACCGTGTATGCCCAGGGCGGGATCGCCGCGGTCCTCGCTGACGATGATTCCGTGGAGTCCCACTCCACCGATACCATCCGTGCCGGTGCCGGCCTGTGCGACCCGGACGTGGTGCGATTTGCCGTCGGGCGTGGGGCGGAGAATATCGAGTGGCTTATCGAGCAACAGGTCCCATTCACCCCCAGCGACAAACAGGCAGGTCACTACCCTTACCACCTGACCCGCGAGGGTGGGCACAGTCACCGCCGGGTTATCCATGCCGCGGATGCCACCGGACGGGCACTGGAAACCACCCTGGAGCAGCGTCTGCGGGAACACCCCAATATCCGGGTGTATGAACACCATATTGCCGTGGACCTGGTCACCAGCCAGAAACTTGGCCAGTCCGGGAATCGTTGCCTGGGCGCTTATGTCCTGGATCGCCGAGCCAATTGGGTCGACAGCTTTACGGCCCGGCATGTGGTACTGGCCACCGGTGGCGCGAGCAAGGTTTATCTGTATACCAGTAATCCGGACACCTCCACCGGTGACGGCATTGCTATGGCCTGGCGCGCCGGCTGCCGGATCGCCAATATGGAATTCAACCAGTTTCATCCCACCTGTCTGCACCATCCAAAGGCCAAGGCTTTTCTTGTCACGGAGGCCATCCGGGGTGAGGGTGGTAAGCTACTGCTACCCGATGGTACGCCATTCATGGAGAAATTCGATCCCCGGGCAGAACTGGCGCCACGGGATATCGTAGCCCGGGCCATCGACCATGAAATGAAACGACTCGGCAGTGAATATGTATTGATCGATATCACTCATAAACCTGCCGATTTCATCAAACGCCACTTCCCTACCGTACATCAACGCTGCCTGGAATTCGGCTATGACATGACCAGAGAGCCCATCCCGGTCGTACCGGCGGCGCATTATACCTGCGGCGGCGTTATGACGAATCTGCATGGCCAGACTGATATCGATGGTCTGTATGCCATTGGTGAAGTGGCCTTCACCGGTCTGCACGGCGCCAACCGCATGGCGAGTAATTCACTCCTCGAGTGCCTGGTATTCGCCCAATCAGCCAGCGAACATATCCAGTCCCAGCCCCGCACAGGCACGGATCTTGTAGCAATCCCGTCCTGGGACGAGAGCCAGGTAACGGATTCGGATGAGGAAGTGGTGGTCACCCACAACTGGCATGAACTGCGAGGCTTTATGTGGGATTATGTCGGCATCGTGCGCACCAACAAACGCCTGCAGCGGGCCGAGCACCGGATCAACCTGCTGCTGCATGAAATCGACGAGTATTACGGGAACTTCCGGGTGACCAATGACCTATTGGAACTGCGTAACCTGGCCGTAGTGGCAGACCTTATCATTCGCTCCGCCATCTCACGCAAGGAAAGCCGCGGGCTGCACTACACGCTGGATTACCCGCAACCCGATGACCGGCATGCGCCGAAAAATACCGTACTGACACCGGAAAACTATCAGGCGCGCTGAGCCATTATCGCGCCACTGCGACATGATGAGTTATTGGGTTTGAATCATGAAATCAATCAAAGGTCACCAAAATAACTTTTATTGGCCAGTACCACATGCCGGGCCGTAAAGCTGTCGACCCAATTGGCTCGGCGATCCAGGACATAAGCGCCCAGGCAACGATTCCCGGACTGGCCAAGTTTCTGGCTGGTGACCAGGTCCACGGCAATATGGTGTTCATACACCTGGATATTGGGGTGTTCCCGCAGACGCTGCTCCAGGGTGGTTTCCAGTGCCCGTCCGGCGGCACCACCGCCAATGACGAGAACATCTGCTTGATAATGCATTGATAGTCGGTGTTGATTGTAATAGTGGTTAAGAGTATCTGAATTCCGAGGTTTAAACTCGACTTTTCACGCTGTTAAATATCACTACTGTCAGGTTAAAATGCTTTGCACCGACTCTAACGTAATGATATCTATATAAAAATAGGCTGGAGGAATTTTGTTAGAAAATCGATTTCTTTACCAGGCCACCTGTGTGCAGCTTTTGGTGCTTTCTGCCAAACAGCATATACAGGATTACTGCAGAGAGTATCGTCAATACCGCGGCCAGCATCTCCAGGGGATTCCTGGTCGCCGCCAGCCCCGTAAACATCACGGTGAAAAAAATAAACGTAATCGGTGCCCAGGGATAGCCTGGCAAATCATCGAGTTCAGCCTGCCTTCTTCGTACGACAATAAACAGGCTGGCCACCGTCACCACCGTGCTGAGGCCAAGCGTTAATCCCAGGTAAGACAACAGTTCCCTCAAATCGGTCATCCAGACAATAACAATGGCCAGGATCGCCTGCATGGCGATTGCAATGACAGGGACTTCACCCTTGAATCGCAAGATGGCGGGCATCAGTCCATCGTCGGCCATTTGTGCATATACGCGGGGCCCGACCATAATCATCGCCGAAACTGAAGTAAACAAGGCGATAACGATGATGCCTCGCATGACATTGGCCAATGCCTCTCCTGCAAGTGCGCTTGCTGCCAGCGCTGCGACATCCTGTTGAAAGGCAATATTTTCCGGTGCCGGGGCGAACACAAAAATGCCATTCAACAGCAGATAAACAAGCATGATGATGCATGTTCCATGGACCATTGTCCTGGGAACGTTTCTGGTCGCATGCTTCACCTCACTGGCAACGTATGTCGATGCATTGAAGCCTGAGTAACTGTAAGAGACCCACATCAGGGTCACTGCAAAGGCCCCAATAGAAAACTCGGGCCGCTCAGTATTGCGCCAGGCTACGACGCCCTCCCAGGAATCCATGCTAGTGCCAATAAGGGCAAACAGGACAAAACCGAAGATCAAAATCAGTTTGAGGGCAACGGCAACGTTCTGAAGGATGACGCCATGCCTGACATGCAGACCGTGTGCCAGGGCGGCGAGGAGAATCGCCATTGTTGCCACAGCGTTTTCAGGGACTACATGCTTCAATTCGGGCGGGATGACATAAGCTTCAAAGGCAAGTGCGGCAAGGGCGATGGCACCGGTAAATCCCGCCCATAGCGAAATCCAGCCCGCAATGAATCCCGCCAGCGGGTGCACGGAGCGGGAAAGGAAATAGTATTCCCCCCCTGATACAGGCATCAGCTTCGACAATGCGCCGTAACTGATGGCGCCGCACAAGGCCAGTAAGCCACCGATAAACCAGGCGAGTAGAACGTAGACCGGGGAGCCGAGATCCCCCATTGCGAATCCCGAAGTGGTGAAGACGCCGGCACCGAGCATGTTACCGATAACCAGGGCTACCAGTGTAGAGCGTCCCAGTGTAGCCTTATGCAAAAGTGAGGACATGGCTAGCAGCCTGCTTGTCTGGAGATGAGTAAATTCTACTATAGCCAATCAATCCAGGACGAATGAATATTCAGAAGGGACAGGTATTTAAGCCTTCGCAGCAAGGTGCAACTCGGCAAATCTCCTGGTAGTTGTCGGGCCACGTCAAATAATCGATTTCTTCGATCTTGGTAAACTCCAGTTTCATGGCAACAGTCCTCAGTGAATTTATGTGTTGACTCGCTTTCCTGTGTTGGAAATATCTGCTTGACCGGCGGTTTCCCACGGCCGATTCTGCACTTTGTTAGCCGGAAAAGTTATCCCAATATTTTTTGCCCGATCATTCCAGCAAGAAAACCGAAGTTTACGCCAAGTGCAGGAAACCAGCTTTTCTGCAATTTGGACATTGGTGCGATATCCTGAAATATTAAGTAAAGTATTCCGCCACTTGAAAATAGCATCAATGATGCTGTAAGTTGCGGCGTGTTACTCAGCAAAATATATCCCAGAATGGCGGCAAAGACGCCCGAAAAACTCAGGGCGAATAAGATAAGCAGGGATTTTCTCGAAGTGTATCCACTGCTGCGTAAATCCAGGTACGAATTGAATGATTCTGGAAGGTTTTGAAGGCCGATAAAGGTTGCCAGCAATAACCCCAAGTTATGGTCGGTAGCAAATACTGCGCCTAATGCGATGGCTTCCGGAACGAAATCCATCAACATTGCCCATAGTTGAGAGAATTCCCCCCCTTTTCTCTCTATGTGTCTATCCAGGAAAAAGAAAATAATTGCTCCCGCCAAAAATAGCATTGCCATGGGTACAAGAGGTAATAGTTTCATTCCTTCCGGGACCAGAACAAAAGCAACAGCAGCGATTATGATTCCCCCGCCAAATGCAATTGATGTATGAAGAACTTCTTCTTTTGCCAGTCCATCCAGGAAATATTTCTCAAAATATCTCGAAAGAAGTCCTCCCAGAAAAACGGTGACTCCTGCAAAAGACGAATATAATATTATTTTGAACAAGTCTTCCATTTATGTTCCTGCTGCAGGTTCTCCACTGAAGAACAACAGCGTGTTTACTAGATCTGGACGCCGGGTGAACACACCAACTCGGAACTGAGCAGGATCACCTCGATCTCCTCTATGATTTCTTCCTGGCGCAGCATATTGCGGCGTTTGCCCAATTCGTCCACCCTTCGTTCGAGGTGGTGGCCGGCCTGATCCAGGTGTTGCATGCGGCGCTGGTTTTCAACCATCAGGGCAGCGAAGAACCAGGCGTGGGCGAGAGCGAAGAGATACTGTTCGAGTAGTTCGCCGAGCAGCTGCTGCGATGGCACATTGATCAGCGGCGCCAGGCCCTGATCAGATGCATTGTGCAGCGGCGGCAGTGCCGACTGGCAGCGCGCCTGGTGAGTGTCGGGCTGGAAATAGATCACTTCAAGGCGCAGCGGTCCGTGCTCCAGCCGGAGCTGGTTGAGGGCGGTGACCACCGACGCCAGTACCGCGTCCACCTCGTCGGCGACAGCGGCGCCGGGCAGGCAGACGGCATGGGGATAATCATGCCGCAGTGGGCCGGCGAGGCGCGAGCCCACACCAATCAGCGGTGCCTCACCGTGACCCGGCTGCCTTGCCAGCACCTCGAGCAACTGATCGTTGTAGGCGCCGCAGAAACCACGCTCGGAACCGAACAGCAGATAGATCGGCGGCGCATCCGCCGCTGGCGCCTCAGGTGCAAAATGGCACCGCACATCGTTCAAAGCGACGCTGATAGAATCAACCACTTGCTGTTGCATCTTCTGGTAGCGGGCCAGTTTGCGCGTTTCCATCATGGCAATATTTTTCATGCTCTCCATGATGCTGTGGATATCCTTGAGCGACGCAATGTGCCGCTCCACATTACGCCGTTTGCTCATGCTGTCCTCCGGTCTCGGCCCAACACTCTTTGACCTGGACCTGCCATTGTTCGAATGGTGTGTCGAGGGTCAATGGGCGGTGTTGGATGAGGTGACTCAGATACTCAAGGCGGCGACGCACCGTGTCGGGTTCCATGTCATCCAATAGGCCATCATTGTAAGCGATCAGCCAGGAAAGCAGTTCGGTTTCGCTGCGCGGTTTGAGCCGTTCCTGTTTCAACATCTCGCGAAGTATGCGACCACGCTGCAGTTTGGTCTGCATCTGCGCCTCGAGTCGGGCACCAAAACGGGTAAAGGCTTCCAGTTCCTGAAATTGCAGATAGTCGAGTTTGATGTGTGCAGCCTGGCGCTTGATCTGCGGGTGCTGCGCCTTGCCGCCGATGCGCGACACCGACTTGCCGACGTCAATGGCCGGGCGGATACCAGCGGCAAAAAGGTTTTGATCAAGATAGATTTGACCGTCGGTGATGGAGATCAGGTTGGTGGGGATGTAGGAGGCGATCTCCCCCTGTTGTGTCTCGACGATAGGTAACGCGGTGAGACTGCCGCCGCCGTGCTCGGGCGCCAGGCAGGTGGCCCGCTCCAACAGCCGCGCATGCAGATAAAAGATGTCGCCGGGGTAGGCCTCGCGGCCAGGCGGACGGCGCAACAGCAGCGACAGTTCACGGTAGGCGCGGGCGTGGCGGGTGAGATCATCGTAGATCACCAGGCAGTCGCGCCCCTGGCGCATCCAGTATTCGCCAATGGCACAGCCGGCATAAGGGGCGAGATATTTCATTCCGGGCAATGCGCCGCCCTCGCCCACCACCACGGTGGTATATTCCAGTGCGCCGTATTCGCGCAGCAGCTCGAGGATATTGATCGCCGCGGAGCGTTTTTGCCCCACCACCACATAGACACAGATCACATTTTTGCCGCGCTGGTTGATGACGGTGTCCAGCGCGATGCTGGTGCGCCCCAGGCCTTCGTCACCAATAATCAGCTGGCGCTGACCCCGGCCAATGGGCAGCAGACTGTCGATCAGGCTGATGCCGGTATAGAGCGGCCGCTGGACGAAGTCACGTTCGATCATCGGCGGCGACGGGCCTTCCAGGTTGCGACGGCTGTGGCAGCGGGGCGGCGGCTGGCCATCGAGCGGCTGACCGAGGGGATCGATAACCCGCCCCAACAGCGCTTCGCCCACCGGCACGCTGACGCTGAGGCCGCTAAGCCGAACCGGGGTGCCGGCAGTCAGAGCTTCGGTCTCGCTCAGCAGCACCGCGCCGAGCAGGCGTTCACCCAGGTGAAACACCTGGCCGATGCTGCCGTCGGCGAAGTTGAGTAACTCGTCCATCACCGCCGACGGCAGGCCCTTGATCCAGGCGATACCGTCACCGATAGCGACCACTGTGCCCTGTTCGGCCAGATGCAGGCCGGGTTGGTATTCTTCCAGCCAGCGGCGCTGACGGTTCAACAAAGGAAAAAGATCATCCCCCATGTGCGGCCTCGCTGAAGAAACGCAGTTCATCCTGCAGATTGGCGTGCAGCGTCCAACCGCCGATCGACACACGCAAGCCGGCGATTAAGCTTTCATCCTGAGTGAACTGCCACCGTCCGTCGCTGGGTCCGAGCTTCAACTCCAGCGCCTGACGAATCGCCCGCTGTCGTGCTGCGGCTAGCGGCGTGGCGCTGAGTACCTCAATGCTGGAGCTACCGTCCTGCCAACCCTCACGAAGTTGTCTCAGCGCGTTCTCGGGCAGTACCGCCAGCTGCTCGATGAACAGTTGCTGCAGGCGCATATCCAGCTCGGGGCCGGTCAATTCCTGCAGCAGGCGGGCGGCAAACGCGCTGCCCAGCTGCAAGGCCCTGGTCTCAGCCTGACTGCGCCACAGTGTCTGTTGTTGCTGATCCCTGGCCTGGTGTTTCAGGCGTTGCTGCTCGAGTTCATCATCGAGTTGTTGCAACTTATTGCTGCGTTCCTGGGTAAGCTGCTGTTCCAGAGCGTCGAAGGCGCTGCGCTTTTCCTGCTCCCAGTCGACCAGCCGCGCTTCATATTGGTTCTTCAAAGCTTTGGCCTCCTCCTGCCCTGCGGCCGCCTGGACCATATCCGCCTTGATCTTTTGCCGCCGCTTTTCAATCACCTTCAGCACCGGCTGGTAGAGGAAGCGCTTGAGCAGCCACACCAGGATCAAAAAATTGATGACCTCCAGGAAAAAGGTCGTCCAGTCGAGTTCCACAGTGCGACTCCCCTATTTAACCAGGTATTCCAGCAACGGATTGCGGAACAGCACGATCAACACGATGACCAGCACGTAGATGGCAAGCGATTCTATCATCGCCAGACCGATGAATAATGTTCGCGTGATGGACTTCTCCGCTTCGGGCTGGCGCGCCAGGGCGTCGAGGGCGCGGCTGATGGCCCAGCCCATGGCGATCGCTGGTCCGATCACGCCGATGCCGATGGCAAACAGGGCCATCATGGTTGAGTCGGTGACAAAGCTACTCAGATCATTCATTGTGCTTCCTTCTCTCGTAGTAGTTGTTGGGATTGTAGTCCGCCGGCGATGTAGATCAACGCCAGCATGCCAAAGATATAGGCCTGTACCAGGGCCTCGACGATGTGCAGCATCAGGATCGGCACCGGGGCCAGCAGCCCCGCCACCCACAGGATCAACAGCGCCGCCATTTCCAGACTCATGATGTTACCGAACAGACGCACCGCCAGTGCCACCGTGCGCGTGACCTCGCTGATCAGGTGAAAAGGCAGCAGCAACGGGGTGGGTATGAGGTAGTGACGCAGATAGCCGAGGCCATTGATGCGGATACCGAACCAGTGCACCGACAGAAACACCAGCAGTGCCAGTGCGCTGGTGGCAGAGAGATCCCCTGTGGGTGAATGGAGGCCGGGGATCAAACCTATTAAATTGGCTAACACCAGATAGATCCACAATGTGGCAACAAAGGGCAACACCTGCCGCGTTTGATCCGCAGAAAGGACCTGGTTGATCGCTGACTCGATCACGCCGATGATGCCCTCGACGGCGGTCTGCCAGCCGCCCGGCTCCAGCTGCAGGCGGCGCGTCAGGCCCGCGCTTAGCAACCACAGCAGGAGCATCAAACCCCAGCTGGTAACAACGGTGGCAGAGATGGCCAGTGGGCCGATATGGAAGAGAGTCTCTGCGCCGAGAAGGTTCATTTCACTCCTGACTCCTGATCAGCCAATAGGCATTGAAGCCTCCGATGACGATACCGAGAAACAGCAGGCTCAATGTCCAGCGCATGGAGTAGCCCGCGAGTTTGCCATCGAGCCAGTGGCCGAGATAGGCTCCGGCGACCACCGGCAGGATAAACATTAAACCGAGACTACCGAGATAGACTGTCTGAGCCAGCACGGTCGGCCGCTCACGCTCGGCGCGCTTCATGCGTTGCGCCTGCAGCTCAACCCGTTTGGCCAGTTCATTATTAGACGGTTTCACCTTGTGCCCTCCTCGCCGCGGCCGATGCGCCACAGGCGCAGCATCATGGCTCGCTCCATCTGTTCCAGACTGTGCTTGAACTCGACCAGGACCTGTTCTTCCCGCACCAGCTCTTCACGCAAGACCTGGCTTATCCGGGTGTAGTCGTCACCACGCAGGTAGCGGCGGGTACTGAGGGTGAGTTGGTCCTCGTCAAAATATGCCACCGCCTCCGGCAGTGCCAGGTAGTCCCAGCGCCCATCGGCGTAGCGCAGCCGCGCCAGGCCGAACACCAGGGTGGTGACAAACCGGCCATGTCCGCGCATCAACCCGAAACTGCCGCTGGCATCCTCACCGACGAAGGAAACCACCTCATCGAGCCGCTCGTACTGGTTCGCACTCTGCAGCCGGACGGTGAAGCCGCTCATTGCGTTGGTCGCTCCATACTGCCGCGCATATAGCACTGATCTTCGGGAACGTCGTCGTAATGACCGCGCAGAAAGGCCTCGCAATCAGCCAGGGTGTCCGTCAGAGGCACGCTGACGCCATCGATGCCAGTGAGGGCTGCGGTGACGGAAAATGGCTGGCTCAGGTAACGCTGCAGCTTGCGCGCCCGCAGTACGATTGTTCGGTCCTGCTGAGAGAGCTCCTCCATACCGAGCATGGTGATGATGTCTTCCAGCTCCTGGTAACGTGCCAGGTGTTCGCGGACCCCCTCGGCGATGGCATAGTGGTGATCGCCAACCACGTGGCGGTCGAGCAGCTTGCTGCCCGAGCGCAACGGATCGACCGCCGGATAAATGCCCTGGGCGGCCTGATTGCGCGACAGGATTACCGTGGTGTCGAGATGGCCGAGGATGGTGGTCACCGCCGGGTCGGTCATGTCGTCTGCCGGCACGTAGACCGCCTGCACCGAAGTGATGGCGCCTCGATCAGTGGAGTCGATGCGGTCCTCCAGCTCAGCCACTTCGGTGCCCAGCGTCGGCTGATAACCTACTGTGGCCGGCATACGACCCAGCAAGCTGGAAATCTCGCTGCCGGCCTGGACGAAGCGGAACACGTTGTCAATCAACAGCAGCACTTCTTTCTGCAGACTGTCGCGCAGATACTCGGCATAGGTGAGCGCCGTATGGCCGACACGAAAGCGCACGCCGGGCGATTCGTCCATCTCGCCGAACACCAGCAGCGACTGCTCCATCACCCCGGCTTTGCGCAGCTCGTGCCACAGTTCATGACCTTCGCGGATGCGCTCACCGACCCCCGCGAAAACTGATACACCTTTGTGGATGGCGGAAACTGCATGGATGAACTCCATGATCAACACCGTTTTGCCCACCCCGGCACCGCCAAACAGGCCGGTCTTGCCGCCGCGCACGAAAGGGCAGAGCAGATCTATCACCTTGATGCCCACCTGCAGGATCTCGTGCGCCCCCCGTATCTCATGGAGCGGGTGCTTGGTGCCGTGGATATTATTCATCGCCACAGCGGCAAAGGGCGGCTGTCCATCGAGGGGGGCGCCAAAGACATTCACCACCCGCCCGAGAATCTCGGGCGCCACCGGCACATGCAGCGGTGCACCGGTGTCGAAGATGGGCATGCCACGACCCAGGCCGGCGGTACTATGCAAGGTGATTGCGCGCACGTGATGCTCATCGAGATGCTGGTGAACCTCGAACATTACCTCGTCGCCATCCAGCCGGGCGCACAATGCCCGACGCAAGGGCGGCATACGCTCACAACGAATCACCACCACGGGGCCCTGCACCTCGTGGAGATAACCTATCGCTTCGTCAGGCTTCAATTCTGGCATCGAGATTATTGCCTCTACTGAACTTCCCTATGGGTTAACTATAGCCGATAATTTCGCCCCGGAGGCCACTAGGGGCGTAAAGCTAGTAGCTGGGGGGAACATTGAGAGCACGTGGTTCCACTTTTTCCAGCTCGGTGACATCTGATTCCCGGTATATTATGGCTGGATGCAAACTCAAATAGGTAGTTGAAAAAGTAAGCCCGTAGCCGGTTGGGTGCATTGATATGTATCAATGCCTGTCGCATGAACGAGGTTCAGTGACAAGGTGCTGTGTTAGTATCGCGCATGTTGGAACTTCTTCTGATGGGGATGTCTCAAACGGTCTTATGATTATCAGTGTCCTGCAACACGCGTTGATGATCACCGGTTTCGTGCTGATTATGATGCTGGTGATCGAATACATCAATGTACAGACCCGGGGCACCTGGCAACGAGTACTTAGGAAAAGTCGCTTCGGGCAGTATCTTCTGGCGGCATTTCTGGGGGTGGTTCCAGGTTGTCTCGGGGCCTTCACCGTCGTCTCCCTCTATTCACACCGCACTGTAAGCTTCGGGGCACTGGTGGCGGCGATGATCGCCACCAGTGGCGATGAAGCCTTTGTCATGTTCTCCATGTTCCCCTTGCAGGCACTATGGCTGTCACTTGTCCTCTTTCTAACGGCATTGGCTGCCGGTTGGCTGGCAGACACGGTATTCAAAAACAAACAACAGAAACGCTTTCTGGTGGGAGAGGATCATGAGCTGGAAATGCACAGCGAAGAAATTTGCCACTGTTTTTCACCTGCTGGTATCGCGGCCCAGTTGCAACACATTACTTTTTCCAGAGCCTTACTGGTCGTCATGTTCGGTGGCTTCGTGTTCCTGCTGGCCACTGGCTTGTTGGGTCCGGCGGCCTGGGACTGGAAAAAGACCACCTTTACCGTTGGCGCTGTCTTCGCCCTGTATGTCGTACTGACCGTCCCCGACCACTTTCTGGATCAGCATCTGTGGGAGCATGTGGTCAAAAAACATTTGATGAGGGTATTCCTCTGGACCTTCGGTGCGCTGCTGGCGATCCACTATCTGGATGCCTACCTGAATATCAGCGCCTGGATCCAGGACAACCTGTTCCTCGTACTGCTCCTGGCGGTTTTGGTCGGCATCATTCCGGAGTCGGGGCCGCATCTGGTTTTTGTCACGCTGTTCGCCCAGGGCACAATTCCCTTTTCGATTCTGCTGGCCAGTTCCATCGTACAAGACGGGCACGGCACCCTTCCGCTGCTGGCGGTATCCGGCCGTGCCTTCATCATGCTCAAGCTGGTAAATATCGCATTCGGTCTCGCTCTAGGCCTTGCAGGATTGTATTTATTGCCGAATATCGCCACACCCTGAACGGTCTTGAACCTACGCCGCACCTGTCATCGCGTCAACCTTCTCGAATTCTCACCCGAGTCGCGCTTCCACTTTCTCCTCTCTTTGACTGAATACAAGCGATCTAGGCGGCCTGGTCGGCTCGCTTCACTTCCGGGTCAAAGGTAATGTGCATACGCTTGATACCGTTTACCAGGTTGGAACGGGTGTAGGCGATCTCTCCGACCAGTTTCGGATTGCGGCGGGTTTAGCCTGTCCCTGCATGCCACTTGCCAGTGTACCTCTTGCAATGTTTTAGTTATCATTTTAACTCATCTTCCTCGATTCTAGGCGGCTTGGGAATCTTAAGCGAGCGCAGTTATGTATCTTCCCCCAGGAAAAATGTCTGAAAAAAAGCGGCAGATACTACAGGATAACCATGCATATCTGTACCCTGGTCGTGTGCAGCGGCTTGCCGATGGTGGCGTGGATTTTGTTCCAGGCGAGCGTGAGGGCTATCGCTACTGGGATGTAGATGGTAGAGAAATATATGATCTGCATCTCAATGGGGGGACGTTCAACCTGGGGCACCGTCATCCGGAACTGGTGGCGCTCATGCAGCAGGCGGTCCAGACTTGGGATATAGGCAATCACCATTTTCCCTCAGAGCCCAAAGCGCGGTTGGCCAAAGCCCTGGTAGAGGCCTGTCCGGGTGATATGCAATATGTGGTTTTTACGCCCTCTGGCAGTGAAGCCAATGATGTCGCCATCAAATCAGCCCGTCATTTAACCGGCCGCCGTAAAATTGTGGCTCTTGATGCCGGATATCATGGCCGCAGCGGTTTGTCCGGGGCCGCGGGGGACGATGAAGTCGCCCGCTATTTCCTCAGTGATTATCCCGGTGAGTTTATCAAGGTTCCTTTCAACGACATCGGTGCCATGGAAGAAGCCCTGCGCAATGGGGATGTGGCTTTGGTGATGATGGAGAGTATTCCGGCTACTTACGGCTTTCCCATTCCCTCCGATGACTATTTGCCTGCGGTAAAAGCCCTATGCGAGAAATACGGAACTTTGTTTTTGGCCGATGAGGTGCAAACAGGATTGGGGCGCACGGGGTACCGATGGGGCATAGAGGCCTGGGGGGTAGAGCCAGATTTCCTGGTGTCAGGCAAGGGATTGTCAGGGGGACTCTATCCCATGGCTGCCGTGGTCATGAGTGCACAGTGCGGAAATTGGCTGAATGACAATGGCTGGGGGCACGTCTCCACTTTCGGTGGTTCTGATCTGGGTTGTGTGGTTGCGCTCAAGGCTTTGGAGCTGTGCCTGTCGCATACAACTTTAGCCAACGTAAAGGAGCAGGCCAGGTATATTCGCCAGGGCCTGGAACAGATCATGCCACGTTTTCCGTTTTTCACGGGCATACGGCAGAAGGGCCTGGTGATGGGGCTTGAGTTTATTGACTCAACCAGCAGTTGGATGATGATGAAGGCCCTATACGAATGTGGTATCTGGGCCATTGTCGCAGCCTTCGACGAAACGGTATTGCAGTTTAAGCCGGGCCTGTTGATCGACCGGGAATACTGCGATGAGGTGCTCAGCCGTTTCGAAGAGGCGTGTATCTGGTTGGTCAATCACGGTGGTGAGTTGATGATGGCCTCCGCCGGTAGCGATGACGAGTCTGTTGCCGCGGCTACACAAATTGTGCCCCTGGCCTTGTCCCACTGGGGTCTCGAAAACGCTGAATTCCACCTGATCAAGCATCGCGAGAACAGCATATTCAAGGTTCTGTCACCCAGTGGAGAGCAGTTCGCCCTTCGTATTCATCGCCCGGGGTATCACAGCGAACGGGAATTACAGTCTGAACTTCTGTGGATGCAGGCCCTGGCTGAAGATGGCATTGCCACACCGCCGGTGGTTCCCGCAAAAGATGGCGAGTGCACAGTGAAGGTATCTGACTCTGCGGGGGGTGGCTCCAGGTACTGCTCCCTGTTGGCCTGGGTGGATGGAGACCTGTTCGACAATTTGGGGCGGGTAGAAAATGGTGTGGTGCCAGAATTGAAACATCGCTATCGAGCGCTGGGTGCCCTGGCAGCTCGACTGCACAATCAGTCCGAATGTTGGCAGAAGCCCGAAAACTTTCAGCGACATGCCTGGGACAGCGACGGCCTGTTGGGAGATGACCCTTTGTGGGGGCGCTTTTGGGAGCATCCCCTGATATCAGTTGAGCAGCGTCCACTTATCCTGAAAGCTCGAATTGTATTGCAGGCTCTACTCGATCAAATTGGGCAGGGTGGTGATTGCTATGGCTTGATTCATGCCGATTTTTTACCTGATAATATTCTAGTCCATGATGGCGAACTGCTTCTGATCGATTTCGACGACTGCGGTTTTGGATGGCATATGTTTGAAATGGCGACTTCATTGTTCCCCAAAATTTCTGAGCCATACTTCGACGAGCTGGTTGAGCAATATGTGGCTGGTTATCGCAGTGAGAGAAATTTTTCCGATGAACACCTGGAAATCTTTCCAGCCTTTATTCTGTTGCGGGGCCTGACCTACCTGGGCTGGCTGATGACCCGTGCCGGCAGCCTGCAAAATGGCGATAAGATTGCACAGGAAATCATAAATGGCTTGTGCGAGCATATTCCGGAATTGATGAATGAATTGAACCCTGTGCAAAAATTGGGAGTCAATGTTATGGCCTGGTGGCAGGCGCGCACTATGAAAACTGGCGATATGTCCTGAGGAGAGAGCACCTTGTGCGATACGCAGTTAATCAAGCAAAAGGGTGAAACCTTCTTCGCCAAAAATAGCAACCGGGAAGCCAGCGAGCCACAGATAGTTTGCTACATTCCCCCCGTTGTAGATGATGACAATGTAGAGCTGCAAACTACCTATCTCTCTATTCCACAATCTCCCTGCCGACACGGTGTGATATTGTCCAAGCCCGCCTGGCTGTGGGGGGCTGAAATGGGCGTAAACGATTGTGGCGTAGTGATTGGCAACGAGGCGATTTTCAGCAAACTGGTCACCAGGACAGGCGTCGCTCTACTGGGGATGGACCTTGTCAGGTTGGGGCTGGAGCGGGGTGAAAGTGCGCGCCATGCACTGGACTGTATCACCCAATTGTTGCAAGCACACGGCCAGGGCGGCCCTGCGGGATTTCGAGACAAATCCTTTCGTTACGACAACAGCTTTATTATCGCCGACGGTGATGAGGCCTGGGTGCTTGAGACCGCGGGAAAACATTGGGTGGCAAAACAGATTGGCGACTACGCGGCGATATCCAATGTACTGTCCATAGAAGACGATTTTGACCTCTGCTCGCCGGGTCTGATTGAATGGGCAAAGGAGAATAAGTATTTTGATGGAAAGGGTGTATTTAACTTCGCCAAAGCCTTCGATACACGCTTTATGATACGAATGGGCTGCGCCAGGCAGCGGCGCGCCGCGAGCCTGAACTCCCTGGGCAAATTTTATGATGCAGGAACAGCGTCCTTTCGCTCGATGGCATCCAGTTTACGACAGCATGCCAATAATTCACCTGAGTTTTCACAGCATGATAATCGCGATGTGTGTATGCACGCCGGTGGGTTGACGCGGCCAAGCCAGACCTGTGGTTCAATGATTGTGTGTCTCCGAGAAGGTGAGCAAGCGCGAATTATGATGACGGGCACTTCCGCACCCTGTCTTTCACTGTTTCAGCCGGTTTGCTTTCCCCTGGAAAGGTCTTACAAACAAACCATATTCATGGATGAAAACTGCGAAACTAAAGCCAGCTTCTGGCTTCGTTTTGAGACAGTTCACCGGCGGGCACTGCTTGATAAAGCGTTTCGAAGCCGGTTGCTTGAGGGCCGCGACACACTTGAGAATAAGCTGTTTGCGTTGGTGGAAAACACTGGATCACATGAGGAAGGTGTAGTTACGGCCGAGAAATGGCACCAGCAATGGCGCGACGCTGCGGACAATCTGAAACCCACTTATCGTTGGCACTCTCTTTATGATCGTTATTGGAAGCGCCTGAATAAACGGGACAACATTATATGAGTGCCAGCCTGCAGGCTATCAGTCATCAGGCGGGTGTTCGTACAACCAACTGAGTAGTATAAAGCTCTCCTCGTCACTAAGCTGGTCGATGCGCACTGTATAAACCGGGTTTACAAACAAGGCCTTGCGCCCAGATACCGCGGCCGACCACGACGTGGTGATTATCGGCGCCGGCAGGGCGGGTATGGCGGCTGCGCGCTTGTTGAGCCGCACCGGCCCTGGCTAAAGGTATTAATAGGTGCTGCCAGGACGGCTAGGCGGCCTGGTCGGCTCGCTTCACTTCCGGGTCAAAGGTAATGTGCATACGCTTGATACCGTTTACCAGGTTGGAACGGGTGTAGGCGATCTCTCCCACCAGCTTGGGGTTGCGCATACGCGGGATGATTTCCTCAAACATCACCCGCATTTCCAGTCGCGCCAGATGGGTGCCCAGGCAAAAGTGCTGGCCGATACCGAAGGCGCGGTGTTGGTTGTACATGTCCGGCATGCGCTCGGCGCGGGTCACGTCGAACTCCATGGCGTCCTCACCAAAAATACTTTCGTCGTGATTGACCGTGTGATAATGCAGGATGATTTTGTCGCCTTTTTTGATCTGCTTGCCCGCGATTTCCACGTCTTCCATGGCGGTGCGGCGCATCAGGATAAAGGCGGTGTTGTAGCGCAACATCTCTTCACAGGCATTGGGGATTTTGTCCGGGTTATCCACCAGGTATTGCAATTGGTCCGGGTGCTCCATCAACAGGCGCATGCCGTGGCTGGTGACCGTGCGGGTGGATTCATTGCCGGCGGCGATCAGCATCAGGAAGAACCAGACAAACTCCTCCTCGCTCAGGCCCTCGTCTTTGCCATTGCCATCGATCAAGGCGCCGATGATATCCTTCTGCGGGTTGGCCTTGTGCTTCTCCAAAAGCTTCATGGCATAGGCGATGACCTCAAAGGAGGCGGCCTCGGCCACGCTCTGGTCCACCGCCATTTCCGGATCCTGGTGGAACATCATGGCGTTGGTCCAATCGAAGAAATCCTTGCGATCCTCTGGTGGGATGCCACACAGCTCCAGGATGGCGAGCAAGGGCAGTTCCGCGGCCACGTCTACTACGAACTCACACTCGCCGCGACTGGCCACCTGATCGACAATATTCCTGGCGTGCTCGCGGAAGCGCTTTTCATAGGAGTCGACCGCCCGGGGCGTGAAAGTGGCGCGCACGATCTTGCGTGATTTCATCTGGCGCGGGGGATCCATGTTGATGGTCATGTGGCGGTGGATATTCTCCACGTCATCCGGCGTGATTTCATCAGCCAGTGCGGTACGGGCCTCACTGGAAAACAGCAAAGGCTTTTTGGAGATAAAGTCGATCTCCTCGCGCCCGGTTACCAGCCAGTAGGGCACCCCCATGGTGGGGTCGTCCATGTAATGGATGGGGCCTGACTTGCGAATCCGGGCAAGTTCGTCGTAGGGCATGCCCTCAGCATAGGTGTCAGGGTCAATCAGATTGGCAAAATCAGCAAAAGGACACTGGCTCATGGGTGCTATCTCCGGGATTGTCGACTGGTTGCAGGACTATAGGCTACTAGGCATTAGTTTACAACAGTTAGATATATGGCCAATATCCCGCATCCCGCATCCCGCATCTCCGCATCCCGCATCCCGCGTCTCTCGGTCGCCCATACCACCATTCGGTTGGAACCCCACGCCCTCATGGCGGTACGATGCCACTTCCGCCTTAATACGTGCAATTCACCTATAGGCCAATATTTGTTCCATATCAATCCGTTCGGCTTGCAGAGCAAGTATCCTTAACGATTAACTATTTGGTTGTGTGCTAGCATTCAGCCGTGGATCCTAGAGCCAAACTGACAAGAATGACCGGGCGTTTCTTAGTGAGCAGGCCAAAAAGACTCCTGTGGTTGGTGGTGGCGGCAATATTGCTGCCGGCATTGGCCTATGCCAACGGCGCCAGTGATACCTTCACGCGTACCAGCCTGTTACTGATCCTGATGATTACCCTGGCCGACATCTGCGGGTTCATATTTGAGCGGTTGGGGATGGCGGAGATTCTGGGCGAGATCTATGCGGGCATCCTGCTGGGCAACCTGGCGTTGGTGGGCATCGATTTCAATCTGAGTGAATTGCTGCGCTCCAGCGAATTTATGGAGTATTCGTCAGAACTGGCTCTGGTGCTGCTGCTGTTCCTGGTCGGGCTGGAATCGGATATGCGCGAGCTGCTCAAGGTGGGCCGCAACGCCATGTCCGTTGCCGTCGTCGGTGTGGCGCTGCCCATTGCGCTGGGCATCGGGGCCTGCGCCGCCCTTGGCTTTGCCACAGGTGTGCAAAGTTGGTTTGTAGGCGCCATGCTGGCGGCCACGTCGGTGGGTATTACCGCCAGGATACTGGATGAAAATGGCCTGCTGAAGACGCGTTCGGCGGAGGTCATCCTGGGTGCGGCGGTAATCGATGACGTGCTCGGCATTATGCTGCTGGCGGTTCTGGCCAGCGTGGTTGTGACAGGGGAAGTGGCGCCACTCGATCTGGTGTGGATTGTCGCCAAAGCGCTGTTGTTTTTTGCCGGGGCATTGCTCATAGGGCAAAAATTGATGCCGGGTGTGGTGCACATTGTATCCCTTAACAAACACTCCAGCGTGTGGACCGGGTTTGCCCTGTGTCTGGCACTGTCCTTCGCCCAGTTGGCGGCCTTTGCCGGCCTGGCCCCATTGATCGGCGCCTTTGTCGCGGGATTGCTCTTGGACGACGTGGATTTTCGTGTGGGTGACGCACTGCAAAAGCACACGCTGGAAGAGTTGGTGAAACCCATCAGTGACATTATGATCACCATCTTCTTCGTGGGTATTGGTGCCCAGGTGCAACTGGAAATCCTGCTGGATCCGCAGATATTGTTGGTCATCGGCACCTTGACTCTCGTTGCGGTAGTGTCCAAAGGTGCAGCGGGTTTTGTGGTTACCGGGAGGGGTTACGATCGCCTTGGCATCGGCTTTGGTATGATCCCGCGTGGTGAGGTGGGGCTGGTATTCGCCGCTTTCGCCTTCACCAATGGAGTGTTTGGCGGTGAGACCTATTCCGCCGTCATCATGGTGGTGTTATTGACGACGCTGGTGGGTCCGCTACTACTCAAACCGCGTCTGGCGTATTTCTCGGCGGGTCGGCAAAAGCGCCCCAGGACCCATCAGTAGTAGGGTATCCCATGCGCGATCGAGATACAGTGGTACGCTTTGACTACCAGCAGCACGCGGTGATATCTGTGAAAAGAACGCTACACAATATGAGATCTGCCGTTACACGTTACAGCAGCGCCCGCTCAGAATTCGTCGAAGAGGTTACACCGCCCGACAAATCGGTAACATAGGCTACAATTGGCAGTTCACTCAATCAGCTGGTAGCAGGGCTGGTAATCCCGCTCACCTTCCCCCAGCTTCATTCGCTGCTCTCTCACCAGCATCTGTAGCAGCCTATCCATGCTGGACAGCAAATTTTTATCACCCGACAGCTTATAGGGGCCATGGGCTCGTACCTGTTCAATGCCGAAGGCCTTGACGTTGCCGGCCACCAGCCCGGAAAAGGCGCATCGCAGCTCGCTCGCCAGTTTGATGACCGGGCTCCCCGGCGCGCAGTTGTAGCGCCGCCATCTTGTCATGGGTTGGAATAAACTGATGTTGAAGATCAGGCGATATCTGTAGTTCCCAGTTGTAGTAGTAGGCCTGTTGGGAACGGCGGCGACGAGCGTGCACTTCCTCTATATCCATTTTTATGGTACGCCCCGTTTCCTCCGGGGAACCCACAATGACGCGGTAATAGCGCCTTACCCCCTCGCCCAGACAGCCCACCAAAAAACATTCCAGCTCCTCGAAATACTCCCGACAGGATTCGGAGCCGGCAAATAGCAGGGGGATGGCCTCACGATTGTCGGGATGCATCAGGATACTCAGCAGGTAGAGAATTTCCTCCACGGTGCCAACGCCGCCGGGAAAAATGATAATGGCATGGGCCAGCCTTACAAAGGCCTCCAGGCGCTTTTCGATGTCCGGCATGATCACCAGTTCGTTCACTATGGCATTGGGTGACTCGGAGGCGATGATGCCCGGTTCGCTGATGCCGATATAACGACCATCGTTGATCTGCTGTTTGGCGTGCCCGACTGCGGCGCCTTTCATCGGCCCTTTCATCGCCCCGATTCCGCAGCCGGTAACAATGTCCAGGCCGCGCAAGCCCAGTTCATAGCCGACATGCTTGGCATAATCGTACTCTTCGCGGGGAATTGAGTGCCCGCCCCAACAGACCACCATTTTGGGCGGTTCATTAGGCCTTACGATTCCCGCGTTGCGCAGGATACGAAACACAGCGTTGGTAGTTTGTGCCGAGGTCCATGGCTGGGTCTGGGCCGCAGTGATTTTAAAGTCGGTATAGACGATGTCACGCAGCGCGGAAAACAAATGCTCCTGGATCCCGCGAATCATCCTGCCATCTACAAAAGACTGGGAAGGGGCATTGAATAGCTCCAGCCTGAGGCCTCGCGGCTGGGGTATCAGGCGAATATCGAAGTCGGAGTAATCCGCATGAATCTGTGTCGCATCGTCCTTGCCGCTGTCGGTGTTCAAAATTGCCAGTGCACAATGCCGGAATAGAGTGAACAAATCTCCGCGGCTGCTGGTGAGCCCCTCTATGTCAGCCCGGGATAGCAGGTTCAGGGACTTGAGCGGATTTACAATGGCATGAGGGATTTTTTTCATAGCGGTGATCATGTGTAGTGGCCGACCATTTCCAGGCAGTGAGTTAAGTTTTTTTAGTCACCTGGTTATCTGCGGGTGGTGTTACCTCTTCGCTTTCCGGTTTTTTCCTCAGGCTGGCCAAAAGGGCGGTCAACAACCCCATGATCAGCTCATCAACCATTGGTACGACATCCGGGATGAACAGGTTGAAGACGAAAAGGATCGCTGTGAGAATAAAAATATACGGAAAGCGCAGACGCGACGCCCAGCGCACAACAATACCCATTAATCCACCTCGCGCGATTTTACCCATTGCCATAAGCACCTCTGACCAAACCACCGTTGTATAATGACAGTGTAGCCTAATCCCTGTGCGCGCCGTCATAGAACTGTAATATGACCATTAAACACTGGCATTAAAATGGCGTATACTGCCCCCATGGAACGCTTTCGACACTTGATCACATCGCTGTTGCTGCTGGCCTACATGGGCCAGTCGCTGGCGGCGGTGGCCATGCCCTGTTTCACCATGGGTTCCGCATCTGGTGAAATGAGCAATACTTTGGCCGGCATGGATCATTCAGGTCATCCAATGGCGTCTGTAGAGCAGGCTGCCACGGATGGTGAGAACTGCTGCGACAGTGATGGCTTTTGTTCCATGAGCCAGTGCCAGGCAGTGGTAGCGTTAACCGAGGCTACACTATCCGGCGGGGCCACCTACGCGGCCATACGCAACCATGCCCCTCTGTTTTCACCACTCAATATCTCCTCCGTTTCACTTTTCCGTCCCCCCATTTCTCGCTGACGTAGGATAGTCGCGCCTGAAATTCCGGTAATTTCGGGTTTGCACAGCGGGAGTCACTGTGTGCCTCTCAACTTTTTGCTGATCAACTTTCTGCTTCTCAGCCACGGGTGACGCTTTGCCGGTAAACCACTGGCGGGCGTACTGACCTGAAGCTGACGATTAGATACCACAGAGGACCAGTACCGATGAAACTACTGGCGAGAAACGAACGAGCATTGCAACCGGGCGTTATTCGATGTGCGCTACTTGCTGCTGTGAGTGTAATTCCCTTAGTCATAGCTGCGAATACTTTGCAGGCCAGTGAACATGTGTCTGGCCAGGTATTGGCTGAAAGTTCGGCAGTCTACGTTGCCGTTCGTGACAATCCCAATTTGGCCGAGATGCAGGCGCGCTACGAAGCGTTGGCAGAAGTGCCTTCACAAGTAGGCACGTTGCCGGACCCAATGGTCAATTTGAATGCGATGAATTTCCCTACTGATACCTGGGATAGAGACCAGGAAGCGATGACACAGGTTCAGATTGGCTTTAGTCAGGTGTTTCCTTTTCCGGGGAAGCTGAGCTTGAAGGAAGAAGCTGCGGAATACGATGCACAGGCCGCCGGTCATTCGGTGGATGAAGTTCGGTTGCAACTTATCAAAAATGTAAAAAGTAAATGGTGGCAACTCTATTACCTGGATCGTGCGCTGGAGACGGTGGATAACAATCAAGCCCTGTTGCGCCAGTTTATTGCGGTTGCAAAGACTAAATATGAAACTGGCAAGGGTCTGCAACAGGATGTTCTGCTATCGCAACTGGAGTTGTCCAAGTTAATGGATCAGAAAATCCAGGTACAGGCGATACGACGGAATCAGGCGATCCAGCTTAATATCCTGATGAACAGGCCCGCCAATGATATTGTGTTACTGCCGGATCAGGTATCAAAGGTGATGCCAGATCCTGCAGATGAAGATGAGCTCTACCAAAAGGCCGAGTCCACTCAGCCACGGTTGAAACAGATGGAAACGAAGATTGATGCCGCACAGTCTCGTCTCGATTTAGCCGAACGCGACCATTATCCTGATTTCAAGCTGGGTATGACCTATGGCGACCGCGCCGGAGATAACCCGCCATTCCAGGGAGGGGGGCGCGCGAATTTTCTTTCCGTCATGGTTGGCGTAAAAGTACCTTTGTACGCGGGCCGAAAACAATCAAAAGCTGTGGCGCAGAAAAGTCTGGAACTGCAAAAAAACCGATATGCGTTGCTCGACGAAAGGGGTTTGGTGAGGGCCGCAATTTCCTCAGCCGTCACTGATTATCATCGTGCCAGGCAGCAATTCTCGCTTTTTGGCAGTGGTATTGTTCCGCAAGCACAGCAAACCGTGGCATCCATGTTGGCAGGCTATCAGGTCAGTGAAGTTGATTTTCTTAACCTGGTTCGAAGCCAAATAACTCTCTTTAATTATGAACTGCAATACTGGAAGGCGTTGAGCGATGCGAAGCAAGCATTGGCGCGCCTGGAAGCCGCTGTCGGTGAGGAATCTGTTTATGAATAAATTTACTCTATTAATCGCCATCCTGATGTTAGCCATTGGCCTGGGTATGGGCTATTGGCTGTCCGGTAATGATGGATCTTCTATGCTGATGGTTGAAGAGAAAAAGCAGCCATTGTTTTATCGCAATCCGATGAATCCCAGCATTACCTCACCGGTACCCGCCCAGGATTCCATGGGTATGGACTATGTGCCTGTTTATGCCGATAACGAGGAAAGTAAAGTTGCTGGCACTGTGAAGATTGATCCGGTGGTCGTGCAGAACATTGGTGTTCGAACCGCAGTAGCCAGGAAAACGGCAATAAGCCGGACGATTCGCGCCGTCGGCAGGGTGGATTTTGATGAGGAGCGTATGGCGCGGCTGCACCCGAAAGTAGAAGGATGGATTGAAGAGATGCGAGTGGGTAAAACCGGGCAAAACGTTGCTGAGGACGATATTTTACTGAGCATTTATTCCCCCAAACTGGTGTCGACCCAGCAAGAATATTTGTTGGCACTGAATAACCTGACTGCTTTGAAACAAAGCCCATTTCAAGAAATCAAACAGGGTGCAGAGGAACTTGTCAGGAGTTCTCGCGAACGATTGAAGATGTTGGACGTGCCTGAACATCAGATTCAGGAGCTGGAGCAAACTCGAAAAATTAAAAAAAGTCTGCATATACATTCACCGGTGGCGGGTACGGTGATTCGTATTGGCGCGCGCCAGGGACAATATGTCACCCCGAAAACAGAGCTGTATATGATTGTCGACCTTAGTCAGGTCTGGGTTTATGCCGATGTATACGAATACGAATTGCCCTGGGTGAAAATTGGCGATGAGGTCGAGATGACTTTGGCCTCCGTGCCCGGTAAAACTTTCGAAGGGTCACTCGCCTATATCTATCCCTATGCGGAATCAAAAACGCGGACCACCAAGGTGCGTCTGGTCTTTGACAACCGGGAACTGTTACTGCGACCGAATATGTTTGCGGAGGTCAGCATTCAGTCCGACACCCTGGAGAATACAGTGGTAATACCCGCAGAAGCCGTTATCCGTTCCGGAGATCGTACGCAAGTCTTTGTGGTGCGAGGACCAGGAAAATTTGAACCCAGAGCGGTCAAATTGGGCATCGAATCCGGCGGGCAGGTCGCCGTGCTGGAAGGCATTACTGCTGGCGATGAGGTAGTGACCTCTGCCCAGTTCCTTGTGGACTCCGAATCCAAGCTACGCGAAGCCACCGCCAAAATGATGGACGTGTTAAAGGGTCCGGAAAAGGCTCAGGATGGAACAAGCAAACATACAGACAACTCAACGCTTGGAGCGCATGACCATGATTAATGCAATCATCCGCTTCTCCTTGCGCGATCGTTTTATGGTCTTGATTGCCACCGTGATCATCGCGTTAGTGGGATTGTTTGCTTATAAAAATGCGCCACTGGATGCGATCCCCGATCTGTCGGATGTGCAAGTCATTATTTTCACCGAATACCCTGGTCAGTCACCACAAGTAGTAGAAGATCAGGTTACTTATCCATTGACGACAGCTATGTTGGCCGTACCTAAAACCCAGGTGGTCAGGGGGTATTCCTTTTTTGGTATGTCCTTTGTCTACATTATCTTCGAAGACGGGACCGACATGTATTGGGCGCGCTCACGGGTGCTGGAAGCAATTAATTATGTCAGTGGCCGACTACCGCAGGGCATTACGCCAACTCTGGGACCGGATGCCACCGGAGTTGGCTGGATTTACGAGTATGCACTGGTGGATAAAACCGGCAAGCACGACCTGGCGCAACTGCGCTCTTTGCAGGACTGGTATTTACGCTATCCCCTACAGACGGTCAAAGGGGTAGCCGAGGTAGCGTCTGTCGGTGGATATGTTAAACAGTATCAGGTGGAAGTCGACCCCAACGCGTTACTTCGTTACAACATACCCCTGAACAAAATCAGGATGGCTATAAAAATGTCCAACAAGGACGTTGGCGGCCGGCTCATCGAAATGGCTGAAACCGAGTACATGGTGCGAAGTCGGGGCTACATTCAATCCATCGACGATCTCAATAGTATACCCGTCGGTGTCGATGCGGACGGTACACCAATACGCCTGCAGGATGTCGCGAATGTCCATATAGGCCCTGAGTTACGTCGCGGGCTCGTCGATTTGAACGGAGAAGGGGAGGTCGTCGGAGGTGTGGTTATCATGCGTTTCGGTGAAAACGCTTTGGCGACGATCAAGGCCGTACGAGCCAAACTCGATGAGTTGAAAAAGGGCTTGCCAGAGGGTGTAGAGATAATCACCGTGTACGACCGGGGCGACTTGATCGAACGCGCCGTAGAAAGCCTCAATACGTCTTTAATGCAGGAACTGATCATCGTTAGTTTGGTGGTTATCCTGTTTTTACTGCATGCGCGGTCGGCTTTTGTGGTCATTATTACCTTGCCTTTGGGTATTCTGATGGCCTTTATCGTGATGCGATTTCAGGGCCTTAACGCCAATATTATGTCGTTGGGCGGTATTGCTATCACCATAGGCACCATGGTCGATGGCGCTATCGTGATGGTTGAGAACGGTCACAGCCGCCTGGCGATAGCGCGTGATGATAAGGGGAGCGAGTTGACGAATGAGGAACGCTGGAAGACGATTGGCGAATCCTGCCAGGAGGTAGGCCCGGCGCTGTTTTTCTCATTGATGGTAATTACCGTATCGTTTCTCCCGATCTTTACCATGCAGGCGCAAGAGGGGCGCTTGTTTAGCCCGCTGGCTTTTACCGCCACCTATGCTATGGCCGCCGCTGCGATTTTAGCTATTACTCTGGTACCGGTGATGATGGGCTATTTTCTGCGCGGGAAAATTATAGCCGAACATAAGAACCCCATTAGTCGTGCACTACATGCCATACACGGGCCAGCGTTAAAAATCGCTATGCAATCGCGAGGTATTACTTTGCTCGTGGCATTGGGGTTGTTGGCGGTGACTTATTATCCCTATTCCAAATTAGGTAGCGAGTTTATGCCGCCCCTGGATGAAGGCGATATTCTGTATATGCCGACAACATTTCCCGGTATTTCCATTACCAAAGCCAAGGAATTATTGCAGCAGACTGACAAAATACTAGCGACCTTTCCTGAGGTGCACCATGTCTTCGGCAAGGTAGGTCGCGCAGAATCAGCAACGGACTCTGCGCCGTTATCCATGATCGAAACCACGGTTCGATTAAAACCGAAGGATGAATGGCCGGACCCCCAAAAGACGACCAAGGACTTGATGAATGAAATGGATCAGGCCATACAATTCCCCGGTTTGGCTAACGCCTGGACGATGCCCATTAAAACCCGTATCGATATGTTATCAACGGGTATCAAAACACCCGTTGGTATCAAGGTTTCCGGTCCCGATCTGAACGTGTTGCAACAGATCTCGCAAGACATCGAACAGGCAATGAAAACACTGCCCGAAACCACCTCGGCTTTTGGTGATAGAGCAGTGGGAGGCTATTACCTCGATTTTGATATAAACCGTGAAAAGGCAGCTCGCTACGGTCTCACCGTTGGTGCGGTGCAGGATGTTATTCAAAGTGCTATTGGCGGTATGAATATTACCGAAACCGTCGAAGGGCTTGAGCGCTACCCGGTTAATCTGCGCTATCCACGAGAACTGCGTGACGATTTAGAGACCCTCAAGCGTGTATTGATTCCAGCACCGACAGGAGCGCAAATTCCCCTGGCAATGGTTGCGGATATTCATTATCGACGCGGTCCTCCGGTGATTAAGAGTGAAAATGCCCGGCCAAACGCCTGGATTTATGTTGATATTTCAACTTCGGATATCGGCAGCTATGTCGCCAAAGCAAAACGCGTACTGGACGAACAGGTCACGGTGCCTCCAGGATATACCATTACATGGTCAGGACAGTTCGAATATATGGAACGCGCCGCAGCACGCCTGAGTATTGTGGCTCCCGCGACGTTACTGCTTATTTTTTTATTGTTGTATTTTAATTTTCGCAATATTACCGAGCCTTTGATCGTGATGATGTCGATTCCTTTCGGTTTGGTTGGCGGTATATGGCTTATTTATATCAATAATTACAATATGTCAGTCGCCGTCGCCGTAGGGTTTATCGCATTAGCCGGAATGGCCGCAGAAATAGGCGTGCTGGTGTTGAGCTTTATCGATGCCGAAATTAGCAAGCGGCGGTCTGCAACCAAACTCAGCTTGTCGCTTGATGAGGTAAAAGACGCGGTATTATCGGCAACGTCAAAACGCGTGCGGCCTGTGGTGATGACGGCTGTATCAACCATGGCGGGGTTGATACCCATCATGTTGAGTAGCGGAACAGGCTCCGATGTCACACACCGTATCGCCGCGCCAATGCTGGGAGGAATGCTGACAGTAACCATACTTAATCTCCTGGTGTTGCCTGTGGTTTATAGCTTTATTTTGCAGCATCAGGAGAAACGTAGAACGATCCCTGCCCCGTTGGAATACCTACTGCAGACTGAAGAAGGCGGAGGAAACACAGTATGATCTTTGCGATTGTCTATGTGGTACCACTGACCCTGGCCATTATCGTGCAGCGGCAATCCAATCCCCATATCTGGCATTGCCTGTAAGTGTTATTCTGCTCTCGAAAAAGCGAGGCGACTGTGAATACTACCCATTTATACCTGTCACTGATTCCCCAGGGGTTGATCGCATCCATGCTCGATCCCCAGGAGTTCGGGGCGTACTACGCGCTGGGGGCCAATGTGCACTCCCGGGGCGAGGCTATTTTTTTCGAGGTGGATCCCTCCGGGCTTCCGCCCGGGGAGTTCCCCATCCATTTGATTGATGAGCGCTGTGTGGCAAAGCCTGATGGCAGCCCGAAAAAGTCGGTGTATCTGGCGATCTACAGAGTGTTGTCCAGGATACCCGTGGCGGCGCTGGGCAATCTCTACCTGGTCACAAAAGATGGCCAGACCCTGGAGCTGACGCGCTCCGACTATATTCGGGAACCGGATCGACAGGCGCATTTGTACCAGGAGTTCTGTCCCATCGATCCGATGGTGGCCAGTTGCCTGGAGCCGCTGGAGTTCTGCCGCGCCATTACCGACCCCGGTCGCCCGGTGCATGTGCCACGCATTGTTTTTTCACAGCTGTCCTTGCATGGGCTTGCGCATGACCCGGTTAACGGGGAAGCGCACGATCTTCCTTACCCCAATCTGCAGCATCTGCGGGAGGTATTAACGTCGCTCCTGCCTGCTGATTCCAAGAGCAGCAAGCTGTTCCTGAAGCAGGTCAACGAAGGGGTGTTTTACCGAACCATCCGCGGCGGGTTCTATGTGGGAGACCAGCAGGATTTTGCCTTTTACCGTTTTCCCGATGTGGAAGACCTCGAAGCCCATCACTTTGGCTGGTGGCGTTCGGCACAGACTGCCTGACTGAATTCCCGGGAGTTAACTCGTTGTTATCGGAACATAGCTGAAATATGAATGAAGATTTTTTCTGGATTGCACCTGCGGCTGCGCTAACCGGTCTGGCGTTTGCATGGTATTTTTTCCAGGACATGAAGCGCCAGGACCAGGGCACCGAGGTTATGCAACGCATCGGGCAGCACGTACGTGAGGGCGCTATGGCGTACCTGCGACAACAGTACCGCATCATGCTGGTTGTATTCGGTGTCCTGGCATTGGTATTCGCGGTGCTGGCCTATGGCTTTGGCGTGCAAAACCCCTGGTTGCCGGTGACTTTCGTTTGCGGTGGGTTCTTCTCGGCGCTGGCGGGTTTTTTCGGGATGCAAACCGCGACGCTGGCGTCTACCCGCACGGCGGCGGCGGCGCGCACCTCGCTGGAGCAGAGTTTGCGTATCGCGTTTCGCAGTGGGGCGGTGATTGGCCTGGTGGTGGTCGGTCTTGGCCTGGGCAATGTGGTGTTGTGGTTTCTGTTGGTGAACTGGTTCACTCCCGAGTCAGCTGACGGCCATCGTATGGTGCTGGTGACGACCACCGTGCTGACATTCAGTATGGGGGCGTCACTGCAGGCCTTATTCGCGCGTGTTGGAGGGGGTATCTACACCAAGGCGGCGGATGTGGGCGCCGACCTGGTGGGCAAGGTGGAGGCGGGTATTCCCGAGGATGACCCGCGCAACCCGGCGGTTATTGCCGATAATGTCGGTGACAATGTCGGTGATGTGGCCGGCATGGGCGCCGATCTGTTTGAATCCTATTGTGGCTCCATTCTTGCCGCCTGTGCCCTGGGGGCGGCGGCTTTTGTCAGCGATACGGCAATGCAGGCGAAGGCGGTGAGTGCCCCGTTTGTGATCGCCGGCCTGGGTATTGTGGTGTCGATAATCGGTGTCTTTCTGGTGAAGACGAGAGAGGGCGCGGACCAGGCTGCTTTGCTTCGTGCCCTGGCCAGAGGTATCAACACCAGTGCAGCAGCAGTGGTGGTGACCTCCCTGGCTGTGCTCTACCTCATGGATATGCCCAACCTCTGGGGAACCTGGGGAGCGGTGGTGGTGGGCCTGATCACCGGTATTGTTATCGGCCGTGCAACTGAGTACGCCACATCGCCCTCGTTCAGGCCGACACGCGCCATCGCTCGGGCAGCGGAAAGTGGGCCGGCGACAACTATTATTTCGGGCCTGGGCGTTGGCATGTTGTCCACTGCCGTCCCCGTACTGGCGGTAGGCACGGGCACCTTGTTGGCGTTTGTGTTCAGCGCCGCATTTGATTTTAACAACGTCAGTCAGGGCCTGTACGGCGTGGCTATTGCCGCAGTCGGAATGTTGTCGACCCTGGGTATAACCCTGGCCAGTGATGCCTATGGGCCGATCGCCGACAACGCCGGTGGCAATGTTGAAATGAGCGGCCTGGGTCCTGAAGTAAGAGCCCGTACGGATGCCCTGGACTCACTGGGCAACACTACTGCGGCAACGGGCAAGGGTTTTGCCATTGGCTCGGCAGCGTTGACCGCACTGGCGCTGATCGCTTCCTATATGGAGGTGATTCGTGTTGAGTTGCTCAAAACGGGGCAGACCATACTGGCACTGCCCAACGGCGTCGAGATACCGACTGTCGAGGCCGGCCTGGCTGACTTTATGGTCTATTTCAACGTGACCCTGCTGAACCCGGTGGTGCTTGCCGCATTGTTTCTCGGTGCCATGGTGGCCTTCGTATTCAGTGGTCTGACCATGCAGGCGGTGGGGCGGGTAGCGAGCCAGATGGTGGACGAGGTCCGCCGCCAGTTCAAGACTGACCCGGGTATCCTGAAAGGCACCTCGGAGCCGGACTACGCTCGCTGCGTGGAGATATCCACCATCGGCGCCCAGCGGGAGATGATCGCACCGGCAGTGCTAGCACTCGCGGTGCCCATTGCGGTGAGTCTGGTACTGGGTGTGGCGGGGGTGATCGGCTTGCTGGTGGGGGGATTGTCCACCGGTTTCGTGCTGGCGATATTCCTGTCCAACTCCGGCGGTGCCTGGGATAACGCTAAAAAGTATATCGAAGCGGGACACCACGGCGGCAAGGGCTCCGCCGCGCACCGGGCCGCGGTCATCGGTGACACTGTGGGAGATCCCTTCAAGGATACATCCGGCCCCAGTCTCAACATTTTGATCAAATTGATGAGTATTATCGCCATTACCGTGGCTGGACTGGCGGTGTCCTTTAGCCTGTTATAGACCCGCTCTGCCGCAGCATAGATGGGCGGTAACTGCCGCGGTGTACCACTGGGGGCATGAAGCCCCATCGGGACTCGGTTAGTATGTTCGGCTGGATTTGCGAGGTGGACTGAAAGGAAGTAATGGAAGGCCTGGAGAGTTGGCAGTATGTGGCGATAGGGCTGCTGTTTGTCTGGAGTGGCTTTGTGCGCTCCAGCCTGGGCTTTGGTGGGGCGGTACTCGCCCTGCCTTTCCTGTTGATGGTGCATAATGTCCCACTGGTTTTCCTGCCTATCATCGCGGTTCACCTGCTATTTTTCTCGTTTATTACTATGGTGCAATCACACCGCAGAACCTCCCGGGATGAAACCGGCGAGCAGCGCGGAACCGTGAATTGGGCATTCCTGCGTTATGCCCTGCTACTGATGATTATCCCCAAACTGGTCGGAGTGGCCGGTGTGATCACGCTACCTGCGGATATCGTCAGTGGCTTCATCTATGTTGTTGTCGCCATTTACGCCATTACTTATATCCTTGACCGACCGTTCCAAAGCAGCAGTAAATTCCTGGATGCATTTTTTATGATTCTGGGAGGTTACGTCAGTGGCACCTCATTGGTCGCGGCACCTCTGGTTGTGCCGGTAGCGGCGAACCGGGTTGACAAGTACCAGCTGCGCGATACCTTGTTTGCCCTGTGGTTTGTACTTGTCGCGGTGAAACTGGCTGCATTTATGTGGACCGGAGTTGATCTGCAATGGCGGCAGCAGTTGTGGCTACTACCCTGCGCCGCACTGGGTCATTTGGTCGGTCTGCGTTTTCATGGTTACACGATGCGGGCAGACACGAAAATATTCTTCAGGATACTGGGATTTGTCCTGTTGACGGTCAGTGTGGTCGGTTTGATACGCGTGCTATAGCGTAACGACCTGAAGAAAGCCCGGTTTCGATCGATTTTGTGTGATTCAAATAGAGTGGCGCCAGAGAGTGGCACTTAAAGAAGATAAGCGACCTCTTTGCGTGTCCCAGGTACGCAATCACAGGGGACAATATTACCATCGTCTCCGCTCGCCCGTTGCCGGCACAGCTTGCTAGTATGCCACTATGCGTTTTCTGCTGTTGTTGCTACTGCCCGCATTGCTCTGTGCCTGTGGGGGTTATGAAATCAAAAACCTGGCGAAGTCGGATATTGACCTGGTGACTGACGAGTTCATCACTGAAACGCGTGTGGCCGTGCGTGAACTGGTCGTCAAGTTATATAAGCGCAACCCTGTGCAGTTGCAGAAGAACCCTGGCATGACCGTCGAGGGCAGGTTGGCGCAGCTCAGGGTGCATCGCCATAAGCTGGATTTCCCCGAACTCAATAGCAGGCAGGGCATCGACGCCATGAATATGGCCTTTGACCCGGCGTTCAGGGGGGACCGGGTATTCGCTCTGGTGGTCGGGCTGGGGAGTATGTTGCGCGAAGCCTACAGATATAAGGCTGAGATGTTCTTCATCGATCAACTGGAACCGGAGGTGTTGCTGGCCAGCGCCCGCAACGTGGAGGTGCTGTTATGGAAGTTGAAAAATACCCGCAAGCCAGACGGTGAACACTACCTCATTACCCACGAGTACAAGGGGGTAGTCGACAACCTGAGTTTTGAACGGCTGTTTGGCAGAATCATCATCCTGCAGGAAATGATGGCGCGTATAGCCGGCGACTCGGATGATCGCACCGTCACCGGCGCGGTGCACGCGGTGTCGAAGGTGTTTATCCCGCTGCCGATTTAGTGCTCCAACCACTAGATAAGACAGGATCAGCAAGTGGTTGGAGCACTAGGACTCAGTTATTACCTGGGAGGGTAGTCCAGGGTGTTTTTCAATGTGGCGATGTCATCAACGCCGAAGTCGGGGAAGGGCAACCGATCCTGCTCACGCCACTCCTGTAGTGTTGCTTCTATATGGCCTAATTGCTCAGCGCTTGTGGGTTGCACATCGCCAAATTGCACCAACTGACCCGGGCCGCAGAAAATAGCGCCGGTGTTTTGCGCGATCTCAACAACGCGCAGATTGATATCTTCCGCTACTGCGAGGAATTCCTGGAAGTCGGTGGTATCCACCCCCGCATCCAGGCGCAGGATGGCATTGGAGTCCTGGATATCTTCGAAGCGGACACTCACCGTATCCTGTATGACTTGCGGGTGAGCCAGCAATACCTTGCGCAGTTCCACCAGTATAAAACGCAATTGGTCGGCGCCAGGTAGCTGTAATCGAAAGCGACGGAAGTAGCGGATGCGATCCCTGCGGGAGTAGTTCTCGATTTCCTGGGAGGAAAATACCGAGTTGGGAATTATCAACATGGTGCGATCCAGGGTGCGAATCAGGGTAGAGCGCAGACCAATCTCTTCCACCGTACCGGTGGTATTGCCAAAGCGGCAGAAATCCCCCGCTCTGACCGGTCTGGCCGTGTACAGGGTGATAGCGCCAATCACATTTTCCAGTGTCTTCTGGGCGGCAAGCGCCACCGCCAGGCTGCCCACACCCAGACCCGCGATAATAGTCGACATGTCATAGCCGGCGGACTTCGCCCAAAACAGGCCAATAATTGTTACCGTGATGACCTTGACCATGGTGGTGAAGGGCTTGAGCAGGGCCACGTACTGGGCGTTGCCCGCATGCTGCATTTTGCGGATCTGGTAGTCTCGGGCGAGTGATAACAAGCCCATAAGCAGTATGGTATAGGCGATGTAATTTATGCCGCTGGATTCCAGCAGGATGCGCGCGGTCAGGGACAGGCCCAACTGGTCGATCAGGGCACGGGCGATCACGAAAAACAGGAAAAACCGCAAGTATCGCCTGAAAAAGTACGTGATACCCATGGGGAAGCGGTTGGGGATCATCAGGGCAAGGCGCATGAGGACATAGCTGGCCAACATGGCCAGGGGCCAGGCCACGATAAAGAACAGGGTTGTGCCCAGCAGCTGCCAGTTATCCATCCCGATAAAACTGAAATCGGGCAATCGTTCACTGAGGTAGATCGCGACCGGGCTGTAGCCCAGCTCCTCCCACATCTGGGGGATTTGCGCTACCGTGGCGTTGGATAGTTTCCAGACTTTGCCGCCCCGGCCATCGGGCACATGCTGCAGGTAGATGGGTATCTCGCCGGTGCTGATAGTGACAGAGCCCACCTGCTCGCGGTAACTGGGCAAGCCATCGTTGAGATCGCCCCTGGGGTCATCGCTGATCCCGGCCAGGTTGATGATATTCTGTTGGCTCCAGACGTAGGACAGTGCCTTCACCAGGCTCTCACTGCTATACTCGTCCAGTTCCTCCGGTAGGTAGCGCCTGTCCAGAAATTCGCCTGCCTTTTCGTAGTCCTTGCTGCGCATGGCTTTGCGCAGGCTCAACAGGGAGTTCAGTGGCGTGGAGGGGACGCCGATGCCGTCGGAATCCGACTGTTCCTTTTCTTCTACCAGTTGCTTTTCTGTCTGCTGTACTTCCAGGATTTCACGGGCCGACAAGTCCTGGCTTGCTCCATCCTGGGGCCATGCCAGTGGTGCGCCGAGCAGGACAATGCAGAGCGTTGCTCGCGCCAGGCTGCGGGAATTAAGTAGCCTTACTGGAGGGTGCGTGGGAGTCATGATCTTCACCAGATGGATCTCTATTGGGAATTGAGTCTGCGCCCGATACCCCTGGCCCAGGCGTTCGCCGTCAAGCCATGGGCTATCACGCACAGGGTGACGGTACATACCACGACGTGTGCCAGCACCGACTCACTGGGTAAGTTCGCGGTGGCGACAATGATGAAAAATACGATACTCGCCAGGCCTCTGGGACCAAACCAGGCCAGGAACAGCTTGGTCTCCAGTTTTTCTCCGGTTCCCGTCAGGGCGATCACATTGGGTAGCATACGAATCAGCGTGAGGCTCAACAGTGAGTAGATCACGACATCCAGAGTCATAGTTGCCCACAGCTGACCGATCACAGCGGCTCCGAAAACGAGCCAGGTCAGCATGGCCAGCAATTCGGCAATACCCTCGCCGGACATAACCAGCCTGTGGGTTTTTTCCCTGGCGAAATGACCGAACAGCAGGCCGCCGACGAATGCGGCAATATAGCCACTGCCGTGCAGTGACTGTGCCGTGGTGAAACAGGCCAGGGCGAGAGTCACCACGGGAATCTGGGCCCACACCTCGGTGAACCAGCCGTGTTGTACACTTAGCGTCATCAGCTTGACCCCTACCAGGGTCAGCACCCCGGCGACAGCGAGGCCGATGCCGATTTCCCTGGCCACCAATTCCAGCGCCAGTATCGTACTGCCGTCCTCGCCGCCTGTCCCCGTTGCCAGGGCGAGGAATACCAGTAGTACCGGTACACACATGCCATCGTTGAGCCCGCTCTCGGCGTTCAGACTTTCCCGGATACGCGCCGGAACCGCCTTATTGGTCACCACGCCCTTGCCCAAGGCCGCATCGGTGGCGGCCAGCATGGTGGCGAGAATGCATATCTCGTAAAAAGAGATATCGGGGAAAATCACCACACCGACGCCAACACCCAGGACAATACAAAGCGGCAGTCCAATCAGCAGCATGCGTCGCGGTATCGTCGCGTGAGTGCGCAGGGTGGCCAGGTCCGCATTGGCCGCGTCAATGAACAGCACCAGAGCCAGCGTCAGGTCGGCCACGACACGTAGTTCGACAGCCGTGACGTCCATATCCAGAAGGCCAAGGCCAACGGGGCCGGCAATCAGTCCGAAGGCGATAAAGATGATCGGGCCGGACACTGCGCTGCGCTCGACCCGTCCGGCTATCACGCTATAAACGAATGCAAACAAGACCATTATTGCTACGTTGCTGTACATTAGTGATCTCCTCGTGCACCTCGTCACTCATATTGTAAATTTCAGTGAGTCGCACTAGCCGGCTTCCAGGCAATCGACCGACAACACCGGACGAGGCAGATCATACAAGGTATTGAGAAGCCCGGACAGGGCGGCCTGGTCTGCCTGCCCGGATGAGTTGGCTGCAAAATATTGGCCCGTCCAATGGAACGTAGGGGTGTATGATGGCTCAGCACAACGCAACGCAACGCAAGTAAGCTACTGATAACGCTGGGTACGGCTGAGATACGGTCTGCGCTGTAATCACAAACACCCATGCTGCACCGGCGCAGTACAGTCGATTAACTGAAAAGGGCAGGAATAGTGAACGATCACAACACCGGGGCTGACACCCCGAAGCCTGAAGCTAAACCCCAGCCCAACGATGCGCATCGCACCACGCGTATCTTTCTCATCATTCTAGCCGTGTTGTTGGTATGGTATGTGGTCTCCGATCGGCTGACGCCCTATACCGCGGCGGCTCGTTTACAGGGTTATGTCATACCCATCGTACCGGATGTGTCCGGCTACATTCAGGATATCCCGGTCAGGAAGTATTACCGGACGGAGGCAGGCGACAAACTGCTGCAGATCGAGACTCGTCGTTTTGAACTCGCCCTGAGGCAGGCGGAAGCGGCGCTGGAAGTGGCGGGCCAGGAGGTTGGGGCCGGTACTGAGGCAGTGACAACGGCCACAGCGCGGCTTACTCAGGCCAAGGTGGAACTGGATGAGGCGCGCAAGCAGGCGGCACGGCTGTTTACCCTGGAGGAAAAGGGAATCATACCCCGTGCCCAGGGTGATCAGGCACGGGCGGCGGTGGCTTCACGCCAAGCCAAAGTGGCGGCGGCCGAGGCCGAGGTTGCCCGTGTCAGGAAAACCCTGGGGGTAGAGGGGGAGAACAATCCCCGGGTACGACTGGCCCTGGCGCGACTGGAAGAGGCGCAACTTAATCTGGCGCGGACCACGGTAGGTTCCCCCGGCAAGGGTTACGTGGGCAGCCTGTATCTGGACGAGGGTGCATATGCAACGGCGGGCCAGCCGGTCATGACCTTCATATCGCTCGATGAGTACTGGATCGAGGCCTACCTGACCGAGAACAACCTCGGGCGTATCAATATCGGCGACGCGGTTGATATTGCCTTCGACATCTTTCCCGGTAAAGTCTTCCAGGGTAAGGTCAAGAAGATCGCCCCCGGCGTATCAACTGGCAAAAAGACCGACCTGGGATCTCTGAGCGCCGCGGATAAAACCAGCGGCTGGTTGCGCAGTCCGCAGCGTTTCGCGGTCATTATCGAGCCCATCCGTTCCGAGGCCATGATCGCGGCCGAGCCGGTCCTGCGACTGAATTCCCAGGCTGATATCGTCGTTTATACCGGGGAGCACTGGTTCTGGAACTCCCTGGCCTGGCTATGGATTCGCTTCGTCAGCCTGTTGTCGTACCTTTACTGATGTCCGCCGGCTGCACGGGCCACAGTTGATCTCATGGCGGATCTGGCACCCTCCAATGAATCCATGCACCGGCGAGCCCTGCGTCTCGCCCTGGGTGTTGCCGGGGTGTTCACTTTTACCCAATTGATGGGCTGGCCGATGTCCCATATCGCTCCCTTCATGACGGCGTTGCTGCTGCAGGATTCAGGGCCTATGCCACTCCGTCGGGGCTGGTTTATCTTCAAAATGGCCCTTTTGTCGGTTTTGTGCGGACTGGTTCTCGCACTGTTCCTTAGGCATTTTCCGTTGGTTCTGGTGCTGTTGGCCTGCGCGCTGCTGTTTCGTTTTTATGTTTTTATTCTGCGGTCCGGTGAACACATGCTGGCGGTTGTCGCTGCGGTGATTGGTGTGGTCCTCATGCCTTACCTGGTCCTGATTCAGCCTGAAGTGGGTGCGATTGGCGGTGTGGGATTATTGCTGGACTTTGCCGTGGCGATCACCGGTGCCTGGGTCACCTGGTATCTGCTGCCGGTGTCGGCAGGACCTCCCGCTGCTCATAGTACTGAACCGTTGTCTCATGAAATCGCGGCCTCTTTGGCGTTCAATATGATGCTGGTGATGGCTCCGTTACTGGCTGCCTACCTGGCATTTGGCTGGGGTACGATTCTGGTGTTGGTTTACTCAGTGATCTTTACTACCACCTATGAAAGTAAGGCGGGACTTGAATCGGGTTTGAAGATGATTATCGCCAATGGGGTGTACGGCGGGATTGGTATGCTGCTGGTGTATGAGTTCTGTGTCATGGTGCCGTCGCTGCCGTTTATGATCGTTATAGCTGCGCTGGCCGTTTTTATTTTCGGTCTACGCATTTTCGGGGGTGGTCCCACCAGCCCTTACTGGACCTCCGGCCTGAACGGCTTTCTGATTATGCTCGGCGGCGCACTGCTTGCAGACCAGGGTTTTACGCTGGGCAGGATGGCCGACCGCGTCTGGCAGATTACCCTGGCAACTGCCTACGTCAGCTTTGTGCTTGCAGTCCTCGCCATGGTCCAGGATAAGTTCGCTAAGTCCGCGACTGTTGAGGGATAAGCCATCGCTGGCAATCCCCGGGACCAAATCAGACCAGTCTTATTTTTTTGCTTTGGCCCGTTCTGACAGGCCTGTTGGGCTGCGCGAATGATGTGGCTGCAGAAAATTGGCCCGGCCGATGGGTCGGGGGGGTGTACGTCGGCTTCGCTTCTGGTGGTAAACTCTCCGCATCAAAAAATTCTGGCCGGAAAATGGAGGGCACCATATATGATGGCACCACAATTAACTGAACGAGATAATTTTTTCTGGCTATTGATCGCGCTGGTATTACTGCTGGCGAGTGATGCCGTTTTCTCCCAGTTCGAATCGGCGCAGGGGAAGCTACTGGTCAATATCAGCCTGCTACTCACGCTTTTTGTTGCCGTCTGGGCGCTGGAGCGTAACCGGCGGGGGCGGGCCTGGCGCAATTGGAAGTTTGGCATCACCTTTATCATCGCCTGCCTGATGGTCGCTGACAGCTTTGTGGAGAGCCCTATTTTGGCTCTGGGGCAGTTGGTGGGTAGCTTTGTATTCCTCAGCCTGTCCCTTTACCTGGTCTGGAAGCAGGTACTGTTCACCGGCTACGTGGACACCAACAAGATTGTCGGCGCCATCTGTATCTACCTACTGCTTGGCCTGATCTGGGCCTTTGGCTACCTGATTGCAGAAGAAGTGTTTCCGGGATCCTTCAGCGGCCTGGACCACGAGGTGTGGCAGGGCAATCTGGAACAACTTATCTACTACAGCATGGTCACACTGACCACAGTGGGGTATGGCGATATCACGCCGGAGCAGCCGGTTGCACGCTTTCTGGCGTATATGGAAGGGATTACCAGCATCTTCTACACCGCCATACTGGTTGCCAGTCTGATCGGGGTGCGGATGGCTGGCAATCCCGGACCCGGAATCGCCGGTCAAGAGCCCGGAAGCTGACTTCTATTCCTGAGTAGCAATGGCGTATCCGTTAAACGCATTGCCAGTGATGCGGACGATCGCGCCGTTACCGGCGCAGTGCGAGCGGTTTCGACTAGGAATCGGTGATTACCAGGGTGGCGGCGATCTTCTTTGCCAGTTCAGACAGCAAGGCTTGTTCAGCTGCTACCAGGGCAGCGTAGCCATCCGCGGCCAGCGCTTGCTCCTCGGCGAACTGATAGGCGGAGAGAACGTCCTTGCCGCGGCGCAGCCACCAGTAAGCCACCAATTTCGCTTTGCCGTCGTTGGTGCCGTGCAGCTGATCGAGGCGAATATCGAGCACGATCGCGGTGTTCCCAAGATTGGCGGGAAGGATGTCCTGGCCTTTGGCCTGCGCTATCTCTACCATAAGTTGGTTGCGCACGCCTTCATACACTGGCTCGGCCCACAGATTGTACCTGGCGGAGCGTATTTCGCCGTCCGCCGTTTCCATTAACAGGCCGGGTTGGTCGATATAGGAGGCGATAACAACGGTACCCATGGAGAAATCCCTGGAAGGATTCATCTGGCGGGACTGTAAGTCATGATTGGAACGCATCAGGTAATAGCTGGGCTCTATCGTCTGGCCGGCACAACCGGACAAAAGCACCACCAATAGCAGACTGGCTACTTTCATTATTGTCTAACCTCCGGAATGGGGTCGGGTGTTGGGCTACTTGGCATTAACGCCGCATTAGGTTGTTCAGATAGCGTGCGTGTCAGGGATTCCATATTCCCCAGGGTACGGTTCAGACGCAGCAGGCTTGAATTAATGCTCTGGTAGACTTCCGAGTCAGGTGAAAAACCCTTTAACGTGGCACGCAAATCCTGGAGCGTCGCATCCAGTTGCTTGGGGAGTTGTTGCGTGCTCTGGCTTTCCAGAATCGTATGCAGGCTAGCCAGAGTCTGATTCAGGGTGGCGACCGCGGCGTTGGCGCCGGTTACCATATCGTCCAGCGGCAGTGCGTTGATCTTGTCCAGTACGGCGGTAAGCTTCTGCTCGATCTGACCCAGCCCTGTCTCGATGGAGGGAATGGTGGGGATAGTCCAAAAACGAGCCGATGGCGGCCTCTTCGACACCTTCAAAATAGTCGATATTGACGTACTTTGCCCCGGTCAACAAACTACCTGTCTCCAGGCTGGCGCGCATACCGTTGTCTACGCCAAAGCGAATGCTCTTATGTAAACTTTCAATTGAGGATTTGGTATCCGGTAGTTCCAGGCGTCCCGGTTCGACGTAAATCAGTATCGGTATGTCGGCCCCCTGGCCTTCAATACCTTGCTCGATGTTGTACTCTATACTCTCCTTTAACATGATTCGTTTCACGCTACCGAGGGTTATACCGCGGTATTCCACCGGCGCACCGGGTAACAGGCCTTTGATGTTCTGGGAAAACCTGATGACGTAATGGGCGCCGTAACGAAAGGGGTTTTTCAGGATGTCCTCGTAGGAGTGGTACAACTCGAACTCGGTATTGTTTTCAACCGGTTCCCCCTTGGTCAGACCCGGCGGCAGGCCGAACGCTACCCCGCCCAGCAGTACTGTGTCCATTGATCCCGTTTGCAGCTTGAACCCATCCGCGCCTGCACTGAGGGATATACCACTGACATCCCAGAATCGTGTCTGGCTGTCCACCAGTTCGTGATAGGGCGCATCAATAAACAGGGTGTAGTGTGCCTTGCGGTCGCTGGGGTCGAAAGTCATGCTTTCGACCCGACCCACTTTGTAGCTGTTGTAGAGTACGGCATTCCCAGCGCTGACAGATGAGGCGCGCTCACTGATCAGTTTTAAACGCAGGCCCGGTGCGCCGGTGGGCGTCAGAGGTGGCTGCTCCAGCGCCACGAATTTGCGCTTGCCCTTTACGCCTTCACCCGGCGCAAGCTGTATATAGGCGCCGGACAGCAGTGTATCGAGCCCGGAAATATTGCCCAAACCCACGCGGGCAGTGACCACCCAGAAGCGGGTATCGTCGCGCAGCAGAGGCAGGGTCTGGCGATCCAGTTTGATCGTGGCGATGACACCATCGAAGTTATCGTTCAGGCGCACTTCTTCAACGAGGCCCATGACGACATTGCGGTATTTGATTTTGGTTTTGCCCTGTTCAAGACCTGAGGCGGTGTCGAAGGCGACAGTTATCGTCGGGCCCTCCGTCAGCCAGGTGTGTACCACCATATACACGCCCAACAACAGGGCGATCAGGGGGAATGATCCAGATACCGGAAAACGACCGGCCCCTGGCTTATCTCAGCTTGTTCAGTTGTCACTATTTTTTTCTTCCATTTTTTCTATTTCGTCCCAGATCAGCCGCGGGTCGAAACTCTCTGCCGCGATCATGGTTACAATCACTACCCCGGCGAAAGACAGGGCGGCATAACCCGGCCTGATCGCCAGCAGGCCGCCAAGATGCACTAATGCCACCAGTATGGCAACCACGAATACATCGACCATGGACCACTTGCCGACAAATTCGGTGACACGGTACATGATGGTGCGCTGGCGCGGGCTCACCGGTGAGTGGCGCTTCACTGTCCATACCAGGTAGAACATGGACATCAGCTTGCCCGATGGCACCATGACACTGAACACAAAGATGACCAGGGCGACCGGCAGCGCGTCGTGATGTATCAACAATAAAACACCGCCGAGGATGGTGCTGCCCTCTGAACTCCCCAGTTGATCGGTGTACATGATCGGGAGCAGGTTGGCCGGGATGTAGAGCAGGCAGGCCGTGACCAGCAGGGCCAGCGTGCGCTGGATACTGTCGTTCTTGCGCAGGTGCATGGCGGAGCCGCAGCGCGGGCAGTGATGTACCTCGGCGGGTGCCAGCTTGCAGCAGACGTGGCAGGCGGACAGGTTTCTGGGAGGCGGCGGTCGTTCCGGACATGGCTATACGGGCTCCAATGCTTCGATGCGTTTCCCAGCACTGGTAGCGGTCCAGGTTGGCCAGGGCCAGCGTGAAGCAGATGGTGAAGCCGACGTAGGCCCAGAAAGAGAGGCCCAGCACGACGGTCGCCATGGCGGCGATTTTCACCAGCGAGACGATGACGCCGATGATAAACACTTCGACCATGGCCCAGTTCTGGGCGAGGAAAATCCACTTCGCCATAGTCACCAGCCAGGGGCGGTAGCGCCCCCCCTGCAGGGGGAATACACAGCAGTAGCAGCATGACCATGATGGCGGAGGGAATGAAAATAATGAAAGCGGCTACCAATATCGCCACTACCGGCATGTCGTAATCCCAGATGGCGCGAGGGCGTCTGCCACAGGGTGATGACGCTTTCGAGTCCGCTGGCGGCAAAGGAGAGAAAGGAGAAGCTGTTGGCAAAGACCAGCAGAATCAGCCCGGAGATCGTATAAGCCAGCACCCGGCTGAAGGCGTCATCGCGTACCCGGGTGAGAAAACCACCACATCGCGGGCAGGAGGCGCTTTCGCCGTCCTTCAGCGCCGCTACATTAACCAGCAGATCGCAGCCATGACAGGCTATATCACCGCGCATGATTAGTGGGGTAGCCCTTCCGTCGCACGCTCGTCAGGATTGATGTCCCTGCTCCAGTTCACCGATGGTTTGCTGTAACTGCGCGGGGGTTCTCGTGGCGAATGCGCGCCGCTTCGGCGGCCAGTTCATCCGGTGGATTCACTGTCTATGCTGGGGCCCCTGACCTCCTCGTCGTATGTCTCGCCGTTGTAGTCACGGCAGGGGGAAAGCCCGTCTCCTACGCCGCAGGCCTGGATGAATCCATTTTCATCGGAGACACGCTCCTCTACCAGACCGGACTGCGACCACGCCAGAGAAAGGGGCAGGCAGGCCAGCAGGGACGGCTATGCAGCCCACTGGAAAGAGTTTCATGGTGATCTTTCCCCGATCATTATCAATTTCTTTGAATGTCTCCCATTATATTGTGCATTTACCGGGACATGCCAGACCGGATTGATCTACCGACCGGGGAAGTCGGGGCATGCCCGACAACAGTACGCCGTTATCGGGAAGCTGCGCGATCCGGGGTCCGCCCGCTGGGACGGTCTCCTCGATGCGGGCGGTTAGGGTGCGTTGGGAGCCTATCAGCAGGCTAGACTTCGGCTGAATTGGGCCAGCGAGCAGGCGTGTTGACACGATATTAAGTCGCATCACGGGGCTGGTGCGTCCCGGACCCTACAGGAGAGGACAAAGGAAAATAGGCGTCTCATCGTCCATTTGCTCATCGCCGTTCGCATCAACCCACCAGCGTCCGCCCACATAGCCATGGTCTCCGGGGCCAAACTCAGTCTGTAGTCCGGATGGACCCATGGCCCCGTGTCTGTCTCCAGCAATTGGAACCTGACCTCTTTTGTGGTAGATCCGCCAGCACAATGGAGTCGTGGATAGAGGCCGGTAGTAGAGGTAACATACACGACGGGGCCAGTGCTCCCGCCCTGTTTCTCTGTATTGCTTGGCAATAGCCCCGGCCGACAGGGTTGAAACTGCGCCGATAAGCGCCATGGTGCCGATTAATTTGATGTTGTTCATGATTTCGCATACTCCTTTTAGTTAAGCGAGGGAGTATTTTATTAATTTGATATCACGGCAGCGTCGCGCAATTGTCACTTTTTGATAACAAATGCTCGGAAGTGTTATGTGGGGTAGTGGACGCTTATGTGGAGGCTATGGGCAGGCTGAAAAAGAAGCAGGAGCCCTTACCAAGTGTGCTCTTCACCCCAATATTGCCACCGTGCAGTTGCAGTATCCGGTGGGCGATGGCCAGTCCCAGGCCGCTGCTTTTCGCCCGGTCGGAGCGGGATTTGTCCACACAATAGAACCGCTGAAACAAATTTGGCAGCTCATCTTCCGCGATGCCAATCCCGGTATCGACAACCTTCACTTCCAGATTGCCCGCATCGGGGGTTACGCAAATAGTGAGCGTGCCACCGGGGTTAGAGAACTTGATGGCATTTTCAATCAGGTTTTCGAGTACCCGTTCTATCATCGCAATATCGCCCTGGACAAAGGGCGCGTCTTCGGGGATCTCACAGCTTACCTGCAGATCTTTCTGGGACGTTTTCAATTCAAATTTTTGCATGACATCGTGAGCGAGTTCCGCCAGAGGAAAGTGCTCGATGTGGGCTTTGGAGTCGGGGCTCTCCAGCATGGCCAACTCAAACAGATCAGTGATCAGCGCACTCAGGCGCTCGCTGTGCTTGATGGTGAGCTCGATATACTTGTCCTGCTCATCGGTGGTGAGTTGATCCTGTTTGATCTGCAGGGTTTCCAGATACCCGCGCATGGAGGTGAGGGGTGTACGCAAGTCGTGGGAAATATTCGCGATTAATTCCCGGCGGGTAATATCCGCCTGGCGAAGTTGTTGAAACTGCTCGACGATGACCTGGGACATTTGTTCGATGGTTGTGCCCATGGTATCGATTTCATCGCCGCCGGCCTGCTTGCGCCAACCCCGCAGTGAAATCGCCGCCTTGAATTCCGAGTTCTTGAATTCCTCGACGCCGGAGCTCATCTGCCGGACCCGTCTTGTCAGCCAGTTGAAGGAAAGAAATCCCGCCAATAAACTCAACCCGGATGCGGCAATCCCAATCCAGAACAACAGGCGCAGGATGTAACTGTCCTGAATCATCTCTACCGCTGTGTCGTAGTTTTCCCCGGCCAACACAATGTACAAGTATCCGGCCAGGTGTTGGTTTTCATAGACTGGTGCCGCTGAAAATACCTTGCTGCGATCGGGGTTCCTCGGATCATTGCCCTTGATGGGCAGCTCTCTGGCTCCCTCAAGAAGCTCGCGAACGGGACCCAGGGCGACCTTATCCAGTTTGACTTTGCCCGGAGGCGCATTAAACGACAGGATGGCCCCCTGCGTGTTCACCAGATACAACTCGATACTCGGGTTCACAACCATCAGGGTGTGAAAAAGATCTTCCAGCGCAGGTTGGTTGGCGGTTCCGTCTGACAGCAGGGGAATGTCTTTCGCAATATGTTCGGCCAGTGATCGGTTGAGCTTCTGTTGGATTTCCTGCTGATACAGCCGGGTAGACTGCACCGCCACAACAATATAGAAGATGCTTATAAAGCCGATAAGGGCAAACAGCGCCACCGCGATCTTACCGTTCAGGGTCTGGATTCTCATGGTCGCTGCTCGATGTCATCATTGAATTTGTAGCCGACACCCCAGACAGTGAGCAGATATTCGGGTTTTGTCGGGTCGGGTTCTATCTTGTTGCGGAGCCGGTTGATATGGGAGTTTACCGTGTGTTCATAGCCATCGTGCTGATAGCCCCAGACCAGATCCAGCAGTTGCTTGCGGCTATAGACTTTTCCCGGGTGGGCGACAAATTGCGCCAACAGATCAAACTCCTTGGCCGTTAACTCGACCCGTGTCCCCCGGATGCGCACCTCCCGCTTTTCAATGTCGATTTCCAGTCCACCGCAAACAATGCGCTCACCTTCAGACTGCTGTTTAGCTGACGACAACTCGACCCGTCGAAAGATAGCCTTCACCCGGGCCAGCAACTCGTGAATACTAAAGGGTTTGATCAGGTAGTCGTCGGCGCCGGTCTCCAGTCCTACCACCCGGTCGACTTCCGATGACTTCGCAGTGAGCATCAGGATGGGGACATAGGTTGAACTCGCGCGTAATTTGCTACAGATTTCCAGTCCGTTCATGCCCGGTAACATCAGGTCCAGGATGATGAGCTGAAACTCTCCGGACATCGCCCGTTTAAACCCCACATCACCATCCATGGCGACTTCCACCCCGTGACCATAGTCTCTCAGATGCAGTGAAACCAGTTCGCTGATATCGGGGTCATCTTCAATGACTAGTATATTTCGGGGCATAGGTTTGTGAGCGTTTAAGAAGCTGAACTGCCAGAATAGATGACAATCTTCACAAAATCATCACGAAATGGCGGCCAAGCTATGACCTTTATGTACGTGAGAGCACAGGGGAGGGAAGTAGCGGAACCTTTCCAGTGGGGGAAGGTTCCGCCCGGGCGCGAATGACTAGCCCTGGAACGCCCTGCGTGGAGCAGAGACGCCGGTCGCATCAACACCTTTGAGGTAAGCCATCATCGTATCGGCGTCTGACACTTCAAACGGATCGCTTTGGGCGTTGTCGCCGAAACCCTCTTCGATGAACATTTTCTCGATGGCGCCGTCGTCCACGATCATGGAGTAACGCCAGGAGCGCATGCCAAAACCGACGTTCGATTTGTCTACCAGCATACCCATCTTGCGGGTAAATTCGCCATTACCGTCGGGTAACAGGAATATATTCTGGTTGTCCTGCTCCTTGCCCCACTTGAACATAACAAAGGCGTCGTTTACCGAGATGCACACGATCTCGTCCACGCCCAGAGCCTTGAATTCGTCATACAGCTCGTCGTAGCGAGGCAGGTGGTTGGAGGAACAGGTAGGGGTGAACGCTCCGGGCAGGGAGAAGACAACAACCTTCTTGCCGCCAAAAATGTCCGCGGTGGTCTTCTCTTCCCAGCGGAAAGGGGTTTTCGGCCCTCCACAGCCTCGTCCCGCACACGGGTCTTGAATACGGCATCGGGTACACGATTAACAATGGTCATAACACACTCCTTGGTTTGTGATCAGAAAGTGGCGCCATTGTATGGGGGTGACGACCAATAGGTAAAATATATTTATTTAATCCCATCAATAGTATTTATAAATGGTTTGGGGTTGGGTCTGTAGGGTGGCGAAAAGAGTGGTGAAAACAGTGCAGGGGAACGTAGTGAGTCGTTTCATAGGGTTACATCATCAGTAGAGTTAGCATGGAGACAACGGCAAATCCCATAAATAGCATAATGGCGTAGCTGAAGTAGATGAACAGCGATTTCCCGATAGCACCCCCTATGCCGGAGATCACCAGAAACAGGATAAAACTGATGATCAGATATAGGCGGTAGGGGGCTACATAACGGGCTTTGCGGCCTGCGATAAATTCAGCCGTTAGGTACCCGGGCTTGAATACCAGGGGCAATAAAGTACGCCACAGGCGGGAATCCCAGGCCACTACATCGTCGGCCAGCTCACCGATAGCTTCCGAGAAATGCAAATCTCCCCTGCCTTCTCTTTGCCCACAACGGCTGCAGTACTCGCCCTCGAGCGGTGCGGCACAATTGCGACAGAGTTTTGGGGTGTGCTCCAGCGGCGTGGTCATCTCTCGCTGCTTGCGTTCTGGCAACTTCGAGCCATACTTCGGGTTGTTGCTGTACGACACACTATCGAGGAGAGTACTTTTGAAAACTCTTATCAGAGTCCTGTTGTTGCTGGCTGTTGCTGTGCTGCCGGTACAGGCCAAAGAAATCGCCGGTATTACCATGCCGGCAACGCTGGATGCTGACGGGGTCACCCTGAAGCTCAACGGTGCCGGTATTCGCACCATGGTCTTTATGGATATTTACGTCGGAGGGCTTTATCTGGAATCACCCAGCCATGACGCCGACAAGATCATTATGGCGGATGAGCCCATGGCGATGAGACTTCATATGGTATCCGGGCTGATCACCAGTGAGAAAATGGAAGACGCCGTTATGGATGGATTCAAACTGTCCCTGGGTAAAGACATAAAAGCGATGGAAGTCCCCATCGATAACTTCCTGTCTGTATTTCGCGACCCGATCTCTGAGGGTGACGTGTTCGACATCATCTGGATTCCGGGCAAAGGTGTCGATGTCAACAAGAATGGAACATTCAAGGGGACCACCACAGACGGCGGCCTGCCCTTCAAGCAGGCACTGTGGAGAATTTGGTTGGGCAAAGACCCGGTCCACAAGAAGCTGAAAAAAGCCATGCTGGGCAAATAATTTCCCGGGCTAGAGCCGGCCCCTGCATTAACCGTGGCCGGTTATTGCGATACGCCAAGTAAACCCCGTCGTAGTTCCCCGGCCTGCTGTTTGATCTTCGCAGAATTCTCGGGGCCCATGCGTAGTAGCTGTTTCTGTATGGCGGTGAGTTGCTCGAACTCCGGATCCGTGTACTGGAAAATAGCTTCCTTGCGCTTCAGTGCGAGCGGTTCAGACGGCTCCGGCGTCGCCAGAACATAGTCCAATGACCTGATCAGCGCATTGTCCATATCCTCCGCGGAATAGCCAAATCCTGCGTAGGCCTGTTCCAATAAGGGTCGGAAGCGGTGGAATGTCGAAACCAGCAGGTCGATGTTCAGGGAGGTTATGGCCTGGGCATAGCTGTCGTACCGGGCGTAGCTGGCCGGGTCTATATAGGTCAGGCCATCGACCTTGACGGTGCTGAACGCCTTTTTCGGTGGCGCCAGTGGGAGCGCCTTGCGCGGGACCAGCCCCCGGCTAAAGCCATCAATCATACCCGCGCTGCGCTGCACCAGGTCATCGGCCTCAAGGGCCTGGGTAACCAGGGTCGGAGCGTCGGCAGTTGCCAGTAGATTGCGCAGTTCCTGGTCAATGTCCTGGACAGTGACTTCAGGCTCAGCGGGCGCTGCCTCTGGCAGAGGCTCGGGCGCCGGTGTCGGTGCAGGGCTTGGAATATCCGGCGCTGGGGGCACTGCCGGAACAGGTATGGGCTCCGCCGCGCGAACCACTGCTGGGGCGGGTTCGTCTACAACCGGCGGCGCGCTCTTCTCCGTAGAAAAATAAATACCGGCGCCAATGCCAACAACAGCAATTATCGCCACTGCGGCGACGGCAATACTCCTGGATGGTGCCCGCTGCCCCTCACTGCTTGATAAACGCTCTTCATGGGAATGGTGGTCTTCAGGATCTATTTGCATATTCCGTTTCCTTGCGAGTCACTGTGGGCCACAGGCCAGCTCTCATTGGCAGAGTATAGAGCACAGTGGGCTCCTTGGCGCCGTATTTGATGGGCCTCAGCGGATTTCGTTCTCCGGCGTACTCCGCCAGTGAAAAGGCCGACGCACAGTACAGGGCGATACATCGGGGTAGTTGTTCAAATACTGCTCATCAAAAAACCGGTCAGGGCCGCGTTGTTTGGCGACAATGAGGGCGCGACCTGCTTTTTGATGTCTGCCAGCAGAGCCAGGTACCCTTTATAAAACGCCCACGACGGTGTCGGCTTGTATATCAGGTCGTCAATTTCAAGATAGGCCAGTATGCCCTTGGCGGTGGTGGGTTTGACAAACGCTTCTCTGCGCGGTGAAAAGTAAAATGGCACCACCGAGATGACGGCCCATTTGGCGATGCGATAGTGACTGAGGAAGCCGAGGATTTCTTCAAACCCGCGCTGTTTCTGCCGGCCATACAGGCGCTTTTCAAAGCTATCGGCCAGCGCCTGTTTTTCGTGGGAATTTAAAGACCTGATGAAATCGCGGAACTTCGGCTTTTCAAACATGGAGACCATCGACGACCGACTCACAATCTTGATCAGGGTTTCGGTGATAAATTCAGGGCGATTGAAGTTTTCTCGGGTCAGGCTGTGTTGGGTGAACTCGACCAGCTTATCCACATTGTGCTTTTTCTTGATGGGCTCCATCCCGGGGTCTGCAAATCCCCCGGGGTAGTGCAGCAGGAAATCGGCCTCTGCCTCTTTCAGCTTCTGGTAGTTCAAAGTAAACCTCTTGTGCAGGTACACAGGCGGCGGCCCGATGCCACGCGCTTCTGGCCGCGATTGGTTATCAAAATCAGGAGATCAGACCCGGTCGCCCTCACAGAGGGCTACTGGTTAAGCTGTTGCCCGCAAACCAATCAACACTCTTGGATTGATCGGAGCTTAGCATATATGATCAGTGTGCCCGGGGCTAAGTATCCGGGTATTTTGGCGCTAGAGCCCAATAGTGGGTGGTGAGGTTTGGTTTCAATGAGCAGGCAAGACGATCTCCGGGAGCAAAAACGCATGGGTACGACCATGCAGGCGCTGGCGTGGCTGGTGTTCCTGGCGCTGGGCGTATTCTATTTCAGCGATCTGCTCGACAAGCAGCACAACCCGAACCAGAATCTGCACACCAGCTATGGGGAGGAGGGCGCGCTGGAAGTGGTGTTGCAGCGCAATAAATTCGGTCATTATGTGACCAGTGGCGCAATCAACGGCAACCCGGTTGTGTTTATGCTGGACACCGGTGCCAGTGGCGTCGCTATTCCTGAGGCTGTTGCCAGGCGCCTGGGGATACCGCGAGGTAGGGCTTTTCAAACCCAGACCGCAAACGGCATCACTACCAGCTATGCGGCCAACCTGGAGAGCGTCAGCGTGGGCGGTATCGAACTGCAGGATATTCGCGCAGGTATTACGCCGGGTCTGCCGGGCGAGCAGGTTCTTCTGGGCATGTCTTTTCTAAAACATATCGAGTTTACACAGCGCGGCGATACCCTGATTCTGCGACACTAGCCATATGCCACGCTGTTTGCTTTCACTGTATCGGTATGTGTAACATCCATCCTCAGAACAAAGGATATCCACCATGAGCGACCTGAAAATATACCCCGCCTGGGACGCCGGCGTGCGCTGGTTTCACTGGATCAACTTGCTGTGCCTGCTAGGACAGATCGCCGTGGGTGTGGCCATCCTCAACGGCAAGGCACTGGGCGTGACCACCGAGGGAAAAATTCTGCTGAAGACGGTACATGTCTGGATTGGCTATGTATTCGCGGCGAATCTGCTGTGGCGTTTGATATGGGCCTTTATCGGTGGGCCGCATGCGCGCTGGCGAGCGATGATGCCTGGCGGGCGCGGCTATATGAACGAGGTGCGTGGCTATATCGCCGATGCTAAAGCAGGGCGGCCACGACAGTACATCGGCCACAATCCGATCGGGCGTCTGGCAGTTTCCACCCTGCTATTGTTGCTACTGATGCAGGCTGTTACGGGGCTGGTACTGGCGGGCACAGACCTGTTTTATCCACCCATCGGTTCGTGGATAGCCAACTGGGTGGCACTCCCGGGGCTGGATCCGGCAACGCTACAGCCCTATGCGAAGGAGACCTATGACGAGGCCGCCTACGAGGCGATGCGCGCCTTCCGCAAACCGTTCATCACCATACATTACTACGGCTTCTACACGCTGCTCGCGTTTGGGTTGATACATATCCTGGCCGTCGTCAAGGTCGAACTGGACGGAGGTGGTGATGTTATATCCGCCATGGTCTCGGGCAAGAAGGTGCTCAGCGGGACGCCGGCGGACGAGGCGGATATCGATTGAGCGTTGGTGAAGAGCACCATGAATCATTTCTGGCAGAGAATTACCGATGGGCCTGTTTGAGCGTTACCTGAGTGTCTGGGTAGGCCTTTGCATTATTGCCGGTGTGTTGTTCGGCAACCTGCTGCCCGGCGTGTTCGAATTGATCGCCAGGCTGGAGTACGCGCACGTCAATCTCGTGGTTGCCGTGTTTATCTGGGTCATGATCTATCCGATGATGGTGCAGATTGATTTCACCGCAATCAAGGATGTGGGGAAGAGGCCGAAGGGGCTGATACTGACCCTGGTAATCAACTGGTTGGTCAAACCGTTTACCATGGCGGCGCTGGGTTGGTTGTTTTTCCGGGTGATATTTGCCGATTGGGTGGATCCCCAGTCGGCGACCGAATACATCGCCGGTATGATCCTGTTGGGGGTGGCGCCCTGTACGGCCATGGTTTTCGTCTGGAGCCAGCTGACGGAGGGTGACCCGAACTACACCCTGGTACAGGTATCTGTGAACGACATCATCATGGTGTTCGCTTTTGCGCCTCTGGCGGCCTTCCTGCTTGGCGTTAGCGATATCCAGGTTCCCTGGGAGACCCTCTTCCTGTCGGTGGTTCTGTATGTTGTGCTGCCATTGGCTGCCGGCGCTTTTACGCGTCATCTCCTGGAGGCCAAGCGGGGTGGTCGCGCTCTCGGTGAGTTCGTTCGTAAACTCAAGCCCTGGTCTGTTGTGGGCCTGTTGGCCACGGTTGTACTGCTTTTCGGATTCCAGGCGGAGACGATCATCGGCCAGCCACAGACCATTGTCCTGATCGCAATTCCGCTGCTGCTGCAAACCTATGGGATTTTTGTCATCGCCTACGCGGCGGCAAAGGCTCTAAAGCTGCCACACAATATAGCGGCCCCCGCTTGCATGATCGCCACCTCCAATTTCTTCGAATTGGCCGTGGCGGTCGCCATATCCCTGTTTGGTCTGCATTCAGGTGCGGCACTGGCCACCGTGGTCGGTGTATTGGTGGAAGTGCCGGTCATGTTGTCTCTGGTGGCGATAGCCAATCGCACACGCCATTGGTTTGCTTGATGCCCGCTTCAGGCTTCGATGCGCCGGAATAACTTCTCTCGTAGGCCGTGCAATACGGAAAACATCACAGGCACCGCCAACAGGGTCAGAAAGGTACCGGCCAGCAAGCCGCCAATGGCGACCACCGCCAGGGGTGACAGGCGTTCTATTCCCACGGCCCATTCCAGCGCCAGTGGCATCATGCCGACCGCGGAGGACAGGGCCGTCATCAGTATCGGGCGGGCGCGCGGCATCGGTAATCTTGAACACCAGGGGCGCTTTGATGCCGGGGGGCAACAGGCCGGTGACCCGGGACAATTCGGTGGTTACCGCATTGGCCGCAATGTTGATCCCAACCTCATATTCAAACTCAACTTGCACGGCGGACACTTCATCACGCGAGGTGGAGGTGACCCGCCGCACCCCATCGATGGCGGACAGACGAACTTCCAATGGATGGGTGACCTCGTTGGCCACGTCATCCGTGGTAGCGCCGGCCACCGCACCACCACCGAGATAGTGGGGCGACTGCTATCGGGAAACCCTCGTGGGCATCCAGGATGATACTGACCGGAACACGCTGGATAACTGCCTTACCGTCGTCGCGACTATCAACCTTGAAAAGAAAGCCATGGTCACCGGTGCGAACCAGCGCTCGATGCGGTACAGAGGTCACATCTTCCACGGTTTCCAGTAACACCCGCCCTGGAATTCTGGCGCCACTGGGCAATCCAAAGGGCATGGAGAGCAGATCCGCCTCCGCGGCACCCAGGGCGTGTGCGTCCAGGGCCGGGAAAATTCGCGACAGTTTGACCACCAGAGTCTGGCTGCCATGCAGTGCAAACTACCGGGGCCGGGGCAGCACAAGTTCCCCCGCCTGCAGGCCGCTTATGACCTCTATCATGCCATCTGTAGTCGGCTGCCCCAGGCGTACAAAGCGTCGCTCTGCCTGACCCTCATGTGCCACCCATGCCACGTCCAGCTGGCCCACCCTGACTATACGATCTACCGGTATCAGCAGGCGCGAGCGGTCTCCCGCGGGAACCTCCAGGCGGGCGTACATGCCAGGCAGCAAGGCGCTGTCCGCGGGTAGTATGGCCCTGACCAGGAAACTGCGCGAGCCGGGATCCGCCGCTGGAACAATTTCCTCGATACGCGCGGTCAGGGTGCGCTGCGCTGAAGGTATTTTCACTTGCAGAGACTGGCCCACCTGCAGCGACAGAGCCAGTTGTTCGCGCACCCACGCCTCCACCCGCAGTGAAAAAGGATTGTACAGGGACAGCAGCTTCTGGCCGGGGGAGGCGGTGTCGCCCGGCTCCGCAAAGCGGTCGACAATACGCCCGGCGATGGGTGAGCGTATCTCGGTAAAGCCCACGGCGATCTGTGCCTCTGCCAGTGTCTGGCGCGCCGAGCCCAGGTCGGCTTCCAGGGCGGCCGCATTGGCCCGTGCCGCGTCCCGGTCGGCGACGGCGATCAGGCCGCGCTGGTGTAGTTCCTCCGCACGCTCCAGGTTTTGCCGCGCCTCGGTCAGGCGCGCTTCCACCGAAAGGATCTGTTCCCGGGCCTGCTGCGCCCGGGCCAGCAGGTCGGTTTTTTCCAGTTCCAGCAGCAACTGTCCCGGCTCCACCAGATCACCCGCGCGCACCGCGATAGCCGTGATGCGGGCCAGTAGGCGCGAGGAGATGATGGTGGTCTCTTTTGCCTCTATCGAGGCGGGCACGGGTTCGGTGAAAGGTGCTTCCAGTAAAACAACCGCCACGGCCTCGCTGGTATCGATCTGATCCGCTGATTCCAGTCCTGGCGGTATTTTTTGGGTGAAGTAACCGGCCATGACCGCCACCAACAGCAGCAGTATGACGATCGCGACAATGGGCAGGAGCAGCCCCTGTTGGTACTTTTTCATAGGATTGCCTCCTCCTGTGTTGTTGGGTTTTGTGGCGCCGCGTCACTGTCCTCGTCCTTGTCCTCGAAGACCAGCAGGTACACCGCCGGCACCACCACCAGGGTGAGCAGGGTGGAGGCGACAATACCGAAGATGATGGCCAGGGCCAGTCCGCTGAATACGGGATCCAGGGTGATAATCAGGTTGCCCAGCATGGTGGTGCCGGCGGTGAGCAGCACCGGCCGCATGCGCACGGAGCCCGCCTGCACTATGGCCTCGTGAATCGTGTCGCCCCGCGCCCTGGCCTGGCCGATGAATTCCACCAGGATCAGGGAGTTGCGCACCACAATGCCGGCCAGGGCGATCATGCCTATCATGGCGGTGGCGGTGAACAATATCGGGTCCGGCGCCCCGGCGATGACCCGCTCGCCAAACTGGTTCATCAGCCAGAAGCCGGGCATGATGCCAATGATGGTCAGGGGAATAGACGACAGGATAATCAGGGACAGGGCGGTGGAGCGGGTTTGCAAACGCAACACCACAAAGATCGCCAGCAGGGCGAACAGGTAGCCCAGGCCCATATCCCGGAATACATCCACGGTGATGTCCCATTCACCCTCGCCACCCCACACCACATCCGTACCCGCCGGCAACTGCCAGCTGTCACCGCCGCCACTGTGCAGATAGGTACGCTCATCCCAGGACGCGGCCTCTCGCGGTTGTGCGCCGTGGTCGGCGTGCACATCGGCAATCACCTCAGCCGGTGTGCGGCCATTGAGTTCTGCCGTTACGTACACCACCGGGCGCAGGTTCTTGTGATGTATGGTCTGATCAGCAAAGCTGCTCTGGAAAGTTCCCAGTTCACCCAGTGGCACCAGTGGTTGTGGCGCGATTTCCAGGCCCTGGTCGGTGCTGGACTTGGTCACGCCCTGGCGGCCCTTGACCAGCAGGCGTTCGAAATCATGTACCGAAACCCGGTGCCTGGGGTCCAGCCGCAATTCCAGTGGCAGTGGCCTCGCCTCCCGCTCCAGTTGCAGGTAGCCGGCCACATGGCCCTCATTGGCCATGGCCAGGGTGCTGGCGATATCTTCCGTGGCGACACCGGACAGGGCCGCCTTCTGTTTGTCGGTGACGAAGCGCAGGCGCGGTCTGTTGTCCTCCACCGTGGAGTCGATCTCCACCACGTGGGCCTCGCGGGACAGTCTGTCCATCAACACCTGCGCCGCCGCTTTCTGTGTGGTGTAAGGGGTGAGTGTGTCGCCGTAAATCTCCGCCACCAGGGTGCTGAGCACCGGCGGTCCGGGGGGCACTTCCACCACCTTGATTTTCACGCCATCGCGGCTCAATGGGTCCAGTAGCTCGCGCAAGCGCAGTACCACCGCGTGAGACTGATGGGCGCGCCGGGACTTATCTACCAGCGTCAGGCGCAGTTCCCCCAGGTGGGGACCCCGGCGTTGGTAGTAGTGCCGTACCATGCCGTTGAAATCGATAGGAGAGGGTGTACCGATAAAGCCCGCGATGGCCAGCACCTCCGGTACCCGGGCCACCTGGTTGGCAACTTCGCGGGCCATGGCCGCGGTGTGTTCCAGGCTGGCGCTCTCAGGCATGTCGATCAGCACCTGCACTTCGTTCTTGTTGTCGAAGGGCAGCAGCTTGAGGGGAACCGCGCGAAACAGCGGTAGCGCCGCGGTGGCGACGAACAGGGCGAGCACCAGCCACAGCACCGCCTTCGTGCGGCCCCGGTGGTTGAGTATAGGCTCCATCAGGCGGCGATAGAGCCCGCCCCGGGCTGTGGTGGAGTCCTCTTCCACTGTCGCCGCATTTTCCTTTAGCAGCCGGCTGGCCAGCCAGGGGGTGACCAGGAAAGCCACGACGGTGCTACTGATCACGCTGATCGGTACATTGAAGGCCATGGGCGCCATGTACGGGCCCATCATGCCGGTGATGAAGGCCAGTGGCTGGAAGGCGAGCACGATGGTGACGGTGGACAGAATCAGCGGTACGCGAATTTCCGCGATGGCGGCCGCTACCCGGTCGTGCACCGGCAGGGATTTTCTGCCCATGAACCGCGAAATATTATCGACCCCGGTGATGGGGTCATCCACCAGCAAACCCAGCGACAGAATCAGGGCGAACAGGGTCACCCGGTTGATGGTGTACCCCAGCGCCATATCCAGCCCCAGGGTGATGCCGTAGCAAATGGGTACCGCCAGGCCTACCACTACCGCCGCTCGCCAGCCCAGGAATACGCCAATAAATATCACCACGGTGATTACAGCGAAGCCCAGGCTACTGGTGAGGTCGTTGACCTTTTCATTGGCTGTCTGGCCATAGTCGCGCAATACCTCCACCTGCACCTCGGGTGGCAGCAGGTCCTGCTGCAGGCGCTCGATTTCATTGTGCACGTCCCGCGCCACAGTCACCGCATTGGCGCCACGCTGTTTGGCCACGGAGATCGCCACCATGGGGTGGCCGGTGTTCGCTGAAGCGCCGTTGTTATCGTGGTATGCGGTGTGAGCAGCGGTGAAATCTATCCAGGTGTAGGTGTCTGGCTCTGCCGGGCCGTCCTCAATACGGGATACATCGCGCAGGTAAACGGGCACCCCGTCGATCACATTGATCACCAGGGTCTCGAGAGCGGCCACATCGCGGATAAAGTCCCCGGACTCCAGCACTATCGATTCATTACCGAAAGCCCAGCTGCCTGCACTGTACAGCACATTGGAGACCGCCAGGGCTGAGACGATGTCCGCCGCGGTGGTTTTACGCGCTCCCAGGCTCTCCGGGTCGATGAGGATTTTGATGGTGCGCGGCCGGCCACCGACGACATTGACCTCACTGGTCTGCGCAATACCCTGTAACACCGTGGACACTTCATCCGCCATACGGCGCAATTCGTAATCGCTGTAACGGTCTGCGTCTTCACTCCACAGGCCGAGCATGACGATAGGCACATCGTCCACCTCCACCGGGTGCACCATCCACTGGCTGACGACCGGGGGGATACGATCCTGGTTGGAGTGGAGCTTGTTGTAGGTATTGAGCAGGGAGTCCTCTCTATCCTCCCCCACATAAAAGGCCAGGGTGACAGTGGCCCGGCCACTGGCCGTGGCGGAATAGACGTTTTCGACCCCGGGTATCTGTGACAGCAGTTTTTCCAGGGGGGTGGTGACCTGACGCTCCACTTGCCTGGCGCTGAGGCCTGGCGCTTCCACCAGTACGTCGACCATGGGCACCACAATCTGTGGCTCCTCCTCGCGCGGCGTATACATCAATGCGATGGCGCCGGCGGCCAGGCCCAGGATGAAAATCACTTGTGGTAAGCCGCCTTTCAGGGCGTAACGCACCAATCTGTCGATGACGTTTGACCCCGCGTCGGGGGAGGCGTTTTTCCTGTTACTTGTCGGCACAATAGAGCCCGTGTATTGTCTCTAATACCGCCTGTACCCCGGGGTTCTCCAGGGAATAGAAAACCCGCTGCGCATCGCGGCGGGTAGTGACGACCTGTTCATCGCGCAGGCGCGCCAGGTGTTGCGAAACCGCCGATTGGCTGAGCCCGGTCAATTCCTCCAGCTCACCCACTGTGTGCTCCCGGGTCACCAGGGCGCACAGCACCAGCAAGCGACTGGGGTTGGCCAGCGACTTCAGTAGTGCTGAAGCCTCCTGGGCGTTGTCTCGCATCAGTTCTATGTCCATAAACGCATGGCTGTGTTACGTGTTTTCGAATGATAGATCCGTATATTAGACAATTATTATATAAGAGTAAACTAATATTAAAAACGGCAGTGGATGCGTCCCGCGGCCTCCGGGAGTTTTTTGCCCTGCTCAGTTAGGGTACAGCATGCCTTTGCAAGGCAAAAAACTCCCGAAAGCAGCTACCTACGGCAGAATTCAATAGGGTTGAGTATGGCACTGCGTAGCTGTGCGGTGCGGGCGAGGCCACTCAAGGGCATGGGGTTCTAACCGAGTGGCTCCCGCCCGCGCCGTGCAGCGGGACTTACGCGCGTCACCTGACATTGCTTAAAGTAATATTAAGATTACCTGCCTCTTGGTTCCCATCGTTTCTGTTGTGGTTGTCATTCCTCGCGCTCTGATGCACTTTAGTCTTCTTTTAACCGGATAAAATCAACCCATGTGCGAGCTCTTTGCTGTTTCCAGTAAATTTCCCACCAGAGCTACCTTTTCACTCGAAGAGTTTTCTCGCCACGGGGGTGAAAAAGGGCCGCACCGGGATGGCTGGGGCCTGGCGTTCTATGAAGAGGGGGACGCGCAGATCTTCCGCGAGGCCGGGCCTGCGGCAACCAGTGAATGGATGCATTTTTTGCGCAATCATCAACATCAAAGCCGGTGTGTTATCTCACACATAAGAAAGGCCACTCAGGGTGAGATTGCCCTGCGTAATACCCAGCCATTCACTCGTGAAATAGCCGGTTTTCGCCACGTGTTTTGTCACAATGGCAACCTGGCTGATATTCGCAATGAAATTGAGGCTACGCATTTTTCGCCCATTGGCGAGACGGATTCCGAATATGCTTTTTGCTTCCTGCTCGGCCAGGTCGAAAACCTCTGGTCTGAGGGGAAGCCGGAACTTGCCCTGCGGGTTGAGCTGATAAGGTCCGTATTCGACCGCCTTGCCGAATTGGGCCCGGCCAACTTCCTGTATAGCGATGGCGAGTATCTTTATGCTTACGCCAACCGGCGTACACAAGCCAGTGGCCTGTGTGAGCCGCCCGGCATGTATTACCTGTGCCGGGATTGCGAACGCGGCCGGGATGCGCAGCCGCTGGTGGGTTTGGAGTTAAATGATGTTGGGAAAAACCCCCGGCAATCCGTCGTATTGTTTGCCAGTGTGCCGCTGTCGGATGAGCGCTGGCTGCCGCTGCGGGAGAACCAGTTAATCGTCGCCGCCAATGGCAGCATTATGACGCCGTTTTAACAGCCGAATAATGGCTTCTTAAAGATCACATAGCGACCATCGCTGCGCCGCCCAGGGTCAGAAACACGTTGGAGAATGTATAGGTGCCGGCATAGCCCAACGAGGGGATATTGCTATTGGCCAGTTCATTGACACTCTTCAAGCCCGGCGTGCTGGTCATCGCGCCGGCAATCGCGCCAAGCAGCAGGGCGGGATTCATTTTCAACACAAAGTGTCCAACGCAGTAGCCGACCACGGCGGGCACCAACATAATCATAAGCGCGCTGAGCAAAATAACCAGACCGTTTTCCACCAGTGCGGAAACAATGCCGCTGCCGGCGCTGAGTCCCACACCGACCATGAACAGGTTGAGCCCGAGGTCCTTGAGTATGTTGATGGCGCCCTGGGGCACATGGCCGAAGGTGGGGTTTCTGGCCCTGAAATAGCCCATCAGGATACCCGAGGCCAGAAGCCCTCCAGCGCTACCCAGGGTAATTCGCATATCGGCAACGACCAGGGAAAACTGGGCAATTACCAGGCCCAGAACGAAGAAAAAGGAGAAGGACATCAGGTCGGAGACATCGCTTTTCTGGTTGATAAAACCGATTTTCTCGGCGAAATCCCGCAATCGCTGGCGCTCCCCGCTCACCGTCAGGACATCACCGCGATTAAGTATCATATCCCGGTCCAGTGGCACTTCTACCTGGGCGCGACTCACCCCGTCGGCAAAGCAACTGTACTCCGACTCCAGTCTCAAGTCCCCCAGTGTCTTGCCCACTGCGGTGGCCTTACTGACCACCACATCCTCTGAGCCCATCTGGAATTCCAGCAGATCCGGGTCGTACACCTGTTCGGCCACTCTCAGTTCGGAACGGGCGTGGCTGTTGGGGAAGCCGACCAGCGCCACCCGATCGCCCAGTGCGATGACAGTTTCGGGATCGGGAGCGATAATTTTTCCATCGCGTATTATTCGTTCAACCAGTAGACCAAACCGCTCATGCCACCGTAATTCGCGCAAGCTGCGACCGGCGATCTGCTCCGCCGCTGTCTCGGTCACCAGGTAGGCGCGCAAAATCGGCGTACGAATAGTGCGCCGCTGGTCGTTGCCCAGGCCCCGGGCGGAGGCTATTTTTTTGGCCTCAGCCGGTAAATCGATGTTGAACAGACGGGGTAGATAGCGCAAAGTCAGTAACAGGCCGACCATGCCGACTACATAGGTCATGGCGTAACCCACGCTGATCTGACTGATCAGGGAGACCCGCTCTGATGAGCTGAGCATCGCCGCTTGTTGGGTGGCGGCATCCTGGGCCCCCACCAGTGTGGGGGTGGACGTGAGTGAGCCGGCCAGCATGCCCGCCGCCAGGCCCGCATCCAGATCCAGCGCTTTCGCAATGCCGACCGCAACCAGCACTCCCGTGGCTGCCACCACCAATGCTATGACGATATAGCGCACGCCATCCTGGGCGAAGGTACTGAAAAAATTTGGCCCCGCCTCGATGCCGATGCAGAAGATAAAGAGCATGAACCCCAGGCTCTCGGTCTGTGCGGAGAAATCCAGGCCCCAGTTGCCGAACAGCAGCGCCACCAGCAGCACGCCGGTGGTGGTGCCTAACTCGAAGCTACCCAGGGAGACCCGCCCCAAAAGCAGCCCGAAGCCCAATACCGTGAACAGCAACAATACATCGCTGCCCTGCAACAAAGCGACCACGCTAAAATCCATCATTGTTTTACGCTCCCTCTCTGGGCGGGCCATTATAGCCGGGCCATTATAGCCTTGTTACAGCAGCAGTACCGAGCCTGAAGTGGAGAATCGTTGTGCGTACTCACCAAAAGACAATTCCCCACCTTGCCATAAACTTGATGCAAATCAATATCACCCGGCGGTTGATTGTCTAGCATCGTGCCTGATTATGATGAGGTGTAAGCCAATGAAACTGAAGGCCTGTACGCAGGGTAATGGCCGGCCACACGGCCGTCGGAGTGAATCACATGAACTATCTTGATTTCGACAAATTCAAGGCGATTGACGCCGATAAGTTCGCTGCCACGCAGCCCTACCCCTGGATCAATCCCCAGGGCCTGTTGACCGATGAAGGCTACCAGAGTCTGCTGGACAATATGCCTGACGTTTCCCTGTTCGAGAAAAAATTCGGCTACGGGCGCATCGCCGGCCAGAAGCCACACGACCGCTACTCACTGGAATACACTTCGGGAGCGCCGGTGCCCAAACCCTGGCAGGAGTTTATCACCGAGCTGTGTAGTGATGACTATCGGCTTACACTGGCGCGATTGTATGGCGCGCGCAAAATCAATTTGCGCTTTCATTGGCACTACACGCCAAACGGCTGTTCTGTGTCGCCCCATACCGACTCGGTACGTGAACACGGCTCGCAGCTGTTTTATTTCAACAGGGAAGGCGAATGGGATCCGGCCTGGGGTGGCGACACACTGGTGCTGGACGATGGCGGGCGGCTTGATTTTTCCAGCGCGCCAACACTCGAGGATTTTGCCGGCGAGATTGCCGGCTGTTCCCTGGGCAACTACAGCCTGATGTTTAAACGTACCCGCCACTCCTGGCACGCGGTGCGCGAGATAAATTGTCCCGAGGATCGCCTGCGGCGCGTGTTTATCGTGGTGGCCAACCCCGAAAACCTGTACAGGACGCTACGCGACCGTGTTATGCGCAAGAAGGTGCAGCGTTTTTAAGTGATAGTATTAGCCCTGTCGAGTGTATGGAGAGTTGAGATATGACTGATTTACCGGTGGAGTTAACGATGCTGCTGTGGGCATCACTATTGTATGTGGCACAAATTTTGTTGGCTTCAGCGGCGGGCGACATACAAAATGGTATGGCCTGGGCCCTGAGTAATCGTGATGATATCCCAGCCGTGCCGGGGTGGGGAGGCCGGGCAAAGCGTGCGCAGGATAATATGGCTGAAAACCTGCTGCCATTCGCATGCCTGGTTCTAATAGCCTATAGCTCGGGCCGTGCAGGGGACTTAAGTGCTTTGGGCGCGCAGATATTCCTGGTTAGCCGACTCGCTCACGCGGTTTTATATGTGGCCGGTGTAACAGTTTTTCGAAGCCTGGCCTACTTTGCCGGCCTGATAGGTATGGGGATGATTGTTGCGCAGGTGTTGTGAGCCCGGTTCCAACGACACGGCACATACAAAAAAGATGGTAGCTATGGGTGGACTTGAACCACCGACCCCAGCATTATGAATGCTGTGCTCTAACCAGCTGAGCTACATAGCCACTACAGTGTGGGACTTGCTGTCCCTGAGAAAGCGCGCATTTTCCCGATTTTCGCAGGGCAAGTCAAGGCTTGGAGCGCGCTTCAATGTGTTCGCTTTACCGGACTTTCTACCCCCGCCTAAACATTGAACCGAAAGTGGATGACGTCGCCGTCCTGCACCACGTAATCCTTGCCTTCCAGACGCCAGCGGCCGGCGTCTTTGGCACCCTGTTCGCCATTATAGGCAATGAAATCATCATAGCTGATGATCTCGGCGCGGATGAAGCCTTTCTGGAAGTCCGTGTGAATCACAGCGGCCGCTTCCGGCGCGGTGGCACCCACTTTCACCGTCCAGGCGCGCACTTCTTTCACGCCGGCGGTGAAGTATGTTTGCAGATTCAGTAACTCATAGCCAGCGCGAATTACCCGATCCAGGCCGGGTTCTTCCATGCCCAGGTCCTGCAGGAATTCCAGGCGCTCCTCGTCAGCCAACTCGATGATTTCTGATTCCAGCTTGGCGCAGATGACCACCACTGCAGCGTTTTCCTCAGCGGCGATACTGTGACTACATCGAGGTGGGGGTTCTCCTCAAAGCCATCCTCGTCTACATTGGCGATGTACATGGTCGGCTTGCTGGTTAGCAGGAACAGCTGTTTTGCCAGCTCTATTTCGTTGTCGTCCAGAGTGAGGGAGCGAACGGGTTGGGCCTCGTTTAAGTGTGGCAAGAGCTTGTCTTCCAGCAGGGCTTTCATGGCGATGGATTCTTTGTCGCCGCCCTTGGCGGTACGGATGACTTTCTGCAGCTGCTTTTCGCAGCTCTCCAGGTCCGCCAGTGCCAGTTCAGTATTAATGACTTCTATGTCAGCCTTGGGGTCGATGCGGTTGGAGACATGGATGACGTTGTCGTCTTCAAAGCAGCGCACTACATGGGCGATGGCGTCCGTCTCGCGGATGTTGGCCAGAAACTGGTTGCCCAGGCCTTCGCCCTTGGAAGCGCCGGCTACCAGGCCGGCAATATCCACAAACTCCATGGTGGTGGCGACTTCCCGCTCTGGTTTGACGATCTCGGCGATCCTGGGTTTGGCGCGGGTCGGGTATCGGTACCACGCCGGCGTTGGGCTCGATGGTGCAGAAGGGAAAGTTTTCAGCGCCTATGCCGGCTTTGGTCAGGGCATTGAACAGGGTGGACTTCCCCACATTGGGCAGGCCGACGATTCCGCAATTGAAACCCATAAGAGATTCCCGTAGTTGTTAAGAGTTGTTAAGAGCTGTTAGTAGCTGTTGATAGCTGTTGGCAGCTCAGGCTGCGCTAAAACTGTGTAATCGGGTCATCGCTTTGGTGCCGTCCCCGTTCAGTAGCAGGGGCAGGGCGGCGATGGCCTCATCGATGCACGCGTCCATACGCGTACGGTCCACCTGTGAGGGAGCGCCCAGCACGTAGCCGGTGACCCTGGATGCATGACCCGGATGACCAATACCGATTCGCAGGCGGTAGAAGTCCTTGTTGTTTCCCAGGGCCGGTACGATATCCCGCAGACCGTTGTGTCCACCGTGGCCGCCGCCGCGCTTAAAGCGCGCGGTGCCGGGGGGGATATCCAGTTCATCGTGGACCACGAGGATTTCCTCGGGCGCTATTTTGAAAAACCCGGCCATGGCCGCGACGGCCTGGCCGCTGCGGTTCATGAAAGTCGTGGGAATTAACAGACGCAGGTCGTGACCAGACAGCGTCACCCGCCCGGCCAGGCCGAAAAACTTTGATTCCGCCTGCAGTGACGTACCGCACTGCCTGGCCAGTTCTTCAACGAAATCGGCACCCGCGTTATGGCGCGTGCCCCGGTACTCGCTACCGGGGTTGCCCAATCCAACAATCAGTTTGATGGCTGTCAACGTGGATGCCGATGGCCGGCGAGGTCCTGCAGCGAGGATTACTCCTCGCTATCGCCTTCTGCTTCTTCTTCACCTTCTTCGTCACCAGCTTCTTCTGCTACTGCCTCATCGAGCTCTTCGTCGTGGATTTTGGGTGCGATAACGGAAGCGACCGCCAGATCGTGATCCTCACCCAGGGCCAGGGCCATGGAGGTCACGTTTGCGGGCAGTGTGACATCCGACAGGTGAACAATCTGGCCTGTTTCCACTTCCAGCATGTCCACTTCGATGTACTCGGGGATGTCTGCAGGCAGACACTGTATTTCGATGTCAGTGGTCTGGTGCTGGATCATGCCGCCCTCTACTTTTACGCCGTGGCAGGTGTCTTCATTCAGGAAGTGAATAGGTACGTGCACCTTGATCAATACCTTGTCGTCTACGCGCATGAAATCGGCGTGCATGACGCTGTCTTTGGCGGGGTGACGCTGCAGGTCTTTGAGAATGGCTTTCTCTTTGCCCTTGCCGACTTTGATGGTCAGTACCTGGGAGTAGAAAGCCTCATTTTCCAGTGCCTTTTCCAAGTCCTTGCGAACCAGGGTCAGGGGCTGGGGGTCCTTTTTGCCACCGTAGATAATGGCCGGGACCAGGTCGGCGAGACGACGCAGGCGGCGGCTCGCACCTTTCCCCATGTCCTCGCGTACTTCTGCGTTCAGTTCAAATTGGTCAGACATTGTCGTGACTCCTTTGATAAGTCATTACAGCTCCTGCGACCGGCGCCGTAATGAGTTGGTGTATACGCTGCCCCTACTGGAACAACGCGCTAATTGATTCCTCGTTGGCGACCCTGCGCATGGACTCGGCCAGCAGGTCGGCAATAGTGAGTTGGCGAATTTTTTTAACTGTCTTCGCTTCCTCACTCAGTGGAATCGTGTCTGTTACTATCAGCTCATCGAGCTGGGAGTTTTGAATATTTTCCAGGGCGTTACCTGACAGCACCGCGTGGGTGCAATAGGCGAAGACCTTGGCCGCGCCTCTCTCTTTCAGTGCGTCAGCGGCCTTGCACAGGGTGCCGGCGGTATCGACCATATCGTCCACCAGCAGGCAGGTGCGGTCTTTCACTTCACCGATCAGGTTCATCACCTGGGCTTCATTGGGGCCGGGGCGACGTTTATCGATAATCGCCAGGTCAGCCTCGTTCAGTTGTTTGGCGATCGCCCGCGCTCTTACCACGCCGCCTATGTCCGGGGATACCACCATCAGGTTGTCGTAGTGGCAAGCCTGGATATCATCATTCAATACCGGTGAACCGTAGACATTGTCTACCGGGCAGGTAAAAAAGCCCTGAATCTGTTCGGCGTGCAGATCTACCGTCAACACCCGGTTAACCCCGACGGTCACCATCATGTCCGCTACAACTTTGGCGGTGATGGGTACTCGCGCAGAACGCACGCGCCGGTCCTGGCGGGCGTAGCCGAAATAGGGTACTACCGCGGTGATACGCGCGGCTGACGCCCGGCGCAGGGCGTCGATCATTACGATCAATTCCATCAGGTTGTCGTTGGTCGGCGCGCAGGTGGATTGCAGGACGAAGACGTCCTTGCCTCGCACATTCTCGTTCAGTTCGACGGCGATCTCACCATCGCTGAATTTACCGACCTTTGCCTTACCCAAAGACAAATACAGCCTGCTGGCGACTTTCTGGGCCAGTTCCGGGTTGGCGTTACCGGTAAAGACCATCATTTTTGAGGACACGGTGCGTTACCTGTGGGTTGTTCGCAAATAAAATACTGTACATCGAGTCTGACCCGAATGGCACTGACTTAAGCGAAATACCACGGTCTCCGCCCAACCTGTAGGGTCGAATGAATTCAACCATCGGCTTATGGTTGAATGAACTCGACCAGTGCCAGAGTTGGTTCGATTCCCGGCCGAATAAATTCGGCCCTACACCGCTTAAGTCAGTGCCATTGGAGTTTGACCCCATTGATCTATTACCCTCGCGACCCCTTCGGGGTCGTGGGTGGCAGGATTGACTCGGGCCTGCGGCCCTCGGGGCTTCGCCCCGTCGCCGCTTTGCGGCGACGCCCAAACGCCAAAGGCGTTTGTCGAACCTTCGGTTCAAATCCTGCCGGGCGGGCAGTGGCACTTCGATTGGGCAGCATGGTTGCTGCGGGATCGATGTGCCTTTTGTATGGCTGGGGCGGCAGGATTCGAACCTGCGAATGCTGGGATCAAAACCCAGTGCCTTGCCGCTTGGCGACGCCCCAATCAATCTGTCGGGTCAGACTAAACTCTTCAGCACTGGCGACTCGTTTACGCCCTGTGCCACGATTCCCACCCAATTGTGTGGCAGTTGTCGCTGGGCCGCCCTGGCTTCTGTTGCCGTACTGAAGCCGGCGAATACACACGCCCCTGTTCCAGTTAGTCTGGCCTCTCCAAAATTCCCTAACCATTTCAATGACTTATCGACCTCTGGGTAGAGGCGCCTGACAAGCTGCTGGCAGTCGTTTCGAGAGTCCCCCTCAAAAAAGGACGCCATTTTGATGGGAGGGGAGTTGCGTGTCAATTGCTGGTGGGAAAATATTTCCGAGGTGGACACGTGACAGTCGGGCACAAGAATGAGAAACCACTGCCGCGGGAGGTCAATCGGGGTGAGAATTTCACCAATTCCCTCCGCCCAGGCCGTGTGAGCACCGACAAACACGGGGACATCGGCGCCCAGTTCGCCCGCCAGTGCCTGCAGTTCTGTCGGTGACATATTCAAGCCCCACAGGTGGTTCAGGGCCAGCAGGGTGGTGGCGGCGTTGGAGCTGCCTCCGCCCAGGCCACCGCCGGCCGGAATGTGCTTGTCCAGGGTGATATGTGCGCCCAGTGATCCCCGCTGCAGCAACCGGGCGGCCCGGACAATGAGGTTTTCCTCAACCGGGATGCCCAGATCGGCGCTGTCGAGGTTTATGGTGCCACTGCGATTGGGGGTGAAGTGCAGTTGGTCCCCCCAATTCAGCAACTGGAACAGGGTCTGGAGCTGGTGGTAGCCATCGGGCCGGCGGCCCGTAATGTGCAGGAACAGGTTGAGCTTGGCCGGCGACAGCAGGCTGAGGGTAGTCGCCATCAGCCGGGCAGGGCCTGCCACTGACGAATAATCATCCGGACACTGGTGGCGCCGCGCTGGATTCGCAGGCGCGTGGGAAGAGTGAGCTCGTTAAACTGCTGGTATTGTTCGTAGTGAATTTCCCAGTCGTCCTGCTGCAGCTTGCGCAGCAGGTTCCTGTCCGGGTCCAGCTCAAGTAGCTGAATCGGGGTGTCGGGGGTGGGTATGCCCTTGAGCCAGAAGGGCAGGGCGTGCAGGGGCAAATCCCAACCGGTGTTCAGGGCGATGGCATTGGGGGTGGATATATCGAAGGTTCTGCGCTCTTCGCCCTGGCGTACCTCCATCTGCAAACCGTCACTGGTAATCGTGGTGGCACTGACTCCCATGGGCCCACTCAAGTGCAATCGGGTGCTCTGGCCTTGCTGTTGCCACAGGATAGTGGCCGCTTCTGCGCGTTCGCTGGAGCGCAGGGCCAGCTTGCCGCGGGCCGTCCAGTGATTGAGTTCCTGCATGCGGCCGCGGTGTTCCAGCCAGCTCAGGGGGCCCGTCTCCCGGGTGTCCTGACCGGCGCACCCCGCCAATATCAGCAGCACCGGCAGTGCCAGATACAGGGCCCGAAACATTTAGGGCAGAGTCTCCAATGCTGGCTGGTCAATCGGTTTACCGCTGCCCACCGGATGGCCTCCCAGCGAACTAACGCCCAAACGTTCCAGCGTGCTCAGCAGTATTTCGTGGTCGGGGTTTTTTAACAGGGCTCCCTGCCAAACGGCGGTGGCGGCATCGGTATCCCCGGTAACCCACAACACCTCACCGAGGTGCGCCGCCACTTCCGGGTCTGGAAACGCGGCATAGGCGCGGGTCAGGTAGTCCAGCGCCTCCTCATAGCGTCCCGTGCGATACAGCACCCATCCCATGCTGTCCAGGATGGCGGGCTCATCGGGTTCCAGCACCAGAGCCTGGGATATCAGCGCCATGGCTTCCGTGTAGCGTTCGGTGCGGTTGGCCAGGCTGTACCCCAGAGCATTGATGGCGGTGCTGTTGTTCGGGTCGCTGGCGATGATCGCCCGTAGATCTTTCTCCATCAGGACCAGGTCCCCCTGCTGCTCGCGCAGCATGGAACGCGCGTACAGCAGGGAAGTGGATGTCGGGGTTTCTGCCAGGGCCTGGTTTAGTACTTGCACGGCGGCATCCAGTGCGCCCGCCTGGATCAGCAGGTCCGCTTCCAGACCAAAAAGCTGTTCGCGTCGCGCCGGGTTCTCCTCACGCTGCTGGTTGAACCAAACGTGAACGCGCTGCAGTTGCCCCGCTCCGATAAGAATGCGCCCCAGGCGATTGTTAGCGGCCATATACTCCCGGCTGTCCTCCACCTGCATGTACTGGGAGACGGCCTCCTGTGGATCGTTGGCAGCCTCGGCGATACGCCCCAGGTAAAAGTGGGCTTCATCCGTCCGTTGTTCCAGGGCCAGCAACTGGTTCAGGTAGGCCCTGGCCGCCAGATCGTCGCCGACCTCACGGTTGATCAGGGCGAGGGAGAGTAGCAGGTCGCCATCCCGGGGGGATTGCACCGAAAGGATTTCGAATTGCTGCCGCGCAGCTGCCATATCGCTGGCGGTCAACAGGCGGGCGTACTGCAGGCGCAGGCGCTTGTCTTCCGGGCTTTCCTGTAATGCCAGCTGCAGTCGTGCAAATGGTTTTTTCGCGCCCACCGTCAGTAGTATTTTGGCCTCCAGCAGGATGGCCTGGGGCTGGTAGGGCTCCAGGTCAAATAGCTTGTCCAGTTTATCCAACGCCAGGTCGTATTGGTCATATTCGGCATGAATCAGGGCCTGCGTCAGCAACAGCCGGGTGTTCTCGGGAAATTCGGTGGCCAGCTCGTTGATCCCGCCCACCAGTTCAGCGCGCTGTTGTTCGTCCAGTTGTTTAAAGCCATTGAGCAGTGTGGGGAAGTTTGCCTTTGCGCCTCCGCGTTCCGCCAGGGCTAAATGAGGCAGGGCTTCGACGGTGCGCCCACGGCGTACCAGTAAGCTGGCCAGGGTGCCGTTTGCCTCCACATTATCGGGGTCCAGCTCGACCCACAGTTGCGCCGCACTCAAGGCCTCGGGTTCCCTTTGCATAAACTGGGTCAGGTGTGTTGTATGGGCACTGACACCGGCATCACGCAGAATCCGGGATTGGGTGAGGTAATGCTCCAGCGCCACATCATAATCGCGCCGCCTCAGGGCGAATTCGGCGACCAGCAGGGGGTAAAGGCTGTCGTCCGGGAAGGGCCTTTCGGGGGGCTCTGCCACGTTGGCCGCAGGCGCCTGTACCACCACCGGGTCCTTTTCTGTAACGGTCGCAGGGCTGGCGCAGGCGGTCAGCAGCACACAGGCGGCGGCAATGGCTGGGAGGCGCAACATAAGTGAACTACAGCGAAAATCCAACGGCAAGACAGGCATTATGATGACACAGACTGACGCTGAAACCCACAGCGTTACTTGTTCCGGCCGCTGATGCACTTACCGCGCGGGGTTGTGCGACATAGGGACACTGTCATTTGGCACGTAACTTGTTAAAATCAAGGGCAATTTTCGCCATATGTGCTAAGGTGCGCCGGTTGAGAGAGGCCGTCAGTCTAGACGGCGAGAGCCGTGCCGCTATTGTAGCTATCGCGCCGTGGAGCCAATTACACCCGCTATGAAATTGATCGCCCTGGGAATCAACCACAACTCTGCCGCCGTCGAGGTGCGCGAGCGGGTTGCCTTTGCCCCGGAACAGGTCAATGAGGCGCTGGTCGATGCCTGCGCCGCCGCCGGGGTGGATGAAGTGGTCATTCTATCCACCTGCAACCGCACCGAGCTCTATGCCATTGTGCCGGACGGCACCGCCCTGGCCGAAAAGGCGATGCAACTGATCGACTGGATTGCCAATTACCATCACCTCTCGGCGCAAGAGTTGCGCCAGGCTGCCTACCACTTTGAAGCCCAGCAGGCCTTGCAACATATGGTGCAGGTAGCCAGTGGCCTGGATTCGATGGTGCTGGGCGAGCCGCAAATTTTTGGGCAACTCAAGTCAGCATACGCGGTGGCCTCCGAGTCCGGTACCGTGGGCAGCGAGCTGGGCCGCTTGTTTCCCCGGGTGTTCTCCATCGCAAAACGGGTTCGCACCGATACCGCCATCGGGGAAAACCCTGTTTCGGTCGCTTTTGCGGCGGTGGATTTAGCCGGGCATATATTCGCAGACCTGAGCCAGTCCAATGCCCTTTTAGTGGGGGCAGGCGAGACCATCGAGTTGGTGGCCCGCCACCTGATCGAGGCGGGCGTGAGCAAAATAGTCATCGCCAATCGCACCCTGGGCTCGAGCCCGGGAGTTGGCGCAGAAGTTTGGCGCGGAGGCGGTATTGCTGGCGGAGATTCCGGAGCAGTTACTCGACGCCGATATTATCATTACTTCCACGGCCAGCCAGTTACCTATTCTTGGCAAGGGCGCGGTGGAGCAAGCGCTAAAGGTACGCAAGCACCGTCCATTCCTGATGGTGGATATTGCCGTGCCACGGGATATCGAGTCCCAGGTGGGCGATTTGCGCGATGTGTACCTGTACAGCGTCGATGACCTGCGCGAGATCGTTGACCAGAATATGCGCAGCCGCCGCAATGAGGCTTGTAAGGCCGACCTGATTATCGAGGAAGGCGTCAGGCAGTACATGCAGGAGATGCGCAGCCTCGGTGCGGTAGATTCGGTGAAGGAGTATCGCCAGATGGCGGAGCAACTGCGGGAGCAGGAGTTACAGCGTGCCCTGCGCGCTCTGGCCCGGGGTGATGATCCGCAGCAAATTGTGGCGCAGCTGGCGCGCACGATTACCAACAAGTTGATTCACGCACCCACTGCCGGACTCAAGCAGGCCAGTGCGGAAGGGCGGCTGGACACAGTGGCCAGTGCCCGCAAGCTGCTGGGCCTGGAACCGACCGGGCCGGCCCAGGTTTCCACCCAGGCTCCGATCGTGGCTACAGAGACCGACGAGCAAGATGACTTTGACCTGCCGCCCTCTACCGTAGAAACATCCAGACGCACACTGCAATGAAAGCATCTTTATTGACCAAGCTGGAAACCCTCACCGACCGGCACGAGGAAGTATCGGCCCTGTTGGGGGACAGCGAAACCATCGCCGACCAGAACAAATTTCGAGACCTCTCCCGGGAGTACTCGGAACTGGAGTCGGTCGTGAAATGCTACGCCGATTACAGCCAGGTCAAAGAAGATCTGGACGAAGCCCGGGAGATGCTGGAAGACGCCGACCCGGATCTGCGCGAGATGGCCCGGGAGGAAATCGAAATCAGTGGCGGACGTCTGGAAGAACTGGAGGCACAATTACAAACCTTGCTGCTGCCCAGGGATCCGCAGGACTCTCACAACGTCTTCCTGGAGATTCGCGCCGGCACCGGTGGCGATGAGGCGGCGATCTTCTCCGGTGACCTGTTTCGCATGTATTCCCGCTATGGTGAAAACCGCGGCTGGAAAGTGGAGGTGTTGTCGGAGCGCCCCGGCGAGCACGGCGGTTACAAGGAAATCATCACCCGTGTGGAGGGGCGGGATGTGTACGCCCACCTGAAATTCGAATCCGGCGCCCACCGGGTGCAGCGCGTCCCCGAGACCGAGTCCCAGGGGCGCATCCATACCTCGGCCTGCACCGTGGCGATCATGCCGGAGGCTGAGGTGGTGGACGAGATCGAGATCAACAAGGCTGACCTGCGCATTGACACCTACCGGGCATCAGGTGCGGGCGGCCAGCACGTGAACAAAACCGATTCAGCGGTGCGCATTACGCACTTGCCCACCGGTGTGGTGGTGGAGTGCCAGGACGAGCGCTCACAGCATAAAAACAGGGCCAGGGCCATGTCACTGCTGCAGGCTAAATTACTCACCAGCGCCCAGGACAAGCAGGCCGATGAGCAGGCCGCACAGCGGCGTAACCTGGTGGGCACAGGGGACCGTTCTGATCGCATACGCACCTACAACTTCCCCCAGGGTCGCCTTACCGATCATCGTATCAACCTCACCCTGTACAAGCTGGCGGAGGTGATGGAGGGTGACCTGGACGCGGTGATCACTCCCTTGCGCCAGGAGTACCAGGCGGATCAACTGGCGGCACTGGCCGACGATTGATGGCCACCGTGCAGGAACTGCTGCGCACCGGGGGAGAGCTGCCCACAGACAGCCCCAGGCGCGACGCGGAAATTCTTCTCGGGCACTGTCTGCACCGGTCCCGCTCCTGGCTGTATACCTGGCCCGAAACCGAGGTGGCGGCCGATCGTGTGCAACACTTCGAGCAGTTGCTGGCTTGGCGCAGAGAGGGGTTGCCGGTGGCTTATCTCACCGGGTACCGTGATTTCTGGTCGCTACAGTTACAGGTTAATAGCCACACCCTGATTCCACGCCCCGAGACCGAGACCCTGGTGGAGTGGGCACTGGAACTATCACTGCCGGATGCCGCCGCGGTGCTGGACCTGGGTACCGGCTCCGGTGCTATTGCCCTGGCGGTGGCTGGCGAACGCCCTCACTGGCAGGTTATGGCGGTGGATGCCAGCGCAGCGGCACTGCGGGTGGCCCGTGACAACGCAACGCGAACGGGGCTGGAACGCGTGTCTTTTTTGCAGTCCGACTGGTACCAGGGCGTCCTCGGCCGGCGGTTTCACCTGTTACTCAGCAACCCACCCTATATTGACGGTAATGATCCACACCTGGGCCAGGGCGATGTGCGCTTCGAGCCTCACGCCGCCCTGGTGGCGCCAGATGGCGGCCTCGCCGACCTGGCCCGGTTGATTGCGGGGGCACCGATGCAATTACATCCCGGTGGTTGGCTGTTACTGGAGCACGGTTATCAGCAGGGCGCGGCGGTTCGCGAGTTACTGCGCGATGCGGGCTTTTGCGCGGTGACCACGCGCCAGGATATGGCCGGGCAGGAACGTATCACGGGGGCACACTGGCATGTTGAGTGACGAGCAGTTGATGCGTTACAACCGGCAGATTCTGCTGCACGATTTCGATGTGGCGGGGCAGGAGCGGCTGCAGCAATCCCGCGTGCTGGTGGTGGGCCTGGGCGGGCTGGGTTGCCCGGCGGCCCTTTATCTGGCGGCGGCCGGCGTGGGTGAATTACTGCTGGCTGATGGTGATGATGTAGAGCTGAGCAACCTGCAGCGCCAGATTGCCCACAGTAGTGATGACATCGGAACGAACAAGGCCCGGTCAGCGGCAGCTGCAATCGCTTCCCTGAACCCTGAGGTTCAGCTCGAGGTTATCCCGCGGGCGCTGGACGAAGACTCAATGCCTGAACTGGTAGCGAGGGTCGACCTGGTGGTGGACGCCACCGATAACTATCCGGTGCGCTTTGCCCTGAACCGCGCCTGCATTGCGGCGGGGGTGCCCCTGGTTTCCGGCGCTGCGGTTCGCAGCGAGGGACAGGTGGCGGTGTTCGACCCGGTACGCGGCGGCCCCTGTTATCGTTGCCTGTACGCACACGATGGCGCCGCTACCGCCCTCAGTTGCAGCGAGAGCGGGGTACTGGCGCCGGTGGTAGGCGTCATCGGTTCCCTGCAGGCCATGGAAGCCTTGAAGCTGCTCTCGGGCTTTGGTGAAATACTGCGGGGCAAATTGTTATTGCTGGACCTGCGGACCATGGATATCCGGCAGCTGACCCTGCCGCCTCGCGCGGGTTGTCCCGATTGCGCGCACCTGCACCCCTGACCAGTGGCGGATAAAGCGCACACTACGCTTACCTATTAACGTCCGTGGTCTATACTGGTTCCGAGATTCACGGATGACTGGAAACAGCATCACCATTGAAAAAAAGGACTTAGTATGAAAGCCAGCTCACTCGTTGCGGCAATCCTGCTATTGGCAGTCGCACCTTCCGCCCTATCGGACATCAGCTTCGCCCAGCGCATCCAGGTTGAAGCCGCTGGCGGCATGTCAATATTCGCGTCAGAGGGAGATATGTTGACCCAGATATCAGGCGACAAGTCCCGCACTGAGAGCACCATGAAGATGAAGTCCAGGTTGATGGGCGCGTTTGCCGGCGGAGGAAATACCGCCAATATCGTACGCCTTGATAAAGCGCTCACCTGGAATCTGTTGCCCGACAAAAAGCAGTATTCTGAAATGACCTTTGCCGCGCTAAAGGCGCAAATGGAAGAGGCCAGGAAAGCCATGCAGAAATCCCAGGCTAATGGTGCAGCTCTACCGGTCTCAGCTGAAGGTTGTGAGTGGACAGATGGCAACCTGGAGGTGGAGCACCCTGGAGGCACGGAAAAAGTCGCGGGTATCAAAACCAAAAAGCACATCATTCGGATGCGCCAGTCCTGTACGGACCCAGAGAGCGGAAAAACCTGTGATATTACCTGGCTTATGGAAACCTGGCTGGCAAAGAAAGTGCCTGCGGAAAAGGAAGTCCGGAAATTTCGTGAGGCCTATGCCACGGCGATGGGACTGGAAGGTGTCATGGGCCAGGTCCAGGGTCCCGGGCAGGGGCTGTTAGCCATGTTCGCGAATAACTGGGACGAGGTAGTGGATGAGTTCGAGAAGATGAAGGGCTATCCGTTGCGTACGGCGATGCAGATGGGCATTGGCGGTGAGCAGTGCACAACGGCGTCAGGCCAGCCGATTGCCATGGACAAGATATGGGCGGATGCGTCCACTGCCGCTTACAACTCGGCCCTTGATCAGGCGGGGTACGAGGCGGGAAGCGCGATGGGCAGGGCGGCTGGCGAGTCGCTGGGTAACAGTGTGGCCGGCTCCATTGGGGGCGCCGCGGTGGGCGCCGCAGCGGGTGAGTTGATAGGTGGCCTGACCAGTATGTTCAAGAAGAAGAAAACTGTTGAGGCCGAGCCACCGCCACCGGTTGCCGCGGCCGACCAGCAGGTGACAGTGTTTCGCATCACCACAGAAGTCATCGACTGGAGCGAGATTACGATTCCGGCCGAACGTTTTGACGAGCCGGTGGGCTGGAAGAAGTTGTAATTGCACGCAGTGGGACCCCACGCTACAAACCCGATATCACTTAGGTAACTGCCATACAGACCCGCCCCAAAGCGCACTAGCCGGTCGGCAAGGGTTTTTTCAGGGTGTAATACAAGCGCCAGATGACCAGTACGCCGCTGACGGCAATTCCCGCGATCATACTTTTCCAGAATCCTACGGTGCCGTCGAGGGCGTTGTCCGCTGAGACTATTCCCAGCCAGTATCCCAGGGGCAAGGTGATCAACCAGTAGGCAATGCACAGTACGACAAACGGGAAGCGCGTATCCTTGAAGGCGCGCAGGCAGAATGATGCGGCGACCTGCCCCGCATCCAGCGCGATAAACAAGGCCGCGAGGCGTATCAATGTAATGGCCATACCGTGGATGGCCGTATCGTTGGTGTACGCTTTAATGATGGGGCCGGGGGCGGCCAGCAGTATTGCCATGCACACCAGGCCTACCAGCAGTGTCATCGACATGCCGCAGGCAATTGCCAGGTTCACCTTGGTCTTGTCGCCATCACCGATCGCGTGGCCCACTCGTGTGGCCATGGCCGAGCCGATACTGATCAGGGGCATATAGACCACGTCCCATACGTTGAATGCAATCTGGTGAGAGGCCATGGCGGTGTTGCCCAGGGTCGCGATGAACAAGCCAATCACCGAAAATACGGTAATTTCAAGGAAAAATGTGAGTCCCACGGGCAGACCGAGGCGTGCAATCTCCTTTATGGTGGCGAAATCCGGTGCCACCAGCTTCAGTGCCGGCAGGTAGGGCTTGAGAGCCTCGGCCCTGGTCATATAGAAACAGATCAATACAGGGCCCAGCCACATGGAGATTGCGGTGGCCCAGCCACACCCGGCGGCCCCCAGTTCAGGGAAGCCCCATTTGCCATAGATGAACGCGTAGTTGAGGGGGACGTTGGCAATAAACCCCAATACACTGGCTACCGCGAAGGGTCGCATGATCCCGACCCCCTGGGTATGGCAGCGCAGCGCCTGAAAAACGGCAGCGGCGGGCATGCCGAAAGCCGTTGCCTGAAGATAGGCCAGGCTCTTGGCGTGTGTCGCAGCGTCCAGCTCCAACAGGGCAAGTAAGGGGTCGGCGAAATAGCACAGGGGCCCGGCGATCAGGCCCAGTGCCAGGGCGAGCCACAGGGCCTGGGGCAGGGAGTCGCGAATCCGTTGTATCCGTCCGGCGCCAAAGTCCTGGGCAATAATGGCGGTAGCGCCCAGCATGACACCGACAAAGAACAGGTAAATGGGCAACCATATGTTGTAGCCGATGGCGATGGCCGCTAGATCCATTGCGCTGTAGCGCCCTGCCATAATGGTGTCGACGACACCGGTACCCATCTGCGCCAACTGGGCGATCATCATCGGCCCGGCGATGGCCAGCAGTGCGCGGCTTTCGCCGAGGTAGGCGGGTAATCTCTTCAATGGTATGTCGGAGTCAGTCAAATAAGTGTGAAATTAAAACATCCGATGTGTCAATCCCAAGGAAACCTTTTGACCATTTCCGTTGTCACAGAAAAGTAAGCCTACAGGAAATAGTTCTATGAATGCATTAGCCAAATGGTATTACAGTATACACAACACGATTTTTCCGCGCCTGCGGTATCTCGATGGCCTGGCGCCACTGGCCATGCGCCTTTACCTGGTGCCGGTATTCTGGATGGCCGGCACCCAGAAAATTGCCGGTATGGAAAACGCCATCGAATGGTTCGGTAATCCCGACTGGGGCCTGGGCCTGCCGTTCCCGTCCCTGCTGGCGCATCTGGCAGCTTACACGGAGGCTGTCGGAGCGCTGCTATTGTTGCTGGGCCTGGCTACACGCTGGATTTCGGTGCCCCTCATCATAACCATGCTGGTGGCGGTGTTCACGGTGCATTGGGGTAATGGTTGGGCCGCTATCGCCGATTCATCTGCGCAGGAGGTCGCAGTGCGTTTGGGAACTGCCAGGGAAATCCTGCAGGAACATGGTAACTATACCTGGCTCACCGAAAAGGGTGGTTATGTGATTCTCAATAACGGCATTGAATTCGGCGTGACTTATCTGGTGATGCTGCTCAGCTTACTGTTCACCGGCGGCGGGCGCTTTACCAGTATCGATTACTATCTCTCCAGGCTGTTTCCCGCCCAGGCTGTTTCCCGCGAAGTCATGATGGCGCGCATTGCGTACCCTACATAGAGTATCGCGGCAGGGCGCGCTCCGCTGTATCGGGTACCACAGGAAAACAGCCAATCACATGATTGGCAATTGTGCCACCTTTTCTGCCGTGAAAATGGTAGACTGGCGCGTTTTTTGACCGGTCATAGGATATACAGAGTTGATCAAGAATATAGTAGGGCGCCTGACAGGCAAGGGCAGCGCGGTACAGGATCACAGTCCAGCATCTTCCGGCCATGGCCAACCTCCCCGGCAGGAACCCTCCCACAAAGCCTCGCCGGATGGCAAACACGGTGATGAAGGCGGGACGAAGCCCGGGGGCAGAGGCGGTAAGCGCCGCGGTCGCGGAGGCAAAGCAAAGGCCGCCGCCGCACCATGGTCCGTGGATGACTTCCCGGTGGAGCCCAAAGAGGGCGAGACACGATTTCACGACCTGGGCCTGCGCGACGAGTTGATGCACGGTATAGCGGATCTGGGTTTTAAGTACTGTTCGCCTATTCAAGCTGCCGTATTACCCCATACCCTGCAGGGTCAAGACGCTATCGGCAAGGCCCAGACGGGCACCGGTAAGACAGCGGCATTTCTTGTGACGATTTTCAATGACCAGCTGTGTCATCCGCCCGAAGGCGAGCGCTTTGTGGGTGAGCCACGCGCCCTGGTCATTGCCCCCACCCGTGAGCTGGTAATGCAAATCGCCGCAGACGCCGAAGAGCTGGCCAGGTACACGGGCCTGAAAGTCGCCACACTGATTGGTGGCATGGACTACCAGAAGCAGCTCAACCGCCTCACCAATCATGTGGTGGATCTGGTGGTGGCCACGCCGGGTCGGTTATTGGACTTTATGGGTCGCCGCGATCTGTACCTGGATCACGTGGAAATACTGGTACTGGATGAGGGTGACCGCATGCTGGACATGGGCTTTATCCCCCAGGTCAAACGCATAGTGCGTGCAACTCCGCAGAAGGAGAACAGGCAGACCCTGTTGTTCTCCGCCACCTTTACCCAGGACATCATCAATCTCTCTCAGCAGTGGACGTACCACCCGGTTACAATAGATATCGAGCCGGAGAATGTCGCCACCGATTTGGTGGACCAGAAGATCTATCTGGTCAGTAGCCAGGAGCGTTTTAAGGTACTCAACAACCTGCTGCGCAGCGAGGACACGACCAGTGTGCTTGTCTTTGCCAATCGCCGTGATCAGGTAAGGCGCCTGCACGAGCGTCTGCGCAAGTCGGGGGTGGCGGCCGGTATTCTGTCAGGGGAGATTCCCCAGGCCAAGCGCACGCGCACCCTGGAGCAGTTCAAGTCGGGCGCTATCAAGGTATTGGTAGCCACCGACGTGGCCGGGCGCGGCATCCACGTGGAAGGTATCAGTCATGTGGTCAACTACAACCTGCCGGAAGACCCCGAGGATTATGTGCACCGTATAGGTCGCACCGGTCGTGCTGGTGCTACGGGTACATCCATCAGTTTTGCCAGCGAGGATGACGCCTTCCTGTTGCCCGACCTGGAAGCGCTGCTGGGCACAAAGCTTGAATGCACGCACCCCCCCAAGGAACTGCTGGTCTAGGAACGACTGGTCCAGGAGCTACTGGTCCAGCTCCTCACACCACAGCAACGTGGCGCCCACCACCGCGGCGGGCACCACGAAAAAATTGACAATGGGGATGCCGGTGCACAGCGCTACCAGGCCCCCGAAGCCCATGGTGCTCAGGCGCCGGGAGCGCACCGCTTCTTTCACATCGGCAAAACTCAACTGGTGGTTATCCATGGGGTAGTCCACAAACTGTATACTCATCATCCATGCCCCCAGTAAAAACCACAGCACTGGCGCCACGGCGTTAATCCCGGGGATGAACGATACCACCAGCACAAAAACCGCCATGGGCACGTAATACAACAGCTTGGTCAGTTCCCGCAAAATTCCCCTGGGCAGGGCCAGCAAAGCTGCGCCCAGGCCCTCCAGTGCATCCACCGGTCGGCCGGTAACCAGTTCCTCGGCTTTTTCCGCCAGCAGGGCGTTAAAGGGTGAAGCGATAACCAGAGCGACCGCAGTAAACAGGTAGCCCGTTACCAGGCTGACGGTAATGCCGATCAGCGGCCACAGAATCCATTCGATAAAACCCAGCCAGTCCGGAATACCCAACAGCAGAGAATCCATCATGGCGCTGAGGTAGCCAAAGCCCACGCTAATCAGGGAGCCGAAGATCAGGATGTTGACCACCAGCGGTATGATGACGAACAGGCGTAATTTGGGGTGACTCAACATGCGTGCACCCCGGGTCAAATAGCCGGCGCCGTGTGCGATATTACCTTTCACTTACAGTATCTCCTATTAGCCTGCCGCAGGCGGGGCAAAGACAGCGCACACCGACAGATTCCGGGGGAACAGCCGCCAATGCAGCTGGACTGATGCTCACACTCTGGCACCAGCAAGTCTCAGCCGGTTGGCCCGCCGCCATGGCGCATTGGTTGTCGCCACCGCATAGCGGGCAAATTTGTTCCTGTCGCTGCAGTTCCGTCATCGTTTGGTCAAATTGCTCATCTCTGGCGCTATAATAGCGGACTCAAGGCAAGGTGTAATTATGGCCAGTGACGAAGATAAGGTCTTTCTGGATGAAATGTCCGACGTGGTGCCCCTGAAGCGGGAGCCGCGGGTCGCTGTGCGCGGCAAACCACAAGCTGACCGGGATTCCTCACTGGATCACCGGCGCCGGGCTGCGGTACAGGGCAAGTCGCTGGATCGCAATTTCCTCACCGACGGTGACATTGCCCCCCTGGATTCCTGGTTTGTACTGGAGTTCAAGCGCCCGGGCGTACAAAACGGCGTATTTCGCAAGCTCAAGCAGGGCCGTTATGAAGCGGAGGCAAGGCTGGATCTGCATCGCATGACCGCAGCGGTCGCCCGGCGTGAGATATTCGAGTTTGTACAGGAATGTTACAGGCTGGGTTTGCGCAGTGTGCTGATTATCCACGGCAAGGGGCAGAGCAGGACGGAAAAGGAACGCAGCTCCATTCTCAAGGCTTGTGTCGACCATTGGCTGCGGCAACTGGAGATCGTGCAGGCGTTCAGCAGTGCCCAGCCAAGGCATGGTGGTACCGGGGCGGCTTATGTCCTGTTGCGTAAGAGCGAGGAGAAAAAGCGGGAGAATCGGGAGAAGTTTTCTAAAGGGCGGGTTCCATACGATCAGGCTTAGTGGGGGGAGTGCTTCTATCGGGGGATCTAGACGGCGCCAGAAGTGAGATGCTTGCATGCTGGACACGCCGTAAATACATCCATGTAGGCTCGGGCTCGGCATCCATGCCTCACACGGTCCCGCATGCAAGCATCTCACTTCTGCCGCCTTGGTGCCTTGAAAGAAAAATTTCTCTACAGACTTTCTTTGGTCTGACACACGATGAGAGGTCACCGGACATTGACCGGCTCCGGCCCCCCCTAACCTAAGCAGCCCCAGCAGCCTTCAGAATGTCAGCATACTCAGTGCCATGACGGTGGGTAGAGACGATATCAAGCAGTGTACGCCCGTCCTTACCGGTGGCATTAATGTCGCGGTTCTCGTTACTGAAAAACCCCACAAACAGCTCAAAATCCGAGGCCCGCATACTCTGGTAGGCCTTGAGTAACATGTAGAAGTTCTCATCCGAGCCATCGTGAGGGCGCACCTGCAGGAAGCTCTTTACGTGGTCTTCAGTCCAGACCTCGTCGAGGACCTTTTCCTTGTCTTTTCTCATCGTTAGAGCTCCTATACCAGCTTTTTCGCCAGCAACTGGTTCACTATCTGTGGATTGGCCTGGCCTTTGGATAGCTTCATCACCTGGCCGACAAAGAAGCCTATCAGCTTCTTGCGCCTGGCCTCATCCGCCGCCAGGTATTGTGCCACCTGGGCGGCGTTGCCGCTGATGACCTCGTCGACCAAACTTTCCAATGCGCCGCTGTCGCTTACCTGCTGCAGGCCTCGCGCGTCGATGATCTCATCGGCACTGCCCTCGCCCTGCCACATGGCCTCGAATACCTGTTTGGCAATTTTGCCTGAGATACTATTGTCGAGAATGCGGCGTATCAGTCCACCCAAATTCGCGGCGGACACCGGACTTTCATCTATGTCCAGGTCGCTGCGGTTGAGCTGTCCCAGCAATTCCACCTGTACCCAGTTGGCGGCTATCTTGGCATCGTTGCAATCGGCCACCACCGCCTCGAAGTAATCCGCCAGTGGGCGACTGTCGGACAGGACGTTGGCGTCGTAGCTGCTCAGATTGTACTGTTCCACGAAGCGCTGGCGTTTCTGTGCAGGCAGTTCGGGCAGGCTCTCGCGGATAGCCTCGACGTAAGCGTCGTCTATCACTATAGGCAGAAGATCCGGCTCAGGAAAGTAGCGGTAGTCGTTGGCGACTTCCTTGCTGCGCATGGAGCGGGTTTCGTCCCGGTCGGCATCGTACAGGCGGGTTTCCTGTACCACCACACCGCCATCTTCCAGGATATCCGCCTGTCTACCGATTTCGTAGCGAATGGCCTTTTCTACGAAGCGGAAGGAGTTGACGTTCTTGATCTCCGCCCGGGTGCCCAGGGTCTCTGAGCCGGCCCGGCGCAGGGATAT
>PVMK01120996.1_pt1 | contig 87834 bp, 88 predicted proteins | sample 1853481 | NCBI WGS metagenome assembly PVMK01 (sample SAMN08533507, study PRJNA380276) | Marine sediment metagenome, whole genome shotgun sequencing project.
ACGATCCGCAGCTCGGGAAACGGGGGCATCTACATCGATGCGGTCTTCAGCGACGATGTGGACGGCGATCCGGACAACGGTCCCGACCAGCCCGGGTTGTTGACCGGAGTGGCGGCTTCCGACTCGGACGGCAGCGACGGCTGTGCTGGAAGCGACGGTGTTATCGACATCGACGGATCGAATGCGGTGCTCCGCGCCGACGGCCCAGACGGGTGTAGCGATCAGACCGGCACGCACCAGGTGAACGGCCTCACCGCTGGCGAAGGTTGCGGAATGATCAAGACCCTCGCCCCGGGGACACACGGCTGTAACTTCCACGCCTGCACCTCCGGCGGCGGCAACCCGCCCAACCCGGGCCCGACGGCTCTCAACGCCCGGTTGACCAGGGCGCCCATCGACCACCGGTACAACTGCAAGCCGGATTACGCCACGGTTCCTCCAGCCATTTCGTGGGCCACCTCCGCACTGACGGCGGCGAACGGCCAGGATATCCGTGGGTGTGCCGAGGCGGCCGCCCCGCACATCGACGACCTAATTCAAGCCGTCGGGGAGACCGGGATGCCTGCCGGGTTCCAGTCGTGGACGGCTGCCGGGTATCCGTGCACCATCGAGGGCCCACCAACCACGACCACTCTGGTTCCCCATGGGGACTGGTATGTGGACTGCGCTGCGTTCGTCAACAAGCGGACGATCGTATTCCAGGGAGGCAACGTCGTCTTTGCGGGATCGGTCGACGTTGAGTCGAGCGCGACACTTGCCATCAACGCCACCCCGGTCACCTTCGACCCGGTCGACCCCGAAGCGTGGGTGTTCCTGCGTACCGGTGCCTTCAGAAAGGCCGGGGATGCCGTGTTGATCATGAACAACACCATGCTGTACGCCACCAAGAGCGCCCATGTGGAGATGGCGGGCGGTGCAGGTACCCTCACCTGGGTGGCTCCGGATCAGGGCGACTTCGATGACCTGGCCCTGTGGGGCGACTCGGCGACGACCCACCTGTGGGCCGGTCAGGCCGACCTGACCCTCGAGGGGGTGTTCTTCACCCCGCTCGCTCAAGTGGAGTACGCAGGAACCGCGGGGCAGAACCAGATCCGTGCCCAGTTCGTCGCCCATCGCCTCCATGCCCGTGGTCAGGGGCTCCTGGTGGTGGCGCCCGGGCTCGGCCGGACCGTCGAGTTCCCCCTCCCGCCCGAGTCGATGCTGATCAGGTAGTTACCGGGCCGCCGGTCACTGGGCTTCCATATTGCATATTCGTAGCGCTTCAGGGCTCGCGTGCTCGCCGTATTACGTATTACGTAAGCCTCACGATGTGGTCTGGTTGGGCACGTAATACGCAATACCGGGATCATCGACCAGGGGGTACCCTGGTCGATGATGCCAAAGCTTGCCTTGCTCGACGGACACAGCCTCGCATATCGGGCTTTCTACGCCCTTCCAAGTGATCTAGCGACCCCCGCTGGCCAGGTGACCAACGCCGTCTACGGATTCACCTCCATGCTGATCAAGCTGCTCGGCGACGAGTCCCCCGACGCCATGGCTGTCGCCTGGGATGTCCGCGGACCAACCTTCCGATCTGAGGCGTACCCGGAGTACAAGGCGCAGCGCGACCGGGCCCCAGATCTATTCACCGGGCAGCTCCCGCTGATCGATGACGTGCTCACGGCGATGCAGATCAGCCAGGTGCGCATCGCCGGCTACGAGGCGGACGACGTGCTCGCAACCGTTGCCGATCGTGCCAAGAAAGAGGGGTGGGACGTCATTGTCGTTACTGGGGATCGGGACGCTTTCCAACTGATCGAGCCAGGCGTCTCCGTGATGTACACGCGGCGCGGCATTACCGATACGATCAATGCCGACGCTGACTGGCTCCAGGAGCGATACGGCATCGCCCCGGACCAATACGTCGACTACGCCGCCCTTCGCGGCGACACGTCCGACAACCTGCCAGGGGTTCCCGGGGTAGGGGAGAAGACGGCAGCGAAATTGATCAACGAACACGGTGATGTGGCAGGCGTCATCGCTGCCGCCCGCGATTTCTCGCCGAAGCTACGAGAGAACGTTGTGGCGTCGGCGGACCAGATCACCCTCAACCTCGACCTGATGACGCTGGTGCGTGATGTCCCCGTCGATTTTGACCTCGGAGAGTTCTCGCTCATCGAGTTCAAGGAGGAGCTCATCCGCCCCGTTTTCGAGGACCTCGCTTTCCGCAGCCTATGGGACCGCCTGGCCGAGCTGGGTGGCCTAGAGGGTGCACCGGTAGAGGTGCTGGAGACTGAGGTGATCACGGTGCGTGATCCGAAACGGCTGGCGCAAATGGGGAGCAGTGGAGCATTGACCATCGAGCCGGTGTGGGAGGAGGAGATGCTCGCCGGCGTCGTCGTCGCCGGCGACCCCGCCGCCTTTGTGCGATCAGAAGATCTCGACCACCTGGTGTCCGATGCTCCCGGGCTGGTCGGTCACGACGTCAAGCCGCTGGTCCGGGCTCTCACCGAGATGGGAATTGACCCGCCACCGGTCGTCTTCGACACTGCCCTTGCTGCCTATGTGGTCAACCCGGCCCTGCGCGCCCCCGATCTGTCCGACCTCGCCGAGAAAGAGCTAGCGGTCGTCGTCGACGGCGTGGAAGCCGAGCGCGAGCAACCTCAGGGTGCATTTGACTTCGAGGGCCCGCAAGGCCCGGATCTTGAAGGGGCTGCCAGGCGCGCCGTCGCCACCGAGATGCTGGTGGAACCGATGCGTCGCCAGCTCGAAGCGCGAGGGGGAACCGCCCTCTATGAGGAGATCGAACTGCCGCTGATACCGATCCTGGCCAGGATGGAGATCGCCGGCGTCGGCATCGATGCCGACTTCCTCGATCGGCTCGGCACGGACCTCAAGGAGCGACTGGCAACTCTCGAGGAGAGGATCCACCGAGAAGCCGGAGAGCCGTTCAACATCAACTCAACCCTGCAACTCAGAGAGGTGCTGTTCGATCGCCTTGGGCTGCCGGTTATCAAGAAGACGCCGAAGGGGGCTCCTTCCACCGACGCCTCCGTTCTCGAGAAGCTGCGCGAGGAACACCCGATCGTCGACGACCTCCTCACCTACCGGGAGCTGGAGAAGTTGCGCTCAACCTATGTCGATGCGCTGATGCGCCTGGTCGACGACGATGGACGGATCAGGGGCCGCTTCAACCAGATGGCGGCTGCCACCGGCAGACTGTCACAGGAACAGCCAAACCTTCAAAACATCCCTGTCCGCACCGAGGAGGGTAGAGCGATCCGTCGTGCCTTCACCGCGGATGAGGGAAACCTGCTCCTGATTGCCGACTACTCGCAGATCGAGCTGCGAATTCTGGCCCATCTGTCCTCTGACCCCGGGCTGGTTGACGCCTTCCACCGGGATATCGACGTGCACGCTGCCACTGCGGCCAGGGTCAACCATGTCGACCTCGACGCGGTGACTCCCGACCAGCGGCGAAAGGCGAAGATGATCAACTTCGGACTGCTGTACGGCATGGAGGCGTACGGTCTGGCGCAGCGACTCGACATCGACAGAGAAGAGGCCCAGGCCCACATCGACGCCTACTTCGCCCAATTCCCCGAGGTCAAGGCCTATCTACAGGGCGTGGTGGAGCGGGCAACGGTCGAGGGCTACACGACGACGTTGCTCGGTCGTCGGCGTTATCTCCCTGAGCTGGCGAGCCCGCGCTTCAGAGACAGACAGGCGGGTGAGCGAATGGCCCTGAATGCCCCGATCCAGGGTTCGGCTGCCGACATCATCAAAAAGGCAATGATCGACCTCGATCGAGAGCTTGGCGGGCGATCCGCGGAGATGTTGCTCCAGATCCATGACGAGCTCGTCATTGAGGTGCCTGAGGATGAGGCGGAAGAGGTTGCAGGGGTCACCCGTGAGTTGATGGAGGGCATCGTCGATCTCACGGTCCCGCTCAAGGTGGATGTAGCAACCGGAAAGACGCTGGCAGACGCTAAGCAGTAGCAAGTCGCAAGCCAAAAGCGAGTCGCCAGTTCCCAGTTGCCAGCAGGACAAGAGTGAAGAAGCCAGCAGTCCTCAGTCTTCAGCAAAGAGGTCCCCGGCTGGTTCGATTGGTGACTACTGACTGATGACCTGCCGTCAGCAAAGAGGTCCCCGGCAGGACAAGGCGTGTCCTCTCGCCGCGAAGCTCTGGCCGGTGGTGAGTGGCCGGTGACTGGTGACCAGTTCCCAGTGACCAACGGTTGATGACTGGTAACTGGTAACTGACAACTGGGAACCTAGCGAGGCGAAGCCGAGCGCTCCTCTTCCCGTGTTGCCTGTTGCGTGGCCTGCGCGGTACCATCCCCATGCCCGATGGGACCCGTTTTTCGCGCCCGTTGGGAATCCCAGTACACAGGAGCCGATTCCTTTCCATGACCACGAACGAAACCGATCTCGCCCCCAACGGCGAGGAGACTGCCGAGGCCTTGCCCGAGGCAGCAGAGGACACAGCCAGCCCTTCGGAGCCGACAACATCGACTGAAGAACTTCAGGCCGAAGACGCGGACGCTCCGGAGGCCGCACCCGAACACAAGACGCCAGATCAGGAGACCGGCACCGCCGTCGGTGAAGGCGAAGCCGGCCTGGAACCGGAAACGGACGACACGGCCGAGATATCGGCGCCGACCGAAACGGTCGCTGAGGACGAAATCGGGATGGAGACCTCAGCAGGTCTCACCACCGATGCGAGCAGCGAGCCGGCCCCGTCGGTGGACGATACGGCCGAAGACGCGGCCACCAAGATCCCACGCGGTGAGCGCCCCGCCATCACCGCGCCAAAGGCGATCGGAGACATCCCAGACGACCTGTCTGCAGAGGATTTCGCCAAGGCGATCGAACAGACGGTCTTTGAGTTCAAAGAGGGCGACATCGTCGCCGGGACCGTCGTTCGCATCGACCAGGACGAGGTGCTTGTCGATATTGGATACAAGTCGGAAGGCGTCATTCCGCTGCGGGAGTTGTCGATCCGAAACGCCGCCAAGCCCGGCGAGATCGTCTCGGTAGGCGAAGACATCGAGGCGCTCGTCCTCCAGAAGGAGGACGACGCCGGTCGTCTCGTCCTGTCCAAGAAACGCGCCCAGTACGAGCGGGCATGGGGGCGTATCGAGCGCATCATGAACGAAGGTGGAACCGTCATCGGCCCGGTGATCGAGGTGGTCAAGGGAGGTCTCATCGTCGACATCGGGCTGCGCGGCTTCCTTCCAGCGTCGCTCGTCGATCTGAGGAGGGTGCGCGATCTACAGCCCTTCGTGGGTGAGCCGATCGAGGCCAAGGTCATCGAGCTCGACCGCAACCGCAACAACGTCGTGTTGTCGCGCCGCGCCTACCTCGAGGAGGAGCAGGCCGAGCAGCGTCACGAGTTCCTGTCGGACCTCGAGCCCGGTGACGTACGAGATGGGACCGTGTCGTCGGTGGTCAACTTCGGTGCGTTCGTTGATCTCGGAGGCATGGACGGCCTGGTCCACGTTTCCGAGTTGTCGTGGCAACACGTCAACCATCCCGGCGAGGTGGTCAACGTCGGAGACAAGGTGCAGGTGAAGGTGCTCGAGGTCGATCATGAGCGGGAGCGGATCTCGCTTTCGATCCGCCAAACCACCGGCGATCCATGGGAGCAGTTCGTCGAAGGCACCGAGGTTGGGACCATTCTGGATGGGGTCACAACCAAGACCGTTCCCTTTGGTGCCTTCATATCGGTGGGTGATGGCGTAGAGGGACTAGTCCATGTGTCAGAGATCGCCATGCACCATGTGGAAAGTCCCGAACTGGAGCTCTCGCTTGGGCAGGAAGTTCGGGTAAAGGTAACGGAGATCGATGCCGACAGACGACGGGTGAGCTTGTCGATCAAGCAGGCTCTTCCCGAATGGGAGGATCGCTCTTCGTGGAGCGAGCGCAAGCCGACCAAACCCAAGGCGAAGGAGTTCCAGCGTGAGGACGAGGCAGAACCAGAGCCATCGTTCAATGCGGATGCCTCACTCGAGGCCATCCTGCAGGAGCTCAAAGAGCGGGGAATCGGCCGCAGCTAACCCACGAATCCTTGACGCACTAGTCATGCCTCTGCAAGGCTGCGCTCGTGCAGACGGGGACGACTCGATGATCCCTCGGGTACTTCACACGTCGCTCATGGGAAGGGCCAGCTAAACATGGGTCGTAGAACAATCGTCCTCGTCATCGCACTACTGCTCGCCGTCGTTTCCGGCTTTGCGATTTGGAGCTATCTCAGCTCAGTCGAAAGCGACATCCGCGCCGACATTTCAGAGGTTCGCGTGTATCGAACCACAGATATAATCGTCGCCGGCACCCCGGGCAGCGAATCCAAGGGCCTAATCGAAGAGGGGTTCGCTCTCCGTGAATCCGTCGTGTTCGAAGGCTCGACGGTGTTATGTCTTGGCCCAAGCCCCGCCAATGAGGGCGGCGACCCCAACGAGGTCGACTGTGTGGAGAACCCGCGCGACCTCAACGCTACCCTTGACGGGAACGTCGCGGCTGGGCCGATCTCGGCGAAACAGGTCATTACCACGGATCAATGGGTGTCCCCAGCCGAGATTGCGGACATCAGCCTGTCGGAGTCGCTGGAGCAGGGCAAGGTCGCCATCGCCTTCCGTCCCGACGAGGTATCGGCGGTCGGTGGATTCATCCGCCCCGGCGACCGTATCAACCTGATCGCATCCTCATCGGTCCAGATCAGCACCTTCCTCTCCGTTCTCGAGGATCCGCTCCTTCGTGACCTCCTCCTGGGTGGCGCGTTCGCAACGGGGAGCGAGGAGTTCGATCCCGAAGAAGACACCATTGCGGCAATCGCCTCGACCTTCCCAGGATCGATGGACTTTTTGCAGACCTTTATGCAGGATGTCGAAGTGATCGCCGTTGGCCTCGACACGCTGCCTGCTCGCATTCCAACCGGATTGACCCCGCAGGGTTCGCAGATCATCGTGCTCCATGTGACGCCACAAGAGGCAGAACTTATTCAGTTCGCCAAGGAGTATTCATCGGTATCGACGATGTTGTTGCCAGCCGATGTCCCGTACACTCCGTTCGACTCCGAAGGCATAATCGTTGACGACCTGTTTAGCCTGGTCGATCGGATCAAAGCTCAGGTGGAGGACACACTTGGTGGCACTGGGAACTAGCCCCGGCACGAACCGAACGGTTCTCGTCGTCTCCGGCGACCAGGGATTCCTGGATGGGACGTCACGATTCCTGGCGGACCATCGAGTCCTTGCAGCGAGGAACGTGACTGAGGCCCAGCGCCGGATCGTCGAGGACGGCGTCGACCTTGCGATTTTCGATCCGAGCTATGCAACGGATGCTGGTGTTTCGGACGGGGGGCAGCTGCTCCAGGTCGATCCCGAGCTACCGCTTGTGCTCGTTGCGGATACTCTCGACATGTCGGTGTTGCGCACTGCGCTACGCATCGGGTTCGCCGACGTGGTTGATGCGCCGGTGGACCGCGCCAAGGTCGATGGGATGCTCGAGCTCATCGAGGATCAGGCGCAGAGGGCGGTCCTCAAGGAAGCCAAGGCCAGGATTGGAAAGATCATCACCATCATGTCTCCCAAGGGCGGAGCTGGGAAAACGATGACCACCGCCAACGTGGCTCTCCAGCTTGCGATGTGGGGCGATCCCAGCCGTGTCGTGATCGTCGACGCCGATCTCCAATTCGGCGACGTGTGCATCGCCATGCAGATCGACCCGATTCATACGATCGTCGAAGCGGCGCAAGATCTCGACAAGCTCGACGACGAGCTGCTGGAGAGTCTGCTGTCGACTCATTCCTCCGGGCTTCGCGTCCTCGCAGCACCGTTAGAGCCATCGCTCGCCGACAAGGTCTCCACACAGACCGTCGTTCGCGTGCTCGGCATGCTGAAACGCATGTTCGACTACGTCGTCATCGATACGGCACCTTTCCTCGACGAGCCGGTACTGTCGATCCTCGAGCGCTCCGACGATGTTCTTTTGGTGGTCGAGATGGATCTTCCAAACGTGAAGAACGCCAAGCTCGCCCTCGACACGCTGAAGCTCCTCAAGTTCCCGCTTGGCAAGATCAAGCTCGTCCTCAATCGGATGAACTCGAAGGCTCGCCTCGACATCGGAGAGCTAGAACGATCACTCGAGCTCGAAGTGCAAGCAGCCGTCTCGTCGGACAAACTGGTGCCCCGGGCCGTCAACGAAGGGGAGCCGGTCGTCTCGCTATACCCGCGTTCGCGTGTTGCCAAGGACCTGCGCGGCGTCGCCAGGCTGGTCGTCGACTACGAGTCGACGCCCGAGATCGCCGAGGGGGAGGGGCAGCGAAAGTGGTTTGGTTAGTTGACCAGGGGAGAGGATCAATATGAGTCTCGCAGACCGCGTCAAAGCCGCGACGGAGGTTGATGGCGAATCCGCCATCGACACCAAGCGCGAGCTCAACCGTCAGGAGCTGAGGAGAAAGCTGCACTACAAGGTCGTAGAAGGCCTCGGCCAGACGCTGTACGACCAGCAGATGACGGATTCGGAGCTGAAGCTTCGTGTGATGGAAATGCTGGAGTGGGCGCTCGACCAGGAGCAGTCGGTCCCGCTGGCGCGTGCCGATCGATTGTCGCTGCTGCAAGAGATCGCAGACGACGTCCTCGGTTACGGTCCCATCGACCCGTTCCTCGCCGACCCAGAAGTTACCGAGGTGATGGTCAACGGGCCACATTCTGTATGGGTTGAGCGCCATGGGCGGCTGAGCAAGACGGAAACCCGGTTCGTCGACGCCACCCATTTGGAGCGGATCATCGACAAGATCGTTGGCCAGGTTGGGCGGAGGATCGACGAATCGACACCGATGGTGGACGCTCGTCTGCCCGACGGCTCCCGTGTCAACGCGGTGATACATCCGCTTGCCATCGGGGGGCCCTTCCTGACGATCAGGAAGTTCGCGGTGGATCCGTTCACGGTTGACGACCTGGTCTCCAACCACACGATGTCGGAACAGGTGGCAGGGCTGCTTCGCCGTACGGTTCAGGGGCGGCTCAACATCATCGTGAGCGGCGCTACCGGCTCGGGGAAAACGACACTGCTCAATGTTTTGTCCAACTTCATCCCCGACGGTGAGCGCATTATCACTGTTGAGGACGCGGCCGAGGTCCAACTCAACCAGATTCACGTTCTCAGCCTCGAGTCGCGGCCACCCAACATCGAGGGTGTCGGCGCGGTCGGCATTCGTGACCTGGTCAGAAACACCCTGCGGATGCGGCCCGACCGGATCATCGTCGGTGAGGTTCGTGGTGGCGAGGCCCTTGACATGCTCCAGGCAATGAACACCGGCCACGATGGGTCACTGACCACCGTGCACTCCAACTCGCCACGGGATACGCTGGCGAGGGTAGAGACGATGGTGCTCATGGCAGGTATGGATCTTCCAATTCGGGCGATTCGTGAGCAGGTGGCGTCGGCGATCGACCTCATCGTCCACGTGCATCGCCTCAGGGACGGGACTCGGCGGGTAACGCACGTGACCGAGGTCGTCGGCATGGAAGGCGACATCATCACCCTTCAAGACATCATGTTGTTCGACTACGGCATGGGCGTCGACGACGAAGGCCGATACGTCGGGCATCTGAAAGCCACCGGCATCCGGCCCGCCTTCAGCGACCACCTCGACAACTACGGCATCGAGCTCCCCGCCGACCTGTTCGCCCCCGAACCGTTCGCCGGTCGGTGAGCCTGCCATGAACACCCTGGTCATCGTCGCCGCCGTGGCTACCGCGGTAGGCGCGTTCCTGCTGCTGGTGATCCTGTTCGGTGGTGGATCGCGGCACAGGGATGCCCAGATTGCCGGCCGGCTCAGCGCCTACGGAGGCGAAAAGAAATTGGGGAAGGGGATCTTCGCCAGGTTCTCGCTGCTGCGCCGTGCCGCCTCCAAGGCAGAGGGCGTCGCCGCCGACCGAGGCAGTACCCAGATGATCGAGGCCGCGCTCGAGCAGGCCAACATTCCCCTCCGGCCGGGAGAGGCCATCATCGGCACTATCGGCCTGGCCTTCATCACCGGCATCGTCGTGGGAGCGATCACCCAGTCTCCGATCTTCGCGCTGGGGGTTGGGGTGGCGATCCTGATCTTCGCCTTCCTCACAGTGAAGTCGGTGGCCTCGCGGGAGAAGAAGCGCTTCACTAGCCAGCTCCCGGACACCTTGACCCTCACCTCGACGTCATTGCGTGCCGGATACTCGTTGCTACAGGCCGTTGAGGCAGTCGCCCAGGAGTCTCCTGAGCCGACCCGACGCGAGTTCGGGCGGGCCTTGACAGAGATCAGGCTGGGCCGTCCGATGATCGATGCGCTCGGTGACATCGCGGTACGAATGGAGTCCCAGGACTTCGAGTGGGCCGTGCTGGCGATCAGCATCCAGCGGGAGGTCGGCGGAAACCTCGCCGAGGTACTGCAGACGACCGCCGAGATGATGAACCAACGAGACCGCCTCCGCCGTGAGATGAAAGCGCTCACAGCAGAGGGCAGGATCTCTGCGGTCATCATGGGCGTGCTGCCCTTCTTCCTGTTCGGGCTGATCAGCTTTGTCAACCCGTCTTATCTCGCCCCGTTGTACAGCACCCCGATCGGTTTGGGGCTGGTCGCCGTCGCCATTCTTCTCATCATCGCCGGCGTCGTTTGGATGCAGAAGATCATCAACATCGAGGTGTGACATGAGTGAATTGATGATCGCAGTGATCGCCAGCGCGGTGGCGATCGGCGCGCTGGCCTTCTACGCGGGTAATGGCGTGGTAAATGCCCGTCGCAGCTCGTCAAGACGACTCGCCAGCTTGCAGACCCGCGACGAGGTGCTGACCAGTGGGATCTCAGAGCGAGCCATTGCCCCCATCATCGAGGGTCTCGGCAAGTTCGCCCTGCGGTTTACGCCACAGGGTTGGGTCAACAAGGCGCAAAAGAAGCTGGTCTACGCCGGTATGGCAGATCGCATGGACGGGAACACGTGGGCTGCGCTCCGAATCATCGCCCTGATCGGGGTGTTGGTGTTGTTCTTCATCGTCCAGAGTGCGTTCGGGACCCCGATCCAGAAGCTCATGCTCTTCGGGGTGGTGATGGGGATCGGGTTCGTCGGACCAGAGGCGATCCTGAACCGGCGCATCGACGAGCGGCGTAAGGAGATGGAGAAATCACTGCCGGACCTCATCGACTTGCTGGTGATCAGCGTCGAGGCCGGCCTCGGTTTCGAAGCGGCGATGGGGCGTGTCGTGCAGGCTGTTCCCGGAGAACTGTCTCGCGAGTTCACCCGCACCCTCCAGGAAACTCGGGTCGGCGTCAGCCGGCACAAGGCACTGCGAGCCCTTGCTGAGCGGACCGATGTCGACGACCTCAATGCTTTCGTGCTTGCGCTGATTCAGGCCGACCAGTTCGGTGTCTCGATCGCCAGGATGTTGCGAGTTCAAGCGGACGAGATGCGGGTTCGGCGCAGACAGCGAGCACAGGAGAAGGCGTTTGCCGCTCCGGTCAAGCTGGTGTTTCCTCTGGTGCTGTGCATCTTTCCCTCGATGTTTGTCGTTCTCCTCGGGCCGGCGGCGATCAACATTGCCACGGTCTTCGGCGGAGACGGCATCTGAGCCTTGACCGTCAAAGCTGATCAGACCCGCCCCGGCGTGCTTGGACGACTGCAGATTCGGCATTTGTATCCGCTTATCGTGCTCGCGCTGTTTCCGCTCGCAGCGATAGGCCCGATCCGGGACAACTCCTTTCTATGGCATGTGCGGGCCGGCGAGGCGCAATGGGACCAGGGCCAGGTGCTCACCACCGATGTGTTCTCGTACTCGATCGCGGATGCGGTATGGCGGACCCAGTCCTGGCTCGCTGAGCTGTTGTACTCCGGCCTCGAGGCCGTAACCGGCTCGGTGGGCTGGGCTCCTGCGATGGTGGCGCTCGTCGGTGGTGTGGCGATAGCGCTGATAGGGATCGCGGTGTACGGCTCTACGGGGTCGACATTCACCACCGCCCTGTGGATGTTCATCGCGGTGTGGCTCGCGGCACCGTTTGCCAACCCCCGACCGGTGATCTTCTCGTATTTGCTGCTGGCAGCCCTGGTGCTCGTGCTCAGGCTCGACGACCGCTTGCTGTGGGCTGTACCAGCGTTGATTTGGGTCTGGGCCGCAGTGCACGGGAGCTGGGTGATCGGCATTGGCTTGTTGGTTCTCGTGGCGATCCAACGGCGATCGTGGCGGCTGGCTTCGCTGACTGGGGTGTCCTTGGTCGCGGTGTCGTTGACCGCGCATGGCCTGGGCGTGTGGCAGATCCTGCTGGACTTCATGGCAAACCGCGACGCTCTCGCCTTTCTTGTCGAGTGGAGTCCTCCCGCGTTCGGCGACATCGTCCAGGGCCCGTATCTTCTCGTCGTGGCCGGGATCGTCGTTGCCGCGGTACGGGGAAGGATCAGTCTCAATGATCTGTGGGTCGTGATCCCGTTCCTGCTTGTGGGTCTCACCACGCAACGCACGGTGTTTCCCGCCGCAATAATCCTCCTGCCATACGCTGCGCTCGCTGTCGATGTCAAGGTACCCATAGGCTCAGGAAGGCGGAATAGTCGCGTGGCGTGGATCATGGCGGTCGTGGCGACTGCGATCGGGGTGGGGGTTCTGCTCCGCCCTGTGGACGCGTTCGATGATGAGCGTTTTCCGACCGACGACCTTCTGGCATCGCTGGAGACCGATCGGTTCTTTCACGATGATGCGGTGGGCGGGTACTTGATCTATCGGGACTGGCCTGCAGCCCAGGTCTACATCGATGACCGGGCCGAGTTGTATGGGGCGGAATTCTTCGAAGACCATCGCGCGGCACGCCTGGGGAGTTACGAAGAGCTGTTCGGGCGTTATGAGATGCGCGAGGCCATTGTGAAGCCAAAATGGCCGCTTGGCGACGTCTTGCTCCGCGACGGTTGGACTGTGACCTACGAGGACGACTTCTTCGCAGTCATGCGAAGCCCTGAAGGAACCTAGACAGGCTCCGAAGAGGCTCCGCAAATGGCCTTGCCGACAGAGACCGGATCTTCCTGTGAGCCTCTAGGCAGACTGAGCTGTGTCGCTGACTTCGTTGAACCGCCCGCTGATCTCCGAGCCGAGGAATACAGCGGCCGCCATAGCGACAACGGCGATGAATGCGGCGATGAGTGCGTACTGGGTGATGGTGACTCCCAGCTCATCGTGCGCGAACCGGCCTTGGTACCGCGTCCAAAGACGAACCATGTTCTCCCCCTGCGTCGAGCCCCATCGGACGGTAGAGGCGCGGATCCACAACGGCCATAGGCCGCCCGACCTAAATGAGTCGCAAGACGCAAGACGCAAGACGCAAGCAAGACAAGTTGCCAGTTCCCAGTTTCGGGGGACGCACGATCTCCGCATGAGCCAAGGCAACACCAGTCCACCAGAACGGGCCAGGTCGTACCGGGAACTGGCAACTGGGAACTGGGAACTGGGAACTGGGAACTGGGAACTGGGAATGAGGCGCCCGAGGGGCGCCTCATTCTTGCTGTCATTGGGTCTCGTTTAGGTCGAGCCGACGGTGTCGCCGACTTCGCTGAACTTTTCGCTGATCTGGTTGCCAAGGAACAAGGCAGCTGCGATCACGACTACGGCAATGAGTGCGACGAGCAAGGCGTATTCCACCATGCTGGCACCCTCTTCATCCCCAATGAACCGGCTCTGGTAGGCCGTCCAAAGACGAAGCATCTCCCAACCTCCTTTGGTACCGATTCGCCCACACCAGTATCGCCGATGGCGGTGGCATTGGGCAGGGGTCGATCGGACCATATTCCGCCGGCGAGGTGACTAGCCAGGGAGCGAGGTCTAGTCAGGGATTACGAGGAATTCCAGGGTGGAGGGCACTCAGGGTGTGGCGTTCATGGTGTCGCCGACTTCGCTGAAACTCTCACTGAGCTCGGTCCCAAAAAAGACGGCACCGGCGATGACCACCATGGCTATGAGTGCTATCAGCAGGGCGTATTCCACCATGCTGGCACCTTTGTCATCCGCACTGAACCGGCTCTGGTAGGCCGCCCAAAGACGAGTCACGTTGTCCCCTCCTAGTTATCCACCGAGGTGAATATCGGCATCGCCGCTGCATCCGTGGAGGGGCCGGACGACCTATTTCCGCCCGATATGACTAGCTACGAGTCTTTCAGCCGGCAGCCATCCGTCTTCAGTCCTCAGTTGCATGGGCGCGTCGTGCTGACGACTGATGACCTTCGATTGGCGTCTTGCTTGCGACTTGCGACTTGCGACTTGCGACAAAAGGAAGGGACGCCCTCTCGGGCGCCCCTTCCTGCTTAGTTGGTCGCGTTGTCGGCTACGACGCTTCGAGCGTGTCGCCGACTTCGCTGAACTTGCCGCTGATCTCGTTGCCAAGGAACAGGGCAGCTGCGATCACGACTACGGCGATGAGTGCAACGAGCAGGGCGTATTCCACCATGCTGGCACCTTCTTCATCCTGAATGAACCGGCTCTGGTAGGCCGTCCAAAGACGAAGCATGTCTTACCTCCTCGAGGGTGGTCCACTGCAAGGACTATCGGCATAGCCCTCCCCCCGGCTGTATGAGCCGGGCGACCTATTTGAGGATGTTGCCAGTTGCCAGTTTCCAGTTGTCAGTTGTCGAATGGGCCGGATCCGATGACCGTTAACTGGTCACTGGTCACTGGTCACTGGCAACTCAGCTTTGTGGTCGATCCAGTCCGAGACGGATGGCCTCGACGACGGCCTGGGCTCGATCCGATATCCCGAGTTTCTCGTAGATGCTCGCCAGGTGGTTCTTCACTGTCTTTTGTGAGATGAACATCTCCTCGGCAAGCTCATCGGTACCTGAGATTCCCCCGGCGAGCAGTGCCAGCAGCTCGCGTTCTCTTGCAGTGAGCGATTCGGCGCCCGGGGACAATCGGGCCTCTCGATACGGCGCCAGAGCTGATCCGAGGTCGTCGACATCCAGCAGAATCACCCCATCGTTTGCGGCTCTCACGGCTGCCGCGAGCTCGGGAAGGGGGGTGGCTTTGGACAGGAACCCGACAGCGCCGGCAGCGGCAGCCCTCTCTCGGTATTCATCCTCGGTATGCATGGTGACGACGAGGGCAGGAGGAGGGTCTTCCAAGTCGCGCAGCACGCTCAGGCCGGTGCGGCCCGGCATCTCGATATCAACGAGTATCACGTCCGGCTCGACTCTCTCAAGGACGGACGCCAGCTCGTCACCGGTCGTGGCGACGGCGACGACCTGTATGTCGGGAAGCGCGTCGAGTGCCTGCCGCAGCCCGTCGAGGACGAGAACGTGATCATCGGCAATGACGACGCGAATCGGCTGGCTCATCGCACGTCCCAGGCCACAGTCACGACGGTCCCGCCACCCTCGGATGAATCGACGGTCAGCTTGGCGCCGATCTCCCTGGCACGCTCCCGCATGCCGATCAGGCCGAATCTGCCCTCGGGCTCGGGCTCGGGGTCGAACCCGTAGCCGTCATCCGTGATACGCAACAGAACATGATCGCGATCCACCTTTCCCTCGATCCGCACCTCCTTGGCCCGTGCGTGCTCGAGGGCGTTGCGGACGGCCTCGGTCATGATGGCGGACAACTGCGCAATCTCGCGCTCGCCGAGAACGCCATCCTCCTCGATGTCGACGACGATGGAGGGGCCACTCGAATCAACATCGGCAGCCAGATTGTGGGCGTGCTCGGTGACGGTGGTTGCCTTGGTGGAGCGCAGCACGGTCGCCGTCCGCCTGACGTCGTCGACCAGCTTCCCAACGTTTTCCCGCAGGCCCGCCAAGTGAGCGGCGGTCTCCTCGTCGATCTCATCGCTTTGGATGGCTACATCGAGCCCGAGCCCAACCGACACCAGCAATGGCCCGATCTCGTCATGCAACTCTCTGGCCACCCGTATGCGCTCCTCTCGAACAGACCGATGGGCGATGGTTTGGAGGAGCACGACGTTGTCGAAGGCCAACGCCACTGGTCGGAGAGTGCGCTCGATCTGTTTTCGGTGAAGCTCGAGGTCGGCACCCGCCATCGGCCACAATGTCAGCGTTCCGAGCCGCCGGCCGTCGAAGTCGATCGGGTATTCGGTTCCTGCTGAACCGGCGGGCGCTTGACCTCGAGTCGCAACGGCGGTCTCGCCAGTGGATTCGACGATGGAAACGGAACCAGACGCGTAGGGGACGGCTGCGGCAACGTCTCGCAACGCGCTCCGTCCGATGGTGATCGGGCTGAGGTCGTCGGTGGTGGCGAGATCGGCGAGCTCGGCGAGCAGCCGGTGCGCTCCTTCTAGCCGAGCGGCCTGTTCGGCTAGCGAGGCTTCGGGATGGCGCGTCTCGGGCTCTTCGATCAGGATCCGGTAGGCCTGGGCGAACGTGATGCCTACCAGGGCGTAGAAGGCAACCATCTGGAGGAAGCGCGGATCCATCAAGTCTTCTCCGGCATTCCGCGCGACCAAGGCGAGCCCGACAACTCCGGCCAGGGCCGTGATCGCCCCGAGCACGACGCCCTGGGTTGTTGCTGCAAAGAAAATCGGGACGGCGAGATAGAGGAGAAACGGGCTGCCGGTGCCACCGGTGAGCGAGATGGCGAACAGTGATATGGCGACGCCGAGGGCGGCGAGAAAGGCTCCAACGAAGGGGAGTTGCTTCCTTTTGGTCGGCAGCACCTGCATGAGGACTGTGTATGCAGCGACCGCAACAGAGGCGGTGATCGTGGCTGCGGATATCTCACCAGTCAGATTGACGTCGCCGAGCACCGCAAGACCGACACCGAGCACGAGAGCGGTCCATTGCAGGACCGACTCGATCCATTCGAACCTGGTCTCCCACGAAGTGCGCACGCGCCAAGGGTACAGTCGCGAGGTCGTGAAACCGAGTGTTCCAAACGGCCCCCCGCACGTCGTTCTCGGCGGTGGCATCGGATCGGGAAAAAGCCTGGTCGCCGCGCTACTCGACGCGGCCGGCGCTGCCGTGATCAGCGCAGACGAGGTAGGGCATGGCGTTCTCGAGCCGGATGGCGCAGCCTTCACAGAGGTCGCAGCACGCTGGCCGTCGGTCGTTGTCAAAGGGCGTATCGACCGACCGCGGCTTGCCGGGATCGTGTTCCGCGACCCCGCCGAGCTTGCCGCGTTGGAGGCATTGACTCACCCGGCGATCATTGAAACGATCCTCGACCGGGTATCAGAGATCGATCGACCGGTGATCGTTGAGGTGCCGCTGATCCTGGACCTTGGCGATGGGTGGTTCACGGTGTTTGTCGATGCGGACCACGAGTTGCGAATCGAGCGCGCCGTCGCCCGCGGAGCCGACGAGACCGACGTTCGGCGCCGCGCCGCCGCCCAGGCGGATCGTGAGGAGTGGCTGCTGTGGGCCGATCACGTGATGGTGAACGAGGGAACCAAGGAAGAGCTGGTTACTCAGGTGGACGCGTTGTGGTTACAAGTAACGAGTACCAAGTGACAAGTACCAAGAAAGAGGCGGCTACTTGTTGTTTGGTACTTCGTACTTGGTACTCGGCAAGAACTTGTCACCCACCGTCGCTAGTTTTGAGCATGCAATGGCAATCGAGACCCGACCCTTCCGCGTCCACTCCGACTTCGAGCCCGCGGGCGATCAGCCAGAGGCCATCGCCAAGCTGACCGAGGGGATTCGCCGCGGCGACCGATTCCAGACGCTTCTCGGGATCACCGGCTCCGGCAAATCGGCAACGGTGGCGTGGACCATCGAGCAGGTGCAGAAGCCGACGCTGATACTGGCTCCGAATAAGGCGCTCGGGGCACAACTGGCCAACGAGTACCGCCAGTTCTTCCCCGAGAACCGCGTCGAGTACTTCGTGTCTTACTACGACTACTACCAGCCGGAGGCGTACATCGCGCAGACCGATACCTATATAGAGAAGGAGTCGACGGTCAACGACGAGATCGACCGGCTCCGTCATTCGGCGACGGCAGCGTTGCTCACCAGAAGAGATGTGATCATCGTGGCCTCGGTCTCAGCCATCTACGGGCTTGGGTCACCCGAGCAGTACGAGGGCCAGGTGCTCCGGTTGGTCGCAGGCGTTCAGTACCCACTGCAAGCAGCCATCGAACGGCTCGTCGACATCCAGTACGAGCGAAACGAAGTGAGCCTCACCCGCGGGAAGTTCAGGGTCAAGGGGGACACTCTCGAAGTGTTCCCCTCGTACGAGGAGACGATCTACAGGGTCGAGTATTGGGGTGACGAGGTTGAACGCATTCTTCGTATGAACCCGGTCACCGGGGAGGTCATCGATGAGCTCAACGAACTGTGGGTCTATCCGGCCAGCCACTATGTGACGTCGCGGGCGCGAATGGAGAAGGCTCTGGGTGGGATCGAGGACGAACTTGCCGAACAGCTCGGATCGCTCGAGCACCAGGGCAAGCTTCTCGAGGCGCAGCGGCTTCGCATGCGCACCGCCTACGACCTGGAGATGATGCGCGAGGTCGGTTTCTGCTCTGGGATCGAGAACTATTCGCGGTTCCTCGATGGCAGGGAGCCAGGCGAGGCGCCGTACACCTTGCTCGACTACTTTCCGAGCGACTACCTCACGATCATCGATGAAAGCCATGTGACGATCCCGCAGATCCACGGGCAATACGCAGGGGATCGAAGCAGGAAGGATGTGCTCGTCGCCCACGGTTTCCGCCTTCCATCTGCGATAGACAACCGTCCGCTGACCTTCGAAGAGTGGTACGACAAGACCGATCAGGCGATTCTGTTGTCGGCAACGCCGAGCGACTGGGAACGACGTGAGTCCGCAGCAGTGGTCGAGCAGATCATCCGCCCGACCGGGCTGGTCGATCCCGAGGTCATCGTCCGGCCAACCAAGGGACAGATCGATGACCTCGTTGCCGAGGTGCAGGAGCGGGCCATCGCCGATCAGAGGGTTCTGGTAACGACGCTCACCAAGAAGATGGCGGAAGACCTGGCCGACTACCTGTTGGAGATGGGGCTCAAGGCGCGATACCTGCATAGCGACATCGACACCCTCGAGCGAGTGCAGATCCTCAGAGACCTTCGCCTGGGGGAGTACGACGTCCTGATCGGCGTGAACCTGCTGCGCGAGGGCCTCGACCTTCCCGAAGTGTCGCTGGTAGCGATCCTCGATGCGGACAAAGAAGGGTTCCTCCGCTCCGAGACCAGCCTCGTGCAGACAATTGGGCGGGCATCGAGAAACGTTGATGGGGCGGTGGTGATGTATGCAGACGAGGTGACCAAATCAATGCAACGGGCGCTCCACGAAACCAATAGGCGGCGAGCGCGGCAGCTTGCGTTCAACGAAGAGCACGGCATCGATCCTCAGACGATCAGGAAGAAGGTGTCCGACATCCTCGAGCTGATCCAGACCCGCCAGGCTCCAGCAGGGGACCAGCGGGCACAAGAGCTGAGGAGAAGGGAGCCGCTCGACCTCACAGAGCCCGATTTGCGCAGGCTCATCCAGAGCCTCGAAGAGGAGATGCACGATGCCGCCGCAGACCTTCGCTTCGAATACGCGGCGCGTCTCAGGGACGAGGTAAACGATCTCAAGCGTGAGCTGAGCGAGCTTGTCGAAGCGGCGTACTGACCCTTAGAGGCTCCGCAAATGGGGCACGATCCGGTCTGTATCGGCGAAGGCCATTTGCGGAGCCGTGGCCCGAGCGGCCCGCCGCGAAGCGGCAAGAGCGGGAAAATGGCTCCACTTCTGTCGAGACGACCGGTCACCTATCGGCGCGCGCTCTTAGGTCAGAAGCCCTGCGGGTACCGTGGTCCCGATGTCAGAGGCCGAGCCAGCGCCACCCGGGTCCTTTCGCCTGCGGGCGTATCCGCGAGCGTTCCTCGGTGCAGTACTGGTAGTTCTCGTCGCCGGCACCATCTTCGGCAGTGGTGCCGGAACCGCGACCGGGCGCCTCGGTGGCGACTTTCCTTCGTTCTACGGGGCCGGTTCCATCGTCGCCGGGGGCGAGGGGGATCGGCTCTACGATCCCGCTCTACAAGAGGAGGTCCAGGCGGACCTGTTCGCCGAGGACACCGGTTTTCTCTACTTCGCCTATCCGCCGTATTACGCCTATCCGTACGCCGCCCTTTCGGTGCTTCCGTTCAGGGCGGCGTTCCTCGTCCATGCGCTGCTGTTGATACTGGCGCTGTGGATGGCGATCCAGCTCGCTTCACCGCTCCTCCCGCGATTACTTGCCAGCAGGGACCGTAAGATCGCAGGGCTTGCCATCCTGTTGGCCAGCTACCCGATGTTGCGCTCGGTGCTGGGTGGGCAGAACACGCCGTTGACCTTGTTGTTGATCGTGGCCGTGTGGCGCTTCGCCGAAGATGAACGGGACCTGGCTGCGGGACTGGTGCTGTCCGCCTTGCTATACAAACCACAGTTCGGACTGCCATTGCTGGCGCTCGTGGTCGTCGCCCGCCGCTGGCGGATCGTCAGGTGGTGGGCCTTTGGCGCCGCAGGCCTGTATCTGGCCGGAGCCGCCATGCTGGGATTGGGTTGGGTTCAGCGCTGGCTGGAGCAGGTCGCTCCTTTCAACGAGATCAATCTGGTGGTCAACGGCGACTTGATGGTGTCTGCGGCGGGTTGGTGGCAGAACCTGCTCGGAGAGCCGGAAGCGCTCGTGCTCGCCGGATTGAGCATCGCGGGGGCCGCTGCCGTGGCCGCAGTCGTCTGGTGGCGCCGCGGGCTGACCACCGTTGCGGTGGCGATCGCGGCTCCGGTCATTGTCATTGTCGCTCCCTCGGCGTTGTACTACGACGCAGCCCTTGGCCTGGTGGCGTTCGGCGCCGCAGTCGAGGGCAAGACCGCCACCGGCTGGTACGCCCTTGGCACGTTCGTCGTCTTGTCGTACACGCAGCTGGCGGCCGCGACGCTGGGTTGGAGCCCGTTGTTCCCGTTGCTTGCAGCGACTTTGGTATGGGCCATCGGAACCTATTCCATCAGCTCGGAACCACCCGGCGTTACACACGTGTGATTCGTCACAGGCGCTCGGTACAATCGCTGATCCATGGGGCGCAGGCCCCCGGATGCGAACAAGGCGGTAGCGGTGGCAGCGGACACGATCCTCATCAGTGGTGCGCGCGAACACAACCTGAGAGATCTCCACCTCGAGCTTCCTAGGGGAAAGCTGATCGTCTTCACCGGACTCTCCGGGTCAGGGAAGTCGTCGCTGGCATTCGACACGATCTACGCCGAGGGCCAGCGTCGCTATGTGGAGAGCCTCTCCGCCTATGCCCGTCAGTTCCTCGGCCAGATGGACAAGCCGGACGTCGATTTCATCGAGGGCTTGTCTCCTGCGATTTCGATCGATCAGAAGACGGCGAGCAAGAACCCGCGGTCGACGGTCGGGACCGTCACCGAGATCCACGACTACTTGCGCCTGCTCTTCGCAAGGATCGGCATCCCGCATTGTCCAAACGACGGCACACCGGTTACCCGTCAGACCTCGCAGCAGATCGTCGATAAGGTGCTGGAGCTCGAAGAGGGGACCCGATTCGAGGTGCTCGCTCCCGTCATCCGCGGTCGGAAAGGCGAGTACGAGTCGTTGCTGTCGGATCTGGCGAAAGAGGGGTTCAGCAGGGCGAGGATCGACGGGGAGGTGCGGGATCTCACCGAAGCGATCAAGCTCGACCGATATTTCCAACACACCATCGAGGTGGTTGTAGACCGGTTGGTTCGCAAGCAGGGCATCGAACGTCGCCTCAGCGAGTCGCTCGAGACCGCATTGCGTCTGGCCGACGGGATCGCACATGTCGACATCGTCGACGGCCCAACGCTCTCGTTCAGCCAGCACTTTGCTTGCCCGGTGTGCGGCTTGTCGTTTGACGAGCTGCAACCGAGGAACTTCTCGTTCAACAGCCCATACGGTGCCTGCCAGGACTGTTCAGGGATCGGCACTCGCTATCAGGTCGATGCCGATCTGGTCGTCCCGCAGCCGGAGCGTTCGCTGGCCGAAGGGGCTATTGCCCCGTGGCGTGGCCGGCACCGGATGACCTACTACCAGCGGCTGATCGGCGCCGTCGCTGAGGAAGAGGGCATCGACGTCGACCGTCAGTGGGGCAGGTTGTCGAAGCGCCATCGTGGGCTGTTGCTGACCGGGACCGGGGATCGACCGTTCACGGTCACGTATGAGAACCGGTTCGGTAGGACCCGCCGCTATCAGACCACCTATGAGGGAGTGCTCCCATGGTTGGCACGCAGGTACGCAGACGCCGAGACCGATAGTGCAAGGGACAACTACGAGCAGTACATGCGCCAGGTGCCGTGCGAGACGTGCAACGGTGGCCGCCTCAACGCCGTGTCGCTTGCCGTCACCGTCGGGGGGTGGACGATCTTCGAGCTTTCGGCGCTGTCGCTCCGGGATGGCTTCGCCGCCCTCGAGTCGCTTAGCCTGTCGGACCGCGAAATGCAGATCGCCGAACGCGTCATCAAGGAGATCATGGCCAGGATGAATTTCCTGCTCGACGTAGGTCTCGACTATCTAACGTTGATGCGATCGGCTGCGACCCTTGCCGGGGGAGAGGCGCAGCGCATCCGGCTTGCCACGCAGATTGGATCGGGCCTGGTGGGTGTCTTGTACATCCTGGACGAGCCGTCGGTCGGGTTGCACCAGCGCGACAACAAGCGGCTCATCGAGACTCTGGTCCGGCTCCGCAACCTCGGCAACACGTTGATCGTCGTCGAGCATGACCTCGACACGATCCGCAGCGCGGACCACATCGTCGACATAGGCCCTGGCGCCGGAGAGCATGGCGGGAGCATCGTCGCCGAGGGAACCATCGCCGACCTGATCGCAGAGCCCACCTCGGTGACCGGCGACTACCTCGCGGGAAGGAGGGAGATCGAGATACCTGCGACTCGTCGTATCGGCGCCGGCCCCTCCCTCATCGTGCGCGGGGCGCAGCAGCACAACCTGCAAGATATCGACGTCACCTTCCCGCTGGGAAAGCTGATCGCGGTCACGGGAGTGTCCGGTAGCGGGAAGTCGACGCTCGTCGAGGACACCCTGTCCAGGGCACTACACACCGAGCTGCACGGCTCACGGCCGCTCGCCGGCCGTCACCGCTCGCTCGAAGGCGTCGAGCGTATCGACAAGATCATCAATATCGACCAGTCGCCGATCGGTCGCACCCCCCGTTCCAACGCCGTCACCTACACCAAGGCCTTCGATGCGATCCGCCAGCTTTTTGCCAGCACCCCAGATGCCAAGCAACGCGGCTACAAGCCGGGCCGATTCTCGTTCAACGTCGCCGGGGGTCGATGCGAGGTGTGCAAGGGCGACGGGACCCTCAAAATCGAGATGCACTTTCTTCCCGACGTGTACATCCCTTGTGAGACATGCGAGGGCAGGCGCTACAACCGGGACACGCTCGAGGTCACCTTCAAGGGTCACTCGATCGCGGACGTACTCGACATGTCGATCGAGGAGGCATTGCACTTCTTCGAGAACCAGCCGCGTATCGCCAGGATCTTGGGGACGTTGTACGACGTCGGCCTCGGTTACATCCGGCTCGGTCAGCCGGCGCCGACGCTCTCGGGGGGCGAGGCGCAGCGGGTGAAGCTTGCTGCTGAGCTCGCCAAGCGCTCCACGGGAAGTACGTTCTACATCCTCGATGAGCCCACGACTGGATTGCACTTCGAGGACATCAGAAAGCTGCTCCAGGTACTCGACCGGCTCGTCGAGGCTGGAAACACGGTGGTGGTGATCGAGCACAACCTCGATGTGGTGAAGACCGCGGACTGGATCATCGATCTCGGTCCTGAGGGAGGCGACGGAGGCGGGAGAATCGTGGCCGAGGGGACGCCGGAGCAGGTGGTTGCAATCCCAGAGTCCTATACCGGCAAGTTCCTCCGCGAGGTGCTCGCTTCGTAAGTCGTCGCAAGGGCATCGCGCACGCTGTAGATCGCAGCCGCCACCAGCACCGCGTTCCGGATCAGCCACCCGGTGTGCCACCACAGCTTGCCGGGGAACCAGAATCCGGTCAGGGCCACCGATATCACAGCGGCCGCGGTGAGGAGCCACCGTCCCTGCCGCGACCCGGTGAGGGCGACGAACGGGATGGGCCACAGAAGGAACTGGGTCGACAACAACGGTGAGGCGAGCAGCACCGCGTACGTCAGTGCCCCGGTGACAGCCACCCCACCCTGCCAGCTGAACGACCTACGCAGCGCTGTCAGGGCTGCTAAACCGATGACACTCCCGACCACGAGGTTGAGAGCCAGCGCCCAAGCACCGGTCCCAACATACACAGCCCCTGCGGAGTCGACGATCTCCGGGCTGGTGCCGACCAGAAGGCGCCAGACGATGACGATCGTGCCGCTCACCGTCTCCTCGTGAACTCCGACAAAGGAACGGCCGGCGCGGAAACCAGGCAGAGCCAGCAAAACCACACCCATGGCAACCGTGATGCCCACAAGCCCGAGGGCGCGCTGCCGCTTTCCTCGCCACCAATCCACGGCTGCAAGTACCACCGGCCAGCCCTTGGAGAAGATTGCTCCGATGGCTGAACCGAGCGAAGCCACCTCCCTTCGGCGAACGGCGAAGAAGATGGCCGCCACGGCCAGCAGCACCGAAAGCGCATCGACCCGGTGAGGAATGATCACCAGCATGGGAGCCACCATCACCACCCAACGCAGGCCGACATCATCGAGACCGAGGTCTTCACCGATCCGAACCACCAGAATGCCGGTGATGAAGACCATGACCAGCATGATGATCATGAATGGGTAAACGAACGGAACACTGGTGATGGAAGCGATGATGTGCGCCAACGACATCGGGGCGATGGCAACGGGAAGGTGCTCGAAATCGAAATCCAAATATGGGATTTCGCCGTCGAACATGCGAACCATCGCATCCGCATACAACTGCGGATCGGCGGTGTACACGGTCGGATGACCGAGGGCAGCGGGGAGGAAACCGATCACGAGCCCGGCAAGCAACGCGATCAAGAACCAGAAGGGCCAGGGCCGCGACTGTCCAGCGTGTGCTTGCATGGAAGGGTTCACGCTACAGGTTTCGGAGTAAATGTCTCATGGCTATAGCGGTTGACAATTGGGATGAGCTTGCCCCCTGGTGGCGCAGGGAGGCCGCCACCGACCTCGTGTATCGCGAGGACATCGAACCGATGTTGGAGCGCCTCACTCCGGAAGACCCAGGCACGGTAGTCGAGCTCGGCTGTGGAGAAGGCCAGTGGCTTCGCTGGCTTTCGACGAAGGGGGTGCAGACCTTCGGGTGTGACGGATCGTTGCAGCTGCTCACCGACGCCGCCTCCTCGGCACCGGTGGTCTGCGCCCAGCTGCCCGCCCTGGCGTGGCTGCAGGACGGGTCGGTCGATAACGCCCTATCGGTTTTCGTGCTCGACCTGATCGCGGATGCCGGCGAGTTCTTCACCGAGACGATACGAGTGGTCAGGGCCGGCGGCTCGTTGATCGTGATCATCAACCACCCCGGCTTCACCGCGCCGGGCTCCGGGCCACTCCTCGACGTCGACGGCGAAGTTTTGTGGCGCTGGGGCAGCTATCTGGAGGACGGGTCGTCTGTGCAGCCAGCCGGGGACCGAACCGTGGTTTTCCATCATCGGTCGATTGCCAAGCTCCTCACCGTGGCGGCCGCGGCCGGATGGGCTCTACAGGTTGTCGAGGAGCGACCGCTGGGCGCGGCTGCCATCGAAAGAGATCCCGGCTACGTCGGCCAGGAAGGCATACCCAGGTTCTTCGGCGCCAGATGGGTGAAATAGTTACCAGTTGCCAGTTGTCAGTCAGCAGTCGTGCTGTCGCTGGGGAGCAGGAAGCTGGAAGCTGGAAGCTCTGAGCTGGTATCTGACTCGTAGCTGGTTACTGGTAGCTGGTAACTCGGTCTCCGGCAAATGGGGTACTTGTGACTTGTGACTTGTGACCTGTGACGCCTCGACCTACTTACCATCAAGGCATGGTTCGCCGCCCGCCACCGTCCGAGATCCCCGACACGCCGGGTGTGTACTTGTTTCGTGATGAGCACGGGGGGATCCTGTACGTCGGCAAGGCGCGATCGCTGCGAAAGCGGCTCGCCAACTACTGGGCGGCCGATCTGCCGCTCAAGACGGAGGCGATGATCAGCGCAGCCGACTCCCTGGACTGGCTCGTCACCCCGAGCGATGTCGCCGCCATCATGCTGGAGTATTCGTTGGTGCAGGAGAATCAGCCTCGCTTCAACATCCGACTGCGCGACGACAAGAGCTTCCCGTATCTGGCGATCACCGCAGACGAAGAGTGGCCGCGGGCGACGGTGATGCGCGGAAAGCGGCGCAGAGGGGTCAGGTATTTCGGTCCATACGCGCACGCCTACTCGATTCGACAAACGCTCGATCTCCTGCTCAGGACATTTCCCATTCGCACTTGCTCCGACTCCAAGTACCGGCGCCATGAAGCCGCCGGCAGACCGTGTTTGCTCGCCCACATCGAGAAGTGCTCGGCGCCGTGCGTCGGTGCGGTCGATGCTGCGACCTACGCCGAGCATGTGGAGGGTCTTGCTTCCTTCCTCGCCGGCGATACATCGGCGGTGACCGACCGCCTCGATCAAGAGATGGAACGCGCCTCGAAGACACAGGATTACGAGCAAGCGGCCAGGTTGAGGGATCGGCTGATCGCAGTGCGAAAGGCGATGGAGCGACAGGAGCTCGTCACCGATCGGCTTGAGGACTTCGACATCGTCGGTCTGGCGTTGGATGAGCTCGAGGCGGTGCTTGTGGTGCTCAACGTGCGCCGCGGCCGTGTCACCGGACGCAAGACGACCGTTATCGACCGGGTCGAGGAGGTGACGACCGCCGAGCTGGTCGGAATCCTGCTGGGGCGCCTGTACGGCGCCGAGCGACCGCCGCCAACTGTGCTCGTCCAGGAGCTTCCAGAGGACGACGACATGTGGCAGGGATGGCTGACCGACCGGAGGGGTTCCACGGTCTCGCTACGCGTGCCGCAGCGGGGCAGCAAGCGTCGCATCATGCAAACCGCGATCGACAATGCCAATGAAGAGTTCCGTCGCCACCGACTGCGACGCCTTTCGGACCACAACGCAAGGGCGAGGGCACTCAGCGACCTGCAGGAGGTGCTGGCACTCGACAAGCCCCCGCTCAGAATCGAATGCTACGACGTGTCAACGATCCAGGGGAGGGACACGGTTGCTTCGATGGTCGTCTTTGAGGACGGGTTGCCGAAGAAGTCGGACTACCGGCGGTTCAGGATCAGGACGGTCGCCGGCCAGGACGACTTTGCCGCCATGGAGGAGACGCTGCGGCGCCGTTTCACCGCGTATCTGATCGATCGGGACTTGCCCGTGGAAGAGCGGGGAAAGTTCGCGTATCCGCCGTCGCTTGTCGTTGTAGACGGTGGCGCCGGTCAGCTGGGAAGAGCGGTGGCCGTGCTCGCCGAGCTCGGCATCGACATCCCTGCCGTCGGCCTCGCCAAGCGGCTCGAAGAGGTCTACGTGCCGGGGACGAACGAGCCGATCACGATCGCCAGAGGGAGCGAGTCGTTGTACCTGCTGCAGCGGGTTCGCGACGAGGCGCACCGGTTCGCCGTCACCTATCACAGGAAGCTCAGGACGAAGCGAATGATCGACTCGATTCTCGATGATGTCGATGGGGTCGGGCCAGCCCGCAAGCGTGCCCTGGTGAGGGAATTCGGCTCGCTCAAGGGAATCAGGGCAGCTTCGAAAGCAGAGCTCATCGGGGTTGTTCCGGATAGTGTGGCAGAAACCCTGTGGGAGACACTTCATGGATGAGTTGCGAGTCGCAAGTCCCAAGTCTCAATTCGCAAGTCCTCCGTTGCCGGTGGCCGGGGACCGGAGGCCGGAGACCGATGACTCCCTGGTTCCGAAGTGGGAGTGCTCCGATGGATGACGTAGTAGACCCCGGTGAACCACAAGAGCCGCATGTCGTCATCGTGACCGGGATGTCGGGTGCGGGTCGTTCTGCCGCGGCCAAGGTGCTCGAAGACCTCGGCTATTTCGTCATCGATAACCTTCCCGCAGCCCTCATTGTTGACGTGGTGCGAGGATCCGGGGTGGGGGATGGCGATCGGGATCGGTTCGCAGTCGTGGTCGACACTAGGGGTGGAATCACTGCCGACGAGTTAGCCGAGGCAGTCAAGATCTTGCGCGACAAGGGCCTGCGCACGACGGTGCTCTATCTGGACGCAGAGGACGCGGTGCTGATTCGCCGCTACGAGGAGAACCGCCGACCCCATCCCCTTCCCGGTGCGACCCTCGGAGAATCGATCGCCGCCGAGCGAAGCGCTCTGATCGAAGTGAAGGCGTTTGGAGATGTGATTGCCGACACCACCAACCTCAACGTTCACGAGCTCGGGAGCCGCCTCAGGAATGCGTTCGCCCGCGGGCTTCCCGAAGGGAGGCTGCGGGTCGATGTCACCTCCTTCGGGTTCAAGGTCGGTGTTCCGAGGGTCCTCGACCTGCTGTTCGACGTACGCTTTCTGCCGAATCCGCACTGGGTTCCGGAGCTGCGTGACCAGACAGGGAGAGATGCTGCCGTTCGTGACTATGTCTTCTCCCACGACGAGGCCCGCGTCTTCGTCGAGAAGGTGTCCGATCTCCTGGACTTTCTCATCCCGGAGTACGAACGGGAGGGCAAGTCGTACCTGACTATCGGTGTTGGATGCACTGGCGGCCGACACCGGTCTGTCGCAATCGCCGACGAGATCGCTGAGCATTTGAGTAGCTCGGGCGTCGAGACCACCCTCCACCACCGCGACGCCGGGCTTGGTCCAGACGATGCGCATCGGCACTGAGCCCGAGGCCGTTCGCCACAGCGTAGACCTGGACGAACGCGGCCCCAGGGTGGTAGCAATCGGCGGCGGAACGGGGCTGGCCCGCGCGTTGCACGCCATCCGGGGCTACGCCGGGAGTATCGACGCCATCGTGACCGTGGCAGACGACGGAGGCTCGTCGGGCCGACTGACGCAGGAGCTTGACATCCCGCCGCCAGGAGATATACGAAAGTGTCTCATCGCTCTGACCCCGGAAGAGTCGGTGTGGCGCCGCCTCTTCGAGTACCGCTTTACCGGCGCCGACGTCGAGGGGCATTCGCTCGGCAATCTCATAATCGCCGCCCTCGCCGACATCGAAGGTTCCTTCGAGCTCGCACTTCGGTCATCCGAGCGTCTGCTTGGCGCGCTTGGATCCGTGCTCCCGGCTTCGCCGATGCACCTTGGCCTCGAGGCGGTCGTGGACGGCAAGACGATCGCCGGTCAGGTGAACATTGCGCTTGCCAGGGGAACCATCGATCGCATCGGTATCTTACCTCCCGATGCTCCGGCTTCGGAGTCGGCGATTCGCGCCATCGATGCCGCCGATCAGATCGTGCTCGGGCCCGGCAGCCTGTACACGTCGGTGATCGCCACCCTCGCCGTTTCCGGCATCACCGAAGCGGTCAACCGCACGAAGGCCAGCCTCATCTATGTCACCAACCTGGTGACCCAGGATGGCGAGACGCTCGGTATGGACGCGGCCGACCATCTCGATGCCCTGCTCCGCATGACCGGGCTGCGCCCCCCCGGTGCTATCGTCGCTAGCGATTCTCCGGTGCACGTCGACCCGCCCCAGGAACAGCTGGTGGTCGACGGTGAGGCCATCGCCACCTATGGCGTAGACCTGATCACAGCGGACCTGCTCGACCGCGAGGCCGAGCGTCCGGTCCACGATCCTCCCCGGCTGGGAGAGGTGCTCCGGGGGCTCGTCGAAACCTAACTCCAGAATATCCGGAAGGCCTGTCATGCGCGTAGCGATCAACGGATTCGGTCGGATCGGCCGTAACTTCCTCAGGGCGGCGAAGGGAGGTGACCTGTACTCCGATCTGAAACACGCAGTGGCGGAGTCCCACATCACCGACGCAAAGGGAATCGCCGATGTTTGGACCAGGCTCAAACAGGCCACGGTCGGGATCGACGTCGTCGCTGTCAACGATCTCTCTGATCCTGGGACATTGGCGTATCTGTTCAAACACGACTCCGTTCACGGGCTGTATCAGGGGTCGGTCGAGCTCGAAGGTGACGAGCTCGTAATCGATGGTGACCGACTCCAGGTGCTGTCGGAGCGTGACCCGTCGGCTCTTCCATGGGGTGATCTCGGGGTCGACGTGGTGATCGAGTCGACCGGGGTGTTCGTCACCCATGAGTCTGCCTCCAGGCACCTCGAGGCAGGAGCCAGGTGGGTAGTCGTGTCTGCCCCGATGCGAGACCCGGACTATTCGGTCGTGCTCGGAGTAAATGATGACGGTCTTGATATCGAGCAGCACCGCGTCATCTCGAACGCCTCGTGCACCACCAACTGCGTGGCGCCCATGGTCAAGGTCCTCCACGACACCTTCGGGGTGCGACGCGGCATGTTCACAACTATTCACGCCTACACCAACGATCAACGCATCCTCGATCTGGTTCACAAGGACCCGCGTCGCGCCAGGGCGGCTGCGATCAACGTCATCCCGACATCGACGGGGGCCGCCAGCGCCGTTGCCAAGGTGATGCCAGAGATGGAAGGCAAGCTGGAGGCAAAGGCGTTGCGGGTCCCGGTGGCCGACGGGTCGATCACCGACCTTGTGGTTTCGATCGAAACCGAGGGGGTCACGACGGATGCGGTCAATGCTGCATTCCGCGACGCTGCGGAGGGACCATTCAAGGGCATCGTCAGGTACAGCGAAGAAGCCCTCGTGTCATCAGATATCATCGGGGACCCGCACTCGGTGATCTTCGACGCCGGTTCTACGATGATCACCGATGACCTGGTCAAGGTCTTCGGTTGGTACGACAATGAGATGGGCTACGCCAGCCGGCTTGTCGATCTCGTGCATAAGTTCGCCTGAATGTCGATCCCAGACCTCGACGATCTCGCCGTAGACGGCGAGCGTGTCCTGGTGAGGGCCGATCTCAATGTCCCGCTGGTCGAAGGCACCGTGAGCGACGCCTTCCGTATCGAGGCCAGCCTGCCGACGATCCAAGAGCTCAGGATGCGCGGAGCGTCGGTGATTGTCGCCACCCATCTCGGACGACCCGACGGCATCGACCCTGCCTTGAGCACGAAGCCGGTGGCCGAGCGCCTGGGTGAGCTTGGTGGGTTCCCAGTCGTACACGCACCGGCCGTCATCGGGGAAACGGTGGAGGCAACGATCGATGCGGCGGGACCGGACTCCGTCGTCGTGCTGGAGAACACCCGATTCGAGGCGGGGGAGACCACAAACGATCCCTTGGTCGCTGACGGTTTGGCCAGGTTGGCCACGTACTTCGTAAACGATGCCTTCGGCACCGCCCACCGCACTCACGCGTCCACAGTCGGAGTGGCGTCGCGCCTCCCATCCGCTGCCGGTCTCCTCCTAGCAGCAGAGCTCGCCGCCTTCGACCGGTTGCTCTCTGATACATCGCGCCCGTATGTCGTGGTCTTGGGAGGTGCAAAGATCTCCGACAAGCTCGGGCTGATGCATGAGCTGCTGCCCGAAGTGGACCTGATGCTGGTTGGCGGTGGGGTGTGCTTCACACTTCTAGCTGCCGGCGGCTACGAGGTTGGGGATTCCCTTGTGGATAGGGCAATGGTTCCCGAGGTGCGAAGCGTGCTGGACGGCATTCACGGGTCGAAGGTCGTGCTCCCGGAGGACGTCGTCGTTGCCGACTCGTTCGCCGCCGACGCTCCCCATCGGGTCGTGTCGGCAACCGCGATCCCTGATGGAACGGTGGGATTGGACATTGGCCCAGCTGCGGTCGAGGCCTTCGCTCCTGTGATCGAAGAGGCAGAGCGAGTGTTCTGGAACGGGCCGATGGGCGTATTCGAGTGGGAGTCGTTCCGCGGTGGAACCCAAGGTGTAGCTGCGGCGACGGCTGCCTCTGATGGCTATACCGTGGTGGGTGGAGGTGAATCGGTAGCCGCGCTACGGCTCATGGGTCGGGCCGAAGACGTCGATCATCTGTCGACCGGTGGCGGCGCAGGTCTGGCATTGTTGGAGGGAGTCGCGCTGCCGGGCATCGTGGCGCTGGAGAGATGGGGCTGAGATGCGTAAGAACCTGATCGTCGGCAACTGGAAAATGCATGCCACCCATCTCGAGACGATCCAGATGGTGCAGAAGCTCAGCTATCGGCTCGAGCCTGCCGACTACGAGCGGGTGGAGGTCGTGGTCTGCCCTCCGTTCACTGCGCTTCGCTCGGCGCAGACAGTTATCGAGGTAGACCATCTCCGGATCGGGCTCGGCGCCCAAAACGTGTTCTGGGAGAAGGAAGGGGCGTTTACGGGCGAGGTCGCCGCAGGAATGCTCGCCAAGCTGGCTGTGGCATACGTGATCGTCGGTCACTCGGAACGGCGCCAGCTGTTTGGTGAGTCCGACGCAGACGCCAACCGGAAGGTCGGCGCCGTGCTCGAGCACAACATGACCCCGATCCTCTGTGTCGGCGAGACCGAAGCGGAGCGCGAGGCCGGATCCACCGAAGACAAGGTAAGCACCCAGGTTCGGGTCGGCCTCCAAGGTCTGCAAGCCGGTGCAGTAGAAAAGGTGGTGATCCCCTACGAGCGTATTTGGGCAATCGGGACCGGTCGCACGGCCTCCGCCGATGATGCGGGATCCGTGGTCACCTTCATCAGGGGACTCGTCGCCGATTCGTGGGGTCCGGCATCCGACGCCGTCCGGATCCTCTACGGAGGTTCGGTCAACCCAGGCAACATCGCAGGCATGATGGCCAAACCAGATATCGATGGAGCCCTCGTCGGAGGGGCAAGCCTCGACCCAGACGGGTTGGCTTCGATCGTTCGCTTCTGGTCGTGACCGCCTCTCTCACTCGCGTCCGGGGTGATTTTGCGGTCGCTCGACCGATCCCATGGGACGACCAGGACACCTTGCGTGACCATGTCGATCGGGTTGTAGATGCCCTCATGGTGGCCGCGGGCGTTGTGGAGGTAGAGACCGAGGCCAAACTCGAGGAAGGCAGCGTCAAGCTGTCCGTCGTGCTGGCGGGTGCCGATGCTGAGGGAGCCCACCTGCTGGGTAGAGAGACGTTCGCCGCGTCGATCAGGGAGTGCGAGGGCCGCCACTATCAGCTGCTCTCGGCAGAGGAGGAGGCAAGCTTGTCTCCGAACCTGCCATCACGCAGCGGATTACTCACGCCGTTGTGGCGCCTGCGCACAATATCGGTCGAACGGGTTTTGGACACAGATGAGTAACCCCATCGAGTACACCCTCGTGCTGCTGCGCCACGGTCAGAGCGTGTGGAACCTGGAGAACGTTTTCACCGGTTGGACCGACGTCGAGCTCTCCAAACGAGGGATCGTGGAGGCAACCGAAGCCGGGGCGGCCATGGCTGCGGCTGGCATTGAATTCGACGTGCTGCACACCTCGGTGCTGCGTCGTGCCATCGACACCGGCACGCTCGCGCTCGCTGCCATGGAGCTTGGGTGGATCCCGGTCCACAAGCATTGGCGCCTCAACGAACGGCACTACGGGGCACTTCAAGGTGAGAACAAGAAGCGCATGGCTGAGGAGCATGGGGTGACCAAGGTCCAGGCGTGGCGACGGTCGTACGACCTCGCCCCTCCCGCTCTCGAGAGCGAGGATCCGCGACACCCGTCTCATGACGCCCGCTACGCCGAGATGGCCCCCGACTCGATCCCCACGGCCGAATCCCTAGCCGATGTGGTCGACCGTCTGCTGCCGTATTGGTACGACCAGATCGTCCCCGACATTCGAGCGATGCGCCGCGTCCTGGTGGCGGCACACGGCAACAGTCTGCGGGCGCTGGTCAAACATCTCGATGGCATCCCGCATGACCAGATCACGACGCTCAACATCCCGACCGGCATCCCGCTGTTGTACCGGCTCGACGCAAACCTGCAGCCGATCGAACGTGTCTATCTCGGAGATCCGGAAGCAGCCGAGGTTGCCGCGGCTGCGGTGGCCGCCGAGGCAGGGTAGGGAGAGTCGCAGGTCGCAAGTCACAAGTCGCAAGCCCGATGTCCTGAGTCTTTCAGGAAAGCGCGAAACGTGAACTACCCACGAGTGACTGATGACTCTGGACTGATGACTTGCTTTCGTACAATGGAAGCAGGTCATTTGCGCTACAGCGAGTGTGACGTAATATTTCGCATCCACAGGCCCGTTCGGACGCGGGCCGTTTGCTGAGAAGGGTTCCGAGGTCTTGGACGCATTCGTCGCTGTTTTCCAACTGCTGGTGTCTCTGGCGCTCATCTTCCTCATCCTGCTCCATGCGGGCAGAGGCGGCGGAGTGTCCGACATGTTCGGAGGAGGCATGAGCGGCGCTGGGAACATCTCCGGGTCAACGGTGGTCGAACGGAATCTCGACCGTCTTACGGTGGTGGTAGCCGTGCTGTTCTCACTAACCACGTTGTTGTTGACGTGGCTTCTTGCCTGATCCCTTCACAGGGACGGCCCACCTCGACCCTTTCGGGCTGACGATTACGCAATCGGGAGGCAAACGTGGCTCGATTGTGGAGTAGCCCCCCGGTCGCTGTTGTGGCGCTCTTGGTCGCCTCTGCCTTCATCGCGGGAGCGTGCACGAGTAGTGGCGATGCCGTCATCACCACGACAGAAGCGGTGACCGAGACGACTGCGGCGCCGGTAGGCACATCTACGACGGCTGCATCAACGGTGGCTGGGTTTACATACACCGTCGGAATGATTTCGGACATCACCAGCGACAACTACTGGGCGTTCATCGGGCTTGACAGCCCGGTATATGTGTCTTACGTGCTCAGCCAGACGAAACCCTCACTATTCACTGTCGCCTATCCGGGAATCGTTATAGCTCCTGACGTTGCGGTGGGCTTGCCCGCCGAAGCGGTCCAGGAGGGGGATGTCTGGACGGTCACCCAGCCGATGCGTGACGACTACACGTGGTCAGACGGCAGCGCCCTGACGGCCAACGACGTGGTCTTCACTTATGAAACGGTCCGCGATGCGGAGCTGGGCGGTGGGTGGATCGCAGCCTATCCCTACACCGAAGAGTCGACGCCAAGGCTCGTCAACGTTGAGGCCGTCGACGATTACACGGTGAAGTTCACCTTCGACTCGAAGCCCGGCGCTGTGGTGTGGCCGCACAACGTCGGTGTTGCTTCGATCGTCCCGGCGGCTCCCTGGGAGCCGGTGATTGCGGAGGCACTCGCCAGCGAGGACCCTGCTGCGGTCGTCTACGCCGCCAACTCGCTCGAGGTCGGGGACCTCTCCGGCGGTCCGGTCATTTATCACGGGCGCGAAGAGCGTGGGTTCGTCGAGAACGTCAAGAACGAGAACTATTCGAACGCCGGTTTAAAACACACGTTCTGGCAGGACGGCTCGTATGCGCAGAACGATGTGCTGCTGTACGGCGATGGTGGCGGAGACGTTGCCGTCGAGTACACCGAGGGTCCATTCCTCAATCGCACTGTGTTCTCCATCTACGGTGACGAGGCAGCGGCCATGCTTGCCCTTGTCGATGGCGAGGTCGACTTCTGGATCAACGATGTGGGCGTGACGCCGGGTCTGCGCCAGCAAGGTCTCGAGGCTGACAACTTGAGCGTCACTGTCAACCCGACCAACGGGTTCCGCTACCTGGCCTTCAACCTGCGTAAGAGCCCAGGCAAGTTCCTGGGGTTCCGGCAGGCCATGGCGTACTTCGACAAAGAAAACTTGACGCAGAGCGTGCTTCAGGGTGTCGCCTTCCCATTGTACGTGATGGTGCCGGAGGGCAACCAGGCGTGGTACAACGAGGAGGTCGCGGAGGAGATCGCGTCGCAGTACGTTGGTCTGAGCACGCAGGATCGTCTGAACAAAGCGTACGGAGCGCTCGAGGCCGACGGCTTCACCTGGGCAACACCGCCGGAGCGGGATGAAGACCGAAACATCGTCAGCCCGGGGGTCGGCATCATCGATCCGGATGGGATCGCGGTGCCCGAGCTCGAGATCATTGCTCCTTCTGCTACCCAAGCCCCTCTTCGAGCTACGGCGGCGCTGTGGCTTGGAGACTGGGCGGAGAGTCTCGGAGTGCCCGCTCAGGTGATACCGACGATCTTCGACACCATCCTCGACACCGTGTTCACGGGTGTTGGTACCGAGCCCACCTTCGACATGTACATCCTTGGTTGGAGGCTTGGGAACCCGGCATGGCCGACGTTCCATGAGAGCTTTTTCCACTCGAGAAACTTTACAGAGACGAACGATGGCAACAATGCGACCGGATACAGCGACCCCGAATTCGACGTGTTGGCCGACACCATGTTCACCGAGACCGATCAGGCGGCGGCGTTTGATCAGATCTGGCAGATGGAGCAGAAGCTCGCTGAGGATCTGCCCTATGTCGTTCTGTTCGACGCCACGATCACCGAGTTCTACAACAACTCATTGGAGTTCCCCTACGCAGGGTCCCTCTCCGGAATTCAGTACCAGGCTGGAATGCAGAACGTTGTTGCCAAGTAGCGCTACGGACCGTATTACGTACAACGTATTACGTATTACGTACTGAGGCAGCGGGAAGTTCGCGAGCATGGCCGAGTGCTCCAATGCCAAGGTACATATGAGCTAGCAGGGCCTACTCACGGTACGTCCCGTGGGATAGGTTCCTGAGGCGGGCCTCGACCTCTTCGGGATCTGCACCCTCGACGCTGTTACCCGACGAAAAGAGACGTTTCAGCCGCTGCGAGGTGGCCTCCTCGTGCCGAGCACGGTTCTCTTTGGAATCACGATGGTCTCGATTGAGGTTCAGCCAAGCCATGACGTCTCCAGGTCTTGATAGGGACAACGCACCGTCGCCCTACAGGCCGCTGAGCTGGTTGGTCACGATCATCGCGCCGATGAGCACCACGGCCGCAACCAAAACGATCAGCAGCGCGTATGTCGAAACCGTTGTCGGATCAAGACGTCTGGTGAAGAACGCGCGAAACGCGGTCGACATGCTTTCCATTATTCCCCCTACCTTCGCCTAATCAACCCTACATGGCATCCTGGCAGACAATCGTCTCGGCGCAAGGGTGGTTCACGGCCGTGGCGGAGGATCTAGCCCCTCGTCGCGTGGAGCGCTACTCGCATGTTTCAGAGGAGTAGGACCGAGCTGCTGCGGTTGGCTTGGCGTCGAAGATCATCAGGTAGGGACCCTTTCGGCTGTGTGCAGCTGGCATTGGATTACGAAATACGTTTCGGTGTCGGAGAGAAGACTCGAACTTCCACGGGATTTCTCCCACATGGCCCTCAACCATGCGCGTCTACCAATTCCGCCACTCCGACGTAGGCTGAGCAACTATACCGACGCCCTGCCGCGACGACTCCTCGACGAGGTTTTGGGTACACGACACGCCACACATAACTCGTGATACGTAATACGTGATACGTGATACGTGATACGTGATACGTGAGTATTGGTGGAGCGAAGCTCTACCAATACTCCTCATAGTGGATATTGCCGACGGTGCGGGCATGGTCGATGGTGAAGCCGCGCTCGGTCAGGATCTCGACCACGCCACGCGTCTCGGGATAGGTCGGGGTGTCGCCGTCCCACTCGGGAAGGCCGATCATGAGAGGGTTGCCGCATAGGTAGACGTGGGTTCGCTCGGGGTCGAGGGCGTAGCCCATCTCCTCCAGCTTCCCCGATTCGATGAGGTCCTGAATGTAGACCTTGTTGCCCTCGTTCTCCGGCTCGCGTGTCGTGAGCGGGATGTACTGATAGTTGTCGTAGCGCTCGACCAGTTGCTGGTGGGTTTCCAAGTAGGCGAGATCGCGTTTGTAGCGGGTTGTGCACACTGCGACGATGTTGCCCTGATGTTCGGCCCGCAACAGGTCGAGCGTCATCCGATTGTTGGGTGCCTCTCCGGTTCCCGTAGAGAGGAAGATCACGTCTGCGGTGGGATCGTCAAACCTGTCGAGGCGGTAGCGGCCGGCAGCCTTGCGGCCGATGAACAGTCGATCGCCAACATCCTTGAGAAAGAGTCGGGGGGTGAGGACCGCGGGAGTGCCCTGCAAACCGCTGTCAACGAGTACGACGTAGAACTCGGCAGCAGTCTCTTCTGTGGGATCGAGGAGCGAGCCATCCTCGCCGAGGATCGCACTGCTTACCGAATACGATCTCCTGGCCAGCTTCCTGCGCTGCTCATCGTCTAGCTCCTCGGTTCGATCGTCGATGCGCGGCTCCCAAAAACCGAGCGCGAGCGTGGTGTACTGTCCCGCCTGATACTTCAGCGGACCGTCGTCGGGCTGCACCCCGAGCATCCACAGGTCGTGGCCGACCTTGCGTATGTAGCTGATAGTCGAGTTGTAGTGCTCGGTTCGGAGTGCGTCCATGGCTTCGTCAGACAGGCCCGTTACCGCCCCGGGAGGTGCCAGCGCTACCCCGGCTCCCACGCCACCGATTGGTAGGTCGGTCTCTCCGTCGTAAAACACGAAAAACCTCTCGAGGGCTTCGTCTGCGGCCTCCAGTAGACCTTCATCCCACCCGCCGACCCGTCTCACCATCACGTGGTTGTAGGCCACATAGACGTAGTCAATTTCAGGGTCGAGGTCGAAGAACCGCGTAGCGATGGCGGCCGATAGCTTCGTGGTGTCCGGCACCCCGTCTGCGGCGAAGTATCTGGCGCCGTCTTGTCCGGTGAGCGACCGATCGCCACTGAACGTGGCGATATCGCCCTGGACACGGCGCTGAACCAAGATCGGCTGTCCCATACGGCCCTTCGTCGACTCGTCGGCCCTGTTAGCCCGGACGGCGCCAGAGACGGCGCGTCGGCTATCGCGGTCGGGTCAGTATATCCAGCTCGACAACCGCTCTCCTGTGCTCGAGGGGCCGAGGAAGCGCTAGCGTCGAGTCATGCACTTCACATCAACCGATCTGATCAAATGGGTACCGGCACCTGAAGCGCAGTTCACCGGCCGTGCCTGGTTTGGGCCCATGGCCGAGCCAGACGACTCCTCGGAAGTTGTCGTGCTTGGAGTGGTTTTCGAACCGAGCGCAAGGACGAACTGGCACTCGCATCCCGGAGGCCAGGTCCTCTACTGCGTGTCCGGTTACGGGCTGGTGGCAAACGATGGTGGCGAGCGCACCGCGATGACAGCGGGCGACACCGTGCAGATCCCTCCCGGTGAGCTGCATTGGCACGGGGCGGCATTGGATGCGCCGATGACCCACCTCTCGATCACCGTGGGCGAGCCAACCGAATGGACAGACCGGCCCGTAACCGACGACGAATACCGCGGCGCGTGAGCGACACGGCCTGGTACGAGGTCGACGTCGCAGATCTAGCAACCGGTGAGGTGACGGCACTCGTCGTCGGCGGCCGCGCCGTATGCCTGGTTCGCACCGAGCGCGGAATCGGCGCACTCGACAACCGCTGCCCGCACCAGGGGGGTCCGCTGGGGGAGGGGACCATCGAGGACGGGTGGCTGATTTGTCCCTGGCATGGCTACGAGTACGACCCGATCACCGGAGAGCCGCCAGACGAAGGATACGACGATGCGGCAACACCGTACGCGGTCGAGGAGCGCGAGGGTGGCGTCTTTGTCGAGCTTCCCACGATCGTCGAGGAGCCTTCGCTCATGGATCAGATGGTCGACGTCATGACCGAGTGGGGCGTCGACACCGTGTTCGGAATGGTCGGGCACTCCAACCTCGGCCTCGCCGAGGCTTTCCGCAAGGCCGAGCTCGATGGCCGCCTCCGCTACTTCGGCATCCGACATGAAGGGGCGGCGGCGTTTGCCGCCTCCGCATACGGCAAGCTGACTGGCAGACCGGCGGCCTGCTTCTCCATTGCCGGCCCTGGGGCCACCAACCTGTTGACGGGTTTGTGGGATGCCAACGTCGACCGTTCCCCAACCCTTGCCCTCACCGGCCAGGTCAACACACAGGTGCTGGGCCCCGGTGCCTTCCAGGAGATCCCGCTCTCCGACGCCTTTGCCGCGGTGGCCGGTTGGAGCCAGACGGTGCTGACGCCGACGAACGCAACCGAGCTGATGGCGCTGGCGATCAAACACGCCATCGTCGACCGGGCCGTCGCCCATTTGATCTTCCCGGATGAGGTCCAGGAACTGAAGGGATTGGCGGAACCACCGCCCCGACCCATGGCCGGAAGGGTCGCCAAGTCGACGATCCGGCCACCCGAGGACGAGGTGGCGCGGGCTGTCGACATGCTCGCCGGCGCCGAGCGGCCGGTGATCATCGCAGGAAATGGGGCTCGGCAGTATCGAGCTGAAGTGATCGCGTTGGCCGAGCATCTCGACGCCCCGCTTATCACCACGTTCAAGGCGAAGGGCCTGGTCGGCGATGACCATCCGCTTGCCACCGGGACCCTGGGGCGCTCGGGAACCAGGGTCGCCGCAGCCGCCATGGGTCGATCAGACACGCTGCTGGTCCTTGGGGCTTCGTTTGCCGTCCACACAGGGATCTCGGAGAAGAAGCGAACCATCCAGGTCGACTCCGACCGTGCAGCGCTTGGCAAGTTTCACCCGGTCGACGTCGCCGTGTGGGGAGATATCCGGAGTACGGTCGCCGCGATACGCGACGACCTTCCCCCGACCGACCGGCCCGATGTGCGAGCAACGCTCGCCCGGCGCTGGGAGCTGTGGCGCAGGGAGAAGGAACGACGAGCTGGACTTTTCGACGCCAAAGGTCGGATGCATCCTGCGCGACTCTTCGGGGTCCTCGACGACCTGGTACCCGAGCGATGCGGTGCTCGCCGTTGATGTCGGGGAACAACACCTACGCCTTCGGGCACTACTTCGAATCCCGCGGTGATCAGGATGTGTTGATGTCCGGGTACCTGGGATCGATCGGCTTCGCCCTGCCCGCGGCGCTTGGTGCCTGGGCCGCTGTAGGGAGACCGCAGGAAGGTGATCTCCATTTCGGGAGACGGTGGTCTCGGGCAGTATCTCGCCGAGTTCACCACCGCTGTCAAGTACCAGATGCCGATCACCCACATCGTGCTCAACAACAACGAGTTGGCAAAGATCAGCAGAGAACAGGTTTCGGCATTGCGCCCGGTCTGGCAAACCGACCTGGTGAATCCTGACTTCGCTGCCTACGCCGAGTTGTGCGGCGGCCGAGGGTTCAGGGTCGACGACCCGGAGGATTTGGAATCGACCCTGACCGAGGCGTTGGCGGTGACCGATGGACCTGCGCTCGTCGAAGTGGCAACGTCGCCGCGCTGGATGTGAGCAAGCCGAAACGCGGGCAGAAACCCACCGTCCCGACGTAAGAGCGCGCGCCGATAGGTAGCCGGTCGTCTCGACAGAAGTGGAGCTATTGGCCCGCTCTTGCCGCTTCGCGGCGGGCCGCTCGGGCCACGGCTCCGCAAATATCCTCACCGACAGACCGGATAGCGCCCGATTTGCGGAGCCTCTAAACTAGCCGCGCCTGGGCCCCAGGAGCGATCCCATGATCCATATCACCCTGTCCGGGGACATCTTTCTCAAATCCCGTCGCACCCAGCCGCGGATGATCAAGCGCGTCATCGCCAACCTGAACGAGGCCCTTCACAGCGTCGGATATGACGGGCCCGTCGAACGCCTCGGCTCGCATCGGTTCGCAATCTCTCCGCATCAGCACGTCGATGCGGTCGTCGACGCCGCCACCAGGGTCTTCGGCACTGCCTCGATCGACACCGTCGAAGAGGTGCCTGCTGAAGACCTCGACACACTGGCCGCGGGAATCGCGGCGCGGTCGGCGGACCGGGTGCGAGGCAAGACGTTCGGTGTGCGGGTCAAACGACGCGGCCGGCACGAGTGGCGCTCGTACGACCTGGCCTCACGCACCGGAACCTTGTTGGTCGAAGCGGGCGGAACGGTCTACCTCGACGACCCGGAAGAATGGGTCAACGTCACCGTTCTCGACGACAGGGCGTTTCTGGTTGCGCAGCACCGCAAGGGTGCCGGTGGTTTGCCCATAGGAAGTCAGGGGCCCGTGCTCAGTCTGGTCTCCGGAGGGTTCGATTCGATCGTCGCGGCATGGATGATGATGTCTCGCGGTTGCCCGGTCGAGTACGTGCATTTTTCGCTGAACTGTGCCCAGTCGGATCACGCGCTGGCGGTTGCTCGATCGATGTGGGAGCGATGGGGCTACGGCACCGACCCCATCGTGCACCTCGTCGACTTCGAGCCGGTGAGAGATGGCCTCATGGGGCACGTCAAGCCACGCATGCGGCAGGTTGCGCTGAAGGTCCTGATGGCTCGGGCAGCTTCGACGATCGCCGAGGAGCGAGACATCCAGGCGCTCGTCACCGGCGATGCGCTTGGACAGGTCTCCAGCCAGACCCTGGCGCACCTGGTTGCGGTCTCCAACCAAACGTCGACACCGCTGCTCAGGCCGCTGCTCGGAATGCCGAAAGAGGCCATCATCGACCAGGCCCGGGCGATCGGAACCGCCGAGATCTCCGCTCGGGCGAGGGAAGTGTGCGATCTGTCGGAGGGGCAGCCCGTTGCCACCGCCGCCGGCGAACGATCTGTTGCCAGATCGGTTGCCGATGTTCCAGACGAGCTGATGGAGCATGCACTGACCACCAGAAAGAGCTTCCAGCTCAGCGATTGGATGCCAGGCGCTCTGTAGGGCGCGCGGCGAATAGGCGACCGGTCGTCTGTCGGCGGAGGTGGGGTGTGTTTTCCCGCTCTTGCCGCTTCGCGGCGGGCCGCTCGGGCCACGGCTCCGCATAGGTGGTATGTACAGCGACCGGATCGCGCCCGCATATGCGGAGCCTCCTACACTGCGGCGCCTTCCAGTCTCAAGGGGTGCCATGACCAAGTGGGTGCGAATCGGTCTGGCTCTGGCCGTGCTGCTGATCGTCGGCAGCCTGGTCGCCGCCTGCGACGGGTCAGGTGAGGGCACCGGCCCCGACACACCCGAAACTACCGCGCCCCCGGCAGAGACGACGGCGCCGCCGGCAGAGACCACAGCGCCCCCTGCGCAAACCACGGTGGCTCCCGACACCGACACAGATGAGACGCCGTGGTGGGTGCTGCTGATCGTACTGGGGGCCATATTCGTGCTGGTCATCGCCCTGCTCGCCGGAAGAAGAAAGAAGACACCCGCAGCAGCGGTGGAGCCGGCGTGGAGGACCCAAGCCCAGAGCGGCTATGCAGAGTCGCGGTGGCTGTACGACAACCTCACCGAGCAGCTGGCGATCTGGCATGGCGATGCCGAGTTCGAAGGCACCATCGGTCAGGCCACCGACACCGAGCAAGCCCGTATCTGGGGCCAACTTGCTGCTCGAATGGATCAAGCCACCGCTGATCTCTACGCACTGGAAGCGGCCGCCGCTCCCAACTCGCCTGCGCTGCGCGCCGCTCAGAGCGTCGTCGGTTCGTTGAAGGAGACGTACGCAGCCGTGATCGAGCGATCCGATGCGCGTCACGGATCCCATGGCGTGGAATCCGGATCGTCCGAGGCGGCAGAGCAAGGTGCCGAGCTCGCCGCGGCGCGGGACCGCGAGATGCGGGCGTCTACCGCTCTCGCCGAGGCCCGGCCCCGGCTCGCCGCCGCGCTGACCGACCTGTCCAGAATCATGTGAGCCTTTGATACTTGGTACTTGATACTTGGTACTACTTCGAGGATGGCTCATACCATGCGAGATCGGTGTTTCCTCCGCTTACGATGAGGCCAACCCTGCGCCCGGCAAACTGATCGGGGTGGGCGAGAATGGCGGCCAACGCGGTTGCGCTCGATGGCTCGACGACCAGCTTCATGCGTTCGAGGAAGAACGCGCCCGCGGTGAGGATATCGGCCTCCTCGACCCGCAGGATCTCCACGCCGAACTTGGACAGAATATCGAACGGCAGTGCTCCCATACCGACAAGCAGCCCGTCGGCAACCGTGTGCGGGTCGGAGACGCCCGGCTGCCGTTCGCCGGAGGCCAATGACCGGTATGCGTCGTCGACGGCGAACGGCTCCGCACCGAGAACGGTGATCGAGGGCTGTGTTGGCATGGCAGCGATTGCGGTACCTGCCAACAATCCTCCGCCTCCGATTGGGGCGATGATGATGTCGAGATCGTCGACCTGCTCGATGAGTTCCAGCGCGGCGGTTCCCTGACCGGCTATCACGTTGGCATCATCGAATGGATGTACCAGCACCGCTCCGTTCTCTTCAACCAGGCGCAACGCGGTCGCTTCACGGTCGGCGTGGTCGCAGAGCAAGACCTCGGCACCGTAGCCGCGGACTGCTGCGATCTTCAGTGGATTGGCGGTTCTGGGCATAGCGATCCAGGCGGGCAGGCCGCGTATTCGTGCTGCGTAGGCAAGCGCTTGGCCGTGGTTGCCGCTGGAGTGGGTGGCTACGCCGAGGACATCATCGAGCAACAACACGGCATTTGTGGCACCACGGGCTTTGAAAGCACCGACCTTTTGGAAGTTCTCCGCTTTGGCAAATACCGAGGCCCCGGAAGCAGCGTCCAGGGACGAAGAGGTCACGATCGGGGTGCGATGGACGTGAGGGCGGATCCGGTCGGCGGCGGCTCGCACATCGTCGATGGTCACGGCTCCGGTCACGACACCCTCACTCCGGTGCTGCTCCTGGCCGACGCGGTGGCCATGAAATAGAGCCCGAGGAAGACGGCGGCGAGCACATGCCACCCTGCATGTGCCTGGAGCAAGGCACTCGGGTCACACCAGGGAGCGTCGGTCCGTCCGGCGAGGTTGAGGGCGACGCCGGCGATCAGCACTCCAATGGCCGTGGCATGCCACAGGCGGTCGGGTGCGGTACGCGACCGCATCGCCACATCCGAAGCGATCAGCAGGATGATGACGATGCCGGAAAGCACATTGCTGATCCCTGGGCTGATGAGCAGGGCGACAGCGAAGACGGCAACGCCTCCGAAGAAAGCGGCGCCGGCCGTCCGTCGGCTGGCGGCAAACGCCCCGGCCGTATTGACGACTACCAGGAACCAGAGGGCAGCCACAAGTGTCAGGTCGTGGAGAAAATGAGCGGTATCCGGCTGCGGTCCGTGAAACAGAAAGCTGCCGATGCCTGTCGCGCTCAACAGCAAGCCAAACACAACGCGATTAGCGCGCTCGGTCCCGGTCGCCGACCCGGCGCTCGCCAAGACGGCGAGACCGACCGCGGCGAACGCCAGACTGGACCAAGCGTTCACCGGTTGTATGAGCCACTCGAGGCGAATCGTCTCGCAGTCTCCGGTACCGAGTTGGGCGAGCACGGGCACCGAGTCATCGTAGACCGCACGTCCGGTGGACATAGTCGCGCAGAGAGTGGTCGAAAACCTCCTATTGACCGCGCGGCGTAGTCGTCATACACTGGTGCCACGGCTGGTAGAGGATCGGAGGCAACGCAACGGAAGGATGACGCATGAGACTGCTGTCATCACCGGTGCCAGGCGAAACGCTCGGTGCCGAGGGTGCAACGATCGAAGCCCGCCGGATCATTGCCACAGCCCAGGCCGAGGCCGACACGATCATCGCTGCCGCCGAGCAGCGTGCCTCTGAGGTCTACGAGACGGAACGGAATCGCTCCGTGCAACGCCTCACCGAGGTTCGCGACGAGTTCGAGTTGCTGTCGAGCCGTCTGCGGGCCTTGAAGGAAGCGACCGACGACATGATGACCAACGCCTTACGCGACCACGACGCCATCCGCCGAGTCTTCGACGAATAAGAGGCTCCGCAAGCTCTGCATTCAGTGCGCGGTCGCGCGGGAACCGCAATAGAGCATCGGATCGTCATATCAATAACGGTACGGCGGCGCTGCGCGATGGCCGATACCTAAAGCAGCAGTACGCTCGGAGGCATGTCGATGTCGAGATCGGCGACAAAACGACTCCAACAGCTGAATACGGATCGGGGCAGGACCACAGGAGATGGGTCCGGGAGCCGACCACCCTCGTTCGGACCACCTCGTGAGGACGATCCGGTCGTCTCCCGGTTTGCATTCGCTGCTGGGACGATCATGGTCTTCCTCCTCATCGCAGTGGCGGCAGCCTTCTTCGGGACGAGGGCGATCCAGGGAGATCTGGAAGCGCGGACCGAACGGGCCCTTCGCATCGCGGGGTTCCAGGACGTCACGGCCGCCGTGACCGGCTTCGACGTCACGCTCCGGGGCTATTACCACGAGACGCAGTCGGGAGACAATGCCACGGCGGCGGTCGCCGCCGTCAACGGGGTTGGGAACATCGATGCGTCCGCTCTGGTTGTCATCGAGGTTCCGGATGTCGACCCGACCGCAGTCAGCGGCCGGGTGATGACCTTCGCCTGGGCGAATGGCACCCTCACCATCAGCGGTGACGTGGCGACGGAGGCCATCCAAAGCTACCTCGAGACGGAGCCGGCAGGTTTCGTCGATGCAGAGGACCAGGCGCTGTTCATCTCGATAGACGCCTCCGACGTTGCCGTCACCGAAGACCTCGCCGAAATCGAGGGGATTGCGGACGAGACCGATTGGATCGGGAATGCGGTGGCGCTGCTGCGTTCGCTCGCGACAGGCCTCGACGAAGGGCAGCTCATCATCAACCCGTCCGGGAAAGTGGTGCTCACCTCGGGTGAGGTCGAGACCCGGCAGGAGAAACGAGACATCACAGACGACGGCGAGGCGGCCACACTTGCCCTGGAGGCCGACGGGTTCTCGGTGATCCCTGGGCTCCTTCTTCCCCCAGAGGTCGCTGTGGCCACCGCAGAGGAGGTCGAGGAACTCACCCAGACGCTGACCGAGCTTATCGGCGACAAGGTCGTCGAGTTCGAGCTGAACCAGGCCGACCTCACCGATGAAGGGAAAACGCTGCTCGACGAGATCCTGCTGTCCCTTCTCGAGCTCCCACATGTCGCCGTCGAGATCGCAGGCCACGCCGATGCCTCAGGCACCCCGGAGCACAATCTCGACTTGTCGGAACGCCGCGCTCAGGCGGTTCTCGACTACTTCGTGACCAAGGGTGAGTCGCCCGACCGATTCATCGTTGTCGGTTATGGCGATACACAACCAGTGTCGGCGACGGCAACGCCGGAACAGAACCGTAGGATCGAGTTCATCCCACAGGAGGGATAATTGCTCTACGTCGGCTCCCAGATCGTGTTGTGGATCTTGATCGCTGCCGCCTTCGGGTTTGCGATCGGATGGCTCATTCGCGGTCGCCGGGGCATGCGTACCGCTCGCAAGAGACGCTTCTAGAAGGGGTGCGACCGGACCTGACTATCGGCGTGTTCGGCTACGCTGAATCTCCGCATCCGCCGGAAGAGTCATGAGTCTTCAACAATTGCCCGCCCTTTTCATTGAGTTCAAGGATCTAGCTACCGCCTACCTGCGTCAGGAGACGGTTGAGCGGGCCGAGGAGCTGCGCAGGCTCGGCGGGTTCTCATTCGGGGCGGCGCTCGCCTGGGCGTTCGCCATCATCCTGCTGGCAGTAGCCGGGATGCGGGCGATCGTCGATACCCTCCCCGACAGTCCGTATTGGGAAGCGTTTGGGTATTTGGTTGCCGTGGTCGGGCTTGCCGCGCTCGGCGCGTTGCTCTACCAGCTCGGACCCAAACCCTCGGAGGAGAGCGGATGACACCGAACACCATCACTCGTGACGACCTCGAGGGCAAGCTCCGCGAAATCGAGGAGGTGGTCGACACCACCGTAAGGGACGCTTCGCGGTGGATCATCGGCGGCCTGGCTGTGGCAACCGCCGTCTTCATCGGCTGGAGGATCTACCGGTCACGCACTCAGAAGATCACGGTCGAGGTCTATACCCAGTAAATGAGACTGTTGCTCGCCCTCATCGATCGCTGGTGGGCAAACCGCTTCCACCCGTGGGTCCAGGTTGGCTTCGACGCCATGGTCGACGGCTCGAGGCGCGGAGATACCAAGCGGGTAGCCCTCGGCTTGGCCCAATTGATAGCTGGGATAAGTCGCCGCCACGGACGACCGCGTCGCCTGATCTATTCAGCCGAGATAGAAGCTGGCCAGTCCATCGGCATCCGGGTGGTTCGACGCGGCGCGGTGGTCGGCGAGCTCGAGATCCCGACACCGGGGTCCTGATGTTCCGCAACCGCCAGACGATGGTGAAGGTGCTCATCTGGGTGATCGTGCTGATGATGGTGTTGTCGCTTGCGGTGGCGATCGTCCCAGCACTCGGCTGAAGCCGAGTGCGTATTACGTACAACGTATTACGAACGTGCTGTTTGGTTATCGTGATACGTAATACGTGATACGTAATACGCATCGGGCGAAGCCCGATGCTTTCTTTCGCGGTTCACGCATCACGGTTCTGCTTAGGGGTTCTGATACGTACGCCGAAACGACAGTATGGCCTACACTCGAAAACGGAGGCGGCGGAGCCGTCGACTCCGCTGAGGAGGTAGCGGACAGTGAGCCGGCAGGACACTGAACAGCTCGAGGCGACGATTCGCATGCTCGAGGACGAGATCGACGTCCTCAGGAGCCGCCTCCACGACGGACCGCGCCGGGTGCGGATGCTCGAGGAGCGCGTGCTCGAGGCCCGCGGCAAGATGGCACAGGCCGCCGGCCAGAACGAGAAGCTCAGCGCCGCTCTCCAGGAGACTCGGGAGCAGCTTGCACTTCTCAGGGAGGAAGTCGAGAAGCTCACCGCACCTCCGAACCCATTCGGCACCGTGCTACGGGTCAACGAGGACGGCACCATCGACGTCAACGCCAACGGCAGGAAGCTGCGGGTGAATGTCGAGCCCACGGTCGAGATCAAGGCGCTCGGTATCGGCCAGGAAGTGATCCTGAACGAAGCCTTCAACGTGGTCGATGTCCGAACCTATGAACAGCGCGGCGAGGTGGTGACGGTCAAGGAGACCCTCCAGGACGACCGTCTGATCGTGTTGGGCAGAGCCGACGAGGAACGGGTGGTCGAGCGGGCGGAATCCCTTCAAGGCACATTCCTGCGTCCGGGCGATCATGCCCGAATGGACCCGGTGACCGGACTCGTTTTCGAGAAGTTGATCCGCCCAGAAGTCGAGGAGCTGATCCTCGAGGAGATTCCCGACATCACCTACAAGGACATCGGGGGCCTCTTCGAGCAGATCGAGATCATCCAGGACGCCATCGAGCTGCCGTACCTGCACAAGGAACGGTTCGCCGCTTACAACCTCACTGCTCCCAAGGGTGTGCTCCTATACGGCCCTCCTGGATGCGGCAAGACGCTGATCGCCAAGGCGGTCGCCAACAGCCTGGCCAAGGCCGTCGCCGCCAAGGAGGGCAGTGAGGATACGCGGTCCTACTTCCTCAACATCAAGGGCCCTGAGCTTTTGAACAAGTACGTGGGAGAGACCGAACGTCAGATCCGACTGATCTTCGCGCGGGCCAAGGAAAAGTCGGACGAGGGCGTTCCGGTCATCGTGTTCTTCGACGAAATGGACTCCTTGTTCAGGACCAGGGGAACCGGCGTGTCCTCTGACGTTGAGTCGACCATCGTTCCCCAGCTGTTGTCCGAGCTCGATGGGGTGGAAGCGTTGAAGAATGTGATTGTGATCGGCGCCTCCAACCGGGAGGATCTCATCGATCCAGCGATTCTGCGACCGGGCAGGCTCGACGTGAAGATCAAGATCCAGCGCCCCGGTCGCGAGGCCGCCCGCGAGATCTTCCGGATCTACCTCGAGCCCGACCTTCCCTACGACCGCAAAGAGCTCAAGCGCTACGGTGACGAGACGGCTTCGATGATCGATCACCTCGTCGACGTCGTGGTTGACAAGATGTACGAAGAGAGCGAGGACAATCGGTTCCTCGAGGTCACCTATGCGAATGGCGATCGAGAGGTGTTGTACTTCAAGGACTTTGCCTCGGGGGCGATGATCGAGAACATCATCAGGCGAGCCAAGAAGGACGCGATCAAGCGCGAGATCGCGGGCGGTCCTCCCGGCCTCAAGACCAACGACGTCGTGAACGCAGTCCGACAGGAGTTCCGCGAGCACGAGGATCTACCGAATACGACCAATCCCGATGACTGGGCCAAGATCTCGGGGAAGAAGGGCGAGCGCATCGTGTATGTGCGCACCCTGATCGAGGGAGACCGCGACAGCAGAGCCGTCGAAGCCGTCACGCCGGGCCAGTATCTTTGACGGCACATGGCGCTCCCTAAGGTCCTCGGGACCGAGACAGAATTCGGGATAACGGTTCTCCACCAGCGTGACTTCAACCCGGTCCACGCCTCTTCTGCCCTGATCAACGCCTATACGCGCGGGGCACGGATCCAGTGGTCGTTCGAAGAAGAGTCGCCGGGCAGGGACATCAGAGGCTTCGGTGTCGAGGATGGCCCTGGAATCGACCTGGAGGCAGGCCTGGTCAACTCGGTCCTCACCAACGGTGCCAGGCTCTACGTCGACCATGCCCACCCCGAATATTCTACGCCGGAATGCGCCGATCCCCTTGCGGCTGCGTTGTACGACAAGGCGGGTGAGGTCATCATGGCGAGGGCGGTTGAGGCTGCCAGCGCGCTGCTAGGCGATGGCGAACGCCTCGTCGTGCATAAGAACAACAGCGATGGCAAAGGCAACTCGTATGGAGCGCACGAGAACTATCTGATCGCTCGTGAGCTGCCGTTTGGCGACGTCGTGGCCCATCTCACGCCGTTCCTGGTCAGCAGGCAGATATTCACCGGATCAGGAAAAGTCGGGTCAGAGAACGGCCGGCCGGAGGTCGACTTCCAGATCAGCCAGCGTGCCGATTTCTTCGAAGAGCAGGTTGGCCTGGAGACGACGTTGAAACGACCGATCATCAACACCAGGGACGAGCCGCACGCGGACCCGTCCCGGTACCGGCGCCTCCATGTGATCATCGGTGACGCCACCATGAACGAGGTACAGACCTACTTGAAGGTGGGCACTGCGGCGCTCGTTCTGGATGCAATCGAAGACGGCGCCCTACCAGAGCCGATCAGCCTTGCCGATCCGGTCGAGGCGGTGTGGGCGGTGAGTCACGATCCAACACTCGAGCGTGGCTTCGAAACTGCGAGCGGTTCGATGACCTCACTGGACATCCAGTGGCAGTACTTCGAGTGGTTGACCAAGTACGCCAGGTCGGTGGAGCTTGGTGCGGTGTACGAGGACGTGTTGACGCAGTGGGAGTCGATCCTCACTGATCTCGAGAGGGACCCGGCGACCACAGCCGACCGACTCGATTGGACCGCAAAGCAGCAAATCCTCGAGGCCTATCGGGAACGCGATGGGCTTGCCTGGGACGATCCGAAGCTGCGTTTGCTCGATCTGCAATACCACGACGTCGACCCGGCGCGAGGCCTGTACGGACGCCTCGTCGCCAGGCAGAGGGTCCGACGACTGTTCACCGATGACGACGTTGAACGGGCGGTCATCGAGCCGCCAAAGGACACCCGCGCCTACTTCCGTGGCCAGTGCATGGCGCGGTACCCGGGATCGGTAGTCGCAGCCAACTGGGATTCGCTCGTCTTTGACGTCGGGGAAGAAACACTCAAACGGGTTCCTATGATGGAGCCGCTGCGCGGCACAGAAGATCATGTAGGGGAGCTGCTCGACGCTTGCGAGGACGCGGCAGCATTGTTGAGTGCTCTCGGAGGCGACGATGGCTGAACAAGAACGACCACAGCGGAAGTCGGATCGTGCGGAGGAGAAGCAGGCCTCCGAGGACGTCGAAACCACAACGGCCGACGCCGCAGACGAGCTCACGGAACGCATCGACGACCTGCTGGACGAGATTGACACGGTCCTCGAGGAGAATGCCGAGGAATTCGTGAAGAACTACGTGCAGAAGGGTGGACAGTGATCGGCGATCCTCCTTCCCTGGGCACGCTTTCGTCGAGTGAGATTGTCCCGGAGTCCAGCTTTTCGGCCCTTCTCGAACACAACGGCCTACAGCCGAGGTGGCCGATCGAGCACGCCGGCGACTTGGAAGTGCCACAGGCGACAACGGTGTTGGCGCTTCGCTGGGAGAGCGGGGTAGCCATGGCAGGGGACCGCCGCGCCACAGCAGGCAATATCATCGCTCATCAACGGGTGAAGAAGGTCTACCGCGCAGACGAATTCTCGGCCGTCGCCATCTCGGGGACTGCGGGGATGGCACTGGAATTGACCAAGCTGTTCCAAACGGAGCTGGAACATTACGAGAAGATCGAGGATGTTCGCCTGAGCCTCGAGGGCAAAGCCAACTATCTGGCCAGGATGGTGCGAAGCAACCTCCCTCTCGCTGTTCAGGGCCTGGCGGTGGTGCCGCTGCTGAGCGGGTATGACGAAGCCGACGGCACAGGCAAGCTGTTCAGCTATGACGTTATCGGCGGGCGTTACGAGGAACAGAATTATGCGACCACCGGCTCCGGCGGGTCCGAGGCCAAGGCGTTCCTCAAGGGCGCGTGGCGACCTGACCTCGACGAGGCCGGGACGCTGCACATCGCCATCGAGGCTCTCGTAGCCGCCGCCGAGGAGGATTCGGCGACCGGCGGTCCTGATCCGAAACGTGCCATCTACCCCAACGTTGCGACCGTGACCGCCAACGGATACCGGGAGATCCCCGATGAGGAGATCGCTCCCATCGTCGACCATGTGCTGGAGAACAGGCCATGACCGCACAGTTCTACGTCCCGCCCGAGCAGCTGATAAAGGACCGGGCCGAGTTTGCCCGCAAGGGGATCCGGCGGGGGAGGCCGATCGTGGTGATCGAGTATGCCGAAGGGATTCTGCTCATCGGGGAAAACCCCAGCCGCTCGCTGCACAAGATCGCAGAGATCTACGATCAAGTGGCGTTCGCCGCCGTTGGTCGCTTCAACGAGTTCGAGACGCTTCGCGTTGCCGGGATCCGCTACGCCGACGTCAAGGGATTCGCATATGCCAGGGCCGATGTGACCGGAAAGGGCCTGGCCAACGCCTACTCACAGACGGTGGGCCAGATCTTCACCCACGAGATCAAACCCTACGAGGTGGAGGTCATCGTCGCCGAGCTCGGCAAGGACGACAACCATATCTATCACGTCCGTTTCGACGGCACCCTTCGCGACGAGCATGGATTTGCCGTGATCGGCGGTGACGAGGACGCGATCAGGGAACGCATGGCCGAGGCGTACCAGCCGGACCTCGATTTGGGAGCGGCGATGACGATGGCGACGACCGCAATCGCAGAAAGCTCGGAAGAGGACATCTCCGATGATGCGTGGGAAGCGGCCGTGTTGGACGCAAACCTCGGGCGCAGGAAGTTCCGTAGGCTCGATCTCGAGGAGATCGCCGCCGCGGTGTAGAGGAAGTCTTGAGTCTTGGGTCATGAGTCATGACCGATGACTGGCCCTGATTCACTCCGTGTTCGTGATCACCGCGCTCGCCTTATCGACCTGATCCGCCCGCACCCAGATCTCCGTATCCGCGAGCTCGCCGAGGCTGATCGGATATGGGCCAAAGTTCTCTCCGTGCATCCGCACATCGATGCCGGCGGCGCGGAGCCGCGCCGCCGTGATCTGTGCCTCATTGGGGTCCCCGACCGTCAGCAGCGGCACAAACGGTGCTTTCTTAGCGCGCGCACACATAGTTAACCCCTCGTCTCGACAGAAGTGGAGCCATTTCTCCGCTCTTGCTGCTTCGCAGCGGGCCGCTCGGGCCCCGGCTCAGCGGATTCTCTTCTTTACCAAGAGTCACATCGCGTCTCATCGGCTTCGCCTTGGTTCCCCGCTCTTGGCTACGGGCCACATCAGGCCACGGCTCCGCAAATGGCCTTGCCGACAGAGGCTGGATCGCGCTCCATTGTGGAGCCTCTTGTCACTCATTGGGGTGATTCTTGCCGAAGAGGAGCAGGTGGTATGCCGATACATCCAGCAGCGGTACGCTGGAAGATATGGAACGTCGGATTTTCGGCATCGAAAACGAGTATGGCGTCACCTGCACGTTGCGGGGACAGCGCAGGCTGTCGCCCGACGAGGTAGCGCGGTACCTGTTTCGCCGGGTGGTCTCCTGGGGCAGGTCGTCGAACGTGTTTCTCGAGAACGGGGCGCGGTTGTACCTCGATGTCGGGAGCCATCCGGAGTACGCGACACCGGAGTGCGACGCTCTCATCGATGTGGTCGCGCATGACAAGGCTGGCGAGAGAATCCTGGAGGATCTGGTCCGAGCCGCAGAGGAGCGGCTGATCGAAGAGGGCATTCGCGGAGAGATCTACCTCTTCAAGAACAACACCGATTCCGCCGGCAACTCGTACGGGTGCCACGAGAACTACCTCGTCGGGCGGCGTGGTGACTTCCAGCGCACGATCGACACCCTGATTCCCTTTTTCGTCAGTAGACAGATCTTCTCGGGCGCCGGAAAACTGCTGCAGACGGCTCGCGGCACCGTGTACACCCTGGCGCAGCGCGCCGAGCACATCTGGGAGGGGATCTCTTCGGCGACCACCAGGAGCCGACCCATCATCAATACGCGTGACGAGCCGCATGCCGACGCCGAACGCTACCGACGGCTCCACGTGATCGCCGGAGATTCCAACATGTCCGAATACATCACGTTCGTCAAGATCGGCACGACTGCAGCGTTGTTGCAGATGCTCGAGGCCGATGTCGTGTTCCGCGACCTCAGCCTGGAGAACCCGATCCGAGCCATCAGGGAGATCTCCCATGATCCGTCGTGTCGTCGCCTGGTACGGCTGGCCAACGGGCGCGAGCTGTCGGCACTCGATATCCAATGGGAGTATCTGGAGCGGGTGATGCGCTACTCGCGGACCGCAGGTTTCCCTGCCCAGGTCGAACAGGCCATCGGCATGTGGGAACACCTCCTCACCGGCCTCGAGAAGGATCCGATGTCGCTCAACCGCGAGGTCGACTGGGTGATGAAGCTCCATCTGATCGAGAAATACCAGGCCCGCCACGACCTGGCCATGTCCTCGGCTCGTCTCGGGCTTCTCGACCTCGCCTACCACGACGTCAACCGTGACCGGGGCCTGTACTATTTGATGGAGCGACGCGGGATGACCGAGCGTGTCGTCACCGACGAGCAGGTCAATGAGGCCACGACGACGCCGCCGGCGACGACGAGAGCACGACTCCGCGGGTCGTTCATCAAGGCTGCCAAGGCCAAGAAGCGGGACTTCACCGTTGACTGGGTCCACCTGAAGCTCAACGACCAGGCGCAGCGAACCGTGCTGTGCAAGGACCCGTTCCGTGCGGTCGACGAGCGGGTAGAAAAGCTGATCGAGAGCCTGTAGCAATCCGCGAAGCGGATTACCTATTACGTATTACGACCACCCCTTGCCTCCCCCTCAGGTGTCGCATTTCGCGATTGTGCGACGGTTGGGGGTCAGACCGTTGTCGCGACCAAGGCTTGACCCCCCCGCCCCACGGGCGGTACTCCCCCCAAAAAACAGGGGGCAAGTTGACTCGCGACCTCCTGGTCTTCGGTTCGGGGTTCGTAATACGTGATACGTAATACGTAATACGTGGTCTGGACGGTTTACCGTCGTAGCCATGCAAAAAGTCATCGAGCGCATCCTCAACCTGCTGGCGTTCTTGCTGACGACCGATCATCCGGTGAGTGCAGAGGAGATCCGGCACACGGTCGCTGGCTACGACGACAAGGGCGACGAAGCCTTTCGCAGGACATTCGAACGCGACAAGGACCTGCTTCGCCAAATCGGTGTTCCGCTGCAGCTGGTGGCTACCGACGCGTTCGAGGTGGAGCACGGCTACGTGGTACCCCAGGCCGAATACGCATTGGAGGATCCGGGGCTCACCGAAGAGGAGCGCGCCGCTCTCGCCCTTGCCGTTCAGGCGGTCCGCTTCGGCGGCCAGCCGTCTGGGCCGGATGCAATCCTCAAGCTCGGTGGCGCCATCGCCGCCGACTCAGTGGTGCCGGTGGGTGCCGACCTCGGTCCCGAGGCGGATATGGTGGCCGAAGTATTCTCCGCCGTCGCCGATCGCCGGGCGGCGACGTTCGACTACCGCGGCCGCACCAGGGTCGTCCACGCCTACGGCTTGGTTCACCGACGTGGCCACTGGTATCTCGTCGGGCCGGAGGCCGGCGATATCGTGAAGGTCTACCGACTGGATCGGGCCGAGAACCTACAGGTCGGAGATCGTGATGTGTTCGAGCGCCCGAGCGGATTCCGTGCCAAGGATGCGGTAGCAAACATGCCATGGGACCAGGGCACAGAGGCGCTTCGGGCAACTATCCATTTCGATCCGGAGGTGGCGTGGATTGCAGAGCGCGAGCTGGGAGTGGCGGAGTCCGTGACGCGAGGCGAGGACGGAGGAATCGACGTGGTGCTCGAGGTCGGCGCAGTGCCTCCGCTGCTGAGCTGGCTCATCGGGTTCGAGGATCGGGCCGTGATTCTCGAGCCCGCACACTTGATCGACCAGTTCGTAGAGCTGATCAGGGGTGGGTCATGAGTGCCCCGCGAACTGCCCGTCGGTTGAACCGACTGCTGGCGACGTTGCCGTGGCTCATTGCCAACCCGGGTTCCAGCGTGGATGAGGTCGTTGAGCGATTCGATTACGACAGGGACCAGCTGGCAAAGGATCTTGCGACGGTATTCGTTTGTGGCCTCCCCGGGTATGGCCCTGGTGACCTCATGGTCGCCTACATCGACGAGGATGAGGTGATCGTCGAGATGGCCGACTACTTCGCTCGACCGGTTCGGCTGACTGCGATCGAGGCCCTGGGTCTCTTGGCCGCCGGTCGAGCTCTCCAATCGTCTGGGCAAGGTCCGGCGGCGCTCGACAGTGCAGTGGAGAAGTTGCAGCGCGTAGTCCTCCCCGATGCAGACGAAGCGGTGGTCGTCGAGCTTCCGGAGCCTCCGCTGGTTCCGGAGCTTCGGGCCGCCGCCGCCGGCGGGTCGGTAGTAACAATCGAGCACAGCTCGGTTGCCACCGGCGAGGTGACGATCAGAGACATCGAGCCCTGGGCGGTGTTCTCGACCCTTGGCAACTGGTACGTGTCGGCGTGGTGCCGCTCGGCGGAAGCGGAACGTGTGTTTCGCATCGACCGCATCCGGACCGCCGAGGTGACGGGCGAAACCTTCGCGCCAAAGGCAGAGCCGCCGGAGCCAGAGGTCCGGTACACCCCAAACGAGGACGACACCCGGGTGACGATCCGGCTGTCGGAGCGAGCAGGTTGGGTCGCCGAGCACTACCCGGTGGACATCATCGACGTCACCGACGACGTCACCACCATAAGGATGAGCGTCTCGGACCCTGCCGTAGCCGCCCGTCTACTCCTACGGCTCGGAGATTCTGCCGAGCTCGTCGATGGCTTCAACGTGGCAGAGACGGTCGCCGAACTGCGTAATCGGATCCTGGAACGTTATCTCCGATGAGAGCACGCACCGACACAGAGGCGTCATGTGACCTGAGCTCGCGAGATCCGACCGCTCCTAATGCCGGTTCCCGGGCGCCCAGAGGTGGGCGGTCGAAGAGTCGGCGGCGTCGTTATGGGCGCTCCTCAGATCGTTGATGGCCCGCCCCCTCAGACCACCGGCAGGGAGCGCATATTGAATCTCGTATGTCAAGGAGCTGGTGGGTTGGTGGACAGGACTGGGATGGGCCACACCTGGTGGTGGGCAGGCTCGTATTAGGTCACACCGTCCCGTTGAGGTTGTGGTGGGTGGGGTCGACAGGTCATTATCAGGACAACGCCGGTGGGCGTGTCAGCCGGTTCATTGGGTCAGACCCCACCCACGTTCTTATGCCGCTCGGGGTAGTTGTTTGAACACCTGGCGAGCGATGTAATGCTTTAAGCAGCGCATGATCTCTGGGGTGCTCAACCCTTCGGTTCGGCGGCGGGCCACGTAGCGGCGGGTCTGTTGATCCGATGACATGCGGGTCAACACGATGCGGTACAGCGCCGAGTTGGCGTTGCGGTCACCGCCACGGTTGAGCCGATACCGGCCGCTGGTCTTACCGGAGCCCGCAGGGAGCGGGGCGACCCCACACAGGTGCGCCCACGACCGTTCCGAACCGAGACGGTCGGGGTTATCCCCGGCGGTGACCAGCAAGCTGGCTGCGGTGTCAGCTCCGGCCCCATACAGGGCGATTAGCGACGGGGCGGTGGCGGCGACGAGCTCGGTGAGCATGTCATCGATGTCTGCCATCTCGGTGTTGAGGCCTTGGATGCGTCGGGCCAGGTTCCGGATCACCAGGTTGGTGGTATAGGTCACCGGGTCAGAACCCTTGCGGGGTCTCATCTTGGCGGCTTCGGTGACCAGTCCTCGCTTGTATCGGTCCTTGAACCGGACCCGGATCTCCTCGGGAGCACAGAACACCAGATGGCGGAGCTGGTTCAATGTTTGGATCCGTTGCCGACGGGCCGAACGGCGAGCCACCAACAACACCCGCGTCTGTTCCACCGGCCCGTTCCGGGTCTTGGGGATCACCGCTGCTGCCCCCGACAATGCGCCTCGAGCCGCCGCCACTGCATCAGTCGGATCCGACTTGCCAACTGCGGCGTGTCTGGCGGTTGGGTCGATCCACCTCCACCACCTCCACCTCGGCCCCAGCCAAGAACCTGGCCAATCCGACACCCCATGACCCGGTGCCTTCAACCCCGACCAGAGACACCTCACCAAACGACGTGAGCCACCCCAACAGGGCCTCGAATCCGGCAAGATCAGCTGAGAACGACTCGATTCCCAACATGCCACCGTTCGAGTCGATCGCTGCTGCGACATGGGTATCGGCATGGGTATCCACACCACCAACCACACTCCGTACCATCGACATAACCGCCCCTTTCACTTGCTTCAAGGCGAAGGGGTGGCAGCACCACCGGGACGGCGGACGGACCCAACCGAGCTGGAACATCAGCTCAACCGGTGCTCCACCGCCCGACCGGTGCGTGCCACACCAGCCACATCATCCCTCCCAGCCGGTTATGCGCTTCGAGCGTCGGCCCTCTGCGCCGACGTGTCTCGTGGATGGTGTGTTCTAGCGTTGACCGGTACCGACGGCGAGTTCCTCCCACAGGGTGTGGACCTGGGCAACTTCCGGGATGTGTTGTGCGCGGTGGTCGAATGTTGTGGCGAGTCCGCCTTCGATCGTGTCCTGTTTCAGGATGCTCTGCCGGTAGGTGATCCGGCACGTGCTGGCTCCGGTAGGTTCGATTAGGAACTCGAGCTCGCCGTACCTCAAACCGAGGACGGTTATGCCACAACTCGCCCGCCGCTCTAGTTCGACGTCCTCGAAGGTGATGATCATCACGATCTTGAAGATGGCCAGCCGGGTGACTAGCACTGCCAACTGGTTCCCCTCGGCTACCAGTGAGGTGTCTGGGTCCTTCTTGATGACTTCGATCTCGGCACCGCCCGGGGTCCCGATTTCGGTAAGACGCTCGAAGAGCGGCTCAATTGCCTCCCAGGCGGCCTGGCTGGAGGCGGCGACTTCCCGACTTGCCTCGGTCCACAGCACGTCGTCTTGGAAGTAGGTCTTGACCTCACTCTTGTCGATCATTCGTGGCCCGCGCGTTGAGTTGCGTCGCCGCTCGCAGATCCGATTATGCCAGGGAGGCTTTGCGGCTATGCCAGTGAGGCGTTGCGGCAGGGCGAATCACCCGGGTGATCCTCAACAACTGACCCTACGACCCAACAGCGCCAAGGGCGAGCCCAGCTATCGACATATCGTGTCCGCGCCGATGTGGACACCGTTGTGTACCGGTGCTCTCCTCGCACTGCCGTAGTCGACGAGGCGAATCGTCATGCTCGCTTTCTCCGGCCCCCGACCACTAGCAGCACAGTACCGACGGCGAGGAGGGCGACCGATACCGTGAGGAGTTGCTGGGCGCGGTGCTTGGCCGCTTCCCCTGCCGCGGCGATTTTCTCCGCCTTTTGCAGCATGCTTTGAACTTGGTCGAGCTGGTTTTGCAGGGTGGCGACCTGCTCTTCAGCTGCTTTGATCTTGTCGATACTGGTCATAACTCCTCTGTTCCGGAGTAAACGGCGGCCGCTTGGCTAGCTACTCAGCCTCGTCGTCGGCCAGCTCCTCACGCAAGGAGTCGATTGCCCCGGACAACTCGTCATTGACCGCGGCCCAGTTCTCCTCCGCGGCATCCTGTGCGGTCGCTAGCTTGATGCGGGCGTCCTTGATGCCCTCGTTCAAGGAGACGATCGCCGGATCCAGGTCGGCCTCGCCGACCTTGCCTTCGACGGTCAGGGCGAGGCGGCGAAGCTCGGTGCGGGTCACGCCGAGATCGATGCTCAGCTGGGCGACCTGTTCGATAAGCCGCCGCAACTGCCGTTCGACCTCATCGTGGCGCTCGTCATGCTCCTTCATACCGAACAGATCCATGGTTCTTCCTCCCCTTTAGAGCCGGTCTAGCCGCCGGACCGCTCGACGATCCTACCGAAATCAGGTTGCTCGGCATCAGTCAACGCCCTGCCCGGCAACGACACACTCACAACCCGCCCATATCAGAAACATATTGAGCGGCCGCTCGAAACCCGCCATATCGAAGCCTCTTTGTGTCAAGGGGTGTGTTTTTGGGCGCGGTTGTGTGTCTCGGCTCGCGCCGAGTTGGTGTCGCGTAGGCTTGGGGATGGGTCCGGGGTGACTGATCCGAAGAGCCGGTGTTCAGGATGTGAGGCCGGCCACGCTGGATTACAGAGACGTTCCTGGGTGTCCCCCGGGCCCTTAACTGGTGGTGGCTTGTTGTTGGTCTGTGATGAGGCGTCGGTAGACGGCGTCGGAGATGTGTCGTTTCAACGCGCGGAGGGCTTCCTTTTTGGTTTTACCTTCGGCGAGTTTCTTGTCGTAGTAGACCCGGCTCGGGCCATGCAACCGGATCTAGGTGATGGCGGCCATGTGGATGGCATGGTTCAGTCTCCGGTTCCCTCGTAGTGACAGCCGGTGTCGCTTGTTGCCGCCGGAGGACACTTCGATCGGTGCGGTGCCGTTGTAGGCGGCATACCGATCCGAAGTGGCGAACCGGGCGGGATCCCCGGTGTAGCCGATGAGGAACGCGGCGACGATGGGGCCGACAGCCCTCCGCCGTGGCTGATCCGCCTCGACGACGAGCTACGGGCAGGTGGCCTCAAGCGTTCCCTCGACCCCCTCGAAGCTATCCGAGGTGCCATCGATGAACGGAGCCGAAGCCTGCACGCTCTTCCCCTCGAGAACGATGAATGCCTCCGCGGCAAGCGCTTCCAGTGCCACCGACGGGTCGGTGAAGTTCTCGATGTCGTCCAGGCTCACGCTGTGGCCGAACGAGTCGATCGAGGCGTAGAGCTGCAGTCCGTCCTGGATCGCCGACAGGATGAACTCGGCACCGGCCTGGCCAATCTGCTCCTCCCCGAAAGCGCACAAGACGCTGCCGAAGGTCCAGGTCTGACCGCCGACGGTGAGCGTCGCCGCTCCACCTCCCACTTCCTCCTGCAGGTTCTCAAGATCCTCCGCGAGCTCATCGACAGCGGCCTCCGGGTCCTCGACGATCTCATCTGAATCAGGTACGACATCGGCCACCGCTCCGGTGGGCTGCGTCCCCCCACCATCGTCACTGCCGTCGCCACCGCAGGCGCCGACAAGCAATGCCGCCGCCATCAACAACACCAACATCCGGATCGTGTGCACGTGGGATCCTCCCCCTTCGCCATCTGCCGGGCCGGGAGTCCGACCCCGATCGAAGGCGGCAAGCTACACGCTGGCACATCGCGACACAAGACGCTCCGGGCGCGAACGGAACCCGGCGCTGAAGCACCCAGGGAACACATTCGCTAGCGCATATCGGCACGTATGTGTGCGGTTGCGGGGTTGACAGGGCGTCGGCGGTCGGCGCGAGTGGTTGGTGACAGTGGGCTCGGGGCAATGACCCGACCGAGGCGCCGGCATATGAGGGTGTGAGCCGGTCGCGCTGGAGCGGAGGTCTTGTTGGGCTGACGGTAACGCTTCGTCTTTGTCTTCTCCGGGCCCGGTGCCGCGTCGTCAGCTACGATCCGCAGAACGCTGGTGACCGGTAACCACCAGTCCTCGTGCCGGTTGGGTGGTTGTGGTGGGCTTACGTCCGGCGGCGATATGTGTGCCGGCCCCAGGGGGCGTCTGGCTCTCCGGAGTACTCTTGTTCACGCTACGGAAACCGAGGGTCCATGTCAGTGGTTCCGATTGATATCGCAGCTGCTCGCACCGCCGTCGGTCAGGTTTCGCGCCAGGTTGAGGAACTACTCCGTTCGATCCCCGACACATCGGTGCCGGTGCCCGGGCTGGAGTGGACCGCTGGGGAGACCGGCGCTCACCTGGTCACGGTGACGAGCTGGTTCGTCGACTACGCCACGGGGCGCAAGAAACCCCCGGTTACCACCGCAGAGCTCCCCGCCTTCAATGCGCAGCGGATCGCCAACTTTACCGAACGAGACGGGACACGATTGGCTGGTCATCTCGGCGAAGCGGTACAGGATTTCCTCTCAACCACGAGTGGATACGACGGGGACGATCCTTTCCCGTGGTACGACGAGTACACCATCGATGTGGCTGTTGGCACCTGCATCCTGCTGGGAGAGCTGGTTGTCCACGGCCGCGATCTCGCCCGCGCCATGGATCGGCCATGGCCGATCGACCCCGACCATGCCAGGCTGGTGCTGGCGGGGATGCTCTCGGTGCTGCCACTCTATGTGGATCACGAGCAGGCGCAGGGAGTGAGGGCCAGTTACCAAATCCGGGTCAAGGGGAGTCCTCCCGTGTACTTGGGTTTCGCCGACGGCGAACTCACCGTCACCGCAGCTCCGGTCGAGCCGGTCGATTGCCGGATCACGGCCGATCCCGTCGACTACCTCCTACTCAGCTACGGACGGACGGGACAGATCAGCCCGATCTTGCGCGGCAAACTGATCGCATGGGGTCGCAAGCCCTGGCTCGGTATGAAGCTGGGGACGCTCTTACACAAGCCCTGACCCATACCCCAAGGGTCCGCCCAGGACACTGGGCAACTGTCACCATCACACCAACCGAGATCGGGGGGGGACGCAGTGGAGCGGAACGCGGCTCCGCAAATAGCCACCCCGCCCAGACCGGATCGCGCGCTATTGCGGAGCGCCATTCCTTCCCGCTTATGCCGCTTCGCGGCGGGCCGCTCGGGCCACGGCTCCGCAAATAGCCACCCCGGCCAGACCGGATCGCGCGCTATTGCGGAGCCTTTGGCTAACTACGAGGAAATAGTCATTCAGGGAAGCTGCCCGCTGCCGATGTCTTACTCAACGCTGGCAACGGAGTCACCGAGTATGACCACCATTCGCACTACTTGCCCCTCCTGCGGGGACGTCGAACTCACCGTCGACGACGTCGGCCTGGAGATGGCCGTCGGCGCAGAAGAGGGTAGATACCGCTTCCAGTGCCCCTTCTGTGGCGCGACACAGCGGCGTCCGGCAAGCCGGCGAGTGGTCAGCGTGCTCCTTGCCACCGGTGTGGCGTATGAGATCATCGCCACCGCCAGTCCGATCACCGAGGACGAGATCAGCGAGTTCGCAGCCTCGCTCGACGGTGAGGACTGGTTCAAAGATGTTGCTTCCTTCGACTGAGAAACGGGCAGAGCAGGGCCACTGAGCGCCTCCGGGATCCGTCCCGGAGGCGCTTCTAGTTGAAGAGGGTTCCCAGCTGTCAGTTCCCGGGTTCGGATTCGGATTGGTCGCCGGGAAACTGGTCACTCGATGGCCGTAGCTCATAGCTCGTGGCTGAAACGCTCTACCATCGCGTTCATGGGCAGCCTCTCGTTCGGTGAGATCCTGGTGATCCTCGTGGTCGTTCTCGTAGTGTTCGGGCCGCGGCGCCTTCCCGAGCTGTCGCGACGGATTGGTGCATGGCTGGCAAAGGCCAGGGAGGCGACGTCTTACGTCACCCAGGCCATCGACTCCAGCTATGAAGAGGTCATAGAACCCATCAAGGAGCTCAAGGGTGAGTACGACGGGCTCAAAGGGGACGTGACCCGTGCCGTCGCATCCTTCGGCACGGCCGGTGACACCACAACGCCGACCGGTGGGACCGCGGACCCGCAGCCCGCCGATGACGGCAGCGATGGAGCAACCGACCCCGCCGATCAATGACCGACACGCCCGCTTCGTTTGTGGATCATCTCGACGAGCTACGCAACCGCACGATCAAATCCATGATCGCGGTCGGCATCGGCACGGTCGTGGCCTTCGTGTTCTACGAGCAGATCCTCGCCATCCTGACCCGGCCATACGAGCTTGCGGTTGATACTGAGCTCGTCTTTTTCCGCCCAACCGAGGCGTTCTCGCTTGTGATGCGGATCAGCCTGTTCGGCGGTGTGATCCTGGCCAGCCCGGTGATCCTGTACCAGCTCTGGCGGTTCGTGGCGCCGGCGCTCAACTCGCGAGAGAAGCGATGGGCGATCCCGCTCACGACGATCTTCGTGGTGTTGTTTCTTGCCGGGATCGTGGTCGGTTACTACGCCCTGGCCCGCGGGCTCGGGTTCCTGCTCGGCTTTGGTGGCGACTCCCTGGTCCCTGTGATCGGTGCCGAGTTCTACCTGCAGTTCGCCATGCGCTTCCTTCTCGCCTTCGGTATCTCCTTCGAGTTCCCTGTATTCATCTTTGCCGCAGCAGCATTCGGCGCCGTGACGAGTCGTCGGCTGCGCCAGAGCCGACGCTGGGCGGTGCTGACCATCGTCGTCTTCGCCGCCGTGATCACCCCATCCGGCGATCCGTTGACGCTCATGCTGCTGGCCGTTCCTATGTATGTGCTCTATGAAGTTGCGATCCTGGCGGTCCGCTTCATCCTGAAAAAGTAACCGATGAGGGCCTCATCGACCGAAGCCGCAGCCGCGTTCCTCTCTGCCCACCGCATCGAGCCCGATCGGTTCCAGATCGAGAGCGCTCAAGCCATAGACCGTGGCGAGGCCGTGGTCGTCACCGCCCCGACCGGCGCCGGGAAAACGCTCGTCGCCGAGGCGGCCATTGCCCGCTCCCTCGACCGGGGCGATCGCTCCTTCTACACGACTCCGATCAAGGCACTATCCAACCAGAAGTTCGGTGACCTGATCGCCGCCTACGGAAGCGAACGGGTAGGCCTGCTCACTGGGGACAACAGCATCAACGCCGAGGCGGCAATCGTGGTAATGACCACAGAAGTGCTTCGCAACATGATCTACGCCGGGTCGGCTGCGCTGGACAATCTCGGCGTCGTCATTCTCGACGAGGTGCACTATCTCCAGGACCGATACCGTGGCTCGGTGTGGGAGGAAGTCATCATCCACCTGCCTCAGACCGTTCAGCTGATCAGCCTCTCCGCGACCATCGCCAACCCAACCGAATTCACTGGCTGGGTAGAGAGCCGGCGTGGACCGACCAGCCTGATCGTCGAGGACCACCGCCCGGTACCTCTCGAATCGACCTACCTGCTCAGCGATCGCTTCCACAACCATGCCCTGGAACGATTGCCGGTGTTCGAGCCCGATGGGCTGCGGGGGAACAAGCGAGTGGTCAACATGCTCAGGAAGGGAAGAGGAAGACGCCCCCGGTTCTCGACGCCACGCCGCATCGAGGTGGCCGAGCATCTCCTCGGTGGTGGCCTCCTCCCCGCCATCTACTTCATCTTCTCGAGGGCGGGTTGTGACGCCGCCTCCAAGATGGTGGCAGGGGCGGGCCTTGGCCTTGCAACTCAGGCCGATCGTGTGCAAATCCAGGCTGCCGCTATCGAGCACACCGCCCATCTTGCAGAAGAGGATCTTGCTGTGCTTGGCTTTGCCGGCTGGCTCGAGACACTCCAGGCCGGCGTCGCCGCTCATCACGCCGGCATGATCCCGGCGTACAAGGAGACCGTGGAGGAGCTGTTTGCCGCGGGCCTGGTGAAGCTGGTGTTCGCCACCGAGACGCTGGCGCTTGGAATCAACATGCCGGCGAAGGCGGTTGTGCTCGAGGAGTTCAGCAAGTTCACCGGCGAGGGCCACGAGACGCTACGCGCCGGTGACTACACGCAGCTCACCGGGCGAGCCGGCCGGCGTGGAATCGACGAACGGGGAACGGCGGTCGTCCTGTATAGCCGGTACGTCCCGTTTTCCACGGTGGTCGACGTGGCGGGCGCAGGCAGTCATCCCCTCGTGTCGTCTTTCGAGCCGTCATACAACATGGCGGTGAACCTGGTCGCCAATTACGAACGCGACCGGGCTGAGGAAATGCTCGAGGCGTCCTTCGCCCACTATCGCTCGTTGGAAGGCAGACGTGCGCTGGAGCGCCGCATCGAGGAGCGAACCACCGAGATCGCCGAGTTCAGGGCAGCTGCAGCGTGCGACCGCGGAGATATAGCGTCGTACCTCGCTGAAGGAGGGGGCGAGCAACGGGCGGAGTCGATGCGGATCTTTGCCAGGTCACTCCACGAAGGCGACGTACTGACGATCGCCGACGGGGACAGGTGGGTGTTGCTCGCCCGCGGTCGGGGTCGCGCCCCTGGTGTGGTGGTTCTTTCCGAGGCCGGACGAACACGACGGTTGCGACCCACCGACTTCACCGATGTAACCGCACAGCTGGGGACGATGACGCTCGCCGAACCGGTGCTGACCAGAGATCCCGTCTACCTGAGAGCAATTGCCGATTCGTTGCGCTCCTGGCAACCCTCTGATGTGCCTCGTACGGCCCTCGCCGGGGCCACAGGCGAGCATGCGGTGGCGACCTGCCCCGATGTGGAGACCCACCGTTCCTTTTTTCTCAGGGCGGAGAAGGCGGAGAAGGATCTCCGACGGCTGAGGCGTCGTCTGTCGCGTCGGGAGGATGGCCTTCTCGAACGATTCTCCAGCCGCCTCTCCACCCTGGAAGGCCTGGGTTACCTAGAGGGGTGGTCCCTCACCCAGCGAGGGGAGCGGCTGCGCCGCGTGTACAACGAGCTTGATCTGCTCATCGTCGAAGCGGTCGAACGAGGTCTGCTCAACGATCTTTCCGCAGCGGAGCTAGCCGGCGTCGTCTCTGCATTCACCTTCCAACCTCGCAAGGACGATCACCGTGAGGGGCGGATGGTGGGACGGGTCTCCGACCAGCTCCAAGCCATCGACGAGCTGTGGAGTGAGCTTGTCGTCGAGGAGAAGAGAGCCGGTCTCGATCCCACTCGACAACCCGAACCCGGTTTTCGCAGGGATCGCTCACGCCTGGACCCTTGGGGCTTCGCTGGAGGATCTGTTCGGAGAAGACGACTTCGGAGCAGGGGACTTCGTGCGAAATGGACGGCAGTTGCTGGACCTGCTGCGCCAGCTACGAGATGGGTTCCCTGCGATCGCTGTGGTTGCTGCAGATGCAGTGCGAGCGATCGATAGGGCAGTAGTGGCCTCGGGGGGACGGCTGTGAGCTGGTGGGTGGTGGTGAATCCAGCCGCAGGCCGGAAAAAGGGTGTCGGGGAGAGAGCTGCGGCCGCGCTCACCGCCCACGGCATCGCCCACGACGTCCGGGTGTCGCAATCAGCGGACTCTGTTGCCGACGTTGTGGCGGAAGGAGCGGCCAACGGGTTCACCAACTTCGCTTCGGTCGGTGGGGACGGGATGGCCAACCTGGTGCTGAATGGGCTGATGGCCAGGGACTGGCCCACTCCACCAACCCTTGCGATCTTGCCCGCAGGCTCCGGAAGCGACTTCATCAGAACGTTTGGCCTTCCACGCCGGCTGGAGGACGCGGTCACTCATCTCGTCGACGAAGAGCGCTACCCGACCGACGTCGGCCTCATCGAGGGTGCCTTTGGGGCGAGATACTTCCTGAACGCGGCGAATGTGGGCATCGCCGCTCGCTCGGCACATATGGCGACGCAGCTGTCCGATCGGCTCGGCACTGCCCGCTACACGATCGCGTTTTGGATGGCGCTCCCGGCGTTCTCGTCTGCCGAGGTGGCTGTGGAGGTAGACGGCAAGAGCATGGGAGGTGACCTCATAAATGTTGTTATTGCAAACGGGCAGTTCTTTGGGGGTGGGCTGAACGTCGCCCCGCGTGCCACCGTCATGGACGGCCTTCTCGATGTCCAGACGTTCGCCGGCCCCCGCCGCAACGCACCTGCGATCATGACGAGAATGCTGCGTGGCACGCACCTCACCCACCGGGCGGTGCGTCGCAGGCAAGGGGCAGTCATCCGGGTGGAATGCCCGGAGTCGTGGCCGGTTGAAGCCGATGGTGAGGTTCTCGGAACCGGCCCAGTCACCGTCCGGACCCTGCATCGAGCGATCCTATTCAAGATATGAAACAGCGTCGCCGAATACAGAGTCCGTGTGTATGCTCCCGCCGCGCGGAGGTCAGATGCCCACGGAAGAGATGACAGAGGAAAAGATCGCAGACGATCTCGACGAAGAGATCGACCCCGACGAGAATTCCTTGGAGTCGGAAGTTGTGGACGGGGGCGCGGCAGAGGACGCAGCCGACGTTGCTGCGACCGACTCCGCCTCCAACTCCGACAGTGACTCCGACGCTGATCCCGAGGCCGACGCCGAGGCCCTCGACGAGCTCGAGGCTGAGGAGCTCGAGATGCTCACCGACGACGAGTCTTCCGAGGCCCTGGTCGTCGACGAGGCCGCCGAAATGCGGGCAATCCGCCGCGAAGAGCTCGCGATGGATCGCAGCGGGGCGGATGAGGCCACGGAGGGCGAGTTCGTGTGCTCGCAGTGCTTTCTCGTGCTGAAGACGAGCCAGCTTGCGGACGCCCGCCGAAATGTCTGCAACGACTGCGCAGCCTGAGTCTCGGCATCAAGGCATTTCGCTCGGACGCCGATAGCAGTGCTATGGAATCCGTTGCCAGTCCCGTGCACTCGCCCGCAGACCGACCGATGATTCGTCCGGAGGACGTGACGGTCATTATTCCTACCTACAACGAGGTCGACAACGTCGAAGCGATCAGCTCCGCGGCGCGCGGTCACGGGTACCGTGTGCTGATCGTCGACGACGGATCCCCCGACGGCACGGGCGACCTCGCCGACGCACTCGCCAGCGCCGACGACGCTTTCGATGTCTTGCACCGTCCGGAGAAAGCGGGCCTGGGGACGGCGTACGCCGCAGGGTTCTCCTTGGCGATCGACCTCGGTGCACGCGTGGTGTGCGAGATGGACGCCGACTTTTCCCATGACCCTTCTGATCTGCCGAGCTTGGTCGCCGCCATCGAATCGGGGGCCGACGTGGTCATCGGTAGCCGTTATGTCCGCGGCGGCGGAACCCAGGGCTGGCCCTGGTACCGCCAGGCGATTTCGCGAGCAGGCAACGAGTACGCGGCCATCCTGCTCGATCTCGACGTCCGAGACACGACGGCCGGCTTCCGTGCTTACACCGCAGAGGCGATCAAGGAGCTCGACCCTGGCTCGTGTGATGCCTCGGGGTACGCCTTCCAAGTGGAGATGACATGGCGGGCAAAGGAAGCCGGGCTGACGATCGCCGAGGTCCCGATCCGTTTCCGGGACCGCGAGCTTGGTGAATCCAAGATGTCGGCTGGAATCGCGATCGAGGCGATCGCCCTCATCACCCGCTGGGGTTTCCTTCGACGCTTCGGTGGCTGAGCGCCGATCCACGGTACGCTCCCGCCGATGCAGATCACTGCTCGGGATGCTGCCGAAGCCGACCTAGCCGACATCGAACGCCTGTACACCGCGTTCGCTGCGGAACAGGCAGCATTGCGCCCGCTGTGGCACGAGTCGGAGGGTTTGCCGAGCCCGGTCGCCGGGGCCATCGCTGCCCTGGTGGCTTCCAACGCCATGACCGTTGGCACCATCGACGGTCAGCTCGTCGGGTTCTTCGTCGGCGACGAACGCACCCTGGTAGACGGGGAACAACGGGTGGGGGTCATCCGCTACATCTTCACCGAGCCCGAGGCGCGGGGTGTGGGGCTGGCGGACGAGATGTTCAAACACGGCATCGGCAAACTGGCGGACCGTGGCATCGAGGCGTTCGACGCCACGGTGAGCCCGGGGCACAGGGAAGCGAAGAACTTCTACGAGGCCCACGGCTTCTCGGCGCGAAGCATCACGATGCACTCGGACCAACCGGTAGCCGACTAGCCCGTCCCTGTGCCGGCGGTCGCACCGGGCAGTAGGCTCGCCTGGTCCGGCATCGATATCCAGCGAGGTTGTAATGGCAAGCGAAACGGAAGTGGGGCCGGCGTCAGAGCTGACTCCCGGAACCGTGATCGGAGCCGGGCGGTATGCCGTCGGCAACGCCGACGGCGAGTTGTTCGCAGTCACTCGGCGGTGCCGACACCTATACGCCGACTTGGCCAACGGCAGCATCGACGACGCAGGGTGCCTGGTGTGCCCGTGGCACGGCTCGAGGTACGACGTGCAAACGGGCAGGATGGTGCGCGGACCACAGAGTGGTTTTGAGAAGGTCCCGGGCCTCGACACCTTTTACAAAGGCCTGACCGTGGTGCTGCCGCTTGGCCGAGGCCGGGTTGTCCAGCGCGACGACACGCTCTACGTCGAGTAGGCCGACCTCCCCAGCACTTGATACTTGGTACTTGATACTTGGTACTTCTTACTCCGCACTCGGTCGGCAATAATGACCTGATGACCAACGAACCGTCTCCGCCGCCACCTGCCGAGGATTCTTCCCTCACCGAAGCCGACCTCGAGACGGCCGACGCCGCAGAAGCCCCCGACATCGCAGAGGCGCTCGCCGATCGGTTGGAGGCAGAGCTCGATGACATCGGGCGCAAGGCAGGCGGTGCGGGCTGACCAACCGACGGCGCCTCGACGTCGAGCTGGTTCGCCGCAAGCTCGTCGCCAGCCGTTCTGCAGCACGAGAGGCGATCGAGGAAGGTCGTGTTCGCGTCGGCAGGGTGGCGGATCCGAAGGCGAGCACGCTCGTTGCCCCAGGGGATCCGCTGGATCTGATCGGCGAGCCCAGCCGCTTCGTCGGAAGGGGCGGCTACAAGCTCGATCACGCCGTCGAGCAGTTCGCCATCCCAGTAAACAGGCGGCGCGCCATCGACGTAGGCGCTTCGACGGGAGGTTTCACCGACTGTCTTCTGCAACGGGGAGCGAACAGCGTCGTTGCTCTCGACGTCGGCTACGGCCAGCTCCACCATCACCTGCGCGGTGATGATCGGGTCGAGGTCGTCGAGCGCACCAACATCAGACATGCCGATGCGGCGCAGCTGGGCGCGCCGTTTGATCTCGTCGTCGCCGACCTGTCCTTTATCTCGATCCGGATCGTCGCCGAACCACTGAGCGCCCTCGGCGCGGACGACAGCGACTGGGTTCTGTTGGTAAAACCGCAGTTCGAGGTTGGTAAGGATCTTGTCGGCAAGGGCGGTGTGGTACGTGACCCAGAAGTCCATGAGCGGGCGATCGAGCTGGCAGTGTCAGCGCTGGAGAGCTCGGGTGTCGGCGCCGTAGGAGTCGTTGCCTCCCCGATCACCGGAGCCGAGGGGAATCGGGAGTTCTTCATCCATGCCAGGCGCGGGCCTCTCACTCTGGAAGCCGGTACCGTACGACACGTCGTAACCGGGGAGGAGTCGGCGTGACCGCGGTCGGTGTCGTCGTCCACGATGACAAGGGCGAAGCAGGCGAGGTTGCGGCGCGCCTCGAGAAACTTGCCAGAGATCGCGGCATCGATGTGATCCGCCTCAACGACGATGCACCGGAGGGACTCGATGTCGTGCTCGGCGTCGGTGGGGCTGGAACGGTGTTGCGAGCCGCCAGGCTTGCCTGGACACGTGGGCTTCCGGTCGCAGGGATCAACGTGGGGCGCGTGGGTTACCTGGCCGAGTTCGAGGTGGACGAGCTAGACGCACTGGTTGCAGCCATCGCCGACGATCGGACGCTCATCTTCGAGAGGATGACCGTCCAGGTCCACTTTCCTGGTGGGTCGGCGACCGGGCTCAACGATGTTGTCGTAGAAAAGGTGATCAGCGAGCGAATCATCGAGATCGGCGTCACCATCAACGGAGAGCGCTTCGCTAGATTTCGCACCGACGGGATCATCGTGGCCACTCCGGTCGGATCTACCGCCTACTCGCTGTCGGCAGGAGGGCCTGTGGTCGATCCAGAGTTGGATGCACTCATCATGACGCCGGTCGCACCGCACAGCCTTCTCTCGAGGAGCTTGGTGGTGTCGGCGGATGCGGTGATCGAGGTTTCTGTGGAGATCGACCGCCAGGCGAGCGTCAACGTCGATGGCCACAGGGTGGCAACCGTCGATCCCGGTCAATCCGTGTCCATCAGCCGCGGCGACGAGATCGTGCGGTTCCTCACCCTCGAAGGCCACCCCTTCCCTGTGGCGGTGAGGCACCAGTTCGGCCTCGATCATGCTTGACGAGCTCATCGTCCACAATCTCGGACTCATCCCGGAGGCGCGCTTCGAGCCAGGGGCAGGACTGGTGGTGATCACCGGCGAGACCGGGGCCGGCAAGACGCTGCTACTCGGGGCGCTCCGATTGCTCACGGGCGAGACCGCCAGGAAGGACCAGATCGGCCCAACCGACGAGGAGGCCTGGGTGGAGGGCCGCTTCATCGTCGACGGACAAGAGCATGTGGTGCGCCGCCGAGTCGACACTTCCCGGTCGCGCGCCTATGTCGACGGGAAGATGGTGACCGCAGGAGCCATCGCAGAGCAGTTCGCATCGCTCGTCGACATCGTCGGTCAGCACGACCGCAACGCCCTCGCCGAGCCCGCCGCGGTGCGGGCCCTGGTCGATGGTGCCCTCGATGTTTCGGGTACGAAGAGGCTCGACAGCTACCGGGAAGCCTGGGCTTCACTACAAGCGATCGAAGACAAAGTCGACCAGCTTGGCGGTGACCAGCGCGCCCTCCAGCGTGAGCGAGACGTCGTTCAGTTCCAGGCCGCGGAGATTTCGGAAGCCGGGTTCAGCACCGGCGACGATGTGGATTTGGGGCGGCTGGCAACCCGGCTGAGAAACGCCGAGTCGCTCGGGGAGCGGTTGTCGGCAGCAGCGCGAGCGATCGCTGAGGAGGGAGCCGCCGGGTCGCTCGATCAAGCGGTCCGCGATCTCGGCATCGCGGCCAAGACCGATCCATCGCTCGAGCCGCTGGCGGACCTTGGTGCTGAGGCGGCAGGGCTGGTTGCCGACCTTTCGGCAGAAATTGCCGGTGTGGTCGTCGATTTCGACCGCGATCCCGAGCAGCTCGACCATGTCGAGGGGCGCCTCGCCTTGCTGGCCGAGCTGCGACGCAAGTATGGCGACGACCTGGACAGTGTCCTCAGCTTCGGCGCCGATGCCGCCGAACGATCCGCCGAACTGGAGGCTCTACTCGCCGATGCCGGCGAGCTCGACACCGCCCATCGCTTGGCGACCCGTGCCGTGGACACGGCAGGAGCTGATCTCCGCGAGGCAAGATGGAAGGCAGCCGATCGGCTGGCAACGGGCGCCGTCGCCCACCTCGTCGACCTCGGGTTCTCCAGTCCCGTCGTTCGCTTCCGCATCGATGAAGCGGACCCGGGACCGAGGGGCGCCGACAAGGTGGTTCTCGAGTTTTCCTCCGATGAATCGCTCGAACCCAAGGCTGCGGCGAGAATCGCCTCGGGTGGTGAGCTGAGCAGACTCGCTCTCGCTCTCCGACTCTCCTCCGGTGTCGAAGACGGAACCGTGATCGCCTTCGACGAGATCGACGCTGGGACCGGGGGAGAGACGGCGTTGGCGATGGGCAGAAAGCTGGCAGCGCTCTCCAAGGGAAGACAGGTGTTCTGCGTTACCCATCTGCCTCAGGTGGCCGCCTTCGCCGACCAGCATCTGGCGGTGCGCCGCGACGGAACCACCGCGACCGTGACGATGGTCGAAGGTGACGATCGGGTCGAAGAACTGTCGAGGATGCTGGCAGGCTTGCCCGAGAGCGAACGGGGGAGGGAGCATGCAGCCGAGTTGCTGGTGCTGGCGGCCGGGCATTGATAGCAGGTGCCGCGACAATCGCGCCCGGCTGCGTACAATGCAGCCTTCCGAGGTGGAGTAGGACGTGGCAAAACACGTGTTCGTCACCGGAGGGGTGACATCAAGTCTGGGTAAAGGGATCACGTCGGCCTCGCTGGGCCGGCTGCTCGAGGCCAGAGGGCTGCGGGTGACCCTGCAGAAACTCGACCCCTACATCAATGTCGATCCCGGGACCATGAACCCCTTCGAGCACGGAGAAGTGTTCGTCACAGACGACGGGGGAGAAACCGACCTCGACCTCGGTCACTACGAACGCTTCACCGGCGTGCGCTTGAGCCGCGACTCGAATGTGACCACGGGATCCGTCTACCAGTCGGTGATCCGAAAGGAGCGGCGCGGCGACTATCTCGGGGCAACGGTGCAGGTGATCCCGCATATCACCAACGAGATCAAGGGCAGGATCCGCAAGGTCGCTCACGACGACATCGACGTCGTGATCACCGAAGTCGGCGGCACCGTCGGCGACATCGAGAGCCTGCCCTATCTCGAAGCGATCCGTCAGCTGCGCAAAGAGCTGCCAGCGCAGGATTCGTGTTTCATCCACGTCACCCTGGTTCCCTACCTGGCGACGAGCGAAGAGCTCAAGACAAAACCGACGCAACACAGCGTCGCCGAACTCCGTTCCCACGGCATCATGCCCGATGTCATGGTCGTCAGATCCAACCGTTTTCTCGATGACGCGGCGCGGAGGAAGATCAGCCTGTTTTGTGACGTCGAGCCCGACGCGGTCATCAACCTTGTGGATATTGCCAACATCTATGCCGTGCCGCTGGAGCTCAACGAAGCGGGCCTCGACGCCGTCGTCTGCCGCAAGCTGGACCTGGAGACGGATCCCCCGGATCTTGCCGATTGGGAGGCGATGGTGCTACGCATGGATGAGGCCAAGGACGAGGTCACCATCGGGCTCGTCGGCAAGTACGTCGACCTGCCTGACGCCTACCTCTCGGTGGTCGAATCGCTCAAGCATGCCGCCGCCGCCAACGGGGCGACGGTCACCATCCGGTGGATACCCGCCGAAGAGGTCGACGGCCTGCTCGCCGAGTCACACCTGGAAGGGCTCGACGGGATCCTGGTGCCTGGAGGGTTTGGCATACGAGGCATCGAGGGCAAGATCGAAGCGATCCGACACGCCAGGGAACACGACGTCCCATTCCTCGGCCTGTGCCTCGGATTGCAGTGTGCCGTTATCGAGTTCGGCCGAAGCATCCTCGGCCACCCAAACGCCAACAGCACCGAGTTCGACCCGACCACTCCGGATCCGATCATCGACCTGATGGAGGATCAGAACGACGTCGAGGACATAGGCGGCACCATGCGTCTTGGGATCTACCCAGCGAAGCTCACTCCCGGCACGATCACCGAGCGGCTCTATGGCGAGAGCGTCGTCTACGAGCGGCACCGGCATCGTTGGGAGGTCAATAACCGCTACCGCAGCGAGCTCGAAGATGGAGGGCTCGTCCTTGCCGGCATCTCACCAGATGACCGCCTGGTCGAGATAATCGAGCTACCCGGTCACCCATTTTTCATCGGCTCCCAGTTCCACCCCGAGTTCAAATCCCGGCCAGACAACCCGCACCCGCTGTTCGACGGGTTCATGGCCGCGGCCTTGAAGCGGCGGCAGAGCACCAGGACGGAAGAGACCGTCACCTCTTCGGAGGCGGTAACGGCTGGATCCTGAGTGGTGAGCTTTCACACGACCGGCTCGAAGACCATCGCCGACGTCGGGTTCGCCCGACTCGATGAGGTGACCATCGAGGCTCCGGACGGCACCAGGGCCCTCCGCTACGTCCTGCGCGTTCCCAACGCCGTCGCCGTTGTCCCGCTCGATGGTGCCGACGTCGTGTTGATCGAGCAGTACCGGGCCCCACTCGACGAGGCGATACTGGAAATCCCCGCCGGCATGCTCGACATCCCTGGGGAGGATCCCATCGCAGCCGCGCGCAGGGAGCTCGTAGAGGAAGTTGGGTTCTCAGCTGGGCACCTCGAACACCTCACCGATATCGTCACCTCTCCCGGGGTCACCGACGAGGTGGTAAGCCTATATCTCGCCCAGGGCATCGAACCGGTGCCCCGGAAACCGGAGGGGCCAGAGGAACACCATGCAACGGTGGTCACCATGCCCCTTGCCCAGGCCGTTGAGCAGGTTCGGATCGGTCGCATCAAGGATGCCAAATCGGTCATCGGGATCCTCTTGGCCGCCCGGCAATGACCACGCTGTCCCCCGAAGCGGAGGAGTACCTCGCCGCGTTGCGATCGGAGCGCGGTCTCGCAGACAACACGGTCGCCGCCTACCGGAGAGACCTGACCCAGTATTTCGCTTTCCTCGACGATCCGGACACCGCCGCCGACGCATCCGCACCCGGCTTTGTCGGCCGCCTGGCAACGATGGAACTGGCGCCGTCGACCATCGCCCGCAAGCTGGCGGCGGTGCGCGGATATCATCGGTTCCTGGTCGTGGAGGGTCATGCTGCCGACGATCCGACCATTCTGATCGACACTCCGAAGCGGGGCAGGTCCCTTCCCAAGGCTCTACGTGTAGACGAGGTGCTGGCCTTGCTCGAAGCCCCGAACACCACTCGACCGCTCGACGTCCGCGACCGGGCGCTGCTCGAATTCCTCTACGCGACCGGATGCCGGGTCACCGAAGCGATCACGGTCGACGTCATCGATGTGGACCTCGACCACCGCAGCGCGATCGTCACCGGCAAGGGCGATCGGCAGCGGATCGTCCCGCTCGGCCGGCACTCCGTTGCCACACTTCACGACTACCTCGAGATCCGTCTGGAGCTGAAACGTGGCAACGCGGATTCCGGGATTCTGTTTCTGAATGCTCGGGGACGACCTCTTACCCGGCAGGGCGTGTGGGAGATCGTGAAACGCAACGGGCGTAAGGCCGGTATCCGTGAAGATCGCCTGTCCCCGCACGTGTTACGGCACTCTGCGGCGACGCACCTGGTGGAAGGGGGTGCGGACCTCAGATCTGTACAGGAGATTCTGGGCCACGCTAGTATTTCGACCACACAGGTGTATACACATGTGTCTCCACAGCATCTGCTCGAGGTTTATGTGACGGCGCATCCACGGGCTCGCTAGGGAATTCTGGGACCGTCACCGCCGTGAGGCTTGTTACATGACAGCGACCATCGACATCAAGGCAGCCGCGAGCACGCTCAGTGTGGAGCGGGCGAGGGTTGTGCATCAGATGGAGGAGCTCGGCGCCGACGCGTCCGGTGAGCTCACGGGGACCGTTGATTATGGCGATGCGTTTGCCGACGGTGGAGCGGCCACCGCCGAGCGCACCGAAGTACTGGGGCTCGTCGAGTCACTCAAGCATCACCTCGATGACATCGACCAGGCGATGGTCAAGATCGCTGAGGGCACGTACGGGATCTGCGAGAATTGCACCAAACCGATCGGTGAGGCACGCATGGAGTTCCGCCCCACCTCGACACGCTGCGTTGATTGCAAGTCCATCGCCTGACCAACGCTACGCGGCACGCCTGGCACCTAGCTCGACGGTTTTTTGGCGATATGACCGCGCACGGCCTGACCCCAAGAGAGCAGCAGCTGGTTCATCAGCATCTGGACGCAGCAGGCGCCAAGCTCTTCTGGCGGCAAGGCGTCGCCGACCAGCGACACGCGTTTGCCGTCGCATCGAGAGTCGCCACCACCCTTCCAGGCGATGACGATACGTATACGGCAGCGTTGTTGCACGATGTGGGAAAGCGCCTCGCCGGCCTCGGCGTCGTCCGCCGATCGATCGCCACCGTGTTCGACGGCATCGGGCTCCCGCTCACCCCGGCCATGCGGCGCTACCGCACCCACGGGTCGGTTGGGGCCGCCGAGCTGTCGGCCGCAGGGTTCGACGGCATTGTGGTCATCTTTGCCGCCAACCACCCCGGGCCGCCACCGGACGGTATTGACGAGGATCGCTGGGCGGCACTGCTGGAGGCAGACGGGTAGTCAGTTACCAGTACGCTCGCTGCGCTCGCTTCCAGTTCCCATTTCGAATCGGAACCGGCAACCGGCAACTGGCAACCGCTCGTAAACCCACTCCTCACATGCGGACCCCTTTACTATCTCCCCCGTGACCTATGAGGTGAAAACCCGCGTTTTCGAAGGGCCCCTCGACCTGCTGCTGCAACTGATCACTTCGCATCAGGTGGAAATCACCGAGCTCAGCCTCAGCGATCTCATCACCGAGTATCTCGACTACGTCGATGTGATGCGCGATCTCGAGCTCGAGGTGACGAGCGAGTTCTTGTTGATCGCGTCGACACTCATCCAGATCAAGGCCCGCCACCTCTTGCCGGATGATCGGGCGCTCGACCTCGACGACGAGCTCGCCTTCGCCGGGGAGCGGGATCGGCTGCTGGCGCGACTGCTGATAAACCTCACCTTCAAGGATGTCGCCGCGGTGCTGGGGCACCGCATCGAGGCCAACGCTCGGTTCGTCGGCCGTATGGTCGGGCTCGAGGACGTGACGCCCCCGGCACCCAGGCTGGTGCTTCGCGTCGACCCCACCGGTTTGGCGATCATCGCCGATCGCGTTTTTGCCGGTGCCTACGACGAGCCGGACACGGACCATCTAGCGATGGAGCTGCCGTCCGTCCAGGAAGCGATCCTCGACCTCCAGGCGCGAATGGCAGGCGCCGTAGAGACCGATTTCGAAGACCTCGTCGCGCATTGCACCAGCTCGTTCGAGGTCGTCGCCTACTTCCTCGGCCTGCTCGAGTTGGCGCGTTGGGGGATCGTCCGCGTATCGCAAGAAGACCGATTCGCGCCGATCATTGTCGGGTATTCCGAGACAGAGGCCGCCGAGAGATTCGACTCGCTGATGCGAGGAGAGGAGTCGCAATGAGTGGGGTAGGCGCCGCCATCGAGGCGATCCTGTTCGTCGCAGAGACACCCTTGTCCGAGACCGACCTCGCCGAGGTTCTCGAGATACCCCGCGATCAGGTGGCCGAGGCCCTGGCAGAGATCCAGGTGGAGCTGGCATCCCGCGAAGGAGGGCTGGTGCTGAGACAGGTCGGTGGCGGCTGGCGGCTATATACGACGCCGGAGACCAAGCCGTACCTGGAGCGGTTCGCCGCATCGGAGAAGGCGACCAGGCTCTCCAACGCAGCGCTGGAGACACTGGCGGTGGTGGCCTACAAACAACCGGTGTCTCGTGGCCAGGTCGCAGAGATTCGCGGGGTCGACTCGGAGCGGGCGCTGCAAACCCTGCAACGTCGCGGGCTCGTTCAGGAAATCGGCCATGCACCGGGCCCGGGACAGGCCTTGTTGTACGGGACCACCGACCTGATGCTGGAAAAGCTCGGTGTCAACTCGATTGGCGAACTACCGCCGCTGGCCGACCATGTGCCGCCGGCTGAGGTCGTCGAGACGCTGGAGCGCCCGTTCCGCCCGGAGGGATCATCGAACGGATTCACAAGCTGATCGCCCGTTCGGGTTTTGCATCCAGACGAGCCGCGGAGCGACTTATCGAGGCGGGGCGGGTCACGGTCGATGGGGTTCCCGCCCACCTGGGACAACAAGCCGATCCGGCAAGCGCCGAGATCCGGATCGACGGTGTCCCGCTTCCGGTAGCACCTGGCCTTGCCTCGTATCTCGTGTACAAGCCACCTGGTGTGGTCACCACAACCAGCGATCCGCAAGGGAGACCGATTGTGACAGACCTGGTGCCAGACGAGCCGCGGATCTTTCCGGTGGGAAGGCTCGACGTCGACTCCGAGGGGCTCATCATCTTGACCAACGATGGTGACCTGACCCTGCGCCTCACCCACCCTCGCTACGGTGTGCACAAGACCTATGTGGCGATGGTCGACGGCCAAGTCGACGCCGCCGTGCTTCGCGAACTCACCGACGGTGTCATGCTCGATGACGGTCCGGCCATCGCGGTGAGCGCCAAGCTCGTTGACAGCCATCAGGAGGCATCGATCGTCGAGGTGGTGATGGGGGAGGGCAGGAATCGGATCGTGCGCCGCATGCTGGCCGCCGCCGGGCACCCGGTGCAGCGACTTACTCGCACTGCAATCGGGCCGCTGCGCGATCGCCGGTTGGCTCCGGGCAGCTCACGTCCGCTGACCATCGTTGAGATCAGAGAGCTGTACGCCGCAGCGGGTGACGATGAACATGGCTGAACCCGATACCCGGGTGATCACCCCGCCTGAGGGTGTATTCGTCACCGGGGTACAGGTTCCCGGAGACAAGTCCCTCTCGCATCGAGCCCTGCTGCTGGCGGCGATGGCCGACGGCGAGAGCAGGATCACCGGCCTCGCTCCCGGGGCAGATGTCGCTACCACCTTGCGAGCGATCCGGCAGTACGGCGTCAAGGCCACTCGGGACCGGATCACGGGGCGCCGGTGGATTGCCCCTGACGACCCTATCGACTGCGCCAATTCGGGCACCACGATGCGTCTCCTCGCCGGCGCCGCCGCAGGGTCGGCCTTCCGCACCACCTTGGTAGGAGACGAATCGCTGATGCGCCGCCCGATGGATCGGTTGGCTGGACCGCTCGGCGCTCTCGGCGCCAACATCGAGACGAGCGCGGGTGGCGTTCCTCCGGTCGTAACCGGCGGCGGACGGCTCCGCGGCGCCGACGTCGTGATCGATCTCGCATCGGCCCAGGTGCGCACCGCCTTCGAGTTCGCCGCCATTCAGGCGGAAGGGGTGTCCACCATCGACGGGCCTGGAGGTTTTCGGGACCACACGGAACGCTGGCTGGAGACCTTTGGTCTCGGAGAGCGACTCGGTGACGGCAGGTTCCGGGTCGACCCGGGACCGACCCCTGCTACCGAGTACGAGATCCCGGCAGATCCATCGAGCGCCGCCTACCTATGGGCGGCGGCCGCCATCATCGACGGCTCTCAAGTAGCGACTCCCGGCGTTTCGTTGAACCCCGGGCGGCTGGGGTTCCTATCGATTCTGGAACGTATGGGAGCGGAGGTGCAGGCCGAGGTCACCGGTGCGATCCACGGAGACCCGGTTGGTGTGGTTTCGGTGACCGGGGTGGGTTTGACGGCAACCGAGGTGTCGGGAAGGTTGGCGGCGGCTGCCATCGATGAGCTTCCGCTTGTCGCTGTGGTCGCTGCCTACGCCGAAGGCGTCACCGTGGTCCGAGATGCAGTTGAGCTTCGAGTCAAGGAAAGCGACCGGATCGATTCGACCGTCGCCATGATCCGATCCCTTGGTGGAGGAGCTGAGCCCACCGCAGACGGTTTCGAGGTGCTTGGGACCGGATTTCTGGAGGGGGGCACCGTCGATGCGGCAGGTGACCACCGGATCGCCATGAGCGCGGGGGTGGCGGCTACCGGAGCCAATGGACCGGTGACGATCGAGGGTGCGTCCGCCGCAGCCGTATCCTGGCCGACGTTCTTCGACACGTTGGAGGCTGTGTGGTCATCACGATCGACGGACCCGGCGGGGTAGGGAAGTCGACCGTCGCCGGGCTTGTGGCCGAAGCGCTCGACCTTCCTCACCTGGAGACCGGGTCGACCTATCGAGCGGCAGCGCTGGCCACGCTGCGTCGCGGCGGCGATCCCGATGCGGAAGGCGACGTTCTCGAAGCGCTCGATGCCGTCACCCTCTCCTTCGACAACGGAACGGTGTCCCTGGACGGCGAGCATGTAACCACCGCCATACGATCACCCGAGGTAACGGCGGCGTCGAGCGCAGTGGCCGTGCACCCTCAGGTACGGGAGCGGGTCGTGGAACTACAACGATCCTGGCTATGGAATCGGGGCGACTCCGGAGTGGTCGATGGTCGCGACATCGGGACCGTTGTGTTCCCAGACGCCGAGGTGAAGGTATATCTCACCGCAACCCCCGAGGTCAGGGCTGCCAGGCGGGCCACAGATGCGGAGGCCGCAGGCATGGACGTGGCCGCGATCGCCGCCGAGCTTGCAGCAAGGGACCATGCCGACTCGACCCGCAAAGCATCCCCGCTGCATCCGGCAAGCGAGGCGGTTGTCGTCGACACCGGACTCCTGTCCGCGGAGCGGGTCGCAGAGCTTGTGCTCCGCCACGTCACCGAGGCGCAGGCCCTGACGCTGTCATCTCTTCTCGTCGACCACAACCCCGAGGTCATCGGCCTGACCCAGACCCTGCGCGCCGTGGTTCGCTCCGCCCTGCCGTTGGCGACCGAGAAAGTGAATATCGGCTGGCACGGTCTCGGGTACCACGACCCTGACGCCGGCTACGTTGCCGGCATCTTTCCTGGGGAGGAGTCGGTGAAGCTGGGTTTCGAGCACGGCGTGGAGCTTCCCGATCCCGAGGGCTTGCTCGAAGCGGGCGGCACCCAGCTGAGCTACGTGGTGGTCGACGAGTGGGATGACAAGCTCCGCGACCCGCTTACCGACCTCCTAGAAGCAACCGTGGAATACGGGTCGAGTTAGCCGAGTCTGTTGCCAGTTGCCAGTTACCAGTTGTCAGCTGTGCGATCGATAGGGGAGGAAACGATGGCCGCTATGTCGGTGCGTTCCGTGGTCCTTTCTGGCAACTGGGAACTGGTAACCAGGAAGCGACCTAGCCCGTCTTGCTTGCGACTTGCGACTTGCGACTTCTCTCAGACCTCGATCAACTCCAGCGCCTCCGTCGCACCCCAGTCCCGATCCTCATCGATGGGGCCGGACGCCCCGAGGTCGCGTGACGCGAACGCCCCCTCAACCAGGGCCTGCAGCGTGGCAACAAAGGAGCGCAGGCGAGGCGGGAGCGGAAAGTACTCGTCCTCGTCGGTCACGCTCAGCCGTTCGACCCCTTCGGTCGGTGCTACCGCGTCGATTACCGCCTGCACACGCAGGTCGGGCGCGGACGCCCCGGCGCTGACGCCGACGACGTCGACCCCGTCCAACCACGATGGGTCGATGTCGCCAGGGCCGTCTATGCGATGGGCTTCGACGCCAGCATTCCTGGCCACACGCACCAGCGCCTGGGTGTTGGAGGAGTTCTCCGATCCGACTACGAGGACGACGGATGCCACCTCGGCGATGCGCTCGATGGCCGCCTGTCGGTTCGTAGTGGCGTAGCAAAGGTCGCTCTTTCTCGCAGTCTTCACCGAGGGAAAGCGCTTCCGTGCCTCATCAAGAACACCTTCCCACTCGTAGAGTCCCAGCGTCGTCTGAGCCAGCAATGCCACCTTGTCGTCATCGGCAGGGGTGAACGAACCAAGCCCGACACGTGGGTCGATCAGCTCGGCGGCTTCCGGGGCTTCGGCTAAGGCTCCAATTGCCTCGTCGTGGCCGCCGTGGCCGACGTAGATGATGTCGTAGCCCTCGCTGCTCATTCTGCGCATCTCGTGATGCACCTTGGTGACCAGAGGACATACCGCATCGATGAGAACCCCGGCCCTGTCGTCGGCCGCGTTGACCACGTCCGGCGCCGAGCCGTGGGCAGACAGCATGATCGGCCGGCCGGGCGGCACCTCGGCAACGTCGTCGACAAAAACGACTCCGGCCCGCTCGAAACCTGCCACCACCGCAGCGTTGTGAACGATCTCGTGGTAGCAGTAAACCGGCGGTTCGAAGACCTGCACCATCCAGGTCAGGGCCTTGATCGCCATCTCAACACCGGCACAGAACCCTCGGGGCTCAGCTAAAACAACGGTTTTTGGCATCACTAGGGAGAATAGGCGCAGTCGGAAGCTCAGTATCGATTGGTACCATCGGTGCCACCCATGTCCCATCCCACCGTGCTCGAGGTTGTCCCTGGGAGTCCCGCCGCCAACGCCGGGCTCGACATCGGTGATGAGCTCGTCGCCGTCAACGGCGTCGTCCCCACCGACGTCATCGAGTACCAGCAGCTCATCGATGATCCCGACCCCGAGCTGACGGTCGCCAGAGCGGGTACGCACACCAAGGTGCGGCTGGACAAGGCCGCTGGCGAGCCGGTAGGGCTTCGGCTGAACGCATCGATCTTCGATCGGGTCCAGACCTGCGACAACCATTGCGAGTTCTGCTTCATCTACCAGCTGCCGCCCGGCATGCGGAAAACGTTGTACCTGAAGGATGACGACTACCGACTGTCGTTCCTATACGGGAATTTCACCACGCTGACCCGTTTCACCGAGCTCGATCTGGCCCGAGTGGTCGAGGAGCGCCTTGGCCCCCTGTACGTGTCGATCCATGCCACCGATCCGGAGGTCCGCTCCCGGATGTTGCGCAACGCGCGCGGCGGAACGTCGCTGCGCTGGTTACGTGCGCTGCTAGACCGTGGAGTGACGGTGCACGGACAAGTGGTTCTGTGCCCCGGGATCAACAACGGGGCGGTGTTCGAGCGCACCGCCGCTGAGATCTTGGCGAGGTACCCCAAGCTGGCGACGGTCGGCATCGTGCCACTCGGGTTGTCGCGGTACAACACCGAGGAGCACCTCTACCCCCACAGTGCGGAGGAAGCGGCCGCCGACCTCGATGCGGTGCACTTCTGGCAGGACCGAGCACTCGAGGTGCTTGGCCATCGCATGTTCTTCGCCTCCGACGAGCTGTACCTGAGGGCCGGCATGGAGATACCCTCGAGCGAGGCTTACGAGGGCTTCGCCCAGCACGAGAACGGGATCGGCATGGTGCGGGCCTTCTACGACGAGCTGGCAGCGATCGAAGCCGGAGACGACGAGTCACCGCCGGTGGTGAGCGGCGAGTGGCGGACGATCCCGTCGGCGCCTGCCGAGTTCTATCGGGCCCGCAAGCACAGCGGCAGCGACCCAACCGGCGAGCCCGGACCAGTTGCCATCCTCACCGGTCCCTATGGGGAAATGGCGCTGCGGCCGGTCCTCGGCAGCCTGCAGGCGCTCGCCCGTCGGCCACTGCGCCTTATGAGCGTTCCCAACGAGTTCTTCGGGGGCAACACCGGGGTAGCAGGGTTGTTGACCGGATCGGACGTGATACGGGCGATCCGGTCCGATGTCGAGCCCACCGGCCGCTACCTGTTGCCAGACGTAGCTCTCTCCGGTGACACGTTCCTCGACGATGTACCGCTGGACGAGGTGCGCAACATTGCCCAGGCGCCGCTCATTGTCGCCACCACAACCGCGGGAGGACTACTCGAGGCGGCGGTGCGGTGAGCGCCCGGCCCGTCGTCGTGATCCTTGGCAGGCCCAACGTTGGCAAATCGACGCTGGTCAACCGGATCTTGCGGCGCAAGTCGGCGGTGGTCGACGAGCAAGCTGGGGTGACCAGGGATCGGCGAGAGTTCGACGCCGAATGGGCGGGCCGCCAGTTCATCCTCGTCGACACGGGCGGATGGGAGCAGCGACCGGGGGAGCAGTTGGCCGCGGACATCAAGGAGCAGGCCGAAATCGCGGTCAAGGGGGCGGACGTAGTGATGTTCGTAACCGATGCCACCACCGAGGTTACCGACGACGACGTTGGCGTGGCCCGGGTGCTGCAACGCAGCGATGTCCCCTATGTGTTCGCCGCCAACAAGGTCGACGGACCGGCGGCTGAGTTGCAGCTCAATCATCTGTGGGGCCTCGGGCTCGGTGAACCCGTAGCGATCAGCGCCTTGCACGGCCGCAACACCGGGGATCTACTCGACCGCCTCGTCGACATCTTGCCCGAGGGCGACGAGACGGGCGACGGGGACGTTATCGCCAGCCTGGCCATCATCGGACGTCCCAACGTTGGCAAGTCGACCCTGCTCAACAAACTGGCGGGGAGCGAGCGGGTGCTGGTTTCCGAGGTGCCTGGCACCACAAGGGATCCGATCAACCTCGTGGTTGATCTGGAGGGGGAGCCGTTTGAGATCATCGACACCGCAGGGATCAAACGCCGCACCAAGATCACCGATGACGTCGAGCGCTACGCGGTGCTGCGCGCCCGCGACGTGCTCAGGGACGCAGACGTTGCGTTGCTGATCATCGACGGGACCCTGGGGGCGACCCACCAGGAGCAGCGGCTCGCTGAGGAGATCGTCGACGCCGGAGTCGGTCTCATCCTGCTGCTCAACAAATGGGACATTCGCAATGAAGACGAACGCCTCCTCACCGAGGACAGCGTTGCCGACCGGTTGGCGTTTGTGGATTGGGCACCGATCCTCCGGCTGTCCGCCAAGACGGGGTCGCGCCTCCACCGCTTGCCAAAGGCGATCGCCACCGTGCTCGAGAACAGAAGGCGGCGCATCCCGACCCCGGAGTTGAACCGGCTCATCCGAAGCTTGCAGGAGAGCCATCCCCCTCCGGTCCGGAAGGGGAAGCGGCCGCGCATCATCTATTCGGTGCAGGCCGAGACCGAGCCGCCCACGATCATCCTGTTTGTGCGTGGCGGCGACCTGTCCGCCGACTACCTTCGGTTTATCGAAAACCGCCTGCGAGAACTCCACGACTTCACCGGCACCCCGGTGCGGGTTGTGGCGCGCCGGCGTCAGAGGAGGTACGAGTGACCGGATCGCTGAGCGACCGTTTCCACGAGGCGACCGACCGTGCCGCCACCGGGGGCCCGGAGCGGCACCACGAGAAGCTGAAAACGCAGGGGAAAATGTTCGTGCGCGACCGGGTCGATCTGCTGTGTGATCCCGGCTCGTTCATCGAAGACGGTCTGCTCGCCAACGCACTCGAGGAAGGTTTCGGCGCCGACGCGGTGGTGACCGGCCGGGGAACGGTCGATGGGCGTCCGGTGATCGTCATCGCCAACGACCCAACCGTGAAGGCAGGGAGCTGGGGCCGCCTCACCGTGGAAAAGATGATCCGGGCACTTGAAGCCGCCTACGACGAGATGTTGCCGGTGTTCTACCTGGTCGATTCCGGCGGAGCCCGGATCACCGATCAGGTGGATCTCTTCCCGGGCCGACGGGGCGCAGGCAAGATCTTCTACAACCAGGTGCGGCTGTCGGGGAGGGTTCCGCAGATCTGCTGTCTGTTTGGGCCCTCTGCCGCTGGTGGCGCCTACATCCCATCGTTTTGTGACGTCGTGGTGATGGTGGAGGGCAGGGCCTCGATGTACCTCGGGTCGCCACGGATGGCGCAGATGGTGATCGGGGAGGAAGCCACACTCGAAGAGATGGGCGGGGCCCGAATGCATTGTGAGGTCTCCGGTTGCGGCGACGCCCTGGTGCAAAGCGACGAGGAGGCGATCGCCTGGGCCCAGCAATACTTCTCCTACGTCGCCGACCATTACCAGGTGCTGCCGCCTGCCTACGCCTCTGAACCACCTGCCGAGGGATATCTACCGGCGGATATCTTGCCGGACGACCCGAAGGCCGTCTACGACATGCTCGATTTTCTGCGGAGTGTGGTCGACGAAGGGTCGATCTTCCAGATCAAGGAGCTGTACGCCCGCGAGGTGATTACCGCATTTGCCCTACTCGACGGAAAGCCGGTGGGCATCGTGGCCTCGCAGCCGAACCATCTCGGCGGCGTGCTATTCGTCGACTCGGCGGACAAGGCGGCCCGATTCATGTGGCTGTGTGATGCGATGAACCTCCCGTTGCTGTATTTCGCCGATGTGCCCGGCTTCATGGTCGGCACCGAGGTGGAGCGTGCCGGGATCATCAGGTCGGGGGCAAAGATGCTGACCGCCATCGCTGAGTCGACCGTGCCTCGGATCTCGGTCATCGTGCGCAAGGCCTATGGGGCAGGCCTGTATGCCTTCTCCGGTCCAGGGTTCGACCCGATCGCTACGCTGGCTCTGCCTACGGCGGAGATCGCAGTGATGGGCCCGGAGGCGGCGGTGAACGCCGTTTACTTCAACCAGATCGAAGCGCTGCCCGAGGAGGACCGGGAGGTCTTCATTCAGGAGAAGCGGGACGAGTACATCGAGGACGTCGACCTGCTTCGGTTGTCTGCGGAGATCGTGGTGGATGCCGTGGTCCAGCCCGAGGAGCTTCGCCGCGAGCTGATCGCCCGGCTGCGTTATGCGGCGAGGAAGGATCGGAGCTTCTCCGAGCGCCGCCACGGGGTGCCACCGGTATGAGCGACGAGTCGCGAGTGCCGAGTCCCGAGTCCGAAGCCGCGGATGAGCCAGACAGTTCGGCCGAGAAGTGGCCATGGTCGTTCATCCTGCTAATCGTGTCCGCCGCCATATACCTCGGCTGGCGGCTGATCCAGGGCATCGGCTGGTTGGCCAACTGGGTCGGCGGCTAGGCCGGCCGGGCACGGTCGCGCTGGTACAATCGCGGACACGGGCTGTGGCGCAGCTTGGTTAGCGCGCTTGACTGGGGGTCAAGAGGTCGCCGGTTCGAATCCGGCCAG
>PVMK01187992.1_pt1 | contig 87834 bp, 92 predicted proteins | sample 1853481 | NCBI WGS metagenome assembly PVMK01 (sample SAMN08533507, study PRJNA380276) | Marine sediment metagenome, whole genome shotgun sequencing project.
ATGTTTGTTGACCTTCTAATCCGGTAAATCCTAAAGAAAAAATGTAATAGTTCAGCCACAAAGGCACTAAGTCACAAAGAATTTATTTTATAATCATTTTTCTTTGTGCCTTCGTGACTTAGTGGCAGCAAGAAAAAGTTTTGCCATAAAAAAACCAAAGAGCAAGATAATGCGTAAAAAGATGTTTATAAGTTAATTATCGATTTGAGAAAAGCAAGCTTTGTGCCACAATTAGGCTGTTGAAGGCATATAGATTCATAACCATATGGATATATTAAAAAACCTTTTATTATTCCTTTGTTGAATGCTTGATGTATTATTTGCTCTGTTTAGACCATTGCGGATAAAAAGTATCCAGCATGTGTGTATAAAATATCCAGCGGGTGAGATTTTCAGAACAGACTATTTTCGAGAATGTTTTAGCCTGATTTTTACTGAATTTGCATGTGCGCCAAGACCTTCGATTTCTGCAAGGCGAATAACATCCCCGGCTTCACGCTCAAAGGCTGCCCTTGAATATCGGATAAGGCTGGTTTTTTTTACAAAAGTGTCCACTGAAAGGGCGGAAGAGAATCTTGCCGTGCCGGCAGTGGGGAGAACGTGATTGGGGCCTGCCATATAATCGCCCATAGGTTCCGGTGTATAGTTTCCCAAAAACACGGCTCCGGCATTACGGATCTGTCCGACGCGGGTCAGGGGATCTTTGATCTGAAGTTCAAGGTGCTCGGGGCGCAATTTGGTTTGAGAGTTCAATCGCAGCATCAAGATCAGGCACAACCATTATGGCGCCGAAACTGGAGAGGGATTGTTCGGCAATCTCTTTTCGCGAAAGATTTTTTAGCTGTTCATTTACGGCAAGGGCAACCGATTTTGCGGTGTCCATGGAATCCGTGAGCAGGATTGCAGAGGCCAATGGGTCGTGCTCTGCCTGTGAAAGAAGATCCGCTGCAGTAAATTCCGGAATTGCCGTATCGTCGGCAATAATCAGAATTTCACTCGGTCCCTGCGATCATATCGATGCCTACGGTTCCCTGACACAATCTTTTTGGCAATTGTGACATAGATATTTCCAGGGACCGACGATAACGTCGACTTTTGGGATGGTCTCGGTACCATACGCCAGGGCGGCAATGGCCCAGGCGCTGCCCACTTTGTACACCGCATCCACACCGATCTTTTTCGCCGCAACCAGAAGATGGGGGTTTACAGAGCCGTTTTTGGTCGGCGGTGTCACCATGGCGACATGCTTTACACCGGCTATTTTTGCAGGGATAACACCCATCAGGACCGATGAGACCAGCGGCGTCTCACCCCCTTTTCCTCCCGGGACGTAAATTCCTGCAGCATCCACTGGATTTACCATCTGACCCAGAAAGGTTCCGGGTCTTTTGATGTTAATCCACGATTTGTCGAGTTGCTGTTGATGAAAGGACTCAATTTGAGTAATGGCTCTATTCAAAGCACGTACAAAAGAGCGGTCTACGCACTTTGGCGCATCGTCGAACTCCTGGCGTGATACCTTCATCGATGCAATGGTCAACCCCGGTGCGTCAAACCGGTTGGTATATTTTATGAGTGCCCTGTCGCCATTCTTTCGGACATCCTCAAGGATACGGGTGACCGAAGAAACGTCTTTCTTTTTGAAGGCAACGCCGCGATTTACAATGGATGTAATTTTTTTTTCTGCTGATTTTGAAGGATAACGATATATTTTCATGGCAATTACCTTACAATGATAAGTTTATACTATGGGGATATTAATACAAAAACATAATTAAGCCAAGAAAGGTTCTTTGTCAACACCGGGTGCCAAGTCTAAAAATTCTGATTGACATATTTACTTCTATCTGAACAAATAATGTCTTTTAAAAAGAGGAGCATGTTCACGGGGAACCTGTGAACGGTTACGATGGAGGAAACCAATGAAGGAAGATAGAATCTATAACTTTAACGCCGGCCCCGCCGCGCTTCCCCTTGAAGTTCTTAAAGAAATCAAGGATTCATTTTTGAATTTCGGTGGCTCCGGTATGTCGATAACAGAGATAAGCCACCGATCAAAATGGTTCGACGATGTTATTAATGATGCCATTGCCAGAACCCGGCGGCTGTTGAAACTGGATGATAGGTTCAACGTACTTTTTATTCAGGGCGGGGCCAGCATGCAGTTCTCCATGATACCCATGAACCTGCTTCAGGACGATGATTCGGCAGACTACGTCAACACCGGTACCTGGTCCGCTAAAGCCATAAAAGAAGCTGAAATTCTGGGTAAGAGCGTAAACGAAGTCGCTTCTTCGGAAGATGAGAACTTTTCCTATATTCCGAAAAACATTTCGTTCAACAGCAATGCCGTTTATGCACACATTACATCCAACAACACGATTAAAGGGACCCAGTGGGCATCCTTTCCCGATACGGAGGGCGTGCCCCTCATCGCCGACATGTCATCTGATATCATGTCCAGACCCCTTGATGCGGATAAATTCGGTCTGATTTATGCCGGGGCTCAAAAAAATATCGGCCCGGCCGGTGTGTGTATGGTGATCATCCGGGACGATATGCTCGACCGGGTGCCGGAAACAGTGCCGTCCATGCTGAAATATACGACCTATGCTTCCAAAAACTCGATGTTTAACACCCCGCCGTGCTTTGCAATCTATACCATTCAACTGGTGCTGAAATGGTTGGAGGAAACCATCGGCGGTCTCGAAAAGATGGCGGAAGTCAATGAGAAAAAAGCCTGGATTCTTTATGAAGCAATAACATCGGGCGAATTTTATAGAGCAACGGCAATACCTGACAGCCGATCACTAATGAATATAACCTTTCGCCTCCCTGATGAAGAACTAGAAAAACAGTTTATCGAGCAGGCGTTGGAAAACGGGCTGGGCGGCCTTAAAGGTCATCGATCGGTCGGGGGATGCCGCGCGTCGATTTACAATGCAACACCCCTGGCGGCAATAGAGGCACTTGTCGATTTTATGAAGACATTTGAAAAGAAAAATGGATAACTTGACTTTAATGGGATAATGGAGTGATGGAATATTGGAATAATGGGTTGAATTGATAAGGAAAATGTAAACCGATAGCTCTAAGCTCCGCCTCAAACCTGCAGATGAAGTTGCAAATAAAGTATTGCTGGAGTCGAAGAGATACTGGATACTGGATACTTGATGCTGAAAAGATAAAGAATCCTTTTTTTATCCAGCATCCAGAGACCGGCATCCAGTATCGTGCCTAAACTGACTGGATCGCGTTTTTTTCAAAAACTTGATATAAATTTAGAATATTGGCTTAAAGAGACGTTTAGTCACACAACTCAAACAGTGCCGCAGCCCCCATGCCTCCGCCGATGCACATCGATTCAATGCCGTATTTCACGCCGCGTTCTTTCATGTTGGCAAGAAGGGTTGCGCACAGCTTGGCGCCGGTGCACCCCAGGGGATGCCCCAGTGCGATAGCGCCGCCGTGAATGTTTGACCTTTTCCATGTCGATGCCGAGTTCTTTGATGCAATACACTGCCTGGGACGCAAAGGCTTCGTTGATTTCAAAAAGACCGATATCTTTAAGATCCATGCCGGCCATGTTTAAAAGTTTTGGAATGGCGTATCGTGGTCCCACACCCATCTCATCGGCACTGCAACCCACAGTGGTATAGTATTTCAACTTGGCCACCGGCTTCAGGCCGAGCGCTTCAACTTTTTCCCCACTCATAATAATAGTGGCGGCGGCACCGTCGGTTGTCTGGGAGGAATTCCCCGCTGTAACCGTGCCTCCGGCGGCAAACACCGGATTCAGTCCGGCCAGGCCTTCTATAGTGGAAGGACGGATGCCGTCGTCATGATCGACAATGAAGGTCTCTCTCCTGTAGATGCCGTCCTTATCCTGAACAAACTTGTGGGCCGGCGTTGGAACAAGTTCGGTGAATAGCTTTTTGTTCTTGGCCTCTGCGGCCTTCATTTGAGAGCTATAGGCCAATTCATCCTGTTCTTCCCTCGAAATCTTGTATCGGTTGGCAACGTTTTCTGCCGTTATTCCCATGGAGACGTAAAGATCGGCGTGCTTTTTTGAATATTCGGGATGGGGTCTGGGGATATTTCCTCCCATGGGCACATATGTCATCGATTCAAGGCCGCCGCCGATGACGACATCCGACCAGCCGGACATGACGCGCAATGCGGCAAGCGCGATGGCCTCAAGACCGGAAGCGCAGAATCTGTTGACTGTTGCACCGGAGACATTTACAGGGAATCCCGCAATCTGGGAAGCGATCCTTCCAATGTTCAGTCCCTGCTCAGCTTCGGGGAATGCACAGCCGATCATGATGTCATCCACATCATTCATTTCAAGGCTCGGCGTTTTGTCCATGGCTGATTTCAGGATAAATGACAGCAGGTCTTCCGGACGGGTATCTTTAAAAGCCCCTTTGTTTCTCTTACACCCGGGGGTTCTTATGGATTGTACGATGTATGCGTCTCTCATTTTTATTTCCTCCTTTATTTCGTCATTGGTCATTTGAATCGGCGAATCACTGAGTGACAAGTAACGAGTGACGAATGACCAATAACGAATAACAAATAACTAGTTCCTTAGGGGTTTGCCGGTTTTCAGCATATGTTCAACCCGTGCGATGGTCTTTTCTTCTTTCCAGAAATCGACAAAGGCCTCTCTTTCAAGTTTGAGTATTAAGTCTTCTTCGACGGTGCTGTTGTCTCTGATATCTCCGCCACTGATGACATAAGCGATTCTTCTGGCCAGAAAAGCGTCATATTCGGTGATGAATTTTCCTTTCAGCATGTTGAAGATCTCCACATCGATCATGCCCTGGGCGGCCTGCCCAAGGACCTTTATCGGCCGCTTCACCGGCGGCGCATAGCCTTCGTCGACCATCTTCAGAACTTCCTTTTTGGCTTCACCGATCAGATAATCCCGGTTAAAAACGATTCTGTCTTTGGGCCCTAAGAATCCGTTGGCTCTGGCTTCGGCGGCAGACATGGATACCTGGGCCATTGCGATGGACATGAACACCGGAACAAAGAATTTTGCATGGTCAATGTCGGTGACCGGATCAGGAATTGTACTGATGAACTTTTTCCACAAGTTTAAACATCCGCCTCCGGCCGGCAGCAAGCCGACGCCGATCTCCACCAGGCCCATGTAAAGTTCGGCATGGGCCACGATTCTGTCGGCACCAAGGCATACCTCGCACCCTCCTCCAAGGGTCATTCCATATGGGGCTGCCACCACAGGAAAGGTCGAATATCTTCCTTTTTGAATTCCATCCTGGGCTTCTTTTAGAAAAGCATCGATGTCGGAAAATTTTCCTTCCTTTGCCAGGCCGGCCATGAAAAAGAGATCACCGCCCGCCGAGAAAGCTCCCGGCATCCCACCGGCCTGGTTTCCGATAACAAGCCCCGAACCGTTGGCATCCACATGCTCCATGGCTTCATGCTGAAAATCGATAATCTCTTTGTTGAGCGCATTCATCTTGGTGTGAAATTCCAGACAGTATACACCGTCGTCAAGGTCGATCAACGATGCGGATGAACAGGATTTAACGACTTTATCTGCGCCCTTTAAGGCATTCAGAGAAACAATGTTTTTGCTGGTAATAACCTCTATGTAGTTTTCGGTGGTGAAGTCATACGCAAAACGTTTGCCGGTTTCGGTTTTGTAAAAAGCCGTATTGCCCGCCGTTATCATCTGTTTTATTTTTTCAGGCACTTGGAACCCATCTTTTTCCATCTTTTCCACCGAGGCCTCAAGGCCTATGGCATCCCAGGTTTCAAAGGGACCCATCTCAAAATTAAATCCCCATTTCATGGCATTGTCGATTTCAACGATGGTGTCTGAAATTTCGGACATCCTGTTGGCCGCGTATATCAGGCCGTTTGCCACAACTTTCCAGGCATACGCGGCGCCTTTGTCTTTTCCGTAGACGACGGCTTTAATTTTTTCAGACAGTGTTTTCGCTTTTTTAGCTTCGGCAAGACACGGAAAGTCGGCGGGTTCATATTCCGAATATTCAAAAGTCTTAGGATCGATAACCTTTCGGATCTTCTTCCATTCGGGCGTCAAGTCGGTTTTATAGAAACCGCTGTTGGCTTTCTTTCCCAGAAGGTTCTTTTCGATCATCTTATCTACAAACTCAGGCAGAATAAAGCTGTCTCTCTGCTCATCGTCAACAACCAGTTCATAAGTGTTTTTGGCCACATGGCCCAAGGTGTCCAGGCCGACAATGTCACATGTCTTGAACATGGCGGTTTTGGGTCTGCCCATGGCGGTGCCGAAAAGGGCATCCACCTCGGGAATCGTGAGACCGTCCTCAAGCATGACTTGCATGGCCTTTACCATCCCCTGGACACCGATCCTGTTTCCAACGAAATTGGGTGTATCTTTCGCCATAACGATCCCTTTGCCGAGGATCCGTTCCCCGAAGTCGGTCATAAATTCGATGACCTCGGGAAGTGTTTCTTCTCCTGCGATAATTTCCAGAAGATGCATGTACCGTACCGGATTAAAAAAATGCGTCCCCAGAAAATGCTGTTTAAAGTCGAGGCTGAGCCCTTCGGACATGGCTTTTAAAGGAAGCCCCGATGTATTCGAAGAAACAATGGCGCCGGTTTTTCTTTTTGTATCGATGCGTTTAAAAAGATCCTGCTTAATTTTCAGGTTTTCCACAACCACTTCCACAATCCAATCGCAACTTGAAATTTTGTCGAAATCGTCTTCCAGGTTGCCGATGGTAATACGATCGACATCTTTTTTCTGCATGAAAAGTGATGGGTGCGACATCAAAACCCCATCCAAACCGGTTTTTACAATCCTGTTTCTGGCTGCAGGATCCTCTTTTTCAGCATCCGTTAAGTCAAACGGAACGATATCGAGCAACAACGTCTTTATGCCTGCACCGGCCAATAGAGCAGCGATTCCTCCGCCCATAATACCAGAACCGATAACCGCTGCCTGCCTTATTTTTCTTGTCATGATAACCTCCCAACTCCGGTCTTTCCGGAGAACTTTATGAAATTAATAAAAAGATTTACGTTCATTTGGAAAACTATATGGCTTTAAATTGAAATTGATGAATGATCATTCATTTGTTTAGCAGAACATTACTCTGTGTGTCAAGAAAAAAACAGCGGCTTTTTCCTCGGCATTTAAAAGTCCTAAAATTAATTTATTAACAATAGGTTATAAGATAAAAAAGACACGATATCCACCCAATGAAAATCCATATTCAGTGCTTTTTAACACTGAAAATTCAAATGAATAAAAATTCATTTTACAGAAATAAGCATTGCTAAACAGCGTTGTTTGCGGGTATAAAATCGGAAACCAATTTATTTGGTCGTTAAGTACATAGTCCTCAGGAATAGGTCAGAAACAATTGGCTTTGCCAGTAAATTATTCGACGGGAATAATGGAATAATGGAGTGATAGCCCCGGTGAAATAGAAAAAAAGTTTCACTGGGTAAAAATGATGGGTTACGGACTGCCACCTACTTTATAAGATACATGGGCATTTTGATAGTCCCAAATTGGGAACGTGCCGATTTCCGACCCAATATTCCAATATTCCAGCCTTCCAACCACGTGCAATGCGATGTTAATCACACTCCTATGGGGTGGCACCAAAGCCTGGCCCTCTGGACCAAGCCTGTCCCGCTTTGCGGGGGATTCTTTACTTGAGGAACGAAAAACATGGCAAAAGAAAACGACGTTGTTCTCCTATTCTTTGAAGACAAGCCGATATCATTCGCGAGAATTGAAGACATTTCTCCGGACGTCAAAAAAGACTGGTATCATGTAAAACTTCTTTTGTTGCAGGTGCCTCTTCAGGTGGTTACCTGGATTTTGCGCGATATTTATATCGATGGTCAGGAATTTACCATGGATGGGAAGAAGGTTCGTCTGGAACCGGTGGTTTGCCCCCATGATCCCCAACGGTCTGAGAAACAACAAAAAAGCCCTGAAAGGCCCGGTGATCCAAAAGTGATATCATTGGCTGATCTAAAGAAAAAATGATCGTGACCAAAACTAAGTATTTCAAATCATGAAAATCGGGTCCGTTCAACTTGATAATTTTACAATTTTAGCACCGCTTGCAGGTATTACCAATTTGCCGTTCCGGCTCCTGGCAAAATCGGCGGGGTGTGCACTGGTCTGTTCGGAAATGGTCAGTTCCAATGGGCTGGCGTATCGATCCGCTAAAACGGAAGAATTGCTCCAAAGCCGTCCCGAAGAGAAGCCGTTGTCTGTCCAGATATTCGGTTCAGATCCGTTTATCATGGCTGAAGCTGCGGCCATGGTTGAAGCTTCGGGTGCGGACATCCTGGATATCAATCTCGGTTGTTCGGTAAAAAAGGTGCTCAAAACCGGTTCAGGCGCGGCCTTGATGAAATCACCCCGGAAGGTCGAAAAGATTCTCCTTGCGGTCAGGGACAATATAAAAATTCCGCTAACCATTAAAATGAGGACCGGATGGGAAAAATCCGGTGATCAGGCGTTTAATATCGCTGCCATAGCAGATACCAGCGGTGTGGACGCCATTACCGTGCATCCTCGCGTGGCTACCCAGGGGTTCGGGGGCAAAGCTGACTGGTCTCTGATTGCCAAAATAAAAAACAAGGTATCCATTCCGGTGATCGGAAATGGAGATATTGTAACACCGGAAGATGCATTAAGCATGAAAAACGAAACTGCTTGTGATGCAGTAATGATTGGAAGGGCGGCCATCGGGAACCCCTGGATATTTTCTCAGGTGATATCTTTGATCAACGGTTCTGAAATGGGTGCTCCGGTCGTTGCCGAACGTTTTGAAGTTATGACGAAGTATCTGAAGAGTTCCGTTGAGTATTTTGGAGAAAAACGGGCCTGCCGGATGATGCGCAGCCGTCTGGGATGGTTTGCCAAGGGATTGCCTCACAGCAACAGGTTTCGTGAATCGATCAAGCGGATCGAGACGGAAAACGAAGCCTTAGTTTTGGTTGAGGATTATAAAAACGTTTTACTTGCTTGAATTCTCGAACCTTCTTCTCCAACTAAATTGGAGAAGAACCATAAATATTTACTTTGTAGATTATTTTCGATACGCTAAAGTAAAGACCATAAAAGCATATAAAAATGTGTTTTGAAAAGGTTGGTGATGTTCTTCACCTTGGGTTTGAGATAAATCCGGGCTGAACAGGAGGGATTATGAATTTTAAAAAACGATATTTTTTATTGGCTGCTTTTTGCCTGTTTGTTCTATTCGCATGTGGTACAGTGCACATAGAGGAGAATACATGGCTCGATACCCCTGTAAACCATGTTAACAATGGAAACATATTGTTAAAAGCAGGTAAAATTGATGACGCATTTCGTGAGTTCAGCCGTGCCAAGGAACTCGACCCGAATTATTCGCCGGCTTATGTAGGCCTCAGCCTGGTATACGGTGTAAAGGATGACGATGAGACTTCATCCGTGTACATGAAAAAAGCAATTAACCTCTTGAAGGAACAGATCAACAAGTAGACATTTATGTTCCCATACTCCATGATGCCAGGTATTTTTTCTGTTCGGCCGTAAGTGTGTCGATCTTGACGTTCATGGAAGAAAGTTTTTCTTTGGCGATGGCGTTGTCTATCTTTTCGGGTACGGGATAGACATCATTTTCAAACCTCTTTTTGCTTTTCACCATATATTCGATACTCAACGCCTGGTTGGCGAAACTCATATCCATCACGCTGGACGGATGACCCTCGGCAGATGCAAGATTGATCAGCCTGCCATCCCCCAGGATATTGACGCGGTTACCATTTTCAAGAACATGCTCTTCAACGAGGGGCCGAATTTCTTTTCGAGATTTTGTTATAGATTCAAGTCCGTTAAGATCGAGTTCTACGTTGAAATGACCGGAGTTGGCCACAATTGCACCGTCTTTCATGATCTTGAAATGTTCCTTGCGTATTACATTGATATTTCCGGTTACCGTACAGAAGAAATCGCCGATTCTTGCTGCCTGGCGGATGGGCATCACTCTGAAGCCGTCCATGACCGCTTCGAGAGCCGCGGTGGGATCGATCTCGGTGATAATAACATTGGCGCCCATTCCTTTTGCTCTTAGTGCGAGTCCCTTGCCGCACCATCCATATCCGCAAACAACAAAATTAGATCCTGCAATGAGACGGTTTGTGGCTCGAATGATTCCGTCCATGGTGCTCTGCCCGGTTCCGTATCGGTTATCAAATAAATGTTTGGTTTGAGCGTCATTTACCGCTATAATGGGGTACTGTAAAACACCGTTTGCGGCCATACTTTTAAGCCGAATTATGCCGGTGGTTGTTTCTTCAGTGCCGCCTCGGACATTCTTGATAAGCTCGGTGCGTTCGGAGTGAATGGTGGAAACCAGATCCGCACCGTCATCCATTGTGTATTGGGGTTTAATATCAAGGGCAGAGTTGATGTGTTTGTAATATGTTTTGTTGTCTTCACCTTTGATGGCAAAAACAGAAATTTTGTCATGTTTAACCAGTGAAGCCGCCACATCATCTTGTGTGCTCAAAGGGTTGGAGGCACAGAGCACAACTTTGGCGCCCCCTGCCTTTAGTGTTTGCATCAATGAAGCTGTTTCAGTGGTGACATGAAGGCAGGCGGCTAAGCGAATACCTTTTAACGGCGTTTCCTTTGCAAATCTTTTTCTAATGTTGTTGAGCACCGGCATGTTTTGATTGGCCCATTCAATCCTGAGCAAGCCTTCCTTAGCGAGTTTTATTTCCTTAACATCATAGTCCATTGACTGTTTATCTCCTTTTTAGCGGGATTAGAGATCAGGGGCGGAGCCCCGGATCTCGATTTTCAATCCCTAAAGTCCTGCTTTTTCCTTAAAGACGTCAACCATATTGGTTTTTTCCCAGGAAAATTCAGGTTCATTTCTTCCAAAGTGACCGTATGCCGAAGTTTTTTTATAAATGGGACGTAAAAGGTCCAGGTATTCAATAATGGCGGCCGGCCTTAAATCAAATACATCCAGAATTATCTCCTTAACCCGATGCTTGGGTATCACACCGGTGCCCATAAGATCCAGCATTACGGAGACTGGCTCCGCAACCCCGATGGAATAAGCAATTTGTAATTCACATTTTTTTGCAAGGCCGGCGACGACAACATTTTTTGCGATATGCCTGGCCATATAAGACGCGCTGCGGTCGACCTTTGAAGGATCTTTTCCAGAGAAGCATCCGCCGCCGTGGCTTCCTTGACCGCCGTAAGTGTCGACGATGATCTTACGCCCCGTCATGCCGCAGTCTCCCATAGGGCCGCCGATAACAAACTTGCCTGTGGCATTTATAAGATATTGTGTATTGCCGTCGATGTATTTTTTCGGGATTACTTTTTTGATAACCTCTTCAATGATCGCTTCTTTTAGCTTTTCGTGGGTGATATCCGGTTTATGCTGGGCGGCGATGACGATTGTATCCACGCGTTTAGGGGTTCCGTTTTTGTATTCAATGGTTACCTGTGATTTTCCGTCCGGTCTCAGAAAATCAAGCGTACCGTTTTTACGAACCGTGGATAGGCGTTGGCACAGTTTATGGGCATACATAATCGGCATGGGCATAATCTCCGGTGTTTCATCGGTGGCAAACCCGAACATCAGGCCTTGATCTCCGGCACCCTGATCTTTAAAAAGCCCTTCACCGATGTTGACTCCCTGAGCGATGTCCGCCGATTGATGATCAATACTTGTGATGACCGAGCAGGTCTGCCAATCGAATCCCATTTGGGATGAATGATATCCGATTTCACGAATTGTATTCCTTACAATCTCCGGCATATCGACATAACAGCTGGTTGTAATCTCACCGGCAATGAAGGCCAGACCGGTTGTTACCAAGGTTTCACAGGCGACTCTGCAGCCTTTATCTTTCTCGAGAATGGAATCGAGAATGGAATCTGATATGGCGTCAGCAACCTTGTCAGGATGGCCTTCGGTGACAGATTCAGATGTAAAGAAAAATTGTTCGTTACCCATTAAGTTCTCCCTTATTTTGTGTCCTGTTATGGTTCTAAAGTGGTTCGGCAGTTTGACCCTTTGAAACAAGCCGATTTAAGAAGAGCTTCGAGTGGGATTAAATTCTGTGCCGGGAACTTTTAAAAGCCGAACAGTTGCTTCCACTCTTGGCTCCCTTTTTTGAAAATGACTTCGTCCTTACCTATATGCATTATATTGACTCTGTCAATAAATTCTCCCTCCCGAACAACACGACCGTTAATAACAGCAAGGCGGCTTTTTGGATCACTGAACCAGGCAATTGCCTGAAGTTCAAGCTTCGACTCGCCGGCTTGCTTAACGGGTATTGATGCGGACCACTCGGCTTTTTTCTGTTTGTCTCCAGGTTTTTCGCTGACCGCTTTTGTTGAATTCGTTCTGATCGGGACGTTTTCTCTTTAGAAAGACTCAAAGGTGTTAAGGGTTTGGTTTCTGTTTTTTCAACAGACGACAGACTTTTGCCCCAATGGCGCCATAAGATTCGGATGTTTTCTTCGTCGTACCCTTAATCGGTTGAGTATCTTTGGTATCTGTTTCAGGAGATGAACTTTTTCGGGCCGGACCCTGCCCGGAAACCTTTTTTTCAGGAACGCTTAAAACAGCAGGGGGCGGCGTTTGGATTTTTGAAACTAGCGTCGTCTTTTGTTGCAATGGTTTCAAATTTAAAGCGATTCCTATGTTGAAAGTGGTGACCAGCGAAGCAAGAATCAGGAAAAAATTTTTCTTAAGGCCAAGACCCCCGGAGATGCCTTTACGAGCCGACATTCCCTTAGATTTTGTTTGATGCCAGAAACGAGCTTCACTTTTTTCAGGGAATTCGTTTTCAAGCTTTTCTAATGCTTTTAATATTGAACTCAATGTTTTACCGGGCGTACATTTAGGGTTGTAATATGTGGCAATTCTGAAAAATATTTTTCATTATACAGGGCGATTTTGGTCGTAGAACCGACTGCGCCGTCAATATGCAAACCATATTTTCTCTGGATTTTTTTTATCGCCTGCTGGGTTTTATCATCATAAGATGGACTTATTTCAACATTTTTAAAGCCGATATCCCGCAAAAGCATCTTGAGGGTTATTATGGATTCATTTGGAGAATCTAACGGAATGGTGCCTTTCAGGGAAAGAAAATTCTTCCAGGGAATGTATGCTACGCCTGACCAATGGGCTTCTAATTCAGCCGGCGTCAGATCCAATGAAATATCTTCTTTTCCGCCTCTGAGTGTAATTTTTCCGTAATCTATCTTACTTAACGTAAGATATACGGGAGAAACCTTGTTGGAGGGATAAAATGTTAACACAACCGGAAGATTTAATTTTTTTACCGCATTTAAGTTGCCCACAATACGGCGTATCGAAAGGCCGTTTTTCTCGGCGGCAATACGAAAAAAGTCATGATCATCATCGATTACATCGAGGTTGTGTTTAATTTCAAGCCCCGTATTCCATAAATCCAATGCCGCTTTAATGGCCATATGTCTTGAGGAGAACCGGTTCATTTTATCCAGAAAATTTCCCAAATTTCCACCAGGTTCCACAACAGATTGCGTAGCGGGTTTCACAACAGGTTTCACAACAAATTTTTTAGCGGGTTTCACAACGGGTTCCACAACAGATTTCGTACTATGTTTTACAACAGGCTCCACAACAGATTCCGTAGCAAGTTTTACAACAGGCTCCGCAATAGATTCAGGATCAGATTTCGAGGCATTGACTGCCGGCGCCCGGGTGATTCCTGAATCGGTGGCAGGGCCGTCGGGAACGGATGTTTTGATACGATCGGTACGAGAGACTTCGCGCTTTTTTATTTCAGGTGAATTATAAATTGTATTCATGTTAAAAAATCGAGGGGGATAAATGATAAATATCATCAAGGTTAGACAAAATATGGAAAAAAAGAGAATAATTTTCCTTCGTTTTTTAAGGCCGAAATTTTGGGTCTCGCCCCTGGCGGTCAGCTCCCGGATGGAAGCTTTGATGGTATTTTCTTTGATTATCTGTTGATCAAGACCGAATGCCGTTAAAAGCGCCCGGTCACAGACGATATTGATTAGTCGGGGAACTCCCCGTGAATATTTATAAATAGACCGATAGGCGGCGCGTGTGAATTTGACCCCCGGTTTTTGGGATGCGATACTGATACGATGCTCGATGTACTCAGTAACTTCTTTGTAATTCAGGGGGATGATCTGGCAGCTTAATGATATTCTCTGACTCAGCTGTCTGAGTTCGAAGGAATTGAGTGTTTTTTTCAGTTCTGGTTGTCCGACGAGAATAATATGCAAAAGCTTATGTTTGGCCGTCTCCAGATTGGAGAGCAATCGCAGTTGTTCCAACACCTCTTTTGTCAGATTCTGAGCCTCGTCGATAAGGAGAATCGTATTATTCCCTTGGGTTTTTTGCATGATGAGAAAGGAATTCAAGGTGTCGATGAGGTCTTTGGTGTTATCGGCATCAGAGTTGATGTCGAATTCATCGTTGATGGTTTTGAGAAGCTGTACTGAATTCAGATTTGGGTTAAAAATATAGGCGGCTTTTGTGTTGTGGTCCAGGTTTTCGAGAAATGCCCGGCAGAGCGTTGTCTTGCCGGTTCCAACCTCACCGGTGATTTCCATAAAGCCATCACCCTGAATGACTGCATAGGCCAGATGGGCGAGCACTTCTTCGTGGCTTTTACTCAAAAAGAGATAGGCAGGATTCGGAACAAGTTTGAATGGCCTTTCCTTGAAACCAAAGAAGTTTTCGTACATCTACGCCGGCCCCCTAGGGATACTCATTATTGCACGTACGGTCAAAGTAATTTTATGACTTGAAAAGCTTAGGAAATGAGAATATTATCATTTTGTTTTCTGAAAAGCAAATGATGACTTTCATTATAGTGGGCACAATTTGGGTTAGGGGTTATTGGCAATGCCGGTATATGAATATACAGCCCTGGATATAAAAGGCAAGACCATCTCGGGAATCATCGATGCCGATAGTTCCCGTACCGCCCGCCAGAAACTGCAGGCATCCAAAACCTATCCTGTGTCTATTGAAGAAGTGCATGATACGGCCGCAATAAAGGCCCCCAAGACTTTTTCGGCTCTACGCCCATTTACCCGGGTCAGGCCCCAAGAAGTTTCAATGATGACGAGGCAGCTGGCGACGTTGCTGGGAGCCGGTCTTCCGCTGGTACCGGCCATCGACGCCTTGACATCGCAAACCAGATCTAAATCGTTTAAAAAGATGCTGGCAAAGATCAAGGATTCAATTGTAGAGGGAAACAGCTTTGCACGATCCCTGTCTTTGTTTCCGGGGACTTTTTCGGCGCTGTATATCAATATGGTGACGGCTGGTGAAACTTCGGGAGCGCTTGAAATTGTTTTGGAACGGCTTGCGGATATTACCGAAAAACAGCAGGCCTTAAAAAGCCGCATCCAGTCTGCCATGGCCTATCCTATTTTGATGTCTCTTATCGGAGCTCTGGTTCTATTTATCCTTCTGACAGTTATTGTTCCCAACATCACATCCATTTTTTCAGAAATGGACCAAACCCTTCCAGCCCCGACGCTCTTTCTGATCAGAATAAGTGATATTTTCAAAATGTACTGGTGGGTCATCTTGATCGGGGTCGCCGGCGCCGTATTAATTTTACGGCGCATTAATAAAACAGTCAAAGGCGGATACGTTTTCGATAAAATAAAACTTTTATTGCCGCGACTCGGACTCTTGGCCAAAAAACTGGATGTTGCGCGTTTTTCACGCACCCTCGGGTCCCTTCTTGAAAATGGCGTTTCCATGCTGCCCGCCCTTGGGATTGTAAAGAATATCGTCGGCAACGCTCTGATCGCTGATGCCATCGAAAATGCCTCAAAAGAAGTCGGTAAAGGGAAGGGGCTGGGGTTAGCTTTGGCGGAAAGCGAAATATTTCCGGATCTTTCTATTCAGATGATTCAGGTTGGGGAGCAAAGCGGCAAACTTGAGGAAATGTTGAATAAAGTTGCAGATGTATTCGAAGGTGAAGTGGAAGCGAGCATAATGACCATGACATCACTTCTGGAACCTGTTATGATTCTTATTATGGCCGTTATTGTGGGTTTCATCGTTCTTTCCATATGTCTGCCGATATTTGAAATGAGCCAGCTTGTCCGATAAGCTCGGTTCAAAAAAATGAATCATCGCCAAAAGAGTTGATGATTTTGAAAGGATTCAAGGGGTCAAGGGTCCAAGGATGCGAGTGAAATGCCTGGACCCTCGAACCCTCTTCTCCAACTATATTGGAGAAAAACCCAAAAATATAACATTCATGGATGGAGAAAGAATGAACAGCAAATTTTCTTTAAGAAATTCAGACTGCCGCGGATTTACACTGATTGAACTGATGGTTGTCATCGTCATACTCGGGATTCTTGCCGGGCTTATTATACCCAGGATCATGGGACGGCCTGAAGAGGCAAAACGCCTCAAAGCCAATTTGCAGATCGAGAGCCTCGAAACGGCGATCAAATTGTATAAACTCGATAACGGCATGTATCCGGATACCGAGCAGGGTTTGCAGGCACTTGTCGAGCAGCCTGAGACCGGGACTCTGTCGAAGAACTGGCGTAAAGGCGGATATCTCGAAAAAGGCAAGGTTCCGAAAGATCCATGGGGAAATGAGTTTGTCTATCTTTCGCCCGGAGTTCACGGTGAATATGACATTATTTCATATGGCGCAGACGGAGTTTCGGGGGGTGAAGAAAAAAACAAAGATATTAACAGCTGGGAGATTGAATAGTCATAACAGGGCCCTCCCTGTCCCCGTGTTATACCCACATTGATTCAATCTTGAAAAACCTGCTCCTCGGGGCCAGGGCAGAAAAATTGGCTATGCCAGTAAATTATTCGACGGGAATAATGGAATAATGGCCCCGGTGAAATAGAAAAAAAGTTTCACTGGGTAAAAATGATGGGTTGCGGACAGCCACCAACTTCATAAGATATATGGGCATTTTGATATTTCCAAATTGGGCAACGTTCCGATTTTCGACCCAATATTCCAGTATTCCAATATTCCAGCCACGTGCAATGACATGTTAATCACACCCCTAAGGGGTGAAACCAAAGCCGGGTCCTCTGGACCCGGATTCTTTACTTTAATAAACCATTATGCTTGGCTCTGAACGAATCAAAGGCTTCACGCTTATCGAACTCATTGTTGTTATCGCCCTGATCAGCATCATGCTTTTTTTGGCAATCCCTAAGTTTCAGAGTGATATTTTTACAGACAGCTCCAAAAAGGTTTCGCGCTGGATTATATATAAGGTTCCGGCATTAAAAGAAAATGCGTTCCGGGAGCAAAAAAGATATGTTCTGCACGTCGGGATCGATTCCGAAAAATTGTGGATAACCCATGAAGGCATGTCGGACGAAGAGCTTCAAGCTGCGGAAATGGATGGCTTCAAACTCCCGGACGACATAAAATTTGAGGATGTTGAATTCCCCGATGAACACATAATATCTGCGGGTCGGGCGGATATTTATTTTTATGAAAAAGGGTACTCTGATAAAGCGATTATTCATATGGTCTATGACGATGTCCAACGGCTGTCCTTTCTCATAGAACCTTTTCTGCCGCGGGTCCATTTATACAATAAATATGTTGGGTTTGAAGATTCATGATGGTTTTTTTTAATAACTACCAGCCCGAAACTCGAAACCCGCAATCTAAAGCGGGTTTTACGTTGCTTGAAATCATGGTCGCCATATCCATCATTGCGATAGTTCTCGTTACGGTATATAGAATGCATGCTCAGACCCTCTCCATGAACTATTCTGCAAGGTTTTATGCAACAGCCCCCATGCTGGCCCAAAAAAAGATGGCTGAAATTGAATCGGAAAGTCAGAAGGATATGGCAGACGATTCAGGCGATTTCGGAGATGAATTCCCAGGTTACAGCTGGCGAGTTGCCGTGGATAATGTTGAATCAGAAACACTTGGCGGTGTTGCTGAAAATCTGAAAAAAATCGATATCCTCGTAACTTTGAACAACGATGAATTCACGTACAGTGTAAGAACCTACAAATTCTTACGGGATTGAGGCTTAAGGAATGATTCAAAACCGGCAAACACGGCGCTTGAAATCCGATATCGATCCCCGTCATCCGGCCCGCGGCTTTACGCTCCTGGAAATTATGATTGCGATTTTTATTTTTGCCATTGTTATTACAACGATATTCGCTTCCTACAACGCCTTGTTTTCAGGCAACGAAACCATCGAACAGAGCACTGCATCTTATGAAATGGCCAGAAACTGTCTTAGCCGAATGATGATCGATCTGGAATCGATCCATGTATCATTACCTCCGGAATACTCGCCAGAGAATGTTGCCGATTCACATGACCTTTACCGGATTGCCGGGGATATTATTGATATTCAGGGGCGTGAATTTCCAAAACTCAGATTTGCTTCCCTGTCCCACATCGCCTTTGGCGGAAAAACACAAAACGGAATTGCAGAAATCGTCTATTACGCTCAGATCGAAGAGGATGGCCGTTACCTGTTGAAACGTGCAGACAACCTGCATCCTTATCCTTTGTTTGAAGAAAAGGCCGGTGATCCTGTATTATGCAAAGACGTTAAATCTCTGACAGTAAAATATTATGACGAAAGTGGCACTGAATACGATCTGTGGGACTCCGATTCCGAGGAGTTCGGATATTCCACACCCAGAGCAATCCGGATAAAACTCGAATTGACTTCAGAGTCACAGCCTCTGTTGTTTGAAACCATGGTAACACTTCCGGTTTTCAGGGAGAAGAAAAAATGATAATTCCTGGAAACAACCGTGGAATCGCCCTTCTCGTTACCCTGTCAATTATTACAATATTGATTTCAGTGACACTGGAAATGAACCGGAAGATGCGCACGGCGGTCTTTTCCGCGGCCGCAACCAGAGACCGTTTTACGCTTTTGAACATGGCTTCATCCGGCATAGAAATAGGGAAAGCGATGCTGGTAAAAGATAAAAATGATTCAGACACTGATTCGCTTCAGGAAGATTGGGCGGAATCTGAAAAAATCTCTGAAGTTCTAAAAGATGTTCCCTTTGAAAAAGGGACGATCGCCTTAACCATTGGTGATGAACTCGGTAAAATTCAGATCAACAGCCTTGTTAAATTTCCTGATGGACACAGCTTTAACGAACCCCAAAGGATTATGTGGGAGCAATTTTTAAGCGGTTTAATGTCTCAAGATGAATCGTTTGAGGATTTAGAACCGCTGACCATCATAAACTCGGTCAAAGACTGGCTAGATTCCGGGGACGATGATGCCATCACGGGGCTGAATGGCGCAGAGTCAGACTATTATCAGGATCTCGACCCGCCGTATACCTGCAAAAATGGTCAGATTGCCCATATTGGCGAACTTGCACTCATCAGAGGAATTACAAGGGAGCTGTTAAAAGGCGCTGGCGGGGTGTCGGGACTCTCAGACTATATTACCGTCTTTGGAATAAGCAAAACCGGGGGCAATACCTTTACGTATGAAGGAAAAATAAATATCAACACTGCTGATCTTCCGACACTTGCGGCAATTCTTCCTTTGGGGAGTGAATACCTTGCACAGGCAATTTACGACTACCGCCAAGAGACATCCGAATCCGAATATATCCACGACCTTTCAAACCCAACCTGGTATAAAAGAGTTCCAGGTATGGGCGATATTAACATCGATTCAAGCTTTATCATAACTTCCAGTGATTTTTTTCGAATAGAATCTGTTGCAACGTTAAACGAGATGAAAGTGAAAATAAAAACAGTGGTGAAAAGAGAAAAAAACCAAAAAACGGGAAAATGGACCTGCAAAGTCCTGCGGTGGGAAACAGAGTAGAACACTTACAAAGAAAAAGGTTCGACTTGACAAATTAATCATAACCTACTATAATTACGAATATTTTAATATAAAGAAAGCTATGAGAAGAAAAATACTGGGCCTAGACATACGACATGATGCGATATCAGCGGTTCTAATAAAGAGCGGCATCAAAGGAACTGCCATAGAAGCCCATATTCATGTTCCCCTATTAAACCGAAAAGAAGATGAAGCCGACTGGGTTGAGCCACTTGAAACCATTGTGAAAAAGATGGATATATCCGGTTCCGTCTGCGTGGCGTCCTTTCCTGCTGACGAAATATCCTATAGAAATATTCAAGTCCCGTTTAAAGGTCAAAAAAAAATTAAAAAAATTCTGTCGTATGAACTTGAGCCAACCTTTCCGTTTCCTACAGATGACCTGATCATCGATTTTATTGCGGTAAAACTACCTGATAATATAAATGATAACAACCTTATCACCGCTGCAGTAGAAAAATCGAAACTCCAATCTTTTTTAGATACACTCGCCACGTTTAATATCGCGCCCGAAACAGTTACCGTTGGCGGCTACCCCACAGCATTATGCTTGACCAACTTTTTAGACAACCGTAAGAATTGGCTCGTCGTCGACATAGACAGCAACAAAGGCGCCATATTTTTTATATTGTCCGGCGGGATTTGCATGATACGTTCTTTTTCAATACGTTCAGATGCCCGTTCATACAAGATAAAATCCCTTTGCAGCACAATACGGAAGACACACGCTGCATTGGAAAAGATGATTGGATTTGAATTTGATCCGGACGGTTTGTTTATTACAGGATGCGGATTAGATGATTTGGGTTTTGAACAGGACATGGCACAGGCATTGGGATTGCCTATCGAACGGATAGACCTTTTACGGGATACAGATCTTATAAAGCATCAAGATCCGCCAAAATCCTGGGTTCCTTTCCTTATGGATAATGCCCTTTCATTGGCGCTTATGGAAGTAAAAGGTGCTATTGGATTAAATTTCCGAAAAGGTCCTTTTGCTTCTAAAAAGTTCTGGGAGGAAAATAAAAAAGGCCTGATCCAAACCGGAGTTTTCTTTGCTCTGGTGGTGGCATTGGCGTTTTTTAACGTTTTTATCGACTCATATTTTATGGGGAAAAGGCTGACCCGTCTTGACAAACAAATAACAGATATTTTTACTTCGACATTTCCGGATGTCAAAAGAATTGTCGACCCGGTGCAACAAATGCGGATAAAAATACAGGCGGCCAGAAAAAAGGTGTTGTTTCCGGGAGAAGCCGAAAAACCGATGCGGGCCATTGATATTATAGACAATATCAGTAAACGTATTCCGAGAGAAACGGACGTTACCCTTACACGTATGGCTATAGGATCGGAGAACGTTGTTGTTTCAGGGGATACAGATACCTTCAATTCCGTGGACAATATAAAGAGCCGGCTGGAGCAGGTAGACTCTTTTAAAAAAATCATTATCAGTTCCGCCAATATCAACAAATCGGACAATCGCGTGCGTTTTAAGCTGAAGATCACATTTTGACAGGCTGTTGCCCAAACAATAATTCCTTATATTATTAACCAGGCAATTAAAAAATCGTCATTCCGGCCGTAGCGAAGCGGGGATCCGGTTAATAACGTCCACGAACCGAGAATAAACGGCACATATGCTAAAAAAGCTGGCAAAAAGAGAGAGAGTCGCAATTTATGCGTTATCAGGAGTTGTCTGCCTGTTTATTGTTATTCGATTTTTCGTATTCCCATCCATTGACAAGAGGGAACGTCTTAAAAGAACACTCCAGGTTAAAGCAGAAAGCCTTGAAGAGATGATCGCCCTTAAGTCCGAATACAGAGCGATTAACCAGAGAGCAAATTTATCAAGGATGCGTTTAGAAAACAGGAAAAAAGATTTTACCCTGTTTTCTTTCCTCGACAGACTTACCGGTGTGGCAGGGATCAAAGAACGTGTAACATACATGAAGCCTTCGACAAGTGTTCAGAAAGGCAGCCCATACAAAATATCTCAGGTGGAAATGAAACTCCAGAGCCTAACGTTAGAGCAGTTGACCACTTATCTGCACATGATTGAAACATCAAAAAACATGGTCTACATAAAAAGGCTTTCCATATTGAAGACCAGTAAACCAGAGGGGTTTATCGACGCGGTTATACAGGTTGAAGCGGTTGAAAAATGATGATGAGCAATACCCGAAAATGGTTGCCGTATGTCATATACTGCATGGGGGCTGCACTATTTTTCATTTACTATCTGTTTCCGTCAGATACCGTAAAAAAAATTATAACATCTAATTTTAATACAGCCAACCCGGGGGTGAATATTACCATCGATCATATAACCCCTTCTTTTCCCCCTGGTTTGAAGTTGCATCATGTAAATTTGTATTACCTGAATGATGTGTTGTTTAACGCGGAGCAGATTAAGATCGCTCCGAACCTTTTGTCGCTTTTTCGTTCAAGGGTCATTTTTTTTTCAAAGGGAGCGCTTTTAAAGGCATTTTAGAGGGAAAGGGAGAGTTTTCGAAAAACAGACCGTATCAAAATTTTATGGTTCGAGGAAAACTTTCCGGTGTTCAGATGGAAGAAATGTCCGCTGTTAAACATTATTTTGGCCGTTCGCTAACGGGAATGCTCAAAGGTGACTTTACCTGCAGAAGTGGTGGAGAATCCGGAGGGAGTCTTGGGGCCAAGCTTGTCATTTCAGACGGTGAAGTAGAACTGTTAACACCTGTTTTTAAAATTAAGCGCATACCTTTCAGTAAAATTGATGCCGATCTGATAATGATCGATCGGAGGCTTAAAGTCAAACGATGTGACATGGAGGGAGCGCTGATGGATGGCAGTATCTCCGGTGCTGTCACGTTAAAAGAGCCACCAGGGGACAGTTATTTAAAGCTTTCAGGCGTGATTAAACCGAATCGGTTATTTCTCGAAAATCTGGAAAAAGATCTTCCGGCGAATCTGTTGCCTGAAAAGGTATTGAATAAAGGCGTCATTCGAATCAGAATATACGGTACGCTGGACGAACCCCGTTTCTTTCTGAATTAGCGGGGAATTTAGAGGTTCAAGAAACCGATGTTTCACGCGAACCGTGAGCAGTGTTAAAATTTATGAAACGATATCTTACCATATTGAATGTTCTGTTAATTACGGCAGCTGTTTTTTTTATGGTTAAGGTCTTTTATAAAGTTGCCGGCGCCAATATTGAACATGCGCCGTCTTCCAAAGCGGCAGCCAGGCAAGTGATTCCAAGTGAAGCGTCGACTCGACATCCATTATCTGATTACAGAGCCGTCATTGATCGTAATCTATTCAAAACAAAAACAGGGACCGGGGGCCGCCCCCAGAAACTCGATATCGAAAGCCTTACACCGACGGATCTTAAGCTGAAATTGCTGGGAACTGTTACGGGTGACGAAAAAAAAGCCTATGCAGTCATTGAAGACACAGCTGTAAGACGTCAGAATCTATACAAAATCGGAGATACCATCCAAAATGCAACCCTTAAGATGATCTTAAGAGAAAAGGTTGTACTCCATGTCAACGGCAAGGATGAAATTCTCGGAATAGCGAAAGTCCGAGAAGAGCGAAAAACCCGCAGATCTCCCGAGAGAAAAAGTGCATCAACTTCCCGAAATATAACTATAAAACGATCACAGATAGATACGGCCCTCCAAGATGTCAACACCCTAATGAAGCAGGTCAGGATACAGCCGCATTTCCAAAATGGCAAGCCCGACGGCCTTCGCTTGACCGGTGTCAGGCCAAACTCCATTTTTTATAAAATGGGATTAAAAAGCGGAGATATCATTGTCGGTGTTGATGGGAAAAATATCGAATCTGTGGATGACGCCTTAAAATTTTATCAAAGCCTGCAATCGGCTTCAAGGGTGCAGATTCAGTTAAAACGCAGGGGCCGGCCAAAAACCATTGAATATAACATTGAATAAGTGATAAATGTATGATAATATGTCCAAAATGTTTCATCCGGCAACCACACATCGATATTCAAACTAAATTCTGATGAATCCGCTATCACATCGAAATCATTTTGCCCTTCTTTATGTTTTAACTTTTAAATGTTAAGATCGGGATAAAACACAACCATACGGTATAATCGACTACAAATGAGATCACACGCCTCCGGCTCAAAAGTTATCAGAAACTTGTTTATTTTAGCGGTTATGATTTTGACGGTGCCTCTATCCACTGATGCCCAGACAGACTCATCCGGAAAAGTTCTCAAATCGTCAAAAAATAAAACAGCAGCCCAGGGGAGTCAGAATTCGGAAAGATTCATTTCGATAGATTTCAATGATGTCGACATCAATGTTTTTATAAAATTTATCAGTGAATTGACGTCAAAGAACTTTGTTGTGGATCAACGTGTAAAGGGAAAAGTGACGATAATTTCACCCAGCAGAATTTCCATAAAAGAAGCTTACAGGGTTTTTGAATCGGTTCTGGAAGTCCATGGATATACCACCGTAAAAGCCGGAGAAGTCACTAAAATTATTCCATCTCCGGATGCACGATCAAAAAACATTGAAACCCGGCTTAAAGAAGAAGCCGCCTCACCTGAAGATCGAGTCGTTACGCAGCTGATACCCTTAAAATTCGCAAGTTCTTTTGAAATAAAAAAGCTGTTCGCGCCATTAGTTTCCAAAAACAGCGTGATTCTGGCATATCCTCCGACGAACATGTTGATTATTACAGATGTATATTCCAATATAAAACGGCTGATTCGAATCCTGAATGCCATCGATGTTTCCGGCATGGGGCAGGAGCTTACCGTAATTCCGCTGGAATATGCCGATTCCGCAAAATTTGTGAAGATTCTCGACTCTGTTTTCCAGAAAAAGAGAAAAACCAAAGCACCGGATCTGTCAACAGTCAAATTCGTGGCGGATGATCGGACCAATACGATTATCGTAATGGCCAGCGAGGTCGAGACCTCAAGGATAAAAAAGCTGATCGAAATGCTCGACCGGGAAACGCCCAGAGGAAAAGGAAAGATCCATGTCTATTATCTTGAAAATGCCAATGCCGAGGATCTGGCAAAGGTCCTTCGGGAACTGCCGACGAAAAAGGCCGGTACCCCCCAGGAGAGAAAACTTCCGTTTATTTCGGAAAAAGTCAAACTGGCCGCCGATAAAGCGACCAACAGTCTGATTATCATGGCAGGCAAGGAGGACTACCAGGTCCTGGATGAGATCATCAAGAAATTGGATATTCCAAGGGCAATGGTCTATATCGAATGTCTTCTTATGGAAGTTGACGTGGACAAGGATTTTAAGCTCGGTGTCGAATGGATGACGGGCGGCAAGACGACCATCGGCGGAAAAGATGCAGCTTTTGGGGGAACATTTTCATCACCGCTCGATATTTTGGGCACAACGCCACTTGCGACCTTGCCGACTGCAGACGGTTTGTCCATGGCTGTAATAACCGAAGCCATTACCATCGGCAATATCACCTTTCCCAACCTTGCCGCAGTTATAAATGCTTATCAAAAGGATAAAGATGTTCATATACTCTCGACACCTCAGCTCCTGACCATGGACAATCAGGAAGCCGTAATTATCGTGGGCAAGAACATTCCCTACCAGACCCGGTCGGCCGCAGACTCCGGGGTCGAGACATACAGTTCCTATGAGTACAAAGATGTCGGGATTACCTTGAAGATCACGCCGCAAATCAGCAAAGATCGGCTGGTTCAGCTCGATATTTCCCAGGAATTGACCAAACTCGACGAAGCCACAGCATCTACGGCTTCGGCAGATCGTCCGACCACATTAAAACGCAGCATCGACACAACGGTGATTGTAAAAGACGGTAGTACCGTTGTCATCGGCGGGTTGATCGATGAAATCATTTCAGAAATAGAATACAGTGTTCCCTGCCTGGGAGACATCCCTTTTTTCGGGTATCTGTTCAAATCGACGTCAAGGGGAAGTGAAAAGACCAATCTTTATGTGTTTATCCAACCCACTGTCGTCAACAATCCTGCCGAGGCACAAGCGCTTTTGGAAAGCAAGCAGGATCAAGTTGATCAGATCAAAGCAGGGAGAATCAAAATGTACGAAAAACAACCTGACAGCACCGGATCCGAAGCCAAACAATAAGGACTGCCATCGCTCAATTTAGGTAGAAACTTCCTTCAACCCTTCAAACACCATGCAAAAACATTTTACCCAGATACTCAAAGACACCTTCGAGGTTTCAGAAGAAGATCTAAAAGAGGCCCAAAGGATTAAAGCCGAAAAGGGCGGCGATTTCGGAGAAACGCTCGTAGCAAAAAAGATCATTACCGAAAGACAGCTTCTCGAAGCTTTAAGCATCCAATACGACATTCCTTTCTGGCCGGAACTGCCCCTTGAAAATTTTAAAACCGATTTTACCGACCATGTTCCGATTCAATTTTTAAAAAAATACAACATAGTTCCTTTGATAAAAGGACGTCCGGATTCCGATCCCGATAAGAGATTACTGGACGAGGATCGACACAAAAAAAAAGAAGATCTTTTCAACTCAGATTCGGCCATAGCCGTAAACGACCCGGCTTGTATCCAACCCATAGATGACCTTATCAAGATTCTCGGCATCCAAGACGTTAAGCTCGTTCTTTCAACAAAGGACGCAATTCTATTTGCCATAAATATATCGTATGATCTTTCCAGGGACTCGGCCGAGCAGCTTGTCCAGGATATGGAAGAAAACGGCAGTGCCATTCTCAGTGAAATCGAGGAAAAGGCGGACCTGCTGGATGATATCAGTGATGCACCGATCATAAAACTTGCGAACCATATTATTTCACAATCCGTGAAAGCTCGTGCCAGCGATATTCACATCGAACCCTACCGGGACAGTTTCAAAGTGCGCTATCGCGTTGACGGTATTCTATATGACCTGCTGTCCCCTCCAAAATGGGTCCAGCCTGCGCTTATTTCCAGAATCAAGGTCATGGCGAAGATGAACATTGCGGAAAAACGTCTTCCCCAGGACGGTCGTCTAGACGTCAAAATCGGCAATCAGGAGATCGATGTGCGGGTATCCACCATCCCGACGTCGTTTGGAGAGCGTCTGGTACTCAGACTTCTTGACAAATCAGCTTCCTTGATTTCACTTCCGGATCTCGGACTTGTATCGGACAAACTCGATACCATTGAAAACCTTGTCAAGTCTCCGAATGGTATTATCCTTGTCACCGGCCCTACCGGTAGCGGAAAGACAACTACGCTTTATGCAATCCTTTCGTCCATCAATGTGCCGGATATCAACATAATCACCATTGAAGATCCCATTGAATATCAGATCGAAGGGATCAGTCAAATACAGGTAAATCCGAAAATAGACCTTACCTTTGCCAGCGGACTCAGGTCGATTGTCCGGCAGGATCCCGACGTCATTCTGGTCGGTGAAATACGGGATAGGGAGACAGCGGACATCGCGGTTCAGTCGGCACTCACCGGGCATCTTGTTTTTTCCACACTCCACACCAACGATTCTGCAAGCGCGATTACCCGCCTTGTAGATATCGGTGTCGAACCCTTTCTAATTTCGTCATCGGTCCTGGCGATTGTTGCCCAGAGATTGATCCGGGTTCTTTGCAAAAGTTGCAAGGAGCTTTACACACCCGATGACGTTGCACTGGAAAGCATCGGGATTAACGCCCATCAATGTCGGGAAGCTGTTATTTACAAATCCATAGGATGTGAAAACTGTTTTTTTACCGGGTACAAAGGACGAACAGGTATTTTTGAAATTATGCTGTTGGATGACAGTTTAAAAAGTCTTATTTTAAAGACCCATGATTCCAACAGTATAAAAAACGAGGCGTTGAATCAGAATATGGTCACTTTGCGCCAATACGGTGTACAAAAGGTGTTAAATGGTATATCTACCATAGAGGAGGTTTTCAGGGTCACCCAAAAATAAAGGTCTCGTAAAAAACAAACAATGAAAAAAAGATTTGGTCTCATCATTGCTTGTGCAATTTTAAACGTATTTTGGAGCAGTGCCTGCGCCCGACAGGAGATGAATCTTGCTGATAATCCAAAACTTTCACATGAGGCTGCAGAAAAACAGGGGAGCCCTCTTCTTTATCCCTTCAAGTTTTATAGAGATTACATTTCAAGTGTCGACGGTGATCGTTGCTCCATGTATCCGACATGTTCCCAGTACTGTACGGATGCCATCAAAAAACATGGTTCCCTTACCGGCTGGATCATGTGCGGTGACCGTCTAATGCGTTGCGGCAGAGACGAGACAAGATTGTCGGCCCCGGTCTGGATAAACGGTGAAAAGCGCAACTACGATCCTGTGAGTAACAACGATTTCTGGCGGCAATAATTATTATGCGCATCCGAAACATTTGCTTTGGCTCTCGGTTCATCGCTCTCGTTGCGCTATTTTTTCTTTTTATCCCCTTTTCAAAATCTTTTGCCGGCTCCCAAACCCCACCGGACAGCAATCCTTCTGTTATGATAACGCCGGACAAACAGTTCAATTATGCAGAGAACCTTTTTTCCAACCACGATTATTCGACGGCCGTTATGGAATACAAGCGGTTTGTCTACTTCTTTCCGGAGGATAAGCGGGTGGAACGGGCAATGTATCAAACCGGCATGTCATATTACCTCGGAGGGGATTTCAAGGCGGCTGTCGAGTCATTTAAAAAGTTGGTCGATGAATATGTGGATACCGATTATGCTATAAAATCGTATTATAAGATCAGTGAAGCCTACATGAAACTTATGGCCTTCGATCCTGCTATCATCAATCTCAACAATCTTATTGTGGTCGCATACGATGAGGATGTCAGGGATGAAGCCTACTACAGGCTCGGGTGGATTTATCTTGAAACGGCATCCTGGGAAAAGGGCAGACAATACTTTTCAAAAATTAGTGTTAAAAATCAAGATAAATACAGACTTGAAAAACTGGCTGCCGAACTTGACAAGGAAAAAATAATTCCAAAAAAGAATCCGAAGCTGGCGGGGTTTTTATCTGTCATTCCCGGGGCGGGATATCTTTATTGTGAAAGATACCAGGATGCACTGATCGCTTTTTTGATTAATGGTGCTCTCATATACGCCGCCTATGAGTCTTTCGATGCGGGAAATCCTGCACTTGGCGGGCTCCTTACTTTTGTGGGAGTTGGTTTTTATGCCGGAAACATATACGGTGCCGTAACAAGCGCTCACAAATACAACCGAAAAAAAACCGGCCTTTTTTTAGAAAGATTAAAAGACAATGTGAAAATTAACCTTTCGGCCGATGTCAAGAACAAAGGCGTTTGTCTTTCTTTTCAGTTTAGTTTTTAGCCTAAATTGGTATGAAATTTCTATTTTTGGAACCTTTTTTCGGCGGATCACATCGGGATTTTGCCCAGGGCCTTATTTCACACTCTCGGCATAGAATCGACCTTGTCACGCTGCCCGCTCGTTTCTGGAAGTGGCGGATGCGAGGGGCGGCCCTATACTTTGTGAAAAAAATTCCCTCTCTTAAAGACTACAACGGATTGATTGTCAGCGACCTTATGAGCCTGTCGGATTTTAAGGCCTTATGGGGTAAGTTTTGTCCGCCTTCCCTGGTTTATTTTCATGAGAATCAATTGACCTATCCATTGGCGCCCGGTGAAAGCAGGGACTTTCAGTTTGGTTTCACAGACATCACCACAGCCCTTGCAGCAGACAAGGTTCTTTTTAATTCCCGGACCCACTTTGATGCATTTTTCTCGGGCCTTCCGGAATTTATAAGAATGATGCCCGAATACCGGCCGACGTGGGTGATCCAAGCAATACGCAGAAAGAGCGGGGTTTTATATCCAGGATGTCATTTCCCGGCTGCAGACCGCCCGCTGCCCCGTTTGGTTCCCGAAACCGGCGCGCCACCATTGATCATCTGGAATCATCGCTGGGAATTTGACAAAAACCCTTCGGCTTTTTTCGAAGCGCTGGACGCCGTACTTGAACGGGGTCTGGATTTTCGTCTTGCACTTTTGGGAGAAAACTTCCAGATGGTCCCCAAAGCGTTTATAGCCGCCAGGGAACGTCTTAAGAATCGGATCGTTTGGTACGGCCATGAAGCATCCAAAGAAAAATACCAGGAGTGGCTTATGAAAGGAGATATCGTAATCAGCACGGCAAATCAGGAAAATTTCGGTATTTCAGTGGTGGAAGCGATCCGTTACGGCTGTATCCCGCTGTTGCCTGACCGTCTGTCATACCCGGAAATTATCCCAAAGGCCTTCCATGATGATTTTCTCTATAAAGATCAGACGGAACTGATCGAAAAACTGTGCTTTCTTATCTTGAATTTTCCCCAATTTGAAGTAAAACGACAAAATCTATCCGAAGCGATGTGTCGCTTTGCCTGGGAAGAACTGATTGATCAATATGATGCGGTGTTGGAAAAACTGGCAGAAACGAGGTGCTATAATGTCAAAGGATAAGGCAGATCGATTGAGAATCTGCTTGTTGAGCTATCGAAGCCATCCCCACTGCGGCGGGCAGGGGGTCTATATATACAACTTGAGCAGAGCGCTCAAAGAATTGGGGCATCATGTAGAGGTGGTTTCAGGGCCGCCTATCCCCCAGCTCGATAAAGATATAAAGCTGTTTCAGCTTTCCGGTCTCGACCTTTATAACCCGGATGATCTGTTCAGGATGCCCTCTTTAAAAGAGCTTTCAGATCCCGTCAATCTTATGGAATGGCTGGGGGTTTCCACCATGGGATTCCCGGAACCGTTCACTTTCGGTCTCAGGGCGTATCGATTTCTAAGGAAAAGGCGACATAAATACGATATCGTTCATGACAATCAGAGCCTTTCATACGGCATAAAATCCATTAAAGAATTTATTCCCACCATAGCCACAATCCACCATCCCATTACCGTTGACCGGGATCTGGCCGTAAGAACGGCTCCGTCTTTTTGGCAAAAGATGAAACAGATGCGATGGTATTCTTTTATCGGTATGCAAAAAAGAGTTTCCAGAACACTCTCCCACATTATCACTGTTTCACAATCAGCAAAAAACGACATCAGTAAAAATTTTGGAATTCCGCAGGAACGATTCAGGGTCATTATGAACGGCATCAATACAGACCTTTTTTATCCGGTTTCTGGAATCAGAAGGGAAAAAGGTCGGATTATCGTTACCAGCAGTGCAGATACGCCGATAAAAGGGCTTCGCTACCTCCTTGAAGCAGTGGCTGAAATCTCCAAAACCCTCGACATAAGGCTCGTTATTGTCGGCACCGTAAAAAAGAATGGTGATATTGAAAAACTCATAAAAAACTTGGGCATAAAAGAGCGAATTGCGTTTACAGGCCGGATCGACAATGAAGCCTTTGTTCAGCAATATGCCAGGGCTTCTTTGGCAATTGTTCCGTCTGTATACGAAGGTTTCGGTTTTCCTGCCGGCGAGGCTATGGCATGCGGTCTTCCGGTTGTCAGTACCACCGGCGGTGCCTTACCCGAGGTGGTGGGGGATGCCGGTATTCTGGTCCCGCCTGCGAATTCCCGGGAACTTGTGAATGCTATCACGCAACTTCTCGAAAATCCTGAACAGGCGGAAAAAATGGGTCACGCCGGGTTTAATCGGGTTCACAATCGCTTTAACTGGAAAAGGGCGGCAGAAATGACTGTTTCAGCCTACAGGGAAACCATCCGTGATTACCATCGATTTTGACCGGCTTAACATAAAACCCGGCTGTCGTATCCTGGATATCGGATGCGGAACTGGGCGCCACACCTGCGGTGCTTTTAGGTTCAGAAAAGTCGTTGCCATGGGGGTGGACATCAAATTTGATGATGTCTTTGAGGCGGATAGCAGGCTTAAAAACCAGGAAAGACTCGGAGAACACGGCGGCGGGATGTGCAAGGTTTCTGTTGCCGACATATATAACCTGCCGTTCAGGGATAATTATTTTGACCTTGTCATCTGTTCGGAAATTCTGGAACATCTTCATGACGAGCAGACCGCAGTCTCTGAAGCCGCCAGGGTCTTGAAACCGGGTAAGGACTTTGTTGTCAGTGTTCCCCAAGTATCTGCCCGAGCGAATCTGCTGGGCACTTTCCGAAAATTACCACAACACAGAAAATGGACATGTCCGTATCTATAAGAAGAAAGCGCTGTTCGACCTTTTGGAAAGAGAAGGCCTGAAACTACGCGGGCACCATTCTGCCCACAGCCTCCATGCCCCGTATTGGTGGCTGAAGTGCTTTGTAGGTCCGGAACGTGAAGATTCCCGGCTCGTAAACCTGTATCACCGTTTTCTTGTTTGGGATATCATGAAGCACCCTTTGATTACATGTTTTCTGGACAGGCTGCTCAATCCGATCATGGGGAAGAGTATTGTGGTTTATCTGACAAAAGACGATTCTATATGAACAGGAAACGTACAGGTACGTGTTCAGGGGGTGCGCTCCCCCGCTTCACTTTGACGTCTACGTGTCTGGTTATTTCAATGACTTAGCAGCGGTGGCATTCCTGCCCCCTCCGCGTTCTCCCGCGAAAAACATGCGGGAGCCGCGGTCTCCCCCACTGCTAAGTCATTGAAATAACGAAGCCACTCCGCCAATAACGTTACACGGGAAAGCGCACCCCCTGAACATGTACACGCACAGTGCCCATTTTCCAATGGTGGGTGGACACTAATTAACTCAAGTTGCGCATCCGAACGGTGGTTATGGACGTTCTTTAACGGTGGGTCATTTCTTAAAATCGAATATATCGAGTAATTACTGTTTGGGAAGGGTTTCAGGGATGGCGCCGGACGGCATGCGTTTCAGGACTCCCAGGGTGTTTATCATGGCAACTTCTTTGAAAAGACCTGATGCAACCGCCAGCTTGTAAACATGATACGGTGCCTGGCCGCCCTTTTCAGGGTCTTTAAAAATGTCGTGAATCAGCAAATATCCATTGGGCATGATATGCCCGGCCCAGGCGTTGTAATCCGTGTATGCCGCCGCATAAGAATGACCGCCGTCAATAAAAACCAGGCTGAGGGATGTTGACCACAAACGAGCAGCGAGTTCGGACCTGCATACCATGGGAACGACCGTATCCTCGATCCCGGCTTTCTCAATTGTATTTCTAAATTCTTTAAATGTGTCCACACGGCGGGTTTTTGGGTCATACAGCTCGGGGTTGAAATATTCTTCTCCAGGCTGCTGTTCTTCGGATCCTCGGTGATGATCGATAGAGAATAGAACGCTGTTGTTTTTTCTGCAGGCTGACCCCAAATAAATTGTCGATTTGCCGCAGTAACTCCCGATTTCCAGACATGGGCCACGACGGCTGACATCCAGGGCAATTTCATAAAGGGCGTTACCCTCTTGACGGTCCAGAAAACCTTTAACGGTATTCAGCAGTTTTTCATCAATGTCCATTTTTATGTTACAGGCTAAGGAATGTCTTCATATCCTTTTACCAGGACTGCCCTCGGTTTGGCACCGTCCGAGGGGCCCACAATCCCTTCTTCCTCCATCATTTCGATAATACGGGCCGCTCGATTATAGCCGATACGCAAATGCCGCTGAATCATGGATATGGATGCCTGTCCACTTTTTGTAATGAGTGCCATGGCATCGTCATATCTTTCGTCATATTCTTTTTCACCGGAATCTTCCGTTTCCTTTGGCGGCGCTTTGACAATGGTCTTGTCGTATTCCGGTGTTTTCTGTTTCTTCAAAAAATCGATGATCCTTCCAAGCTCCGATTCTGAAAGGTATGCCCCATGAATGCGCTGGAGTTTAGAGGTGCCCGGCGGCAGAAAAAGCATGTCCCCGTTTCCTAAAAGGTTTTCAGCACCGTTCGTATCGATGATGGTTCTGGAATCGGTCTTGGAAGAAACCTGGAAAGTAAGACGGGTGGGGAAATTGGCCTTAATGATCCCGGTCAGCACGTCTACAGAAGGCCGCTGGGTGGCAAGTATCAAATGGATGCCGGCGGCTCTGGCCATCTGGGCAAGGCGTGTCAAGGCGACTTCCACGTTCCTTGATGCGGCTAACATAAGATCGGCAAGCTCATCGATGACAATAACGATATACGGTAGTTTCTCCAAGTCCTTTCCTTCGGGGGTATGACGCTCCTTTTCGATCTTATGATTATACTGTCTTATGTGTCTGGCTTTATTTTCAGACAGAAGTTCATACCTTCTTTCCATTTCACGTACGGCCCAGAAGAGGGCATTGGTGGCTTTTTTAATGTCTGCTACCACCGGCGTAATGAGGTGCGGTATTCCGTCGTAATTGGAAAGTTCAATTCTTTTGGGATCGACCATAATCAGCTTTACATCATCGGGGGTCGATTTGTACAGCAGGCTGCAGATCATGGCATTCAGGGCTACGCTCTTGCCGCTTCCTGTTGCGCCGGCAATGAGTAGATGCGGCATCTTGTCGAGCTCTGCAACAAAAGGGTTTCCGATGATGTCCCTGCCGAGACAGATGGTCAGTTTTGACTTCGATTTTTGAAAGACGTTCGAGGCGACAACCCCTTTGAATCTTACAATCTCTCTGGAGGTGTTGGGGAGTTCAATCCCGATGACGGCTTTTCCAGGGATCGGGGCCACAATTCTAATGCTTATGGCTCTGAGCGCCAGGGAAAGGTCATCCGTAAGATTTACGATTTTGTTTATTTTAATCCCTGGAGCAGGTTCATATTCAAAGGTTGTGATGATGGGGCCGGGGGATATGGCAACTACCTTTCCTTGGACATTAAAGTCTTCGAGCTTTTTTTCAAGGAGTTTCGACTGCATCTTTAAATTTTCATCATCGGCGGAAGAAAGTATCTCCTCAAAATCGTCTAAAAGATTGATCGAAGGCAGCTGAAATCCTTTTCCGGCATGCATGAAATCAAACACTTCCTGCCGTGGAACAGGAGTTTCCTTGATGGGCCGGGGTTTGGGAGTTTTGATTTTTATTTTCTGTTCCTGCTTGACTTTCTTAACTTTTTTTGCGCCGGAATGTTTTTTCGATTTTTCCCGTTGTTCTTTCCATTTTATGAATAATGTTCGCAGCCGATCTGCTGAAAAAATACCTGTTTGCCAACATCGTTTGGCAAACTTTATCAAAGAAAAACCGGTGGCCAGAATCAGACCGATGATCCATAAAAGTGTCAGGATAACGGCTCCGCCCAGGATATTGGAATATTTTACGAAAAATGATTTTAAAGGGATTCCGATGAGGCCGCCGGAAGAAAATTTGCTGCCAAGAATAACAATATGGTTGTGTTTAAGTGCCAGTAAACTTCCCGTTGTGATCATCAGAATAACACCACCGGCAAGGGTCGAAATGATTGCCTTTCGGGAATGGTTGCCGAAAAAATGGATACTGGTAAGAAGTAGTAAAATCGGGACCCAGAAGGCACCGAGCCCGAACAGTCCTATGAGGATGCCCGCCAGATGGGCGCCAAATAAACCAAAAAAGTTGTGGATCTGACCCGCAGCTCTGGCATTATTTATCGAAGGATCAGCCGGACTGTATGACAGAAGACTGATCAGCGTAAAAATAACGAGAAAAAATAGTAAAATTCCTGTGATTTCTTTGCGCATTTGAACCCATCTCAATGGTCGATGTTTAGACTTCCAGAATAAACGGGAGTATAACGGGTCGACGATTTATGGTAAAGGAAAAATATTTTCTCAGGGCTTTTTGTATTTTTGATTGGATTTTGGCCGCCCGATCCGGGACTTCGGGGCTCACTTCTTCGACAATTTCCAGGACAACACATTTTGCGTCTTCCAAAAGGTGGCCCGTTTCCGTTTCAAACACAAAGCCGCGAGAAACGATTTCAGGTCCGTATACCACAATACCGGTCTCTTCATCAAAGGCCATGTTAACTACAACCAGGCCGTGTTCCGATAGGTTTCGTCTTTCCTTGAGCACGCGCCTTCCCACATCTCCGACACCTTTGCCGTCAATGAGTACCCGGCCTGTCCAAACATTGTCTTGAATTCTTCCGCCATTTTCGTCAAATTCTATGATCTGTCCATTCTCCGCAAGAAGAATGTTTTCCTCGGAAATGCCGACCTGCTTTGCCAGACGTGAATGAAGAACCAGATGCCGGAATTCTCCGTGGATTGGAATAAAATATTTGGGCCGGGTGAGATTGATCATAAGTTTTAACTCTTCCTGAAAAGCATGGCCCGATACATGAATTTTCGATATTTTCTCATAAATAACATCGGCACCTCGCCGATAAAGATCGTTAATAATCTTGGTGATGGCTTTTTCGTTACCGGGTATAAATTTTGAAGAAAGGATAACCGTATCTTCTTTTTTGATCTTTATCTGCTTGTGGGTACCTGTTGCCATGCGAGCAAGTGCCGCCATAGGTTCTCCCTGACTGCCCGTCGTTATGATAACGATTTCTTCATCCGGAAAATCATTGACCTGTTCGATATGGAATTCCATCTCTTCAGGGATGCGTATGTATCCAAGATCTTTTGCAATATTTACACTCGTTTCTATACTTCTGCCGTTAAAAACGACTTTCCGGTTGATGGCCTGTGCGATATCAATAACCTGCTGGATTCGGGTAATGCTGGAGGCAAAAAGACCTATAATGATTCGCCCGGTTCTACCTGATGAAATTCGTTTCAGGGTGTTTCCAACCTCCTCATCGGAGATTGTATATCCTTCCTTTTCTACATTCGTGGAATCCGATAGAAGCGCAAGAACCCCTTTTTCGCCATACTGGGCAAACTTGTTTACGTCGGTTATCATGCCGTCAACAGACGTGTGGCTGATCTTAAAATCGCCGGTATGAACGACGAGCCCTATGGGTGTTTTAATGGCAATACCCACGCCATCTACAGCGCTGTGGCAGACACGAATAAAATCGAGTTCAAAAGAGCCTAATTTTAACTTTTCTCTGGGTGAAATTTCATGCAGTTGAACGGATGAAAGGAGTCTATGTTCTTCAAGTCTTTTCCGCACAACCCCCAGGGTAAAAGGCGTGCCATAAATCGGCACATTCATCTCTCTCAGAAGATACGGCAATGCTCCGATATGGTCTTCGTGGGCATGGGTTAAGACAACCCCTGAAATATCGGGTTTTTTCTGTTTGATGTAATTCATATCCGGAATTACATAATCTATCCCCAGCATATAGTCCTCCGGGAACATCAGCCCGGAATCAACGATGAACGCTGAATCGCCATATTCAAAAACCATCATGTTAAGTCCGATTTCTCCCAATCCGCCAAGGGGTATTATTTTCAACATAATAGTCCGTTCTTTTTACCGTTTTCTAAGGATTCTACGATCACATTTCTGATTTTTCCCATAAGAAGGTTCTTTGTTTCTCTATTATAATCCGAATTATTATCATAAAGACTTCATCATCGATTCAGAACGTTTTGGTGTTTGTTCATGGTTGTTCCATCTATGACGGAATGGCGGGGTGGATTAGATTTTAATCCCGAGTTGATCAAATATTGAGTCGGCAAGCCCGATAAGCCAATTGCGTTGTTTTTCGGTTGCATAGCCCATGCAGCTGCATCGCATTTTTTTTTGGGTGCGGATCAGCATCTCAAAGGCGATAAGGTTTGGCCCCAGGTCGACGGAAAAATATAAGGGCTGACAGTCCGTATGCTCCTTTTGAATTTTGGTGAGGATGTCCTGTTCAAGGGGTATCCAGTAAATTCCATCCACATCGGAGGCACTATAATTCTCTTCCATGTAGACCTTGATCTCTTCATGATCCTTGGGCCTGAGTTCATCAATCACGTATTGTTTCATAAAATGAAATTATCACAGTTTGTTGTGCCGTGCAAGACGTATGTTTACAGGTACTTTGGAGGTTTAAAAATTTCTTGGCAGTGTTTATCGGAAATTCTGGATAGTATCTTGATCGCCACAGGCGGTAATGCTACAATACAGGTCGTTTTTTCATAAATGATTGTTGTCTGGAGTGTGTATGATCTTACTTAACGCATGTTTGATTGCCTATAAATGGCAAAGAAAATCTTTCGAATCTCAGACCCCATCCGCTTTATGTCTTTTTTAACTATTCTCATCCACCCTTGCTCGAAAGAATCGAATATTTGGAGACGGGTGAAACGTCCGGGGGTCCGGAGAGGGAAGGCGGGGATCGTAATTTATAGCGGCGTCATCTGGTGGAAATTGTCCCCTGATCCATTAAAAAAAAGGACCAAGGGACATGGATTTGATTGACGGATTATGTCTCTTCAACCGTAATTGCACCGGGTTCACACACTTCGATGCAGCTCTCACAACCCAGACATTCGTCAGCATTTACCGGAACAGATTTATCATCCTCCATCTCAAACACTTCAACAGGGACAGACATCTACACATTCCTCACAACCTTCGCATTTTTCTACGTCAACAGTAGGGATAAAAGCCATTTAAAGAGTCTCCTTTCACAGTATAATTAGGTCACGGCAATAAAATTCACAACTCATTTATTATCGTATCGGGCAAAATCCTTATACCAATTGATTGAGCGAGTCAAGCTTTCTTGTGTATTTTTTTAACTTTTCTGAAAACATCTATTTTATTCTTTTTGTCTTCTTTCCTTGCCGGTTCTTCGGTCAACCCTATTGCGCTTTTCAGGACCCTTATAATCGGAGTTGTCATTCTGCCTGCGATCATGGTCCACAATAATAATACCGTCTCTCATTTTTCGGCGCCTGTCTTTGGAACCGGCGTCATGTTGGGCCATATCGATTTTTCGTCGACCTCTGTTGATACTCAATGTATCTTTTCGATAGATATACTTATCGAAATTTGGTGTCTTCTTGATCGTCCGCCGATATGAAGAAACAGCCGGGTCGGCTTTCTCAGATTCAGCCCGCAATTTTGAGGCAAACTTTTTGAAGTTTTTGGTGATGGCTTCGTCCGGAGCAAATTGAGCCAGTGCCTGCCCTTCATTGATGGCATTTACGGTGGTTTGATAATCATTGGGTATGTTCCAAAATATCTCTTTTTCAAAGGAAGCTGCTGCATCGGGTAAGGAAATATTCGACTTTTTTAAATAACGATTGATAACGATCTTGATGTTTTCGTCCAAAGGAAAACCTAAATCGCGAAATGTCTTTAAAAGCTTTTTTGTGTTTAATATGCACGGAGGGGTTAAAATTGATACCAGCAGCGCAATGTCTGACAATTCTAAGATCTTTAAAGAGATGTCATCCAAGGGTTGACCACCGTCAATGATTATAAAATCAAACACCCGTTGCATGAGCATGAGCAAATGTGCCAATATTTCAGGGGTTTTTTCGTCCGGATCGCTCACGTAACTCGGAGATGGAAGAACAGAAACTCCCGAAGCATCGACGGACAGGATATTTCTCAAGAAATTATCATCCAGACGGGATATGTTCTTGGTGATTTCGATCCAGTTATATTTTGGCTCGATCTCCAAAAAAAGTGGAATATCTCCAAACAACAGATTCATGTCAATCAATGCAACCGATGGACTGTTTTTCTCTCCAGCCAGGCTCACGGCCAAATTTACAGCGATGGTCGTTGTTCCGATGCCCCCCTTGCTGCTGATGACATTAATGATCGTTCCGTGCTTGGAAGTCTCCCTGCTTTCAGCATTGTTTTTTCTATAAACCACAGCACGCACCTCTTTTACGGTTCTGAACTTATTGAATGTATAAGTTCATTACAACCTTTAATTTTTATTGAAAAACACGATCCAAATTTACAGCAGTAAATCATGGCGGATGTGTCCGAACGTTTTATTTGAAGACTTCTCCCAAATGCCGTTGTTAATCTCGGTGCACATCATATTTTAGCATATTTATGCAGATGGCCGAAGAAAAAGATGCACGTTCACCAGAGAAGCCATGTGTGAAGTGCCACCTCAAACTCCCTTTTAAAGTTTAACCTTTGGAGGCTTTAGGCCATCCCATGGTTTTATATAGGTGTTGAAGCTGGGTGGCACTTGCTATAACCCATGCCGGTTTCAACGCTTTGCCTTAAAAGATGCATAAAACATGCCAAATTCATATTATATAAAAAAATCTCTCAATAAATTATATGGTTAGCTCATTTGAAAAAATGATGTCATCGAATATTATGGATAATATTTGCCAAAGACTTATGTAATTAATTTCACAATTTTGATGAACTCGTAAAAAGTATTTTGTGAGCGACATCGAGTAATTTTGGAGAAAGATTCATGATGAGTCTGGCGTTAAAAATTGCAAGCTGTTTGAGGGCGTTAGCCCGAGTTCTTGCAATTTAGCCAGGCGAATCATGAATCCCAAAATTGCTTGCGGAGCGAGCAAAATCAGACTTTTTACGAGTTCATCAATTTTAAGAATTTGTAGTATTTTGGGTAGCTTCTGTTTTTTTTGAGAGAATTTTTACGAGTTCATCAAATTTGTATCGGTTCAAGCCCTTCTCCTTTTACCAGTAATAGGGGTAATGGCGATGCCGGTACGGATAGTAGGGATATGGATAAAACCATGGATCATAATAAGGTGCGGGGTAATAGTAGGCCTCCTCGGGCCAAAGGTATATTTCACGACTTTCGATTTTGAGATAGGGCTGTGGGTAGTCGTCAATTTTTTCCACCACGGCGCCGACGATGGTGCCGGCCACAGTAATTCTACGGTCTTTATTGTAAATTTCCGGATCCAAGAAACCCTTTTGTGAGATAATGAATCTCCCCTCTGAAAGGTCTTTTGATTTGGGTTTTTCTCCGAATCCCAGGGGAGCTTGTAAGACTTTAATCAACGATTTGTCCGCCAAATTCTGGATTTCCAGGATGTATCCGCCCAGGATCACGGTACTTCCCATGTATTTATCTTTTTCCAAAAGAAGGGTTTTGAACTGAATCGGCGGTATGGATTCCGTTCTGATCTGTTGAGAAATTACCGAACAAGATCCGAGAAAAAGCGTCATTGGTATTGTCAGCAACGCCGTCCACAATACTCTCACAATCCCTCCTTCGATTAAAACGGAACGTCGATCATGACAACGTGCTTGAATAAAGTCGATTCTGTAATCCCCTGGACATGAGCCATCCTCGACTTTCGCTCAATATTAGGGTATAATAATGCTGTACAAATCAAAGATGCGGATGTCAAGCACTATAAACCACCTCTTTTCGTATGGGCTTCCAATTTGTAAAAAGTTGTCTGGTTTGTTTCTCAAGGGCCTGCCCTGCCGATTTAATTGTGAGTGTGGACATAGGGGACATCCTATAAAAATATAAGTTTCTAAGATTTATCTTTTGTGATAAGAAGGCGTATGCCACGAAAAGTCCGGATAGACGCTTCCGGAGCGTTGTATCACAGCATTTTTTGGGGTATCGAACGTCGCAAGATATTCAGGAATAACAAGGACAGGAATAATTTCCTTGATCGTCTTGGAAATGTTTTATCCGCGAGCCCTTAGGTTATATTTTTACCTGCGTTATGTCCATAATGTATCTTTTCATTATCTTCTTGGTTGGATTCGCCGCTGGGGGAATCAATACATTGGCTTCCGGTGGTACCGCCCTGACGCTACCCATTTTGATGGCCCTCGGAATTCCGGGGCATAACGCCAACGCCAGCAATCGGATAGGACTCTTGGTGTCCGGAATCACCAGAGTCACCGTTTTCCACCGTGCCGGCAAAATTGACTGGGTAGATACATGGAAATTGGTGGCACCCATGGCTCTCGGGGCTCTTGCCGGTGCCCTGATCGAGCATCAAATCCCAGAAAGTTCAATGCGTTGGGTGATCCTGGCCGCAGTGCTCCTGATGCTGGGTCTGGTTGGACTTGGACGGAAACGATTTCTAGAGGTAAAACAACGGGCGCACCCTGACTTAAGAATCAGCAAGCTAAGTATTTTCTTTCTCATCGGAATCTGGGCCGGATTTCTTGCAGTCGAGTCCGGGGGAATGGCCCTTTGGGCGCTTGTGGTCCTGGTCGGTATCGAAACCGTGAAAGCAAATGCGCTGAAGGCGGTTCTTACGCTGGTTACCAGTTTGGTGTCCGTCATTACCATGGGGTTTGAACACCAGATACAATGGGAGCTTGGAATTACCCTTGCAGGGGGCAATATGGTCGGTTCATGGCTCGCAGCAAGATTCGCCGTTACCGAAGGGTCGCGGGTATGGATATTCCGGCTTTTGATGATCATGTTGGTTGGCGAAGTCTTGTGGATTCTGCTTTCAGTGATGCAGTAAAGAATGATAGTTCCGTAAAAAGTCTGAAGAGGAGATGTCCATGGTGAACGAGGATCGGGTAATAAGCGCTTATGTTTCCCCCCATTACGTCTCACTAATAAACTGATACATATGTTACAAATATCGAATCAAGTCACTATTCCTGCCGGTGATATCAGGATTGCCCCGATTCGCGCCCAAGGGGCCGGCGGTCAGAACGTCAACAAGGTCTCCACTGCCGTACACTTGCGGTTCGACATTAACGCTTCATCGATACCTGACTATTATAAAAAGCGACTTTTGAAGCTGGCCGACCAGCGTATTACCAAAGAGGGTGTCATCGTCATTAAGGCCCAGGAGTACCGAAGCCAGGAAAAGAACAGGGAGGAGGTCTTAAGACGGCTTCAGGAACTCATTAAAAGCGTGGCGATATCTCCTAAAAAACGCCGGCCAACCAAACCGACCCGCAGCTCTAGAAAAAAACGCCTCGACCGCAAAAGCAAAAGAGGGCGGCTTAAAATTATGAGAGGAAAGCCGCGGGAGTTTTAATCGGAAAGATTTTCCCCAGGAAGACAACATCAACTGGCGAAAAAATTCGTGTCTGGTCTATGACCGAAAAGAAGGCCGTTGCCTATCGCTTGGGAGGAAAAATCACAGAGGCGGAAATGACGTTGGTTCTTTCCGCCCTTAAGGAGAAAATCGAGACTTTCGGAGAGGTATTTATATATCAGGAAATCGATTGTATATAACCGAACGGATCGGTATATTCATTGCACCAAATCCAAGTAAATTCAGGACAAGGACGTGAACAGACGTCCGAACTATGGATAAAAAATGACTGAAGATATCTATACATATGAGGTAAAATGCCGTACATGCCGCACAAAGTTCAAGGTGCAGCTTTTCGAGAGCCATGAGAAAAACCTGTTTCTGGTGGATAAAAAAGATTGGTATTGTGAAAAATGCAAAAAAGGATATTTCGCCGAGCAGACGGCAAAACTTGTCAAAGCACATCAGGCCATCGGATTTCCTGAACTTAAGGGCACCCGGAAGATGGTGTCATGGGCGGAGAAGATCCGGGGAGAGCTGAACAACAAAGTCGATTATCTGAGAAAAAGCCTCAAGTTTGAAAATGATGATCAACGGGAACTGTCAGATAAAGCTTTTGACATGTTTTTTAAGGAATGGCAGGAAAAAACAGAGGCAAAATGGTGGATAGACCACCGGAAAATGACGGTCCGGGATATCTCAAAAAGGGTAGGGGAGATATCTGAATCGATGAAGGAAAAATAGCGTTAAAGTTTGGTTTGGACAAAGCATCCATATTAATGCAATGGAAAAAGTCAAAAGAGAAAAATTCGAAAATCATATCCGGGAGAAGATCGAGATCTTAAAAAAAGATATTATTTCTTTTAAAGAGCTGACCGCGCCGATTCCACCGGACAATGCCATCGGCAGACTGACCCGCATGGAAGCAATTAGCAGCAAGAGCATCAATGAAGCGGCATTGCGCAAAACCGAATATACCTTGTTAAAACTGGAACGTGCTTTGAGAAATATCGATGCCCCGGATCTTGGATTATGCAGGGAGTGTGAAGAACCCATTCCATTCGCACGATTGATGATTCTGCCTGAAACGGATCTATGCGTTGAATGTGCAGAGAAAATAGGTTGACCTTACCGTTGCGATCATCTCTACCCTTTATGGGAATCTTTTTGTAACAGCACGCCGTTAAACATCGAAAAGAGGTTATGGAAAAACGAAAAGCGGATTTAAAATTGTTGAAAAAAATACAGGTTAATGCGCCATTTTTGGATCTCAAAAATAGATACCTTCCCTTGTTTTTGGAGTACGGAATGAACCCTGAGATTGGAATAGATGCCCATGCCCTGGACACGACATCTGCCAAGGAGTTTAAGCAGGTGGCTGATATTCTCAAAGCAAATAATCGTAAAATAACCTTGCACGGTCCTTTTATGGATCTGGTCCCCGGTGGGATCGATCCGATGCTGTTGACGGCAACACGAAAAAGATTGACGCGATTTTTTGAGATAATTCCTATTTTTGAGCCGGTGAATGTGGTCTGCCATACCGGTTACGATCCGTGTTATTATCGGGAGCTTTGGACAGACTGGCTGTCATCGAGTGTTGCCACATGGAAGCCCTATGTGGCGCAAGCGGAACGTTTTGGATTTAAACTGTTGCTTGAAAATGTTTACGAGAAAAGTCCCCAAGTGCATTCCGCCCTTTTCGAGGCGATTCCATCCGATTTTTTCGGGTTTTGTTTGGATTTGGGGCACCATAATGTTTTCGCCAATGGGCCCCTTAAAAAATGGATAGACACTTTCAATGAGAAAATAATGGAAGTTCACTTCCACGATAATGACGGAGAAGAAGACACCCATTGGGCAATCGGGGCGGGGAACGTGGATTTTGAGGGTCTTTTTCAGCTGATGCGTAAAAAAGGGTTGAAGCCCACCATCACATTGGAGCCCCATGAGGAAGAAACATTGTGGCAAAGCCTGTCGTCTGCGGACTTTAGAAACCATCTCAGCACCGCCCATCCCCAAGTTTGAACCTTCAGGAAGGTTTTGAGGTGGCCGCCAAATACTATATTAAGGTGCGTGTTCACGGGGAGGGCTTCCCCGCTTCACTCTGACGTCTACGTGTCTGGTCATTTCAACAACTTAGCAGCGGTGGCATTCCTGCCCCCTCCGCGTTCTCCCGCGAAAACCATGCGGGAGCCGCGGTCTCCCCCACTGCTAAGTTGTTGAAATGACGAAGCCACTCCGCCAATATCGTTACACGAGGAAGCCCACCCCGTGAACAAGTACGGTTAGGACCTTAAGCCCTCAATTGCCGATGGGGTCGCATCAGCCTGTTTTTAGCTTAAATCCGCATTCCTTGGTGTTACAGGCCAGAAAGTCTCCCTGTTTTTTGGTCGATTTTTTCACCAGGAACCGGGCTCCGCAATCGGGACACTGTTTATCTACGGGTTTGTCCCAGATGGCAAAGGTGCAATCCGGAAAGCGGTTGCAACCGTAAAAAATTTTACCCCGCCTGGATGTTCGTTGAACAAGGTCCCCGCCGCAATCCGTTTCCGGGCAGTCGACCCCGATTTTTTCTCCGCCGTTGTTTGAACTTGCGGATAGGGTGTTTTTGCATGCCGGATACCCGCTACAAGCGTAGAATGTGCCGTATCTCCCATGCTTTATAAGCATCGGTTTTCCGCATTTTTCACAAATTTTGTCCGAAGGTTCATCCGGAGGCAGCTCGACGGGATGAATAACCCCTTTTTCATCCCGGGTGTAGTTGCTGGAATGGGTACATTCCGGGTAACCGGAGCAGCTCAGAAAATGTCCGGTCTTACCGATCCGGATATGAAGCCGGGCGTTACATTTGGGACAGGTGAGGTCCGTGGGGAAGCCCACACCTTTTATACTAAGCATGCCGGTTGAAGCTGCATCGAGTTCCTTTTTAAACGCGTCGTAGAAGCGGGTTAAGATTTCTAAAGCGTCCGCCTCTGTGAGTTCTATGCGGTCAAGGTCGTCTTCCATTTTGGCGGTAAACTCCACGTCGAATACATCGGGAAAGCTCTCCACCAGCAGATCGTTGACGATAAAACCCAGTTCGTTGGGTCTGAAATATCTTTTGATCAGATCCACATAACCTTTTTCCCGGATTGTCGACAGAATGGCGGCATAGGTGCTGGGGCGCCCGATGCCGTTTTCTTCGAGCTCCTTGACCAAAGATGCCTCTGAAAATCTCGGCGGAGGCACGGTAAAATGTTGTTTGGGTTCCAATCGATTGAGTTTTAAAATCATCCCTTCACTCAGTTCGGGAAGATCGTCTTTTTTCTTTTGGGTTTCACTTTCGATCTGCTCGTCCATGGACATATAGAGCGCCATAAAACCGGGAAACGCAACCGATGATCCGCTTGCGGTAAAGAGATACGACCCGGCACGGATCGATATGGAATTCTGATTGATGAGGGCCTGTTTCATCTGTGATGAAACAAAGCGCTTCCAGATAAGTTCATATAACGCCATCTGATCCTGGGACAGGAAAGATTTTATTTTCTCAGGGGTATTAAAGACCGATGTGGGCCGTATGGCTTCATGGGCATCTTGAGCCTTTCTTCGATTTTTAAAAAACCTCGGTTTGGGATTGGCATATTCTTGGCCGAATTTTTTTCGTACGAATTGAAGGGCTTCTGTTGCAGCTTCTTTTGAAATGCGCAAGGAATCTGTGCGCATGTAAGTAATAAGCCCTTCGGGTTCCCCGGGGCCAAGATCGATACCTTCATAGAGCTGCTGTGCCACCATCATTGTTTTTTTTGCGGAGAATCTAAGCTTTCGGATGGCTTCCTGCTGGAGTTTACTTGTGATAAACGGAGGCGAGGGGTTTCTTTTCGTAATTTTTTTCGTAATTTTTTCAACACGGAATTTTTCCTCGGACAATTCCGCTATAATACTGTCGGATGTTTTTTCATCGGGGATTTTAATTTTTCCCCCCCTTCTTTTTTACCAGCTTTGCCTTGAAGGGAGGGGGATCGTTGTTCTCAAGATGCGCGGTTATCGACCAGTATTCTTCCGCCTCAAAGGCCTGGATAGCCCGCTCTCTTTCACAAATTATTCTCACGGTAACCGACTGTACACGTCCTGCGCTGAGCCCGCCTTTTACCTTGCGCCATAACAACGGAGATATCTGGTATCCCACGAGTCTGTCGAGCATTCTGCGTGCCTGCTGTGCTTCATACTTGTTTGGGTTGAGATCTTCAGGGGATGCCAGGGCTTCGTTGACGGCCTTTTTTGTAAGTTCATGGAACAGTACTCTGTGAAATTTTCTGTCCTTTTTTTTCAGAATTTCCGCAGTGTGCCATGCAATGGCTTCGCCCTCTCTGTCCGGGTCGGGTGCCAGGTAAATATCTTTTGAATCCCCTGCAGCCTGTCTTAACGATTTGATGACCTTCTGCTTCCCGGGGATGTTCGTGTATTTGGGTTTGAAGCCTTTTTCGATATCAATACCCATCTCTTTTGCCGGAAGGTCTTTTATATGGCCAACGGTGGCAGCGACATTGTACCGGCCGCCGAGATATTTTTTAATGGTTCTTACTTTTGTCGGTGATTCCACGACAACAAGGGGTTTTGTCACAGTATTTCCTCGTTTCAAAAAATAAGCCGTCTCAAAAGGTTCATATTCTAGCAGGTATCCCGGGCCTTAACCCTATCGGAAATCTACTGTTTTTGAGTCAGCTTGACGTTAAATTTTATTGTTGGTCGGCGGGTAATTATCGTTTAATATTCCGTTACCTGTCAGGATGTTGCATGGCGATCAATCAGGTTATAAATTCTGCTCACGCTCTTTCCCCAAGGAAAAGAATTTCCCCGGCGATTGCAGTACAATATTTTTGAGCTCCAGTTGCAGCAGAACACTTAAAAGTCTGCCGGATTCCATGGGCAGCTTCCGTGCCAATTCGTCGATGTGGACAGGATACGGATCCAGCCCTTCAAATACCCTGGATTCCTCCAGGGACAACCGGGGTATTTTCTTCGGAGTTTCCTCCGTGGTGTTATCTGTTTCAAACGGAGCCTCGATAATATGCGAAAGCTCTTCCATGATGTCCCGGGCATGTTCAACTAGTTTGGCGCCCTGTTTTATGAGTGTGTGCGTTCCGGTGCTTTTAAATGACTGGATGCTGCCCGGAACAGCAAATACCTCCCGGTTCTGTTCTGCTGCAAGACGTGCCGTGATCAGAGATCCGCTTCGTCGGGTGGCTTCCACAACCAGGGTTCCAAGGGAAATCCCACTGATGATTCTGTTTCGTATCGGGAAATTATGGGCATCGGGCTCGGCCGTCAGAGAAAATTCTGAAACAACGGCACCGGTGTCGGCAATTTGATGAAAAAGCTTACGGTTTTCCGTCGGGTAAATGTTCTCAAGACCGCTTCCAAGTACGGCGATAGTAGAGCCTTTGCCCAGGAGTGCGCCTTCGTGGGCTGCCGAATCGATTCCCAGTGCCATACCGCTGACAATGGTTATCTTGAGCCGGGCCAAATCTCTGCACAGCCGCCGGGTTATGGAGCGCCCATAACTTGTGGCGTTTCTGGAGCCGACAACCGCGACGTTTTTTATGGAACCGTCAAGACGGCCGAAAACATACAAAAATGGCGGCGGATCCGGTATTTGAAGCAAGAGGGGCGGATAATCGGAATCTGCCATGGTGACGATTTTATAACCCTTTTCCAGGACGAGATCGAAATCTTTTTTGACCGGATCAGGGAATTTTGCGTTGCTTTATAGCGGCAACCAGGCGAGGGTGTTATGCCTTCAACCCCAAGAAGTTCGTCCCGGGTGGCTCCAAGAATAAATTCCGGGGAATTGAAACGATCTATCAGCCGTTTGAAAAGGAGGTTTCCTATTCCGGGAACACTTCTCAGAATAAACCATGGCAGAATATGATCCACGTATTATTTTTTCCCACGAACCTTCCATGCCAGGAGTATGGGGCTTGCCACGTAAACGGAAGAGTAGGTCCCGATAATGACACCGATCATCATTGCAAATGCGAAATCATGGATAATCCCACCCCCCATGACAAACAGGGTGAAAACCACGGCAAGGGTTGTCATAGACGTCAGTATGGTTCGGCTAAGGGTTTCATTTACGCTTCTGTTAATGATTACTTCCAGAGGATTTTTGTGATGCTTCCTCAAATTTTCCCGAATTCTGTCGAACACAATAATGGTATCATTGAGTGAATATCCGATGATTGTGAGAAGTGCCGCGATGATGGGAAGTGTAAACTCCTTGCCGAAAAGAGAGAATATGCCCACAGTAATGGTAACATCATGGATAAGTGCCACAATGGCTCCCCATGGCATATTTTAGCTCAAGAAACCAGAAAAGAAAAAGGGTTACAATTAATGCCGCTGCAATCAGAAAAGGGACGCTGACATGGAAAATAGAAAGCAGATAAACAGCACCCATCAGCGCTCCGGCCATAACGCCGCTTAAGACCCACTTGAGTTCAAAACGGCCGGATATATATATGGAAATAAAAAGCAGAGCGTAAAACATAGCGAACAGGGCTTTTTCCCGCAAATCGCTGCCCACCTGGGGCCCAACCATTTCAACCCGTCGGATGGTCACCCCCTGCCCTGTTGACGACGCCAAAGCCTTTTGCACCTCAAGAGAAAATCCCTGCTCGGTCATGACAGACCGGTCGGTCCGGATAAGATATTCATTTTCGGTGTGTTCGCCGAACCCTTGAACCGATGATTTGTCAAGGTTTATGGTGGCGAGTCCCGATTTGATATCCGTCAGTTTTACGGGGGTGTCGAATTTGACCTGTACCAAAGTGCCACCGGCAAAATCGATACCGTATTTGGGGCCATTGTGGACCACGAGAGAAACGATGCTGATAAGGATCATCGCCAAGGACAGCATGAAAGCGATCTTTCTTTTACCGACAAAATCGATATTGATATCAGGTTTTATAAATTGCATCAATAAAATCCTCTAACTAAATACTTAGAGTTCTAACCTTTCGTTTTATTAAATAGTAGTCGAATATCATACGGGAGACGATAAGGGCTGTAAAGAGACTGGCGATAACTCCCAGACTGAGGGTTACGGCAAATCCTTTTACCGGGCCGGTACCGAACTGGAAAAGGACAAGAGCGGCAATAAGCGTGGTAACATTGGCATCGAGAATCGTAAGGGTCGCCCTGTCATAACCCGCATCCACGGCAGCACGCGGGCGTCTTGCCGATTCTTATCTCCTCTCTGATACGTTCGAATATGAGAACATTGGCGTCCACCGCCATACCGATGGTGAGAATGATGCCTGCGATTCCGGGGAGGGTCAGCGTTGCCTGAAAAGCGGCCAGTCCTCCGGCAATCAGGATAATGTTAAGAATCAGTGCAAAGTCTGCAATAAGTCCCGAACCCCGGTAATAGATGATCATGAACAAAATGACAAGGATGCCGCCGACACACATGGATATGAGCCCTTTTCTGATGGAATCTGATCCCAGAGAGGGGCCTACGGTTCTTTCCTCGAGAATCAGTACCGGTGCCGGGAGGGCGCCTGCACGGAGGGCAATGGCGAGATCCCGTGCTTCTTCCGTGGAAAAGTTTCCGGTGATGCGGGCCTTGCCGCCGGAGATTTTTTCCTGGATAACCGGTGCTGAATAGACCTTGTTGTCCAGTACGATTGCGAGACGTTTTTTAACATTTGCTTCAGTTATTCGTGCAAAATCCCTGGCCCCCTTTCTTGTCAAAATCGATGGAAACATAGGGTTCGTTGTACTGGGAATCTATCTGAACCTTTGCATCTGTAAGATGGGCTCCCGTCAATAGGGTTCTTTTTTTTATCAGATAAGGGGTTTTTATAATGCGCTGTGTTGCGGGATCTTCTTTAATTCCGTAAAGAACCTCGCTTCCGGGAGGAATATCTCCTCTCAGGGCGGTATTTAGATCATGGGTTTCATCCAGCAGTTTGAATTCCAAAAGTGCGGTCCTGCCGATGAGATCCTTGGCTCTTTTTGTATCCTTTATCCCCGGAAGCTGGACAAGTATCCGTTTTTCACCCTGGCGGCGAATATCGGGCTCGCTGACCCCAAACTGGTCGATCCGGTTTCGAATGGTTTCAAGGGCCTGATCGGTGGCCATTTCTTTGATTTGATCGGCTTCCCTTGTTCGGAAGATCCATGGTTAGGGTAAGGACATCGTCATCGGTTGATCTCGAAAGTATACGCAGGCCCTGGAACTCCTTGTCGAGAAGTTTATCAAATCCGTCGATGTTGCCTTGTCCTTGCAGTTTGATGGAGATACGGTTCCCCTCCACACGATTTAAGGCGATGTATCGAACATGCTTTTTTCTGCAAAAATCTCGAATTTCCTGGCTTATACGTTCTATGGTACCTTCCAGAGCCTTATCCGTGTCGACTTCCAAAACCAGATGCATGCCGCCCTGAAGATCGAGGCCCAGATTGATCTTTTTATGGGGCCACCATGTTGGTTTTATGGTCGGAAGAACGTATATAATGGCAATAATAATGACCGAAAAAACTGCCAGGGTTCGCCATGAGAGATTGTTCAATGATCCTATCCTTTCAATAAATCAAATAATGGTATTACCAGAATAAGGTTGATACTCCGCAACAGTGGTTCAGAGGATCCGTTTTCAAAGCGCTTCCCTGTTTCCATAAATACCAAAACGTTCGTCGTGTTTTCGCCGGGATTGTTTTAATCCGCTGCAGAGAAAAAGGTTAAGGTAGAGCATTCATTTTTTATTGTGAATCAGCCTTACTTTTTCTTTTTTGCTTGAGGCTGTGATGAAGACTGGATTACCTGGGACACATTTCCCCGGGCAATCTTCACACGTACTTTGTCGGCGATTTCAACCGTCATTGTTTGTTCACCCGTTGCGGTAATTCGACCATGGAGACCGCCAGTAGTTACAATGCGGTCGCCCTTTTTTAAGTTGGTTGATCATTTCACGCTGTTCTTTAGATTTTTTTTGCTGGGGCCGGATGAGCAGAAAATAGAATATTACAAACATCAGGATGATTGGGATAAGAGATGTAAAGCCACCGGCTCCCCCTGTCGCTCCTCCGCCCTGGCCCATTGCATAGGCAATACTTGTCAAGATAAAACCCTCCCTTTATTAAATGATTCGTCAATATTTTACGATTTTTTCTCCCGCCGGAGGCGGATTCGATATTTCGAGTAAAAGATCTCCTGCATGATTATCACAATCCACATGATACCTTTTATACGTCAACATCATTGAAAACGGCGCTGATATACAATATATTATATTTCAGGTCAAACATTTCTTTACTTTGCAGATACCCAGAGTGTTTCGCCATCGAACTGAATGTTGTTTACATGTTGGTATTCGATGAGATCCAGAAGTGCAAAGATCTGATCCATATTATAAACAACCAGTTTGGTCAAGGGAAAGATCAGGTTGAGGTCGGTATCCAGTTTATGTTCTTTTAAATTGTAAATGTTAACCGTGTTCTCAGAAAACTTAAGAAGCTTGGCGACACCTGAACTGCGCCTTCCGTTAACCGGTTCATCGGCAAGGGGAGAAAGGGCTACGCCTTTATGGGAAAAATAATCTTTCATAAAGTTAAAATGAATATTCCAGATATTGTCCCCGGGCTGAACAATGTATATTCCGAAAGTTTCCCAGTTCATTCTCTTCGTTCGCATCTTTTGATTTAAGGTCCTTTTCAATGATATCGCCACTTTTTAGCCGAATCTTGTCCAAGATTTCCTTCATGGAAACCGTGATATCACCGATTTTAAATGATTCATTGGATTTTGCAATGATATCGACCCCTTTTCCAACGCCGTATCGGGCCTTGCGCTGTTGCATCAGCGCTTTTAGTTCCTGATCTTCTTGGATGGTGTTGAAGTCGATAACCGTCTCTGCTTTGGTTTGGATTTGAACGTTTTCAGGAGCGGTTTTTTTACTTGGTTCAGGATCTTGTTTCAGCAAAACCATCAAACCTGCGGCAGTGATAAAAATCACGACACACAGGACGATAATTCCCCTCGAAGCTGTTGGGGCGTTTGGTAGATTTTTTCGGCATGGTTTCCTTATGCAAATTTTCCGGATAAAAAGATCGTTTTTCCGATTTTTTTGGAGACCGTCGGTTTTTTGATACCCCGGCATCAGGTGAAGCAAAGGAAAGGTCCCGTATGCGGAGCGGCGGGGCGGTTCATTTTTCCCGAACAACCTTGCTCATGCCCGGGAATAATTGTGTCATCTCCCTTCGATGGTGATGGAAAGGCCGCGCTTTTCTTCCAGGTCCAGGATCTCCTTTCGTTTTTTATTCAAAAGATAATCTGCGACGCCGGAGGGGACGAAACCTTTGACGTTGGAAATTTTATTTTTTAGCGTTTCGAGTCGAAGTTGGCGGAGAAAATCGAGGGCCAGCATTTCAACCGACGGAATCATCCCTTTCCCCTTTGCAATGACTGCAGGGTTGATAACTGCTGGATTCAATGGAAGGTCTGAGCCGCTGTCTCGACATTTCCATAAGGCCGAACTGTGAAATTTTGCTGATTTTTGTTTTGGCCTTGTCGGATTTTCAAATTGCGTTTTGACAGCCCTTTCAACTTTCAGTTTTGTGCTTGGAATCTCTCATGTCGATGAAATCGATCACCACAAGGCCGCCCAAGTCTCTCAGTCGCAATTGGCGGGCAGTTTCTTCGGCGGCTTCAATGTTGGTCTGGAGGGCTGTCTGTTCGATGGTTTTTTTTGGGTCGCCTTTCCCGGAATTTCACATCGATAGAGACAAGTGCTTCGGTCTGCGCGATGACAATAGAGCCGCCGGATTTAAGTTTGACACGGCTTTCTATAAATCGATGAGATCTGGTCTTCGAGCTGATATTTGGTGAATATGGGCCGGTCTTCTTTATAGTGTTTGACGATTTTGGTGTGTTTGGGTGATATGATTTTAACAAAATCTTTAACTTCACGGTGTACCGCAGCATCGTTGATGAGGACTTCCGTGACATCGAGTGTGAAATAGTCACGGATGGACCTTAAAACAAGATTCTGCTCTTTGTACAGGGGTGCGGGGGCCTGTACTTTCATTATATTTTTTTTGATGTTTTTCCATAGCCGGAGAAGATAGCGTAAATCTTTGGACAGCTGTGTTTTTTTACTGTGTATCCCCGCAGTGCGGACAATGAGGCCGAAACCTTCCGGAATCTTAAGTTTGCCGACAATACTTTTGAGGCGCTTGCGTTCGTCTTCATCTTCTATTTTGCGCGAGATCCCACGCTTATCGATGCCGGGCATCAGCACAAGGTGCCGGCCCGGAAGCGAGATGTATGTTGTGAGCATGGCGCCTTTTTTCATGTGGGGGTCTTTGGTAACCTGTACCAGAAGTTCTTGACCCCGCTTGACCATTTTTAGTATGGATCGACCCTTTGAAAGATTGTCCTGGAAATAATCGCTGTGGATTTCATGCTTTCTGCAAAAAACCGTGTCGTTCCGATCCATAGTCCACAAATGCGGCCTGGAGGCTGGGTTCGATATGGGCGATGACAGCTTTATAAATATTTGCCATGGATACTTTCTCTTCCCCGAGCTTTCGATATGAAATTCTTCAAGCTTGGTGTCGATTACTTTTGCAATCCTGCAATCCTCGGTATCTATGGCATCGATAAGGATTTTACTGCTCATAAACTATTTACTTTCATTGTGTTTGTGCCAAATTGGATTTGAATTTTATTGTTCGAAATTAAAGGATTGCTTCTGAAGGGAAACAAGTTTTAATCTCAAGCGCTTACTTCCTAAAATGAATATGAAATTGTAATATACAAGTCAAATGATTTCTTGTCTGAATCGTGCATAGAAGATTCAGGCAGGGTTAACGCATTTGGATCCCCATAGAGAGAGAACACTCCGCGACGGCGCATATCTCTTTCCAACCGACTGGAACTTGTACTTAAGCACCCGTAAGCCCGAGCCGTGCCGGAGTTATAAAGAACAATTCGTCAATAAAATATCCGATGGATGTTTTAAATCATAATTTCATTCGGCTCGGTCTAACGGGTGCTAAAGCCCTTCAAACAGCCATTCGGTTTCCAAGAGAAACACGCTGTCGCTTCGCTGTGCCGAAATCAAATGCGTTCACCCTAAAGATTCAGGTCTTATCACTTGCTATTTGCTCAATGTTGTGGCATTAGAAGTTATTGTTTGAACCTGCGATAATGACATGTGATATTAGCGTGTTGCGGGCATGTAAATTTATAGAGACGACAGTTTATGTCATTGTGGATGATATGAAACAAGTCAGTTCGCTTTGCCCCGCCTGCCATTGCCCGCCCGGCATTCGCCTGAGGCAAAGCCGATGGCGGACGGGCAAGGCGAGGCGGCCTGGGGCACGAGCGGGCGGATCACAATTGGAATAATGGAATAATGAGTTACTGTAGGAATTAAAATGATATTGTTCCTTCAGCCCAACGTTCCACTATTCCAAGATTCCAGCATTCCATGGAAGTTGCATAAACCAAGAGCTATAAAAAGATCTTTAATTTCAAATAATTGTAGAAATTCTGAATTGAGGTAACCTATTTAAAATGGATGAAAGATACGAACCAAGGGCATTGGAATCCAGGTGGCAAAAAATCTGGGAGGAGACAAAACTTTTCAAGGTCGAAGAAAACCCTGACAAAGAAAAATATTATCTTCTCGAGATGTTCCCCTATCCGTCCGGTAACATCCATATGGGACATGTAAGAAACTATACCATCGGAGATGTTGTCGCAAGGTATAAACGGATGCAGGGATTTAACGTCCTTCATCCCATGGGATGGGATGCATTTGGCATGCCGGCGGAAAACGCTGCAATTGCCAATAACAGTCACCCGGCCAAGTGGACGTATGAAAATATCGATGCCATGCGATCCCAGTTGAAATCTCTCGGTTTTTCCTATGACTGGGAAAGGGAAATCGCAACGTGCCGTCCCGAGTATTATCGCTGGGAACAGTGGCTTTTTTTAAAAATGTATGAAAAAGGGATGGCCTATCGTAAGGAGTCTTTTGTAAACTGGTGTGAACACTGTCAGACTGTCCTGGCCAACGAACAGGTTGAAGCCGGCATGTGTTGGAGGTGCGCCAAACAGGTTCGTCAGAAGAAGCTCTGGCAATGGTTTTTCCGTATTACCGATTATGCTGAGGATCTCCTGTCATACTGCGAAAAACTGTCCGGCTGGCCGGATAAGGTTATCACCATGCAGAAAAACTGGATCGGGAAGAGCGTCGGCGCGGAAATCCGGTTTCCCATAGAAAATACCGACGAACAAATACCCGTTTTTACAACCAGACAGGATACGGTATGCGGCGCGACGTTCATGTGCCTTGCGCCGGAGCATCCGCTGGTGACCAAACTGTCCAAAGGGACCCAACAGGAGAAAGACGTTTCCGAGTTCATCGACCGCATATCCAGCCAGGACCGTTCCAGCAGAGCGGTGGACAGCTATGAAAAAGAGGGGATTTTTACCGGTGCATATTGTCTCAATCCCTTAAGCGGTGTTCGCATGCCGATCTATACGGCCAATTTCGCCCTCATGGAATATGGTACCGGTGCCGTCATGTCCGTTCCGGCGCATGATCAGCGGGATTTTGAATTTGCCCGTAAATACGACCTCGACATCGTTGTGGTCGTAAAACCGTATGATGATGATCTTGATCCCGTCTCCATGACCGAGGCGTATGCCGGAGAAGGTATTATGGTTAATTCCGACCCGTTCAACGGCATGGATAATATCAAGGCCCTCGATGAGATCGCTTCTTATCTCGAGGAAAAAGGTTTCGGAAAGAAAACGGTGAATTTCAGGTTGAGGGACTGGGGGATATCGAGACAGCGGTACTGGGGGGCGCCCATCCCGATAATTCATTGCAAAACATGTAACATTGTCCCTGTTCCCGAAGAAGATCTTCCCATTCTGCTTCCAGAAGATGCCGGTCTTTTGGAAGGGGGGAAGTCGCCGCTCCCTACCCTCGAATCTTTTGTGAACACGACCTGTCCGATTTGCGGCAGCCGTGAAGCCAGACGGGAAACCGACACAATGGATACCTTTGTGGAATCCTCATGGTATTATGAAAGATATTGCAGCCCGAATTACGACAGCGGAATGTTTGAAAGCAAATCCGTGGATTACTGGATGCCTGTTGATCAGTATATCGGCGGTGTGGAGCATGCCATTTTACATCTGCTTTATTCCCGATATTATACCCGGGTGCTGAAAGACTTTGGGCTGGTCAAATATAAAGAGCCCTTCACACGGTTGTTGACCCAGGGAATGGTCTGTAAAGAGACGGTTTCCTGCCCTGAACACGGGTTTCTTCTTCCTGAAGAGGTGGACGGAACCGGTGAAGACCGGTGTTGTAAAAAATGTGGTCAGGCGACGACGGTAGGCCGGGTTGAGAAGATGTCCAAGTCGAAAAAGAACGTCATCGATCCGAACATTCTACTGGAAAAATACGGAGCGGATACGACGAGACTCTTCTGCCTATTTGCGGCCCCACCGGAAAGGGATCTGGAATGGAGTGAACAGGGGGTTGAAGGCGGTTATCGTTTTTTGAACCGTGTTTGGCGTCTTGCCCGGAAGTGGATGGATTCAATACGCGAGGCCGAACCTTTTGACGGTGGTCCGGATCAGGTGGAGGGCGATGCTCGCGATGTTGTCAAAAAGACCCATGAAACCATTAAAAAAGTTACCAAAGATATTGAAGACAGATTCCACTTCAATACCGCCATTAGTGCGATTATGGAGCTTGTGAACACCATGTACGGGGTGGATCCGGACAAAAGCCCTAAAAAAATTGCGGTCATGCGGTTTGCCATGGAGTCTGTGACACTTCTCTTATCACCTTTTGTTCCACATTTTGCCGAAGAACTGTGGAATGCCCTGGGATTTGAACCCAGCATTTTGCTTGCATCGTGGCCGTCATACCGGGAAGATGCCTTGGTCAAAGATGAACTCTTGATCGTTGTGCAGGTGAACGGCAAGCTCAGAAGCAGATTCAATGTGGATGTAGATGCAGACGACGATGCCATTAGGAAGATGGCCCTTTCAGATGAACGGGCCCAGAAATTTATCGATGGTAAACCTGTCAAAAAAGTTATTGTTGTCAAGAAAAAGCTCGTGAACATTGTGGTTTGATTGACGAACTCAAAGAATGGAATAGCCATGTTTTATTGCAGGAAATATATTTTGCCGGTTCTTTTTATGGGGTTGTTTTTTTCAGCTTGCGGCTACCGGTTTTCCGGGAGTGGAAATCTCCCATCCGGCGTACAGACCATCTTCATCGAGGTCCTCGAAAACCGTACGGTGGAAACCGGTTATGAAAATACCGTTACAAATAACCTGATATACGAATTTATCAGAAATGGGCGGGCCGTACAGAAAAGCAGAGACAATGCGGACGCATTCCTTACCGGGGTGATTGAATCTGAGCATATTCGGACAATATCCCGTCAGGGGCAGCTGGACCCCCTTGAAAGACGGGTCCAAATTACAATAAGTCTGAAATTGACGGATCAAGGCGATAGGGTGATATGGTCCAGGTCAGGTATTTCTGACAGTGAAGCCTATGATGTGGGGGCCAACAATCAGATCACCGAACAAAACAAGCGCCTTGCCCTCGAAATTCTGTCTAAACGACTTGCAGAAACCGCATACAATCGTTTAACAGACGATTTTTAAGACCCTGTTGCTCGAGTTTAACACCGCCTGTCCTCAAAGGGCACACGCAACAATCATATTAAACGCCAGATAAGCGCTTTATAAAAAATGCGAGGTTTACCGGTTAGGCAGAGATGGCGTTTATATTTTTTGAGAGGCGGGAAATTTTCCTTGATGCGGTTTTTTTGTGAATCACACCTTTTTTTGCTGCTTTATCGATGATAGATTTTGCGGTATCAAGTTTGGTCAACGCTGATTCTTTCGATTTTTCACTCACAGCAAGTCGCACATCTTTGACGATATTTTTAATCCTGGTTTTTGTCGACTTATTGCGTATCCGCCTCACCTCGTTCTGGCGTGCACGCTTTAATGCAGATTTATGGTTGGCCAATTTTCAATTAACTCCTTTTTATAGTATATTATATTTAAAAATGACTAATTTATGAATTAATTAAAGGGTTGTCAAGAAATTTTTACTCGATATGAATCCATCTAAAAATAGACCGGTCTCCGAAAACGACCGTGTAACAAAGGCCACCGGTGTCGTTGGATCGGCAACCCTATTGAGCCGTATTTTTGGTTTTATAAGAGATGTTGTCATTGCTGGGTTTTTCGGTGCCGGGCTCAGTTCAGATGCATTTTTTGTGGCGTTCAGAATTCCGAATCTCTTAAGAAGACTTTTTGCCGAAGGATCGTTAAGTGTTGCTTTTATTCCTGTTTTTACCGAATACCTGACACACCGTGGAAAAGAAGATGCCTTTGAAATGGCAAGATCGGCCGTACGGCTGCTTTCGGTGTTGCTGGTTGCCGTCGCTGTTACAGGTATCGTATTCTCTCCGCTGATCATACGGATCATCGCACCCGGGTTTGCCGACTCACCTGAAAAATTTGCCCTCACGATTTTTTTGACCCGGGTTATGTTCCCGTATATTTTCTTTATCGGAATGGTTGCACTTTCCATGGGAATTCTCAATGTTCTCGGCCACTTCGCTGCACCGGCCCTTGCGCCTGTTTTTTTGAACATCTCCATTATTTGTTCGGTTTTTTTAATTTCACCCCACATGACGGATCCTGTAACAGGTCTGGCCGTCGGCGTGGTCATAGGCGGTGTTTTCCAGCTTGCACTTCAAGTGCCGTTTCTGATCAAACAAGGATTCTTTTTCTGGCAGAAAGCAAAAATATTCCATCCCGGACTCAAGAAAATCGGCCGGCTCATGCTCCCCACCATATTCGGCGCTGCGGTCTATCAGATCAATATCCTGGTGGGGACCCTTCTTGCTTCGTTGCTGGCCGAAGGGAGTGTTTCGTATCTATATTATGCAGACCGTTTGGTGCAGTTTCCCCTTGGAATATTTGCAATAGCAACCGCAACGGCAGTTCTGCCGAGTCTTTCCAGACAGGCAACGAAAAAGGACTTGCAGGGGGTTCGGGAGACTTTCTCATATGCCATGAAACTGATTTTTTTTATTACGATTCCTTCGATGGTCGGCCTGATCGTTTTGCGGGAGCCGATTGTCGCGTTGTTATTTAAAAGGGGCGCTTTTGATGCAACGACAACCCATTTGACTGCATACGCTCTTTTATACTATAGTATTGGGTTGTGGGCTTTTTCCGCTGTACGGATTGTGGTTTCGACATTTTATGCATTGCAGGATACCAGGACACCGGTAATAACCGGTGCAGTGTCTGTTTGTGCCAATATCGTACTGGGAATCATTCTTATGGGGCCCATGGGACACGGAGGACTTGCACTTTCCACGTCCCTGGCTTCGATGCTGAATTTAGGGGCTTCTGGTCTGGGCCCTGAGAACAAAGCTCGGTGCGTTGGGGTTGAAAAGTATTACGGAGTCCGCATGTAAAAAGATGATTTGTTACGGAATTATGGGGACGGTGGTCTGGGCAGCGGCACTCATGATTATTCCCCCTGAAGGCGGAACCCTTTCCGGCCTTTTTTTCGGGGTATTGGGAAGCATCATCATCGGACTGGTGCTATACGGTTCTTTTTCCGTGTTGTTTAAGAGCCGGGAACTGGAAAAGGTGCTGGCTATCGCCAGGACAGGGATTGGTAAAAAGTGAGTTTAAAAAACAGCATTATGCTGACCTTTGACAGTGGCGTCGATTTTTTTATTGTTGTTTTTCGTTGTTTTCGGCGAAAATGGTTTGGTGGATCTAAATCGGCTGAAAACGGAAAGGGATGTACTGTTACAAAAGAATGCGGAGCTTAAACAGGAGAACATCTCTTTATACCGCGAGGTTGGACGATTAAAGAACGATCCCAAATATGTTGAAAATGTGGCCAGACAGGAATTGGGTGTTATCGGTAAGGATGAAATGATCATTAAAGTAAAAAAACCAAAAAAGGCCGACAAAAATTGAACGAAGATGACGTCTTTTATACCCGGACAATGGCAAAGGTCCTTGCGGACCAGGGGAATTTGAAAAAAGCGGCTGAAATCTATCATTATCTTTTGGAACGTGAGCCAGGGAACCCGAATCTTGTGGATGCGCTTTCTGAAATTGAGACCCAACTCACTGAAATAGGTTCGGATGATCTTGTCAATTTGTTCGGTAGATGGATCGATCTTTTGCTCACGCACAATAATCTGGAAAAGCTTAAGAAGCTTAAACCCTAATTGATCGTAAAGAAATTTTCAGCGTCCCGCTTTAAGGGAAAGATTAGATGGCATTGCATCGCCATGAAATATCTGGAGTAATGACAAACCGATGAAAACCGTAATCAAGAAAAAAAATATCATACTGGGGGTGTCCGGCGGAATTGCGGCATACAAAAGTGTCGAACTTTTAAGGCTTCTGGTAAAGCAGGGCGCCAAGGTCAGGGTAATGATGACAGAGAATGCCCGGTGGTTTGTGGGGCCTTTAACCTTTGAAGCCTTGTCCGGTCAACCGGTGTGTACCGATCTTTTCGAGAAAAATGACGACGCATCCATACGGCACATCCAATGGGCCGAAGCGGCGGATGCCGTGGTGATTGCTCCGGCAACGGCCAATATTATCGGCAAGTTGTCCGGCGGAATTGCCGACGATGCGCTTAGCACTTTCTTGCTGGCAGTAACCTGTCCCGTGATCGTCTGCCCTTCCATGAACACGCATATGTTTGAAAGCCGGGCGGTACAGCGGAATCTTGAGACACTCAGGGCTGATGGACATTTTATAGTAGACCCGGAATCCGGAACACTGGCATGTGGAACCACCGGACCCGGCCGCCTTCCCGAACCTGAAGACATCGTGGACAGAATCGCATATTACCTGTCAACCAAAGATCTGAAAGATAAAAAAATACTGGTCACGTCAGGTCCTACCCGAGAATCTGTCGATCCCGTCAGGTTTATCAGTAACCCTTCTTCCGGCAAGATGGGCTTTGCAGTTGCCCGGGCAGCGGAATACCGGGGCGGGGAGGTTACCTTGATTACCGGTCCGACACATCTTCCGGATCCCAACAATGTAAAAGTAATCCGGATCCAGACCGCCAGCGAGATGGCCCAGGCTGTGTTCGATAATATGGACCATTCCGACATAATTATAAAAACAGCGGCGGTTTCCGATTACAGACCCAAAGACCCGGCTACCCAAAAAATAAAAAAGGAAAAAGGTGAACTGGTCTTGTATCTGGAAAGAACCCAGGATATTCTGAAAGAAATCGGCATGAGAAAAAAGGACCAGATACTCGTGGGGTTTGCCGCGGAAACAGAAAACCTTGAACAGCATGCAGAAAAAAAGCGGGTTGAAAAAAATCTTGATATTATCGTGGGAAATATCGTTGGCGAACCTTCTTCGGGTTTCGGTGCCGATACCAACAAGGTGACCCTGTTCTTCAAAGAAGGGACCCAAGAGCCCTTGCCTGTAATGGGAAAAGATGCGGTGGCCCATATCCTTTTGGATCGTATATTAAAAATTCATTAACATTTCAAAATCCTCGAAAATATTAACCCAATGACATCAAATCCAAAATATAGCGCAAAGGCTGCAAAAAAAGACCTTAAAGAAGCGCTTGACGGTATCGACAGCTACCTCAGGTTTCTGGCTGAAAGCGGATGCCTGGGCTTTGACTGCTCAACTGAGAGTCTTCAAAAAATCGAGGCTTGGGGGCACAAAAACAGTCCTTGTACTGAGACGCTTAAAGATATCCAGATGGATCTGGGTGATTGTCGCCGCTGCAAGCTCTCTGGAGACCGAAAGAATATCGTATTTGGTGTCGGCAATCCCAATGCCAGACTGATATTTGTGGGTGAAGGCCCGGGACATGAAGAGGATCAGAGGGGTGAGCCCTTTGTGGGTGCCGCAGGACGGCTGCTAACCAAGATCATAGAAGCCATGAATTTTACCCGGGAACAGGTTTACATCTGTAACATAATAAAATGCCGGCCTCCGGGGAACAGAAATCCGATGCTCGAGGAGATAAAGGCCTGTTCACCTTTTTTAAAGCGCCAGATTTCATCGATAAAACCCGATTTCATTTGCGCTTTAGGGGCCTTTGCCGCCCAGACACTCCTTGAAACCAACGTACCGATTTCAAAGCTCAAAGGGCGTTTTCACGATTATATGGGGATCAAGGTGCTGCCCACATATCATCCTGCCTATTTACTTCGAAATCCAGGTAAAAAACGGGATGTCTGGGAGGATATGCAGAAGCTGATGAAGGCATTAGATGTCTGAAGCTCATTTGAAACCGGATTGTTTCAATGAATTAAAATGTTGCGATATTTAAAAAAATGAAAACCATGCGTTTTTTTATTCTCGCCTTGTTGTTGTCATTATTCTGCTTTTTCGGAAACGTTTCGGCAGCTGAAAACGAGATCTATATCCTGAAAATATCGGGTTCCATCAATCCGGCTGTGGCTGATTTCGTGAAAAAGGGAATTGTCAAGGCTTCTGCGGATGGAGTTGCATGCGTCATTGTGCAAATCGATACCCCCGGTGGTCTTGCCGAGTCGATGCGTAAAATTGTCATGGCAATTTTTGCCAGCAAAGTTCCGGTGATATCGTATGTTGCTCCAAGCGGCGCCAGGGCCGCTTCGGCCGGCGTTATGATTACCATTGCGGCAGACATTGCTGCAATGGCGCCGGGGACCAATATTGGCGCTGCACATCCGGTGGGGGCCGGCGGTAAGGAAATCGGCGGGACCATGTCCGAAAAAGTGGTCAATGACATGGTTGCCCATATAAAAAGTATCGCAGAAAAAAGGAAGAAAAACGTTGAATGGGCTGAAAAGGCGGTCCGTAAAAGCGTTTCCGTGACCGAAACCGAAGCGCTTAAGGAGAATGTCATCGATATTGTGGCAAAAGACCTGGACGATCTGATACGTCAGATTAACGGCCGCAAGATCGAAGACAAAGGGGTATTAAACCTCGACAACGTTAAAAAGACAGTGCTCGAAGAGAGTATGAGAACCAAGATTTTAAAGATCATCAGCGATCCGAATGTAGCTTATATCCTTATGATGATAGGCCTTGCCGGTCTGTATTTCGAGCTGTCACATCCCGGTGCTGTTCTGCCGGGAGTGGTCGGCGGCATCTCGATTATTTTGGCGTTTTTCGCATTTCAGACCATACCGGTCAACTATGCCGGATTTCTCCTGATCATTCTGGCGATTATTTTTTTTATCATGGAGATGAAGATCGCAAGTTATGGGCTTTTAAGTATTGCCGGCATTGCCTCCCTTTTGTTGGGTTCCCTGATGTTGTTTGAAATCAATGATACGGATATGGGATTGTCGTGGAAGGTTCTCATTCCCACACTGAGTATAATTTCGGGTTTTTTTGTCGTTATTTCAGGGTTGGTTTTTAAGTCCCAACTGACAAAGCCCAGGACAGGTGCAGTGGGCCTCGTTGGAGAAATCGGGACGGTAAAAGAGGCGATTATGCCTGAAGGAAAAGTGTTCGTTCACGGCGAATTGTGGAAAGCGACTTCAAAAAATCCCATCGGCACCGGTGCCCGTGTTCGAGTTCTAAAGGTCGTTAATCTTGTATTGGAGGTGGAGTCGGTAGAATAAATACTAACGCTGCACCCCAAATGATCATAAATTAAATGGGAGAATAAAATGTATACATTAATTTCAATACTGGTAGTGACAGTTTTTTTTCTGTCTGCGGCCATACGGATCTTAAATGAGTATGAACGGGGCGTTATTTTCAGATTGGGCCGGGTGATACAGGCAAAAGGGCCGGGACTGATCATACTGATTCCGGTTGTCGACAAAATGGTAAAAGTGAGTATGCGTCTTATCGCCATGGATGTAGACCCCCAGGACGTTATCAGCAGAGACAATGTCTCTGTAAAGGTGAACGCCGTTATTTATTTCAGAGTCGTCGATCCTACAAAGGCGATCGTGGAAGTTGAGGACTACGGTTATGCCGTGTCCCAACTTGCCCAGACGACGTTAAGGAGCGTGTGCGGACAGGCAGAACTCGATGAACTGCTGTCTGCAAGGGATAAAATAAATTCTCAGCTTCAGGAAATTCTCGATTTGCATACGGATCCATGGGGTATTAAGGTAGCGACGGTGGAGCTTAAGCATATTGACCTGCCCCAGGAGATGCAGCGGTCCATGGCCAAGCAGGCCGAGGCGGAAAGAGAACGGCGTGCCAAGATAATAAACGCTGACGGTGAGTTCCAGGCTGCAACAAAGCTGGCTGAAGCGGCAGAGATTATTGGCGAGCATCCCATGGCATTACAGTTAAGATATCTCCAGACAATGCGCGAGATGTCCGCCGAGCAGAATACCACCACCATTTTTCCGTTTCCGATCGATCTTTTCCAACCGTTTCTAAAATTAATGGATAAAGGAAAAAAGGAAGGAGACAAATAACTGCCATCTATTTATTGACATCATTGAAAAAAATTGTTTAATTAAATTCTTTTTTAATACAATATCTTGAAACTTTTAGAAAATGTATTAGAGTTTTATCTTAAACAGGTTCAACCACACTCAAATTGCCGATCAGCGGGGGTTCTGCAACCTCCGCTTGTGCTTTTAAAAGTTAAAAAAGGAGATTTCCAGCGTATGGGCGAGAAGAAAAAAGAAGTCAAAGAAAAACCATTAGAAAAAATGACGGCCAAAGAATTACGGGAAGTGGGCAAGCAACTCCCTGAAATTACTGGTGTCCACGGCATGAATAAACCCGAGCTTATCAGCGCTATAAAAAAGGCAAGAGGGATTGAAGAAGACACTAAGAAAACGTCGTCTGCCTCTGTCCGCGAAATCAAGAAAAAGATTAAGGAATTCAGGGTTAAACGCATGGCTGCCCTGGAGAGCGATGATAATAAAATGGCCGAAATTTACAGACGCCGCATTACACGGCTAAAGAAAAAGACACGCAGAGCAGCCTAGCCGATGGTCGATAAACGGCGAGCAAGAGTTAAAAAAGCCAACTAAGTGTAACCCATAAAATCATGATCGATCCGTCGTCACTGGCATTTGATATTGATGGTGTTTTTGCAGATACCATGACGTTGTTCCTGGATATTGCGCGGGAAGAATATAACATAGACCGTGTAAAATACGAAGACATAACCTCCTATACCCTGGAAGAATGTATCGATATAGAGCCGGATCTTATTGACGCCATTATCGGCAAGATAATGGATGGAAGTCATAAAGCGCCGTTAAAACCGATTGCGGGCGCCACCGACGTTTTAACCCGGTTGGGCCGGCTTTACAGCCCGATTCTGTTTGTAACTGCCCGGACGTATGAGGTGCCCATCTTTGACTGGATACAAAGTGTACTGCCTTTTGACCCAGGTTCCATAGAAGTTGTTGCAACCGGTTCGTTTGAAGCCAAGGCAGATGTCCTTTCAAATAAAGATATCGCTTATTTTGTGGAAGACAGACTTGAAACATGTTTTCCTCTTCAGGAGGCGGGCGTAACACCCGTTCTTTTCAAGCAACCATGGAACAGAAAACGTCATCCCTTCATGGAAGTCGGCACCTGGAAAGAACTCGAGTCGCTGATTGAATTTTGATGATTTCATCTTCTCTGAAAAATCAAATCCGCTCCTTTATCAATGCCCTTTCCTCTGAAAAGGGGTATTCTGCAAATACATGTCGCGCTTATTCGCACGACCTATATGAGTTTGCATCCTTTATTTGTGAAAGCCGCTTTTCAAAAAAGAAGAATGCCGATACATTTGGGCCCCATCAGGTCGACAGCCTGATGATAAGAGGGTATCTGGGGTTTTTGCACAAGAAGAATAAAAAGGTTACCATCGCAAGAAAACTCTCGGCGGTTCGTTCGTTTTTCAGATACCTTGTCAAACATGGGGTTATACTGGACAACCCTCTGGATCTGGTTTTGACGCCGAAACAGAAAAAAACGATACCGGTGTACCTTCCTGTGGATGATATTTTCAGGCTGCTCGATTCAATAAAGACCGATACGCTGGCGGGCACGAGGAGTCTTGCCATTTTTGAAACACTCTACTCGACCGGGATACGTATTTCCGAACTGACCGGCCTGAATGTCTATGATGTGGATTTTGAAAAGTGTTTAATCCGTGTCCTCGGAAAAGGTAACCAGGAGCGGATTGTGCCTGTGGGAAAGAAGGCTGTAAATGCTATTGGCGATTATAGAAAGCGATTACACCTGGAAAAGGGCATCGGGACCGAAGAAAATTCGCCGCTCTTTTTAAACAAGGACAACGGGCGTCTTACCACCCGGTCCATCGCCCGAATTCTTGATAAAATATCGAAAGAATGCGGCCTTTTGATACCGGTTTCGCCCCATGCCCTGCGTCATACATTTGCCACCCACATGCTCGATGCCGGGGCGGATTTGAGGGTTGTTCAGGAACTTTTGGGTCACAAAAGCCTTTCCACGACACAGAGGTATACACACGTGAGTATCGACAGGTTGATGGAGACGTATGACAAGGCGCATCCAAGACGATAATGAAGATAGGAAAACGGTGAAATTCTATGGTACAACAATTCTTGCTGTCAGACACAAGGGCAACGTCGCTGTGGGCGGTGACGGCCAGGTTACATTGAATAATATCATCATAAAGCATAAAGCAAAAAAAGTCAGGAGAATTTATAACGACAAGATCATCGTCGGGTTTGCCGGTGCTACTGCCGATGCTTTGAACCTGTCAGAACGCCTGGAGAAAAAACTCGAGCGTTATAATGGTAATCTGACACGCAGTGCCGTTGAACTGGCACGAGACTGGCGAACCGACAAGTATTTGAGACGTCTGGAAGCAATCATGATTGCCGTGGATGAAAAAAACATGTTTGTTATCTCAGGAAGCGGGGATGTAATCGAACCTGACGAGGGTGTCATGGGCATTGGATCCGGAGGCGCCGGCGCCCAGGCGGCGGCAACAGCCCTGATAAAACATGCTGATATGGATGCCGCGGACATTGTGAAAGAAGCAATGAAAATCGCCGGATCCATATGCGTATTCACCAATGATGCGATCACCATTGAAGAATTGTAACCTGAATCTTGCACATGAAAGCCTTTGGTTCGTGGAAAATTCAGGTGTAAACACTCACCGATAAACGAAATTAAAAAAAATGAGCAATCTAAAACCAATCGAAATTGTTAAAGAACTTGATAAGTACATTATTGGCCAGCACAAAGCAAAGCGATCTGTTGCCATTGCTTTAAGAAACCGGTGGCGCAGACAGCAGGTCGAAGCAGATCTCCGTGATGAGATCGCACCCAAAAATATCATACTTATCGGCCCCACAGGGGTGGGAAAAACCGAGATCGCCAGAAGACTTTCGAATCTTACGGATTCGCCGTTCAATAAGGTGGAGGCCTCCAAGTTTACGGAGGTCGGCTACGTGGGGCGGGATGTTGAGTCTATGATAAGGGATTTGCTCGAGGTTACGGTAAATATGCTTAAATCCAGAGAGCAGGAGGCCGTCAAGAAAAAAGCGCAGCAAATCGCCGAAGAGAGAATGCTCGACCTTCTTCTGCCAAAATCCGGAACGCAGACGGATCGGAGCGCCGGAGATGAAAAAGAGACACAGCCTGAACAATTAGCATACAACGGCGACGCGTCTTCTTCCACAAGGGAAAAGCTTCGAAAAATGCTTCGTGACGGGAAGCTCGATAACCGGTATGTAGACCTTGACGTTTCAGAACGGACCATGCCGGTTGTGGAAATTTTTTCCAACGTCGGCATGGAAGAGATGGGCTTTAACTTTAAAGACATGATGGGGAGTCTTCTGCCCAAAAGTACAAAACGACGGAAAGTAAAAGTGGGTGAAGCGCTTGAAATGCTGGCTGCCGAAGAAGCTCAGAACCTCGTGGATATGGACAAAGTGGTAAAAGAAGCCGTTAAAAAAGTCGAACAGTCAGGGATAATATTCCTCGACGAGATTGACAAGATTGCCGGTAAAAACGGCACCCAGGGGCCTGACGTATCCAGAGAAGGCGTTCAGAGAGATCTCCTTCCCATTGTTGAAGGGAGTACGGTTACGACAAAATACGGTCCGGTCAAGACGGATAATATTCTATTTATCGCCGCCGGTGCCTTTCACACTGTCAAACCCTCGGATTTGATCCCGGAGCTGCAAGGCCGCTTTCCCATTCGGGTTGAATTGGATGCCCTCGGCCGGAAAGAGTTTGTAAGAATACTGACCGAACCGAAAAATGCGCTTCTTCTTCAATATATGGCATTGTTAAAGACCGAAGGTGTTGATGTGGTTTTTGAGGATGAAGCTGTTGAAGAAATAGCGATGATTGCTGAAGAGGTTAACAACCTGACCGAAAACATCGGGGCAAGGAGGCTCCATACGGTCATGGAATGTTTGCTGGAGGACATTCTTTTTGATGCGCCGGACATGGATGAAAAGCGCGTCGTTATTGACAAAAAGTATGTGGAAGACAAACTAAAGGATATCAAAGAAGACGAGGACTTAAGCCGGTATATCTTGTAACTCATGTTTTGTACCCTATCAATCCAATGGGATATCGGTGGGTTTTTCAGTCGATTAGGTTGAGAGCTAAGGTATTAAAATGAAAAAAGATATCATGACCCGGGCAGATGAGGTTATCGCTAAAACCTACAAAAGATTTCCAATCGTAATCATCAAGGGCAAAGGGTGTAATCTCTGGGATACAAAAGGAAAACAATATACGGATTTTGTTTCCGGAATTGCGGTTTGCAACCTGGGCCATGCACATCCGAGAGTTTCCAAGGCGCTTGCAAAGCAAGCGGATACCCTTTTGCATGTGTCGAACCTTTACTATACGGAGCCCCAGGTACAGCTCGCATCATGGCTTACACAAAATAGTTTTGCCGACCGGGTTTTCTTCTGCAACAGCGGTGCTGAAGCCAATGAGGCGGCCATAAAGCTTGTCCGAAAGTATTTCAAAGAAAAGGGTGAAAGCGAACGCTTCAGAATCGTCACCATGGAGCGGTCTTTTCATGGACGAACCATGGCCACACTCTCTGCAACCGGACAGGATAAGATAAAAAAAGGATTCGAACCCGTTCTTGAGGGATTCGACCATGTACCGTTCAATGACATAGATGCCTTGCATAACAAAATCGGTCCGCATACGTGTGCTGTTTTGATAGAGCCGATCCAGGGTGAAGGCGGGGTGCGCTGTCCTGATGATGGGTATCTCAAGGCTGTCAGGCGGGTATGCGACGAAACAGGTGTTCTTTTAATTTTTGATGAAATACAGACCGGAATGGGACGCACAGGCAAGCTTTTTGCCTATGAACATTTCGGGATTGAACCGGATATAATGACATTGGCGAAAGCCCTTGCCAATGGATTGCCCATAGGCGCCATGCTTGCCAAAGAAGACGTGGCGGATGCGTTCGGACCGGGCGCCCATGCGTCGACATTCGGCGGCACGCCCATTATCACCGCTGCTTCACTTGAAGTGGTTAAAGTGCTTTCAGAAGAAAATATCATAGAGCATTGCTCAAACGTCGGCGCCTATTTTGAAGAACGGCTTTTATGGCTGAAAAAAAGGCATGAGTCGATTGTGGATGTTCGTGGCAAAGGCCTGCTTGTAGGGATGAAGCTCGAAATAGAAGGGGCGCCCATCGTCGATGCATGCATGGAGAAAGGGTTCCTGATAAACTGTATCCAAGAGAATATCTTGCGCTTTATTCCGCCGCTTACAATTGAAAAAAACGATATAGACGCGCTCGTGGCATGCCTGGATGAGATTTTGGATTGAAGATCTTCAATAAAATTGCTCGATGTCGCTCACAAAAGACTTTTTGCGAAGCCATCAGGGTTAAACCATAAAATCTGAATAAAATGTAAAAGTTCTCTGTGTGTGTCTTAAAAGAGGTGTCTATGTCTGAAAAACTCTGGACCGGGAGATTTACTGAAAAAACAGATAGACTTGTTGAAGAGTTTACGTCTTCCATCGATATAGATAAACGTCTTTATTCTTACGATATTGAAGGGAGTATTGCCCACTGCCGCATGCTTGCAAAGACGTCTATTATTTCCGAAAAGGACGCCACAACGTTGATCGAAGGGCTTGGTTTGATAAAAAGGGAGATCGACCGGGGAGAGTTCCAATTTGACAACAGCCTGGAGGATATCCATATGCATATTGAGACCCGGCTCATGGAAAAAGTCGGGAAAGTTTCCCAGAAACTCCATACCGCAAGGAGCCGAAATGATCAGGTGGCTCTGGATGTGAGGATGTATCTGAGGGATGAGACTTCAAATACCGTAAAGCGACTGGTTATGCTCCAAAAGGTTTTGGTGGATCTTGCTAAAATCAACATCGATGTTGTCCTGCCCGGCTACACGCACTTGCAGCGGGCGCAGCCGGTTCTTTTATCCCATTATTTTATGGCGTATTATGAAATGTTTTCAAGGGATGTCGAAAGGTTCGATGACTGTTTAAAACGGATAAACGTGATGCCGCTGGGGAGTGCAGCCCTTGCCGGAACCACCTATCCCATAGACCGGGCGTATACGGCGAGTCTTCTCGATTTCCCAAAAATATCGGTCAATAGCATCGATGCCGTGTCAGATAGAGATTTTATCATTGAATTTATATCGGCTGCAAGCATCTGCATGGTTCATTTAAGTCGAATGTCGGAAGAGCTTATTTTATGGTCTTCATCGGAATTCGGTTTTATTGAACTTCCAGATTCTTTTGCCACCGGCAGCAGCATCATGCCCCAGAAGAAGAATCCCGATGTGCCGGAACTGGTTCGCGGTAAAACAGGACGCGTTTTTGGAGATCTGGTTTCCATGTTGACGATTATGAAATCTTTGCCCTTGTCGTATAACCGGGACATGCAGGAAGATAAACCCGTTTTGTTCGGAACTGTGGATATTTTAAAGCAATGTATCGAGATTTATATAAAAATGCTTCCGAAATTGAAGATTAACACGGAAGCAATGAACACGGCGGCAACCCGGGGGTTTTTGAATGCAACAGATATGGCGGACTATCTCGTAAGCACCGGCATGCCGTTCCGCCAGGCCCATGGTTGTGTCGGTGAGGCGGTTGCGTATGCCTTGAATAAAAAAAAGGAACTTCATGAACTGACCCTTGAAGAATTACAATCCTTTTCATCCCGTATTAAAAAAGACGTATTCAAAATCTTAACCACGGATCAGATGATAAACCGGAGAAAATCCCTGGGAGGGACGGCGTTAGAAAACGTAAGGGCTGCCATAAAGAAGGCGGAGGAAGAGCTTGCTTCAAAAATAAAAGATTGATGATTTTTATGGGTTTATTTTAGCGGTGATGACCAAGATGTTTAAAAAAAGTCTTATTTTGACATGTTCTGTTGTTGTTCTACTGGCCCTTTTTCTTTCGGGGTGCGGCAAGAAGGGGCCGCCCAGGCCGCCTGTAAAAGAAACTGTTGATCAAAATATTAAAGGGGATGGTTCTGTAAAAAGTAAAAAGTTAAACGTGAAAAGCATATATGTTGAGTAATATTGCCTCTTAATGTGGTAAATGTAGTCGTTTTACGACACCATCAATGTTAATAAACAAAAAGGGATTTTATGCATCATTTTGCCTATCGCAACAACGAGTTGTATTGTGAAGATGTTCCAATCCGGACCATTGCCGAAAATGTTGGGACGCCGTTTTACTTATACAGTCATGCGACGCTAAAGCGCCACTTTTTAATTTTTAATGAGGCCTTTGAAGGTCTGGATAGACTCGTATGCTATTCGGCAAAGGCCAATACGAATCAGGCGATTTTGAAGCTGTTTGAAACCCTTGGCAGCGGACTCGATATTGTTTCAGGGGGAGAACTGTATCGCGGGTTAAAGGCTGGTTTTTCTCCTGACAGGATCGTCTATTCAGGTGTGGGAAAGCGAATAGATGAGATCGACTATGCCCTTGAAGCTGGGATACTGATGTTCAATGTAGAATCTCTTGAAGAACTCCATCTCATAAATGAAAGGGCGGGCCTTTTAAACCAAAAAGCACCTGTGGCCATTCGAGTGAACCCTGACGTTGATCCCAAAACACATTCGTATATTTCAACCGGCCTGGAAAAAAACAAGTTCGGCATCGATACGGAGACTGCCATTGAAGGGTATAAAGTTGCAAGCAGACTCGACAATATCGAAGTGGTGGGTATCGACTGTCATATCGGGTCACAGATAACCGAAGCAAAACCTTTTATTGAAGCACTGGAAAGCATAAAACGCTTGATAGATGAACTGCGCCATATGAGAATCGAAATCAGATATCTGGATATGGGTGGCGGTCTCGGAATAACCTATGACGATGAGTCACCCCCCCATCCCCGTGAATATGCCCGGGCGATCGTCGACTCCCTTAAAGGCGTCCATCTAAAACTTATCTTAGAACCCGGCAGGGTTATCGTCGGAAATGCCGGAATACTGGTGACCCAGGTTCTTTTCAGGAAATCGGGTCGAGTCAAAGAGTTTGTGGTTGTCGATGCCGGAATGAACGATCTGATGCGCCCCACATTGTACAAAGCTTTTCATGCCATTGAACCGGTTGTGCGCGCTGAAGACGACCCGATAACGGCAGATATCGTGGGCCCCATTTGCGAGAGCGGGGATTTTCTGGCCCTGGACCGCAAGATTCAAAATGTAAAAAAAGGCGATCTTCTTGCGGTAATGAGTGCCGGGGCCTATGGATTTGCCATGAGTTCCAATTACTGCTCCAGGCCAAGGGTGGCCGAAGTCATGGTAAAGGATGACAGTTTTCATGTGGTTAGGAATCGCGAGAGTTACCAGGATCTGGTTGTCTGCGAATCGATCCCACCGTTCTTTGAGTGAGCTAAAACTTGAAAGTGCCTAAAATGAGCTAAAGTTGAGGAACGCGCTTTCAGCGCGATTAATTATAATTAAAATTGATAGAATACCTTAACTTCCCCGTTTAATACGGGATAAATAGGCACTATAGTAAAGGTTTGTCGAGTATCTAATTTACTTATCAGCAACTGTATAAACCGGGTTTGAGAGTTATGGAAAAAATAAAATTTTATAAGATGAGCGGCAGCGGCAACGACTTTATCGTCGTCGACAACCGCGATAAAATTGTTGATGGAACCGATTTGTTAAATTTTATTGTCAAGGTATGTCGTAGAAAAATGTCTGTAGGGGCCGACGGATTCATCCTTGTGGAAAACACGGAGGGTGCGGACTTCAAATGGCGGTTTTTTAACTCCGACGGCAGTGTTGCCGAGATGTGCGGAAACGGTGCACGGTGTGTTGCGCGGTTTGCATATTTAAACGGTATTGCCGGGCCGGACATGTCCTTTGAGACCGGGGCCGGAATCGTTGAAGCTCAGGTTTCCGGCGAAAGCGTTAAAATAAAAATGACAGATCCGTCAGATCTCAAAACGGATTATATCCTCGAACTAAAAGACCGTTCAATTTCCGTCTCCAGCATCAACACGGGCGTACCCCATGTCGTGATGGTCACAGACACTATTGACGATGTCGAGGTTGTTAAAATGGGACGGGAGATTAGGTTCCACGATATGTTTGCTCCGGCCGGCACCAATGTTAATTTCATCTGCTCCATAAAAGATGATACAATTGGAATTCGAACGTATGAGCGTGGCGTTGAGGATGAAACATTGGCCTGTGGGACCGGGTCTGTTGCGGGTGCGCTCATCATGGCTCGCAAGATGAAGATCGACCCTCCCATCAATGTTTTAACCCGGAGCGGTGGTAATCTCAAGATCTATTACAAAGAAAAAAACGCCGGATATCAGGACATTTATCTTGAAGGGGATGCCCGGGTCATTTACAGGGCAGAACTCTTTGAAGATGCATGGAAAGACAATTCCTGATTTTCAAGGGACGGACTCCGGTATAATATTTCTCCCGGTTTGTTTGCGATCAATTAGGGTTGAACAATGGGCGTTCATACAGCATACATTGGGGCCGGTTCCAACATCGGAGACAAACTGTTGAATTGCAAGAACGGAATCTCCGCCCTGACAAACACCCAAAATGCCGTGGAAAAGGCGTGGTCGCGGTTCTACAAAACCGAGCCGGTGGATTACAAAAACCAGGATTGGTTTATAAATGTCGTGGTCAAGGTTGAAACCACCCTTGCCCCTTTTGAGCTGTTAAAGGCACTTAAATCCATAGAACGAGGTGCCGGACGTGTGGACGGTTCCATAAGATTCGGTCCCAGAGTCCTCGATTTGGACATCATTTTGTACGATGATTTGGTGACGAATTCATCCAAACTGATCGTTCCTCATCCCAGAATGCACAAAAGACGTTTTGTATTAAGACCAATCTGTGATATAGATCCAACGATTGTTCATCCTGTTTTAAAAAAAGAGATGCAAGCGCTGCTGGATGTCCTTGATGAAAATGAGCAAAGGATTGTTGAGTATCAATGCGATTATTAATCCTATTGGGTATTGTATACCTTTGTTACAGGTTCCTGAAATCCTGGATCCTTAAAGAACCATCGTCGCACCAAACGGTATCGGGAAAAAAAGCAGGCGAGATCGACAACGTCATGGTTAAAGATCCCTATTGTGGTGTATATTTCGCCAGAAAAGACGGCGTAGATTTAAAGATCGACGGGCAGGATTTATATTTTTGCAGCCAAGAATGCAGGGATAACTTTGTGGAAAACCATTCAAAAAATTAGGATATAACGCGGATAAACCGGAACCGAAATTTATTTCTGCCACAAAGAAACAAAGGCACAAAGAATACATTTTTTCTTTTTTTGTGTCTTGGTGCCTTAGTGGCAGGTGAAAAGTTTTTGCCACCAAATGCAAAAATTTTCGATTTTGAAATTAATATGTCGCACAGGAGGTTTTTTAGATGAAATTTTTTATCGACACTGCAAACATCGACGAAATTAAGGAAGCACACAGCATGGGGATGGTTGACGGCGTTACAACCAATCCCAGCCTGATAGCCAAAGAGGGTCGAGACTTTGAAGAGATCATTAAAGAGATCTGCGAAATCGTGAACGGCCCCATCAGCGCTGAAGTTATCAGCATCGATGCCGAAGGTATGGTTAAAGAGGCCCGTGAACTCTCAAAAATCCATGACAATATCGTGATAAAGATTCCCTTGTTGGTAGACGGTTTAAAGGCGACACGAATACTTGCCAAAGAAGGGATTAGGACAAACGTAACGCTGGTCTTTTCGCCGTTGCAGGCGCTTATGGCAGCAAAAGCCGGGGCGACTTATGTAAGCCCCTTCATCGGTCGTCTGGATGACCTATCCCAGGAAGGCCTTCTTCTGGTGGAGCAGATTGTTGAAATTTACAGTAACTACGCATTCGATACTGAAATCATTGTGGCAAGTATTCGCAATCCGCTGCATGTACTGGAGTCGGCGTTAATGGGTGCCGACATCGCCACCATTCCCTTTAGTGTCCTCGGCAAATTGGCAGCCCATCCCTTGACCGATAAAGGGCTCAAGGCATTCCTGGACGACTGGAACCAGGCAAAAAAATAGATTAAAGAAAAAAAGTGATACCATGTTTCAACGGGGAGAAATCAAAAATATACTGAGCCATCCCAACAGCTTGACCCTGTTTCGAGTTGCTGCAGTGCCGATCATTGTGATTCTGCTTTTGTTCCCCAATAGGCTCTGTTCATTTATTTCCGCACTGGTTTTCAGTGCAGCGGCCATAACCGATTTTCTTGACGGTTTTTTTGCAAGAAAAAGAGGACTGGTATCCAACTTTGGCAAGGTAATGGACCCCATTGCCGACAAGGTTTTGATGTCAACGTCTTTCATCATGCTGGCCTCTCTCGGGTGGATTCCGGCTTGGATTGTTTGCATTATTATCGGACGAGAGATTGCCGTAACCGGTTTGAGAAATATTATCGCTCAAAAGGGTAAAGATTTATCCGCATCCAGCCTCGGAAAATATAAAACCGGATTTCAGATTGCGTCCATTATTCCACTTATGATCCATTATCCATATTTTACCGTTGATTTTCATGCAATCGGGTCCATATTTTTATGGATCGCCTTGATATTAACGGTCTGGTCGGGTGCAGATTATTTTATTAAGTTCAGAGGCCTTCTCAAACTGTAAAAAATTTCTATTGACAAAATCGGATAGTTTATTTATGAGAACAGGACTATTGAGCGGGAATAACTCAGTGGTAGAGTGCGACCTTGCCAAGGTCGAAGTCGCGGGTTCAAATCCCGTTTCCCGCTCCATTTTTTTTGGGGGGGGACGTGGAAACAGACAATTATCCGGGTTTAAAGGCGGCATAGCCAAGTGGTAAGGCAGCGGTCTGCAAAACCGCTATTCACCAGTTCGAATCTGGTTGCCGCCTCCAAAAATATTGTTAAGGGTTTATAAGTACATTCAATTGTTTATAAACCCTTTTTTATTATTTGCTTTGAGCCTCGAAATACCCCTACCCAAACGTTTAAAAATCTTTTTCAGCCAGCCATTGAAATCCATGGAAGCCCGGATCCATCTGGGTTGACGCATTTTTTTTCGGTACAGCGAAGCGACGGCGTATTTCTCTTGGAAACCGAGTGGCTGTTTGAAGGGTTTTAGCACGCGTTAGACCGAGCCGAATGAAATGACGATGTTAAACATCCATCGGACATTTTATGGACAAATAGTTCTTTACAACTACAGCACGGCTCGGGCTTACGGGTGCTTAAGCACAAGTTCCAGTCGGTTGGAAAGAGATATGCGCCGTCGTGGAGCGTTCTCTCTATAGGGTCTTAAATGTATTTGCTCTGCCGGACCTCTGGATAAATTGCAATGGTATCATTTATATGATATGCACAGAAAAGATTTATCTTAAATGGGTCCTGACACGGGAATCGGTCCAAAAGGCACGTTTTGCAAAGGTCTCTTACATAAACTGCGGGGTATCGATATTATGGAAAACATATTGGGTGAGTTATGGATGTTCAAACTTATGAGTATCGCCGGGGCGGTATATCTGGTCTATTTCTTCATTAAAGACCGTCGGGGAAAAAAGGATTAAAGATTAGGATCATCTTGACCATAAATCCGCTGGTTATGGAAAATAATACACGCATTTCAATGAAAGGTTAAATCATGATCCGAATCAATGAAAATTATCTAAAACTTCAATCTTCTTATCTGTTTTTAGAGATTGCCAATCGGGTTTCCGGATATCAAAAAGAAAACCCGGATGCCGAGGTCATACGACTGGGAATCGGTGATGTCACCCTGCCGCTGCCGCCGGCTTGCATCGAAGCATTTAAGGCGGGTGTCAAGGAGATGGCTTCGGATGCCACTTTTCGTGGATACGGACCGGAAAATGGATATGCCTTCTTAAGGGAAACCATCGCCCTCAACGATTATCAGTCCCGGGGATCTGATATCCAATCGGAAGAGATTTTTGTCAGCGACGGTGCCAAATGCGATACCGGCAATATCCAGGAACTTTTTGCCGGGGACATCCGTCTGGCGATTCCCGATCCGGTGTATCCGGTGTATCTGGACACGAACGTCATGGCCGGTCGAACCGGGGATTTTAACCATGGAAGATACGACAACATTCTATATTTGGAAAGCCTGCCTGAAAACGGGATTTGTACCGGCCCTTCCTGAAGGGCCTGTGGATCTGATTTACCTGTGTTTCCCAAACAACCCAACCGGTGCGACCATATCCAAAGACACTTTGAAAAAATGGGTCGATTTTGCCCGTGAAAACAAGGCGTTGATTCTATATGATGCGGCCTATGAGGCCTTTGTCCGGGACCCGGTCCTTCCCCGTTCGATTTTTGAGATCGAGGGAGCCCGGGACGTGGCCATCGAGTTCAGGAGTTTTTCCAAAACCGCCGGTTTCACCGGTACCCGGTGTGCCTATACAGTGGTTCCTAAATGCTGCATGGCTTATGACAGCAACGGTCAAAAGCATTCTTTGCATACGCTGTGGAACCGGCGGCAGTCGACCAAATTCAACGGCGTCTCCTATCCGGTTCAGAAAGCTGCTGAAGCGACGTATAGTGAACAGGGGAAAGCCCAGATCATCGAAATGACAGGCTATTATCTGAAAAATGCAGCCTTGATCCGAAAAGAGACAGCAGCGCTGGGTTTTGAATTTGTCGGTGGTGAAAACTCACCGTATATCTGGATAAACTGTAAAAGGGATGCCTGGGAGTTTTTCGATCTTCTGCTTAAAACAGCCGGCGTCGTGACAACTCCGGGGCCCGGATTCGGTAAATGCGGCGAGGGGCTTTATCCGTATCAGCGCCTTTAACAGTTATGAAAACGTTGAAAAAGCCATGGCACGGATCAGGCACGCCCTGGGCCGGCCCATTGTTTAATAATGGGATTTGACGGCGCCGTAAAAGGTCCCATCTACTACGCCTTGGATATGGACCTTTTTACTTAGCCATCTAACGTTGAATTCAGGACTTTTTACGAAATGATGAAATTTAAACACATCATACTTCTTGCGGGCTTTGTAATCCTAATGGCGGCCGGCTGTGGGAAATACGCCGGCAAAACAGAAGTGTCAACCAGCTACATTATTCCGCTGGTAAAGAAGATACAACCGGCAGTTGTGACCATAATGGCCTATGATGTCAACCGGAACGTGATCAACCTGGGGAGTGGTTTTTTTGTCGATAAAAAAGGCCATCTGATCACGAATTACCATGTTCTCAACGGTGCGTATGCTGCTGATGTGAAAACCTATGACGGTGTGAAGCATCCCGTCGAGCTGGTTGTGGCTGAAAATAAACTTGCAGATTTAATCAAAGTCCAGGTAAAGATGCCGGAAGGACCCATTCACTGGGTCGCCGTCAGTGAAACGGAGCCGTCTATCGGTGAGCGCGTTATGGTGGTGGGGAGCCCCATGGGGCTTGATCAGACGGTTAGCGAAGGCATTGTATCAGCGGTTCGGGAGCTACCGGTCGTGGGAAAGGTTTTCCAGTTGTCGGCACCGATTTCTCCGGGTTCCAGCGGGAGCCCTGTGGTAAATATGAGCGGTAACGTGATTGGAGTGGTTTCATTTCAAGCGGTGAAAGGGCAGAATCTTAATTTTGCCGTTTCCGGCAAAGGGATTCTTGATTTAAAACAGAATGAGACGTTGAAAACACTGTCGGAATGGACCTACGATATCAATAAGAGAACACCCGGACTGGCCGAAGAACTGTGCAAAAAAGGATTTAATTTTTCCATCAGGGGAGAATTTAAAGATGCGCTCGATTACTATAAAGAGGCCACGGAGAAGAGTCCGGACGATACGATTGCATGGTATGGGCTGGGAAGCTGCTATGATGGGCTGGATAAACCGGAAGACGCCATAGCGGCGTATAAGCAGGCCGTTCGAATCGATCCGAAAAATGCCGACGCCCATAATAACCTGGGGCGCTACTATCGCAAACTGGGTCGCTATGAGGACGCCATTGAAGCCTATCATCAGGCCATCGAAGCTGATCCGGATCATGCAGCTTCCTACTTTGATCTGGGAATGTTATACGGAAAGCTGGAAGAATTTGAAAATGGAGAGGAGACGTTTAAGCAGGTTCTGCGAATCAATCCCGATCATGCACCGACCCACCATTATTTGGGCTTGATCTACAATGGGCTGGGTCGCTACGATGATGCGGTCGAATCCTGTAAAAAAGCCTTGAAGGTCAAGCCGGATTCGGCGTCGACACTATACAACCTGGGGATTGCATATGGCGGACTGGGTAAAAGAAAACAAGAAACAGAAGCCTTGAAACAGGCGATCCGGGTTGATCCGGATTTTGCCCCGGCACATTATAATATGGGGATTATCTACCTTAACAATGGCGATAAGGCAGCAGCCCTGGAAGAATATAAAATTTTAAAAGTGCTTGACCGGAATATGGCTGAAACACTGTTTAAGCGGATTTACTAGAACCTTAACCTTATTGAAACCAATCTTTATTAGGTTTTGTTTTTGGTTTTCCCTCTTTTTTTTCTTTTTCCACCTCTCCTTCCTCTTCTGCTATTTCTTCTGTGTCCTCATAGAGCAGTGCTTCGGCGCCTCCCATGATCCGTGTTGCATATCGCCGGTCGACCTTAACCACGGATTCAGACGCTGAAGCCTTTAGGACCGTACCACAGACAAGTTGATCACCTGAAGCTGCAGGAAAGCAGACTTGTGCGCCAACGATGAATCCGGCATTTACGCCCCCATTAATGGCAATGTCTCCATTTAATTTATTGATTTTTATAACCTGTGCCGCCAGAGCATTGCTTTTAAAAGAAATCACTGCCAACAGGATAATTGCTGACACAACCAGAAATAAACCAAAATTTTTCATGAAGTTCTCCTCTCTGTACCAAACAGATTTTTTTGTCGTTTATCCAAGATTATAGCAGCGTCACTTATTAATCAATCCTTTTTATCCATTTATACGGCAACCTAAACGCCGGGGATTGCATGGGTGACGATGGTTGATTTTCTGTACTTTTAACTGTATAAAATAAGTACAAGTTATATTTTAGAGGTATCAGAATGATAAAACTACAAAAAATAAAAAAGGAACCTCTGTTAGTGGTTTTTAGTCCTTCTTTCTCAAAATATGTGTCGAAATAAAGACAGATGTCGGTATTGCGACAATATGTTTGTTCGACAAGTATCTTTATAAGTTCCCAGAACATCAAGAAGCATCAGTAAAAACCATAGGTTATAAACAGTTTTGTGGCCGCTTTAGACTTCGGCACAAATTTTGTCATATAATGATTCATTTAGACATCTCCCGATGAATCCGTTTATCTCTTCTTAAAACAAGAAGGTGCCAAATGTTTACCATGAAGATGCGGTTAATTTTTCCCCCTTCAAAGACAGCTGAAGCCATTACTATCATTAACTCAGTTGCCGGACCGACTTTGGCCGATCCGGATTGCGTATCTTTCCGTTTTTACCGAGAAGTTGCCAATGACGATTCATTGATTCTATGGCAGGAATGGGAAACACGGGAGGCACTTGAACAGCACATCCGATCCAAGGACTTCATGAAAATCCTAACTGTCATGGACCTAGCTACTCAAGAGCCTGAAGTCAGGATTCAGACTCTTTCGAATCGAAAAGGTTTTGAGTTTATTGAAGAATTGCGAAGTTAAAGGCAGCGCTTTAAACATACTATCCATAGAAGGAAGAATTTATTGAAGTTGAAAGGCCGGGGCTGAGTATTCTGATTCTTGTGCCTAAAATCAATCTGCAACTAATTTCTTTGGAGAAAATCCAAAACTATAAGGAAAAGTAACATGGTACACAGAAAAAAGGCAAAACAAAACATTGGATGGGTGGTCTCATTCCTGTGGGTTTGCCTGCTGGCAGCATCGTTGGGCTGGGCGCAGGAGGACACAACCGGTGATTGGCCGCGAGAAGTTGGCACCCCGAAAGGCACCATTGTGATCTATCAGCCGCAGCCGGAAAAACTGGACGGCAATCAGCTAAAAGGACGTGCTGCGGTTGCAGTGGAACTGAAAGAATCGACCAAACCCGTATTTGGCTCTGTATGGTTTGAAGCGCGCCTGGAAACAGACAGGGCGGAACGTACTGCCACAATTGCAGATGTTACGATCACCCAGGTACGATTTCCCGAGCAGGATGAGCAGAAAAGTAAAAAACTTAAGGCATTGCTGGAAAAAGAGATCCCCAAATGGCGACTCCCCATTTCCATGGACCGCCTGCTCACCACCTTGGACCTTACCGAGCAGCGTGCTGAGGCTGGGAAGAAAATTAAAACTGATCCGCCAAAGATTCTGTTTGTAGCGGAACCGGCCGTTCTGATCACCCTCGACGGGGAACCTAAGCTTAAAAAAGAAGAAGGTTCCGAACTCATGCGGGTGATCAATTCCCCGTTTACGATCCTGTTGGTATCCTCCGAGAAGACGTACTATCTGTATGCGGATAAAGATACCTGGTATACCGCCGGCGACATCAAGGGTGAATGGACAATCGCCAAAAAGGTTCCCTCAGAGGTGGCCGCACGAGCTCCGGAAGCCGAGCCCGACACGGGAGAGCAGGAAGCGGCTGAGGACGAAGAAAAACCAGGTCCGCCGCCCAAAGTGATTGTGGTGACCGAGCCAACTGAGCTTATCTCAAGCAAAGGCGAACCGGAGTTCACACCGATCTCAGGGACCGATCTGCTCTACATGAGCAATACCGACAGTGACGTTTTGCTCCATATCAAAAACCAGCAATACTATGTCCTGCTGGCAGGGCGGTGGTATACCAGTGCGAAAATGGGAGGGCCGTGGAAATATGTGCCCGGCGAGAAACTGCCGTCCGATTTCGCAAAGATTCCGGAAGACACCGAAATGGGCACCGTACTGTATTCGGTGCCGGGCACAGATGTTGCTAAAGAAGCCGTTCTGGATACACAAGTACCCCAGACCGCGGCTGTTGATCCCAAGAAGGCCAAGTTGACGGTGGAGTATGATGGTGATCCCAAGTTTGAGAATATCAAGGGCACCAAGATGACGTACGCCGTAAACACGGCCACACCGGTGATTCATGTTGATAACAAATATTACGCCTGCGATGAGGCTGTCTGGTTTGTAGCCGGCAAGGCGACCGGGCCCTGGCAAGTTGCCACCTCTGTTCCGGATGAGATATATACCATTCCACCGGAATCCCCGATTTATCATGTGACATTTGTGCGCGTTTATAACGCCACGGACGATGTGGTTTACGTCGGTTATACGGAGGGTTATACCAATACGTACGTTTACAACACCACAATTGTTTATGGTACGGGTTACTGGTATCCCGGCTGGTATGGAAGGTATTATTATCCCCGACCGGCGACCTGGGGCTTTCACGTGCGGTGGAACCCCTGGACCGGCTGGCGCTTTGGCCTCAGCTACAGCAGCGGGCCATTTCACTTCACCATCGGCGGTGGCGGATGGTATCGTGGCGGGTGGTGGGGTCCGGGGCGTTACCGGGGCTATCGGCGCGGGTATCGTCATGGATACCGGCACGGACGCAATGCCGGTTACCGTGCCGGCTATCGTTCGGGAAGCCGCAATGCCGCACAGCAAAATCTGTATCGCAACCAGCGCAACCAGGCCCGGACAACGAAATCTCCCGCCGCTGCCGACAAGCGTGCCAAAGCGAGTGGGATGAGTAATCGGGCCAACAACGTCTATGCGGATCGTAATGGTGATGTCCATCGCAAGACCGATAAAGGCTGGGAAAATCGGACCAAAGAAGGCTGGAAATCAGAGAAAAGCCAGCCAGACAAGACTCAACAACAAAAGGCCAAGCCAACCCAAACCCAAATGCAAAAGTCCCAGCAGCGGCAGAATCAACAGCTTAACCGCAGCCATCAGGATCGACAGCGCGGTGATCAGCGGGCTCGAAGTTATAACAAGGCTCGGGGGCGCAGCGGCAGTGGTGGTCACTCTGGCGGCAGAAGCCGAGGTGGAGGCGGCCGGGGTGGAGGTGGCCGCCGTTAGTAGCGTGCTAAGAAAAATGATCGCTTCATTAAGAAAAATGACAGCAATAAGGCAAGACGATGATGGCTTTCACTTGGTATATTTTAGGGATTCTGACGGTAGTTTCCGGATATTTTCTTTATGAATACTCCAAAAAATGCCGACTGCACTGGCTCTCCTGGATCGGCCTATGCATCGGCATATTCTCGATTTTTTTCGGTATCGCCTGGGCAGTCGGGGCTGTGCTCGAAGGGGTGCCGCGGGCAGCCAGTATGGGGCTACTGATGTTCGGTTTAGGCGGCATTGTCATACTGACCGTGACGATCCGGTTTATTACAGGCCAAAATCAATAAAGCGTCCGTAAGGCAACCTTTTAATTGCCATAATCTATCATCAAAAACATAAATTAAGGATTTTGCTATGAGTTCAGAGTCTCACCAAAAAAAAGATGAGACCGATACCGGCAGAAGGAAATTTTTAAAGTTGGGACTCGCTGGTGCAGGCGTTGTTGCGGCGGCGGCCGGAGGAATAACTATTATCAGGAGGATGGAAGGCATCCCGCACGACGAATTCCCTCTTCCCATTCGGGACGATTTCAAACCCATTGACCAGCGCAATCAGATCAATGTTTTTGCCGGCAGCAAGGCTTTGAACGACAAACATCCGGAGCGTAACCGCAGTTTCAACGCGCAATTAAAAAAGGAGAATCCCCAGAGGTTTAAGCCGTTTCATTTCTACGAAACCAGAAGCAAATTTATGAAAAATCCTTATCGGGACGCCCCCGGTTACAGCCAGCTTGAAAGAGCACTATCGGTTGCGGGTTTTACCAGTGCCAGTCAACAACTTGGCGGGGGCAGCATGGAAGCTCCCAATAGCGGTGTGTCCAGCTGGCAACAGGACATGCTTGTTCAAACCCGATACCAGTTCAACACTCCTAAAGAAGCGGCTCTGGCCATCAAAAGCGCTGCCAGATTGTTTGGCGCCCTGCGCTGCGGGATAACAAAGCGAGACAAGCGCTGGGATTATGAGCCCATGTACGATGTCAGTATCGAACGTGAACTCAGCTGGGAAAAGGACTTTCCCTTCGAGCCCAAAACGGTCATCGTTATCCTGGTAGAAATGGATTACTATGCCATGGCCGCAGCACCATCCTGGATGTCGGATGCAACGGTTGGGGATGCTTATGCCCATGCGATAAAGATTGCCGGGCAACTCACCATCTTTTTGAGACAACTCGGCCATCAAGCCGTTGCCTCCATGAATGATTTAGGTGTCAATGCACCCTATGCCATTGCTGCCGGTCTGGGCGAAGGGGCCCGCAACGGTAGTATCATAACACCGAAGCACGGACCGCGTGTCCGTATTAGCAAAGTCTACACTGATTTTGATTTTGTCGAATACGACAAGCCACGCACCTTCGGAGTTGCCAGCTTTTGCCTCAATTGCAAGCGCTGTGCGGATTCTTGCCCGTCCAAAGCCATCACATTTAACGAACAATCATGGGAACCCACCTATTCGTCTGATCCGGACTATATCTGGAATGCGTCCCGTGGGGTATTCAAATTCCACAACGACGCCAAAAAGTGCGCTAAATTCTGGATTGACAATGACGGTGGCTGCGGTAACTGTATTGCTTCGTGTCCCTATAACAAACCGGACTTCTGGCACCACCGGTTGGTGGATGCCCAGAACGTGATTGCTCCCGGACCGGTACACAGCTTCATGCGGGAAATGGATATTCTTTTCGGCTACGGCAAAGTGAGCGATCCTGATCGTGTCAAGAAATTCTGGAAGCTGGGGAAAAGCATGTGATGGATTTCACCTGGTACATTTTAGGGCTGTTGACTGGTGCCGCGGCCATATTTTTATGGAAATTATCAAAACAGTACCGTCTGAACCGGCTGGCCTGGGGCGGTCTGATTCTGAGCATCTTCCTGATTCTCTTCTCCATTGCCTGGTCCGTGGGTGCAGTGCTCGAAGGGGTTCCGAGGGCGGCAAGCATGGGACTGCTTTTGTTCGGGCTGACCGGTATTATATTGCTGACTTTTTCATTCAGATACATCAACGTCAAGTTGGAAAGAATTGCCGTTGTCGACGTCGCGCATAAACCGGCAGATGAAAAAATCATCCCCGAAATAGCTCCCAAAACAGTAGTAAAGGCTGGGCCGGCACTGAAAGATGTTATGGGTAAAGGTGTTCGCTACCTGGGGTATATTTCACTGGCTGCTGCTTTTATTGTGGGAATGGCCTCTGGCGATAAAGATTATGAGGCCATGGTTAAGGCCAAGTTTCAGGATCAAACACTAAACAAAGTCAACGATGACCCGGTTGTTTTTCAGCTAGGTGAGAAAAGCAAAGGACCTGGCAATTATGTGTTGATTCAAACAGGTCAAGGTTATGGAGGTCCTTTTGTCTTAGGGCTTCGAATCATGGAAGACGGCAAGGTCCATGAGGTCATACCACTTGACCACAAGGAGACCCCGGCCTTTGCCAAGAAAATCGAGGACGCGAATTACAGAGCCCAATTCATTGGCAAAAGTGTTGCCGATGATTTTATCGTAGGTGTGGATATCGATGCTGTTTCCGGTGCCACCGTGACCACCATGGCAGCTACAGAAGCCGTCCGCAAGGGTGCTCATCTGGCTGCAATTGAAAAGTTTAAAATGGAGCCAAAATGGAAAAAGGCACCATGGAAATTCGGGCTGGATGAGATACTGATACTCGTGATATTTGCTCTGGCCTTTATTCCCGCAGTGTACCAAAAAAAGCCCTGGAAACACATCTATCTTGCAGCTACCATCGGAATTGTCGGCTTCTATTTAAATGCAGCCATTTCCGTTGGAAGTCTTTCCGGTTTGCTCATGGGGTATATCCCGGGCATCACGGACCACTTGATTTGGTGGATTCTGGTTGTAGGTACTGTACTTGGCATCGTTTTACTTGGAAAGAATGTATATTGTTTCAGGATATGTCCGTTTTACGGGGTTCAGTTTCTGATTAGCAAACTTGGCGGCAACAGATTCAATCCTTCACCTGTTATCCTCAAATATTCCAAGTCTGTTGCCAACTTTCTCCTTTGGACAACACTAATGACCAGTTTCCTCGCATCGCACCCGGCCCTGGGATCCTACGAACCCTTTGCCATGATGTTCTCGTTAAACGGTGTCGGCATCCAGTGGTTCCTGCTGCCACTTGCACTCATCGGCTCTTTTTTCATGTCGACGTTTTGGTGCCGTTTTTTTTGCCCCTGCGGACATGCTCTGACCAAATTGAGGCAATATAGAAAGAAAATCCTGGATATATTCGACAATGGGAAATAGGATGCTCAATTAGAATAGGAAAATGTATATGGAGACAGAAGAAAATAGAGAAAAGAAATTACAGGATGGCAAACTTAGCGGTGAAAAGCTGCTGACAGGCGCTTTGTACATTGTGACGGCGCTATGCATCCTGGGATTTTTGGGACAGTCCATTGCAAGCATGTTTATTGTACCCTAATCGAGTCAAAACTCGATTAGATGTCAATTGTCAGTAGTCATTGGTTATACAGGCTCAAAGAGCCTCTTCTGATAGTTCACCTGGAGTTGAAATACAAACGCGCTTCTTGTTGTTTAGCAACGGACGATGGACAATGGACACCCTATTCAGCATTTTCGCTCAATTAAAATTGCACAATAAGGTTAATAAAAGAATAACTTTATAAGAACCAAAACTTATGGAAGAATTGGGGGTGTGATGAAACGTT